>JACCDU010534953.1_pt1 | contig 20577 bp, 17 predicted proteins | sample 7446081 | NCBI WGS metagenome assembly JACCDU01 (sample SAMN15323447, study PRJNA562643) | freshwater metagenome | isolation source: river surface water | place: USA:Blue River Watershed | collected 2017-08-17
CGCGATCGAGGGCGTGCTGCATGAGTACACCTCCATCGAAGGCGTGCAGGAAGACGTGGTCGACATCCTGCTGAACCTGAAGCAGGTCGCTCTCAAGATGCACACCCGTGACTCGGCGGAGCTGCGTCTTTCGAAGAAGGGTCCGGGCCCGGTGACGGCTGGTGACATTCAGACCGATCACGACGTGGAAGTCGTCAACCCTGAACTCGTCATCGCCAACCTGACCAAGGCGGGTGAGTTGACGATGGTGCTGCGCGTCGAGCGCGGTCGTGGTTACCGCCCGGCTGCCCAGCGCATCGCATTCGAAGAGGCCGCGCGTCCGATCGGTCGTCTGCAGCTCGATGCGTCGTTCAGCCCGATTCGTCGTGTCACGTATTCGGTTGATGCAGCTCGCGTCGAGCAGCGCACTGACCTCGACAAGCTGGTTCTCGACATCGAGACCAACGGCACGATCGATGCGGAAGAGGCGATCCGTCGCGCGGGCAGCATCCTCAAGGATCAGCTGTCGGTGTTCGTGGATCTGCAGGGTGAAGAAGAGTCTGCCGGCAAGTCCGAGTCGGCTCAGTTCGACCCGATCCTGTTGCGTCCGGTCGATGAGCTCGAGCTCACCGTCCGTAGTGCCAACTGCCTCAAGGCAGAGAACATTCACTACATCGGCGATCTCGTGCAGCGTACCGAAGTCGAGCTGCTGCGTACTCCGAATCTCGGCAAGAAGTCGCTCACCGAGATCAAGGAAGTGCTGCAGAGCCACGGTTTGATGCTCGGCATGCGTCTTGATGGTTGGCCGCCGGCCAGCCTGCGTCATGAAGAAGATCGTGGCGGTTTGATGTGATTCGGGTTCCGGGCTCGAGAGTAGCCCGGAAGTCCCACTGACTTATCGAGGTTTGTTATGCGTCATCGACTTTCAGGGCGGCAACTGTCGCGCAATGCTCCGCACCGTCATGCGCTCATGCGCAATATGAGCGTGGCCTTGCTGCGTCACGAGACGATCCGTACCACGCTGCCGAAGGCCAAAGAATTGCGCCGTGTGGTCGAGCCTCTCATTACGCTCGCCAAGACCGATAGCGAGGCTCGCCGCCGTTTGGCGTTCGCGCGACTTCGTGATCAGGCGATCGTCGATAAGTTGTTCGCCGATCTCGGCCCGCGTTTCAAGGCGCGCGCTGGTGGCTACACGCGCATCCTGCGCATGATGCCGCGTGCGGGCGACAACGCGCCGATGGCCTTGATGCAGCTGGTTGATCAGGCTGCCGCCCCTGCGGTGGAAGTCGAGGCTCCCGCCAAGAAACCGCGCGCCAAGGCTAAGGCGAAGGCGAAGGCTCCGGCCAAAAAGGCGAAGGCAGCGGCTGCTTAATCGCTCTGAGCTCTAAAGACAAAACGGCCGGTGTTCCGCGAGGAGCACCGGCCGTTGTCGTTTCATGCCTTGATCGTGTCAGAGCTTGATCAGTCGGTGTGAGCCCTCGACCTCGCGAGTGAGGTTGCGTACACCCGAGTCTGTGACGACTAAGTTGTCTTCGATGCGAATACCGCCGTAGGGCGCGAGTTTCTCGATTCGTTGCCAGTCGATTCGCGTCGCGTGGTGCGAGCTGCGGGCGGGTTTCAGGAGCGCATCAACAAAATAGAGTCCAGGCTCCATCGTCACGACGAAACCAGGCTCGAGGATGCGCGTGAGTCGTAACGCAGGATCGAGCGCTGGCTTCGGAATCATGCCGCCCTGATCGTCGGCCATCACGCCGCCGACATCGTGCACCTGCAAGCCGAGGAGGTGGCCAATGCCGTGCGGGAAAAAGAGCCGCGCCGTCCCGGAGTTCAGTGACTCCTCGACGCTGCAGCGCAGGATGCCGCTGCTGCAGAGCAGCGCGGCGATTTGCTCGACGGCAGCTTGGTGGATATCGCGCCAATCGACGCCGGGTTTAACGAGATCGCACAGCCCTTGCTGCAACTCATCCATTCTCTCGAGCAGCCCGATAAATTCGGGATCGGCGTTGGCGGCTGCGTGGGTCCGCGTGATGTCGCTGCCGTAGCCATGAACGCTCGCTCCTGCATCGATCAGTAGCGAGCGATGCTGCGCTGGAGGTCGACGTTGCAGGATTTGATAGTGCAGCACGGAGCCGGCTTCATTCAGCGCGACGATCGCGTTGTAGGGCAGCTCCTGCTCGCGCAAGCCACAGGCGGCGACGAAAGCCTGATGAATGTCGTACTCGCTACCCCCTTGGGCAAAGCAGTCGGCTGCTGCCGCGTGACCCTGTAAGGCGATCCTGTTGGCTTCTGCCAGGCACTCGATTTCGTATGCGGTCTTGCGAGCGCGCGTGTAGTCGAGGCGTCGGAGCAGGTCAGCCGGATTCACGGCGGCAAGGCCGTAGCTGCCCAGCTCGGCGAGTGGATCCCCGAGCCAGGCCGTACGCGAGAGATCCTGAGGCAGCGCCGTACGGACCTCGTCGCTTGAGTGGACGATGACCACGTCGAACTCCGCCACCCAGGCTTCTTGCGGCAGCGTGGCGGCGTGGTACCAGAAGTCGGTGGCGACAAAAAAAATCAGCTGCGGACGGCTACCCCTACGGTAATGCATGAGCGAGCCAGGGGCGTCAGCGAGCGGCACCCACCATTTGAAGTACGGGTGCGCCTTGTAGGGGTAGTGTTGGTCGTCGCGCGCGAGCCCGAGCGGCTCGCCCGATTGGAATATCACCCCGTCGAAACCCGCTGCCGCCAAGGCTTGATCGGTTCTCGCGCGAAGTTCGGCCACGTGGTCTCGGAACAGCGCCTCGCGGGTGGGGGCGTTCGAGAGTGATCGGGCGGGCGCTGTCATGCGGTGATTCCTTTGGCGAGTGACTTTGGCGGTTGAAATGCGGGCCCAGCAGCGGCCCGGCCGATGAATTCTAGGCGGCTGCGGGGGCCTTGTCCCGGCCCTGGAACCCGCTCCGTCACAGCGGTTCCCAATTCTTCGCAAAGGTTGTTAGAATCCCGCCGCGGTTTTTATCGCCAGACAAACTAGCTAGGTTGTTTGAATTTTCTGTGTCACTACTTTTTGGGGTATACGACATGAACACGAAGCTCGCTCTCGCCGCTGTTCTCGCGGCTTTCGCTCTGACCGCCTGCGGTGGCAAGCCTGCTGAGGCTCCGGCCGAAGCTCCGGCTGCTGAAGAAGCCGCCCCGGCCGCCGAAGAGGCTGCTCCTGCTGAGGCCGCTCCGGCTGATGCCGCTGCTCCGGCTGACGCCGCTGCTCCGGCCGACGCCGCTGCCGCTCCGGCTGAGGCTGCTCCGGCTCAGTAATTCTCTGATTCAGAGAATGAAGGCCTGAGGAACGTTCGCGTTCCTCCAGAGAACCCGGGAAGATGGTCCGCCATCCCCCGGGTTCTTTCGTTTTAGCCCATGCCAATACGTCTGCAACTTGCGTCGCCGACCTTCGAGAAAACTTGGCTCGAGCGTGCCTACGGCGATTGGTTGAGCGAGCTCGCGGTTGTGACGCGTGCTCCGCCGATTTCGGGTGACCTGCTGGTGCGGGACCAAATCAACGAATGGTTGCAGGACCGCTCCGTAGAGCTTTTCGTGCTGCGGCGCGACGATGATCGTGTGGGTTTCGCCTGTGTCGAAAAGAGGGCTGGAGACTGCGCACGATTGCGCGAGTTCTACGTGATCCCCAGCATGCGACGCCTCGGGGTTGGCAGTCACGCTGCCGCTTTGCTTTTCGATCGCCACGAGGGCCGATGGCAGCTCGACGTGCTGCAGTCCGATCGCGCAGCGCTACGCTTTTGGGCGCAGGTCGTTCAAAGATATGCCATGGATCGTCGCCGCGAAGAGCGGATTGACGGCCACCTGCGTTACGTTTTTCCGAGTCGCTCGATCAAATAGCGTCCGGTATGTGACTCCGGATGGCGCGCCACCTGTTCGGGTGTGCCGGCAGCGACCAAGCGTCCACCGCCATGACCTCCTTCGGGCCCGAGGTCGATGATCCAGTCGGCGGTTTGAATGACATCGAGATTGTGCTCGATCACCACCACCGTGTTGCCCTCATCGCGCAGCCTTTGCAGGACGAGTAGCAGTTGGGCGACGTCGTGAAAGTGTAGACCCGTGGTGGGCTCATCGAGGATATACAGCGTTCGACCGGTGGCACGCTTGGCCAGTTCTCGAGCGAGTTTCACACGTTGCGCTTCACCGCCTGAAAGCGTGGTCGCGTTTTGACCTAGCTTGAGATAGCCGAGACCGACATCCAGCAGGGTCTGCAGTTTCGGCTGCACCGAAGGAATATTTTGAAAAAACTTCAATGCATCCTCGACGGTCATTTCGAGCACGTCGTGGATACTTCGACCGCGATAGAGGATGTCGAGCGTCTCGCGGTTGTAGCGTTTGCCGCGACAGACATCACAAGGCACGAAAACATCCGGCAAAAAGTGCATCTCGACCCGCATGACGCCATCGCCTTGGCAGGCCTCGCAGCGGCCACCTTTGACGTTGAAGCTGAACCGCCCGACGTCATAGCCGCGACTGCGTGCTTCCGGAACCTGTGCGAAGAGCTCTCTCAAGCCCGTGAAGATGCCCGTATAGGTGGCAGGGTTCGAGCGAGGTGTACGGCCGAGCGGACTTTGGTCGATGTCGATGACACGATCAAGATATTCGAGTCCCTCGATGGCCCGACACGGTTCCGCATCCACCGGTCCGCCCGATAGTTCAGCATTCGCTCTGCGCAGCAGGGTGTCGTTGATCAGCGTGCTCTTGCCCGAGCCCGACACACCCGTCACGCAGGTGAAGAGGCCAAGCGGGATGTCGACCGTGATATCGCGCAGGTTGTGACCGCTCGCGCCGACGATGCGCAGCATGCGCTTCGCTTGTGGTGGCGTACGACTCGCGGGCATCGGGATTTTTCGACGTCCGCTCAGATACTGCCCCGTTAACGACTCGGCGCTCGCGCGGATATCGGCGGGTGTTCCCTGCGCGACGATACGCCCGCCGTGGACGCCTGCGCCGGGCCCAAGATCAATAACGTGATCCGCGGTATCGATGGCCTCTTCGTCGTGCTCCACCATGATCACGGTATTGCCAAGGTCGCGCAGCCTACGCAGTGTGGCGAGCAACCGTGAGTTGTCACGTTGGTGCAGACCGATCGAGGGTTCATCGAGGATGTACATCACCCCAGTCAGTCCCGATCCGATTTGACTCGCGAGACGGATGCGTTGTGCTTCACCACCTGAGAGTGTGTCGGCACCGCGATCGAGCGTCAGATAGTCGAGACCGACATCGACCAAAAAGCGCAGTCTATCCTCGACCTCGCGTACGACTTTGCCCGCCACTTCGCCACGCCAACCGGCGAGCTGCAGGTTGGCGAAAAAATCGCGTGTGTCGTTGACCGAGAGGCTTGTGATCTGCGGCAGTGATTTCTCGCCGACGAACACGTGACGTGCAGTGAGATTGAGGCGGCTGCCCTCGCAGTCGGGGCACTTGCGCCAGCCTTTGTACTTGCTGAGCTCTTCGCGTACGCCCGGCGAGTCTGTTTCGCGATAGCGACGCTCGATGTTGCGCAGCATGCCCTCGAAGGGATGCTTTCGGGTCGAGCGTTTACCGCGACCGATGCCATAGATGAATTCGATTTCTTCGTCGCCGCTACCGTACAACAAGATATCGCGCACGCGTTCTGGCAACTCCTGCCAGGGTTCTTCGATGTCGAAGCCGTAGTGCGTCGCCAGTGTGCTGATCAGTTGTAGATAATGCGGGTTGTTTCTATCCCAGCCGCGGATGGCACCGCCCGCTAGCGATAGCTGTGGGAAAGCGGCCACTCTCGCCGGATCAAAGAATTCCTGCTGACCGAGGCCGTCGCATCCCGGGCAGGCGCCCGCGGGGCTGTTGAACGAAAACATCTTCGGTTCGAGCAGCGGTACGGCGTAGCCACAACTTGGGCAGGCGTGGCGATTCGAGAACAACATACCCGTCTTGCCTTGCGTATCGTCCATACGCAAGACGCTCGCCGTGCCGCCCGAGAGGCGCAGTGCCGTCTCGAGAGATTCGGCGATGCGTTGACTCGCATCGGGTCGTACCTTCAAGCGATCGACGACCGCTTCGATACGGTGTTTGCGACGTGCATCGAGCGCCGGTACCGAATCAAGTTCGTAGACCTGTCCGTCGACTCGGGCGCGCACGAACCCCTGCGTTTGCAGATCACGTAACACGGCCTCGTGCTCGCCCTTGCGATCCTCAATGAGTGGCGCGAGCAGCAGAATCGCCGTGCCTTCCTCCAGCCGAAGAATTTGATCGACCATTTGGCTGACTGTTTGCGCCTCCAGCGACACGCCGTGCTCTGGGCAGCGAGGCACGCCGGCACGGGCGTAGAGCAAACGCAGGTAGTCGTGAATCTCGGTGACCGTGCCGACCGTCGAGCGCGGATTGTGGGAGGCTGCCTTTTGCTCGATGGCGATGGCGGGGGATAGGCCTTCGATGTGATCGACATCCGGCTTCTCCATCATCGAGAGGAACTGACGGGCGTAAGCCGACAGCGACTCGACGTATCGGCGCTGTCCTTCCGCGTAAAGCGTGTCGAAGGCGAGGGTCGATTTGCCGGACCCCGATAGACCCGTGACCACCACGAGTCGGTCCCGGGGGATATCGACGTCGAGGTTACGAAGGTTGTGGCTGCGGGCGCCGCGGATGCGGATGAAGGCCATGGCGGGGTATGGGGGTCGTCGTGCGAGAAAAACAGCCGGTTAGTGTACCCCTCGGGCCCTTAGTCGGGGGCTTAAGTCGGTGAATTACCGAGATTTTTGCGGTGCAGCCCTCTCGGGGGGCGGCTAAAATGACAGCCCTTTTCGGAAAAGTCCCCCTTGGGTCGTCCCCCGGCGACCCCAAATAGAGGGCACACTAGGCAGGACCCAACATGGCGCGCGGCATCAACAAAGTCATTCTCGTAGGTAATCTGGGCCAGGACCCGGACACCAAGGCCATGCCCTCCGGCATGACGGTCTGCAACCTGCGTATCGCCACCAGCGAAAGCTGGAAGGACAAACAGTCCGGTGAAATGAAAGAGCAAACCGAGTGGCATAGTGTGGCCCTGTTCGGCCGCCTCGCCGAGATTGCCGGTGAATACCTGCGCAAGGGTTCGCAGGTTTACATCGAAGGTCGGCTGCGCACCCGCAAGTGGCAAGACAAGCAAGGCAACGACCGCTACACCACTGAGATCGTCGGCAACGAAATGCAGATGCTCGGTAGCGCAGGTCGCGGTGGTCCGAGCGGTGGCATGAGCGGCGGCGAGTCGCGCGGTGGCGCCCGAGGCGGCGCCCGCTCGGACGATGACGGTTATTCGGAGCCGGTGCGTAGCAGCACCGAGAAAGACGATTTCGATGACGACATCCCGTTCTAAAGTGCCGAGTCGCTACTACATCAAGACGTACGGTTGCCAAATGAACGAGTACGACTCCTCCCGCATGGGGGACGTACTCGCGGCAGCCGAGGGCATGGAGCCCACCGACGATCCGGCGCAAGCCGACATCTTGCTAGTCAACACCTGCTCGGTGCGCGAAAAGGCCGAGTCGAAGGTGTTTTCTTTGTTGGGCGAATGGAAGCTGCTCAAAGATGCGAAACCTGGCCTCGTGATCGGTGTCGGTGGCTGCGTTGCGAGTCAGGAGGGTGAGACGCTCGTCAAGGCGGCACCGCAGGTCGATCTCGTGTTTGGTCCGCAGACGGTCCACCGCTTGCCAGAGATGCTCGGCGAACTGCGCAGCGGTCGTCGATCGGTGGTGGACGTCAGTTTCCCCGAGATCGAAAAATTCGACCAGTTACCGGCGCCGCGCGCGGAAGGTGCGACCGCGTTCGTGTCGATCATGGAAGGCTGCAGCAAATATTGCAGCTTTTGTGTCGTTCCCTATACCCGCGGCGACGAGATCAGCCGTCCGTTCGAGTCCGTCCTAGACGAGATTCGTTCGCTTGCAGCCCAGGGCGTGCGCGAAATCACGCTGCTCGGGCAAAACGTCAACGCGTATCGCGGCCCGATGGAAGATGGTGTGCTCGCGGACCTCGCGACGCTGATACATCACGTTGCGGCGATTGCGGGTATCGAACGTATTCGCTTCACGACGTCGCATCCGCTCGAGTTCGACGACAGCCTCATCGAGGCCTATGCCAATGTGCCGGCGCTCGCGAACCACCTGCACCTGCCGGTGCAATCCGGTTCCGATCGCGTGCTCTCGATGATGAAGCGCGGTTACACCGCACTCGAATTCAAAGACAAGATTCGTCGCTTGCGCGAAGTTCGACCGGATATTTCAGTCACCTCCGATTTCATCGTCGGTTTCCCCGGCGAAACGGAGCGCGATTTCGAGGCTACGATGAAGCTAGTTCGTGATCTCGAGATCGATCAGTCTTTCAGCTTCCTCTACAGTCGACGCCCCGGCACGCCCGCAGCGGCTCTTCCTGATGACGTATCGCATGAGGAGAAGCAGGCACGTTTGGCGCGCTTGCAGGCCTTGCTCGAGGAGCATTCGCAAGCGCGTAATCGTCGGATGGTCGGTAGCGTGCAGCGCGTCTTGGTCGAGCGCCCCTCGCGTAAGGACCAAACCGAGCTCGCCGGTCGTACCGAAGATAATCGCTGGGTGAACTTCCCGGGCCCTGCCGATCTCATCGGTCACTTCGTCGACGTGCAGATCACGGAGGCCAAGGCGCATTCGTTGCGCGGTCGCATCCAGGCGGCCGAGGTTCGACGTGCCTGACGCTATTCCGCCGGGTGCGTTCCGCGAATTTTCTTTGGAGCCGCCTGATAACGAACGCCTCGCCAATTTGTGCGGCCCGCTCGATGAGAATCTGCGGCTGATCGAGTCTCGTCTCGGCGTGGAGGTTCGGCGTCGTGGCAGCGTGTTTCGTGTGCAAGGACCCAAGGCGGCCGCTGCCGAATCTTTGTTGAGGGAGTTATTCCGCCTGACGCGAACCGAAGACATCACGCCTGAGGCAGTGCATTTGGCGCTGCGCGATCACGACAAAGTCGACGACAAAGTTGACGATAGGCCGACGGAGTCTCTCGACGAGCAAGCCGATACCGGCCTTCGAACCTTGCGTGGCACGATTCGTGCGCGCGGCGCTAATCAACGCGAATATTTGAAGCGCATCCGTCAAAACGATCTCACCTTCGGTGTTGGGCCTGCTGGTACCGGCAAGACGTATCTCGCCGTCGCCTGTGCCGTGGAGGCTTTGCAGTCTGATCGAGTGCGTCGAATCGTGCTTGTAAGACCTGCGGTCGAGGCGGGTGAGCGACTCGGGTTTTTGCCGGGCGATCTGACCCAAAAAGTCGACCCCTATCTGCGGCCCATGTACGACGCGCTCTATGAAATGATGGGTTTCGATCGCGTCGCCAAACTCATCGAACGCAATGTCATCGAGGTCGCGCCGCTGGCGTTCATGCGCGGGCGCTCACTGAACGATTCCTTCATCATCCTCGATGAAGCTCAGAACACCACCATCGAGCAGATGAAGATGTTCCTCACGCGCATCGGGTTCGGCTCACGCGCGCTCGTGACAGGCGATCCCACACAGACCGATCTACCCCCGGGCAAGCCCTCGGGTCTGCGGCATGCGATCGAGGTGCTGCATGGCGTGCACGGCGTCGCGTTCCAATTTTTCGAGGCGCGTGATGTCGTGCGCCATCCGTTGGTCCAGCGAATCGTGCAGGCGTACGAGGCCCGCGACACGTGATCAAGCCGCTCGCGGTCGACATCCAGAATCTGACCCGCAACATGCCTGTGAGTCCGGCCGCCACTCGTCGCTGGGCACGCGCAGCATTCGGCAAGCGAGGGGCAGGCGCGAGCCTAGTCGTTCGCTTCGTGGGCGCCGCAGAGGGGCGTCGGCTCAATCTTTTGTGGCGTGGTCGTGATTACGCCACCAACGTTCTTTCATTCCCGCCGCTCGTGATGCCGCGAACGTCGAACGCTCCCCGAGTCACGCGCCTCGCCAAAGAAACGCGCTTGGCCGGTGATCTCGTGCTCTGTGCGCCGGTGGTTGCCCGCGAGGCGAAAGAGCAAGGTAAGTCGCTCGCAGATCATTACGCGCATCTGATCGTACATGGCTGCCTGCATTTGCTCGGCCACGATCACGAGCTTGATGCCGACGCCGAGCGTATGGAGCGACAAGAGCGTCGACTGCTCGCCAACTTTGGTATCGACGATCCCTATCGAGTGACGGAGTCGCTCCCGAAGCGATCGGTCAAAAAGCCCGCTAAAAAATCCACTAAAAAATGAATCATCCATCGATGGAGACACGATGACATCCGCCAAGCCCGGTGTGTTTGCTTGGATACGCCGCGTTGCCAAATCGCTTTCGGGCGAAGCCCAGGATCGGGCCGATCTGAACTTGCAGTTGCGGCAGGCACTGGAGCGCGGCCTCATTGACGCTGATGCACTGCAGATGCTCGAGGGTGTCCTCGAGGTAGCTGATTTGCAGGTGCGCGACATCATGGTGCCGCGCTCGCAGATGGTGGCAGTGCGCCGAGATGAGCCCGCCGAGAGTCTGCTGCCGATCATCGTGGAGTCGGGTCACTCCCGATACCCCGTGATCGATGACGATCGGGACGATGTCGTCGGGATCTTGCTCGCTAAGGATGTGCTGCGCGTATTCGCCAGCGGTGGCGAGGCGGATTTCGACATGCGCGAGTGTATGCGGCCGGTGGTGGTTGTCCCCGAATCGAAACGAGTCAACGTTCTACTCAAAGAATTTCGGCGTAACCGAAACCATATGGCTATTGTCGTCGATGAGTATGGTGGCGTTGCGGGGCTGGTCACCATTGAGGATGCGATCGAGCAAATCGTGGGCGACATCGACGACGAGTTCGACGTCGAGGAAGACCAGAACATTCGTCAGGAAGCTGAGCGCCAATATCTCGTGCGCGGGGCTACACCGATCGAAGAGTTCAACGAATTCTTTGGGCTCGAATGGTCGGATGAGGAGTTCGACACTATGGCGGGCCTCGTTATGAAGCAGCTTGGACACATGCCGCGACGCGGCGAGACCGCTCTCATCGAGGGTGTCGAGTTTCGTGTCGTGCGCGCGGATCGTCGCCGGGTCGACACCCTGAAGGTGATCATGCCGAGCAATATCGAGGCTGTTGATCAAGCAGGGGCGGAAGACTGAATCAGACCCGGTCCAGTGCGTTCAGGCTGATAACGGCGCTGGCTGCGGGTGCCGCGCTCGCGCTGGCCTTTGCGCCTTTCGGGTACTGGCCGCTCGCCATCGTCTCGCCAGCGCTGCTGTTTTTTCTTTGGCAGGACCAAACTCCCCGCGCAGCGGCCTTGACGGGTTTCGTGTTTGGGATCGGCACTTTTGGCGCCGGCACCTACTGGCTCTACATCAGCATTCACGGCTTCGGTCAGGCGCCCGTCTGGTTGGCACTGTCCTTGATGGCGGCGCTCGTGGCGATCATGGCCTGTTATGGCGCCGTGCTCGGCTATGCCGCAGCCCGATGGTTGCCGGCGCGCGGGTTATGGCGCTGGCTGGTCGGTTTGCCAGCGGGCTGGGTGCTACTCGAATGGGTTAGAGGATGGTTCCTCTCGGGGTTCGGGTGGCTCTCGCTCGGCTATTCACAGACGGATACCTGGCTCGGCGCTTACGCACCCATCGGTGGTGTGCCCTTCGTATCTTGGATTTTGCTGCTCGGGGCGGGTGCCCTCGTGATGCTTTGGCGCGGCGCATCGCGCGAGCGAGTCATAGCCTTGATGGTGCTCGTGCTGCCGTGGGTTGGTGGATACGGTTTCAAGTCGGTCGACTGGACCAAGCCAACCGCCGATGCCGTCGAGATCGCCATCGTTCAGGGTGCCGTTTCGCAAGATCAAAAGTGGCTCGCGAGCAATCGCGATGCTACCTTGGCTCGCTATCGAGACCTGACCTTGCAGGCGCTCGGTACGCCGCTCATCGTTTGGCCAGAGGCGGCCGCTCCCGATCTCGCAAACAATATCGTGCCTTACCTGCAGGATTTGGCAGCCGCGGCACAGGGTCGCGACTCGGCCTTATTGATGGGTTTGATCCGTGCTGAACCGGGCCCTAGCGACGAGCCGCTCTACTACAACTCGATCCTCGCCTACGATCAGAACGTGCGTTGGTACGACAAACACCACCTCGTACCCTTCGGCGAATTTTTCCCAGTACCGAAGTTCGTACGTCGTTGGTTGCGCCTGATGAATCTGCCTTACTCGGATTTCACCTCGGGCGCGACCGGGCAGCCGCCGCTTGAGATTGCCGGTCTGCGCCTATCGGCGAGCATCTGCTACGAAGATGCATATCCGGTCACACAGTTGGCTAGCGTGCGCGAATCGACAGCGCTCGTGAACGTGACCAATGACGCTTGGTTCGGTCGCTCGACGGCACGGCACCAGCATTTACAGATTTCGCGTATGCGGGCGATCGAGTCGGGTCGTTACGTCATTCGCGCTGCCAACGATGGCATCTCGGCGATCATCGGTCCGCGTGGCGAGATCATGGCGCAAGCGCCGGATTTCGAGCCTGCCGTGTTGCGCGGCGCGGTGACTCCACGTGCCGGTGTGCCGCCGTATCTGCGCTTTGGCAACGTGCCATGGGTTTGGTTCGCCGTCCTCACGTGGTTCGCGGCTGTTGTCATTCGGCGGCGCGAGCGTGAACTTCCATCGGCGACGTCGGTCTAGGGAGAGTGTTTATGCAATGGGTGTGGTCCATGTCACGACGTCCGTTCGTGCGCCGATCATTAGGCGCCATCCTGTCCGTCTTTGTCTTCACTGCCTGCCAAGGTGATTTTTCTTCGGCGCGCTCTGCCGATCTCGCGCAACTGCCCGCGACATCCGCCGCGAATGCAGCCACCGCTGGAACTGCCGCCGGTGCGACACCGATCGCAACACCGGGGTCACTGCCGGATTTCGCGACTCTGGTGCAACAACAAGGCCCTGCCGTGGTCAACATTTCGACCAAGGGCAAACGTATGCGAGTGAATGCGTCGGCCGAAGATCCATTCTCCGAGTTCTTCCGACGATTCGGCGTGCCGGTGCCGCCAGGGCAGCGCGGCATGCCGCAGCCAGACAGCGAGGCCGAAGGCCGCGAAGGCCCACGGCGTCCGGGCGGTGCCGGCTCAGGATTCATCGTCAGCAGCGATGGCTACATCCTCACCAACGCGCATGTCGTCAATGAAGCCGATGAGGTGACGGTCAAACTCACCGACCGCCGTGAATTCAAGGCGAAGATCGTGGGCGTGGACGAGCCGACCGATGTGGCCGTGCTCAAAATTGAAGCGACCGGGTTGCCGGTGGTGCGTATTGGTGATCCGGCCAAGTTGCGCCCGGGTGAGTGGGTGCTCGCCATCGGATCGCCTTTCGGTTTCGACAACAGCGCCACCGCCGGTATCGTCAGTGCCACCGCACGTGGCCTGCCGGGTGGCGACACCAATTACGTCAATTTCATTCAGACCGATGTGGCCGTGAATCCCGGCAACTCGGGCGGCCCGTTGTTCAATCTCGCCGGTGAGGTCGTTGGGATCAACTCGCAGATTTACAGCCGCTCGGGCGGCTACATGGGCATCTCCTTCGCGATTCCCATCGACGTGGCCGTCAACGTTCGCGATCAACTGATTGCGAAAGGTCGAGTGAGTCGCGGCAAGATTGGCGTGACCATCCAACCGATCGATGCGGCGCTTGCCGATAGTTTCGGACTCGATCGTCCGCGCGGTGCTCTGGTGGGCGCGGTTGAGGAGTCGGGCCCTGCTGCAAAGGCAGGTATTCGCGCCGGCGACATCATTCTCTCCGTCAATGGTCGCCTCATCGAGCGGTCCGAGGAATTACCGACCGTGATCGGTGCCATCAAACCTGGCGCCGATGCGGTACTCGAGATTTGGCGTGATCGCAGCGTGCGTCGCTTGAATTTGCGGGTCACGGAGTTGCAGGCTGCTGCGAGCGAGACCAACACAGATGTCAAACCCGAGGCGGAAGATGCTGCCGATCGGTTAGGTCTCGTCGTGCGGGAGCTGACCGACGAGGAGCGCTCGCGGGCGGCGGCGCGCGGTCCAGTGCCACGGGGTCTTTTGGTCGAGCGCGCTCAAGGTGCCGCTCGCGATGCCGGGATCCAGCGGGGTGATTTCATCGTCGGCATCCGTGGTCAGCGCCTCGAGTCGGTCAAGCAGTTCCGTGAGGCCGTGGCCAAGGAAAAGAAAGTCGTCCCACTGCTGGTGTCGCGAGGCGGAAACGAGCTGTTCATCGCCGTCGCCGTGGAATGACCTGAAGCATCCAAGGTCCCCGTCGTGTACGATCGCGTCTCCGCGAGAGGCGCGGTTGTACACGGTTTTTAAAGATGGATGAGCGTTACGAGCCGGCGACCGTTGAGCGCGCGGCACAGCAGCATTGGAACACGCATCGCAGTTTTGCCGCGAAGGAAGATCCCTCGCGCGACAAGTTCTACTGCCTCTCCATGTTCCCCTATCCGTCGGGTCGTTTGCACATGGGGCATGTGCGCAATTACACGATCGGCGATGTGCTGTCGCGCTTTGCGCGTATGCAGGGCAAGAACGTGTTGCAGCCGATGGGTTGGGATGCTTTCGGCTTGCCTGCCGAGAACGCCGCCATGGCCAATGGCGTAGCGCCGGCGAAGTGGACGCGCGACAACATCGCGTACATGAAAAAGCAGTTGCAGGCCTTGGGTTTTGCGATCGATTGGGATCGCGAGATCGCCACCTGTGATCCTGATTACTACCGCTGGAATCAATGGCTGTTCCTGCGGATGCGCGAGAAAGGTATCGCGTACAAGCGTACCGGCGTGGTCAATTGGGATCCCATCGATCAGACCGTCCTCGCCAACGAACAGGTTATTGACGGCCGCGGCTGGCGTACGGGTGCGCTCGTCGAGAAACGCGAGATCCCGATGTACTACCTCAACATCACCGCTTACGCGGATGAGTTGTTGGGTGATCTCTCGACGCTCGACGGTTGGCCCGAGCGTGTTCGTACCATGCAAGCGAACTGGATCGGGCGTAGCGAAGGCGCCGAGGTCAGCTTTCCGTTCGCCGACGATACGCGATCGCTCATGGCGGGCGAGGGAGCGCTCAAAGTATTCACGACTCGCGTCGATACGCTCTTCGGTGTGACCTTCATGGCCGTGGCAGCTGAGCATCCGCTCGCGCTGGCGGCAGCAGCTAAAAATCTGCAGCTCCAAGCCTTCGTCGACGAATGCCGACGTGGCAGCACCATGGAGGCCGATGTCGCCACCATGGAAAAGAAGGGCTTGCCCACCGGCTTGCACGTGTTACATCCCTTTACTGGCAAACCCGTTCCCGTCTGGGTCGCCAATTACGTCTTGATGGGCTACGGCGAAGGCGCCGTGATGGGTGTGCCGGCACACGATGAACGCGATTTCGCTTTTGCGCTGAAGCACAACATCGACATCGTGACCGTCATTCGTCCTGCCGACGGTTCTTACGAGCAGGCGCTGGCGCCGTGGCAAGAGAGCTACGGTGAGACCGGTATCACCGTGAACTCCGATGAGTTCTCGGGTCTCGACTTCGCTGCGGCTTACGCGGCGATCACGACGGCGCTCGAGGCCAAAGGTCTCGGTCGCAAGCGCGTTCAATTTCGGTTGCGTGACTGGGGCATTTCGCGTCAACGCTACTGGGGTTGCCCGATACCGCTCATCCACTGCGAGCATTGTGGCGAAGTGCCGGTGCCGGATTCGCAGCTTCCGGTAGTTTTGCCGGAAGATCTCGTCCCCGATGGCAGTGGTAATCCACTCGGCAAGTCGCCGGCATTCCATCGAGTGGATTGCCCGAGCTGCGGTAAGCCTGCGCGTCGCGAGACGGACACGATGGATACCTTCGTCGATTCGTCCTGGTATTTCCTGCGCTACGCTTCGGCGGGCAACGATCAGGCGATGGTCGATGAGCGCGCTCGTTATTGGCTGCCGGTCGATCAATATATCGGCGGCATCGAGCACGCGATCTTGCACCTGTTGTACTCGCGTTTTTGGACCAAAGTCATGCGCGATCTCGATCTCGTGCAGGTGAGCGAGCCCTTCGCGAATTTGTTGACGCAAGGGATGGTGCTGAACCACATCTATTGGCAGCAACCTGCCGAAGGTAGACGTGCGTACTTCAATCCGCTGGACGTCGATGCCGAAGAACACGACGGCGTGAAGCGTTGGTTTGCCACGCGCGAGGATGGGTCGCGTTTAGAAGTGAATTACGACGGCCTCGGCACGATGTCGAAGTCGAAGAACAACGGCGTCGATCCTCAGAGCCTCGTCGAGAAGTACGGTGCCGATACGGCGCGACTGTTCATGATGTTCACCGCCCCGCCGGAGCAATCGCTCGAGTGGTCGGACGAAGGTGTGCAGGGCGCGTTCCGTTTCATTCGTCGTCTTTGGAAGGCCGTGCATGAGCACGTCTCGCATGGCGTTGTCGGTAAGCTCGACCTTGCGAACCTGACGCCTGCGCAGAAAGATCTGCGTCGCGCGACACATCAAGCCCTCGCCAAGGTCACGGACGACATCGGTCGTCGTCGCACCTTCAACACTGCCGTGGCGGCAGTGATGGAATTGCTCAACACGGTGTCTCGTTTCGACGATCGTTCTGCTGAGGGCCGCGCCGTCGTGCAAGAGGCGCTAGAGATTGCGACGATTTGTCTCTCGCCGATCGTGCCGCATGTCTGCCACGCTTTGTGGCACGAACTGGGTCATGCCGAGGCGATCATCGACGTGCGTTGGCCTGCGGTCGATACGAGTGCACTCGTGCAGGATGCTATCACCCTCGTTGTGCAGGTTAACGGCAAGCTGCGTGGCCAGATCACCGTTGCGGTCGATGCCGATGCGGAGACGGTGAAGGCGGCCGCGCTCGCGGAAGAGTCGGTACGCAAGTTCGTGGGCGATGCTCCGCCGAAGAAGATCGTGGTCGTACCGCGCAAACTGGTTAACGTGGTGGTTTGATGCGTCGATTCGCGCTGCTGGTGGCGGTGTGTGTGGGTCTCGCAGGCTGCGGCTTCCAGTTGCAGTCGCGTTTGACGTTGCCGGAGTCGATTTCGTCAATCGTCATCGATTCCGATGATCGACAAAGTCCTTTCGCGCAATCACTCTCTCAGGTGTTGCGTGGTGCCGGTGCGCAAATCGGTAGTTCGGGTGTACGCGCGCTACGAGTGCGTATCGAGCGGGATGAGTTGCTCGAGCGTGTTGCCTCGGTATCGGCGCGCAATCAACCCCGTGAATACGAGCTGACCTACGTCGTGCGGTATTCCGTGATGCGCGATGGCGCTTATCTCGTCGAGTCCGAAGAAGTGACGGCGACGCGCGATTTCAGTTTCGATGAACGCCTTGCACTCGCCAAGTCGCGCGAGCGCGAGCAACTACGCGAGACGCTCGCTCGCGAACTCGCAGGTGTCGTGTTGCAGCGGATCGCCAGTTTCGATTGAGTGTGTTGACGCTCATCGATACAGCCTTACGCGAGAATTTACGCCGCTTGCTGTCCCCTTATGGTCTGCGGCTCGAATGGGTCGACGAGACTGCGGCGATACCCGGGAGTTATTGGGGCGAGAGCGAGGCGGGACTCATCGGCGATCGGCTGTATCTGCGTCACGACACGCCACTGCATTCGGCTTTGCACGAAGCAGCCCATTTCGTTTGTATGACGAGCGAGCGTCGAGCGATGCTCGAGCGCGATGCGGGCGGCGATCATCCGGAAGAAAATGCCGTTTGTTATCTGCAGATCGTGTGGGGTGACATGCTGCCTGACGTCGGACGCGAGCGCGTTCTCGCGGACATGGACGCTTGGGGGTACACCTTTCGACTCGGCTCGGCTGCGCGATGGTTTTACGAAGACGCAAGCGATGCGCGCGAGTGGCTGCAACGCGAGGCCATCGTGAGCGACGACGGGAGCCTGACTGGCCGATGTCGTCGCTAGGCAGGCGATCGAGGCGCCAAGCTCAGCGTTTGGCGTAGCGATCGGTCGCTGCGACGAGTTCGCTCAGAATCCCGGGCTCGAAAGCCGAGTGTCCGGCATCCGGTACGATGCGCAGGTCGGCTTCTGGCCAAGCCTTGTGCAGATCCCAAGCGCTCTTGATCGGACAGACGACATCGTAGCGGCCTTGCACGATGGTGCAGGGGATATGGCGAATCCGATGGACGTCATCCAGTAGTTGCGTTGGGGTACGAAAGAAGCCGCCGTTGATGAAGTAGTGGCACTCGATGCGGGCAAACGCCTCAGCGAAGGTCGAGTCACCGAATCGATCGAGTGAGTCGGGGTCGAGTCGCAGATAGCTCGTTGCGCCTTCCCAGATCGACCATGCTCGCGCGGCTGTCTGCCTTATCGTTTGATCGTTGCTGGTCAGTCGCTCGTAGTAGGCCTTGATGATCTCGTGACGCCGCTCGACCGGAATCGGCTCCAAAAATTTCTCGTATAGATCGGGATACAGCGCGCCGGCGCCGTCGGGTTTACCGTAGAACCAGTCGAGTTCCCAAGGACGCAGCAGGAAGATGCCGCGCAGGACGAGCTCGGTGACGCGCTCTGGATGCGTCTCTGCATAAGCCAATGCGAGTGTGGAACCCCAAGATCCACCGAATACTTGCCACTGCTCGATACCGAGGTGTGAGCGAATACGCTCGATATCGGCCACGAGATCCCAAGTGGTGTTGTCCTGCAAGTTGGCGTGAGGCCGACTTTTACCGCAGCCGCGTTGGTCGAAGAGGACGATGCGATAGCGCGCCGGATCAAAGAAACGCCGCATCCGCGCATCGGTGCCGCCGCCGGGGCCGCCGTGCAGGAACACGACCGGCTTGCCCGCCGGATTACCGCTCTCTTCCCAATAGATCTCGTGGATGTCAGATACGCTCAGCATGCCGCTGCGATAGGCCTCGAAAGCCGGGTACAGACTGCGCAGTGCGGTATTGGTTGCTTGGGTCGCGACGCTCATCGCAGTACCTCGCGCGAGATCATCGGGCCGAGCGGCGCGCCGCCGACGAGGTGCACGTGCAGGTGATAGACCTCCTGTCCGCCGTGCGAGTTGCAGTTGATGATGAGGCGATAGCCGTTTTCGGCGATGCCCTCGCGTTTGGCGAGATCGCGGGCGACGGTGAACATATGCCCGACTAAGGCCTCGTCTTCATCAGCGATGTCATTCGCTGTTGCAATCGCCTTGTTCGGCACGATCAGCAAATGCACCGGAGCTCGCGGGTGTATGTCACGAAAAGCCGTGACTCTCTCGTCCTGATGGACGATGTCTGCCGGCAATTCACGATTGACGATGCGTTCGAATAACGTCGGCATGGTTCGCTCTCAATATTTGTAGATTTCGACCTTCGTCGCATCGAGTTGGTAAGCGGCAGCACCCAAGCGGGTGGTCTTATTCGCCGTTTTCATGCGTCCAGTGATCCAATAAGCCTCGTAGATCGAATCGAGTGCGACGCCCTTGGCCATCTTCACGTAGACGATTTGGTTGGGTGGCGGCGGCGGGACGTGGATGCAGGCGCCGAAGTATGGAACCAGAAAGAATTCTGAGACGAGACCATCTTTGCCGACATCCAGCGGGACGATGAATCCTGGAATCTTCAGAGACTGACCATTCAATTCTTTGTTGACGTTGAAGTCCATGACTTGCTGGGCCGCCATGCCGCCTTCACCGAGGTAGTCGTGCGCGGCAGGTGGAGGACCGGCGAGAAACTTTGATCGGGCATCGGGCGGAATAAGTTCGTCCCAGTCGATTTCACGTACCGCATTCGGTGCGCGCTTGACCGCTTTGTTCTTGTCGTTGGCGGACGGTGCGGGCGTGCCAACCGGCGGTGGCGTGATGGCATGGCTGCTCGAGAGGCTCGCCACGATCAGAAGGGCGGCGCACAGACTCGTCAGCCAGCTTTGGCGGGAGGGTCGAAACATACCAGTCTCCGAACGAACTTAAATGGGTCGAACTCGAATGGGTCAAACTCGGATGGTGAGCCCGTCACTCAAGGTGTGACGATAGGCGCGCCACGCCGGGTACGCCCCCATCAGGAGGGCCGCGACAATAATGGCACCTAGGATCATCACATCGTAGCCGGTCAGACCGCCCGGCTGCAGAAAGATTCCAAAACGCCGCTCTAGAATCGGTTGGGCGGCGAACAGGAGGGTGTAGGTCAGCGCGACGCCGGCTGCGACACCGGCACTGGCCAGAATGCCCGCTTCGGTGATCAGCAAAGTGAAGATATGTTTCGGTCTCGCGCCGAGCGAGCGCAGGATCGCCATTTCACGTCGACGCTCATTGAGGCTCGTGAGGATCGCGGTCAGCATGCCAAGAAGTCCGGCGAGCACGACGAAGGCAGCAACGATCATCAGTGCGGTATCGGCGATACCCACGAGATTCCATAGCTGACTGAGTGCGACGCCCGGGATGATGGCCATCAAGGCCTCTTGACGATAATCATTGATCGCGCGTTGCATGGTGAAGGTCATCACCTTGCTTTCCATGCCGACCATGAAGGCGGTGATGGACTCTGGCGTTAGATCCTGCTGGCGAGCCTCTTCGGCTGACACTTGCGCGCCGGGTAGGGCGCGAGCACCGCTCTGCCAGTCGAGGTGGATCGCCGTGATCGCCTCGAGACTGACGTGCACGGTTCGATCGATCGGCGTGCCGGTCTTGGCGAGAATGCCCGCGATACGGA
>JACCDU010309177.1_pt1 | contig 20576 bp, 14 predicted proteins | sample 7446081 | NCBI WGS metagenome assembly JACCDU01 (sample SAMN15323447, study PRJNA562643) | freshwater metagenome | isolation source: river surface water | place: USA:Blue River Watershed | collected 2017-08-17
ACCCTGTCCATGAACGCCTTCGCAGACGTCTCGTTCTTCCCGCGCAACGCCAAACCGCTGACCAGCTACCGCAAGTTCTGGGCACAGCGCTTCGGCACGGCCCCGTTCTTGCCGATGAGCCGCGAAGAAATGACGCAACTCGGCTGGGACAGCTGCGACATCATCCTGGTGACCGGCGATGCCTACGTTGACCACCCCAGCTTCGGTATGGCCGTGATCGGCCGCATGCTCGAAAACCAGGGCTTTCGCGTCGGCATCATCGCCCAGCCCGACTGGCAAAGCGCCGAGCCCTTCAAGGCCCTGGGCAAGCCCAACCTCTTTTGGGGCGTGACCAGCGGCAACATGGACTCCATGATCAACCGCTACACGGCGGACCGCAAAATCCGCAGCGACGACGCCTACACCCCGGGCAACGTCGGCGGCAAACGACCGGACCGCGCGGCCATCGTCTACAGCCAGCGCTGCCGCGAAGCCTACCCCGAAGTGCCCATCGTCCTGGGCGGCATCGAAGGCAGCCTGCGCCGCATCGCGCATTACGACTACTGGAGCGACAAGGTGCGCCGCTCCATCGTGGTCGACAGCAAGTGCGATCTGCTGCTTTATGGCAACGCCGAGCGCGCCATCGTGGAAGTGGCGCACCGCCTGGCCGCGCGCGAACCCGTGCAAGAGATCACCGACGTGCGCGGGACCTGTTTCGTGCGCCGTGACACCCCTGAAGGCTGGTTCGAGATCGACTCGACCGAGGTCGACACGCCCGGCCATGTCGAGGCGCACATCAACCCTTACCTCATGGTCAGCGAACAGGCCAAGGCCCAGGGCCAGAGCTGCGCGCGCGAGGACGAGGCGCAAGGCGTCGCCGACGCGCAAAACGCCAAGCCGATCCAGTTCGTGCCCAACCCGGCCTTGAACTCGTCACTTCGGGGCAAAGGCACGCACAAGGTGCCGCCGCGCGAACGCAGCGTGCTGCGCCTGCCCAGCTACGAGCAGGTCAAGTCCGACCCGGTGCTCTACGCCCACGCCAACCGCGTGCTGCACCTCGAGACCAACCCGGGCAACGCCCGCGCGCTCGTGCAGGCGCACGGTGAAGGCCATACCGCGCGCGACGTCTGGATCAACCCGCCGCCGATCCCGCTCACCACGGCCGAGATGGACCATGTGTTCGACTTGCCCTATGCGCGCAGCCCGCACCCGCGCTACGCGGACGAGCAGGGCAGCCACGACGGCGCGACCAAGATCCCCGCCTGGGAAATGATCCGCTTCTCGGTCAACATCATGCGCGGCTGCTTTGGCGGCTGCACCTTCTGCTCGATCACCGAGCACGAAGGCCGCATCATCCAGAGCCGAAGCGAGGAATCGATCATCCGCGAGGTCGAAGACATCCGCGACAAGGTCAAGGGTTTCACGGGCGTGATTTCCGACCTGGGCGGCCCCACGGCCAATATGTACCGCCTGGGCTGCCGCAGCCCCGACATCGAGGCCGCCTGCCGCAAGCCCAGCTGCGTCTACCCGGGCATCTGCCAGAACCTGACCACCGACCACGGCCCGCTGATCAACATCTACCGCCGCGCGCGCAGCCTCAAGGGCATCAAAAAAATCCTGATCGGCTCGGGCCTGCGCTATGACCTGGCCGTGCAGTCGCCCGAATACGTCAAGGAGCTGGTGCAGCACCATGTTGGCGGCTACCTCAAGATCGCGCCCGAGCACACCGAGGGCGGGCCGCTGTCCAAGATGATGAAGCCGGGCATCGGCGCCTACGACCGCTTCAAGACCATGTTCGACAAGTACAGCGAAGAGGTCGGCAAAAAGCAGTTCCTCATCCCGTACTTCATCGCCGCGCACCCGGGCACCAGCGACGAGGACATGATGAATCTCGCCATCTGGCTCAAGAAGCACGGTTTCCGCGCCGACCAGGTGCAGACCTTCTACCCCAGCCCCATGGCCACCGCCACGGCCATGTACCACACGCTGCGCAACCCGCTGCGCAAGATCGCGCACGACAGCGAGAAGGTCGATGTGGTCAAGGGCGAAAAACGCCGCCGCCTGCACAAGGCCTTTTTGCGCTACCACGACCCCAACAACTGGCCCCTGCTGCGCGAGGCCCTCAAGGCCATGGGCCGCGCCGATTTGATCGGCAACGGCAAGCAGCACCTGATCCCGAGCTGGCAGCCGCTCACCGATGGCGGCTACCAGAGCCCGCGCCGGGCCAACAGCACCCAAAGCCCACAAACGCTGGCCAGGGGCAAGCCGGCCACTGGCCTCAAAAAGCCGGGTACGCCGCGCAAGGGGACCCTGCTCACGCAGCACACGGGCCTGCCGCCGCGCCGCAAGGGCTGATCACGCCAGCGGCCGCCGGGGTATCCCACGGGCCTTGATTTCGGGATGCCTTTTGGCGCAAAATGCGCCAAAAGGAGCAAACCATGCCCGCCTCATCCCCTTCGTTTGCCTCGGTCAAACTGCCTGCTGGCCTGGTCCATCAGGCTCGCGAGGCCGCAGCGCCCATGCGCCGTTCGGTGGCCGGACAGATCGAGTACTGGGCCACGCTGGGCCGCATTGCCGAAGCTTCGGGGCTGACCGTGTCCGAAGCGCGCGAGGCCATCGCCCTGTACGACGTGCGCCAAAGCGCTGCCCCCACGGCCGATCCGCTGGACAGCATCGAAGCCGAGTTTTTGGCCGCCGAGAGCAGCGGCAAGCTGGCGCAGGCCGTACGCCAGACGGTGCAGGCCAATCGCCGCCGGGTGGTCCAGGCGGCCTGAGCCCGCGAGCGCCAGCGTTGCCTTGAAACCCGCCTTTTACCTGCTGGCCGGGCCCAACGGCGCAGGCAAATCCACGCTCTACCGCTCGGCGGTGGCTTCTGGCTTGCTGCCCGCGCAGGCCGAGTTCGTGAATGCCGACCTCTACGAGGCCCAGGCCTTGCAAGCGGTGGCTGACCCGCGGGCGCGGTCTTTGCAGGCGCGCACCTGGGCCGATGCCCGGCGCAGCGCCTGTTTGCAAGCAGGCCGGTCCTTTGTCAGCGAGACCGTGTTTTCACACCCGTCCAAACTCGACTTGATGCGGCAGGCACGCGAAGCGGGTTTCGCCGTGGTGCTGCTGGTGGTATGCGTCAGCGACCCGCGCCAGTTGATTGCCCGCGTGGCGCAGCGGGTGGCCGAGGGCGGCCATGCCGTGCCGGCTGAGCGCATCCTGGCGCGCTACCCCCGCACGCTTCAGCTTTTGCGCGAGGCCATGGGTTTGGCCGATCTGGCTTTGCTCTACGACACCTCCGGCGTCGGGCGCCATGGCGTGGCCGGGCCGAAACTGGTGGCACGCTGGCGCCATGGGCAGTGGCACTGGCAGGTGTCGCGGCCGCCAGCCTGGGCCAAGCGGGTGCAGCCCGCAGCGCGCTGAGCCGCTCAGGCCGGTTGCAGCGCCTCGAGCAGTTCGGCCTCGATCTCGAGCTGGGCCTTGTTTTGCTGCAGCGCCGGGCCGCTGACGAGGAAGGTGTCTTCGACGCGTTCGCCCAGCGTGCTGATCTTGGCCAGCTGCAGGTGGATGCCGTGCTGCGCCAGCACGCGGGCGATGCTGTAGAGCAGGCCGATGCGGTCGCTGGCCGAGATCGAGAGCAGCCAGTTCTGCGCCTTGTCGTCGGGCTTGAGCGTGACGCGCGGCGCCATCGGGAAGCTTTTGACGCGGCGCGACAGCCGGCCGCGCGCAGGCGCGGGCAGGGGGCCCTGGCGCTCGATGGTTTGCGTGAGGCCCGACTCGACCATGCTGACCAGTTCGCGGTAGTGCTCGGACAGCGTGGGCGTGACGATCTGGAAGGTGTCCAGCGCCCAGCCGGTGCGCGTGGTGTGGATCTTGGCGTCCTGGATCGAGAAGCCCGCCTGGTCGAAATGGCCGCAGATGCGTGCGAACAGATCGGGCTGGTCGGGCGTGAACACCAGCACCTGCAGGCCTTCGCCCACGGGCGAGAGGCGCGCGCGCACCGTGGTGCGCGGCTCGGTGCCGCCCACCTTGGCCACGATGCGCGAGAGCTGGCGCGCGTGCCAGGCGATGTCGCTGGCGTCGTGGCGCATGAAATAGCTCACGTCCAGGATGTCCCACAGCGCCTTCTGGCCCTCGTGCGGCTGCGCATGGCGCGCCAGCTCCACCAGGGCCTCGCGCTTGCGCGACTCGACCAGCGCGTCGGCATCGGGCGCGCGGCCGCCCAGCATGCGCAGCGTGAGCTTGTAAAGGTCTTCGAGCAGCTTGCCCTTCCAGGCGTTCCAGACCTTGGGGCTGGTGCCGCGGATGTCGGCCACCGTCAGCAGGTACAGGGCAGTCAGGTTGCGCTCGTTGCCCACGCGCTGCGCAAAGCGCTGGATGACTTCGGGGTCGCCCAGGTCTTCCTTTTGCGCCACATGGCTCATGGTCAGGTGCTCGCCGACCAGGAACTCGATCAGGCGTGCGTCTTCGCGCGCCACCTTGAATTGGCGACAAAACGTGCGCACCTCGGCGCGGCCCAGTTGCGAGTGGTCGCCGCCACGGCCCTTGGCGATGTCGTGGAACAGCGCGGCCGCGTACAGCAACCAGGGCTTGTCCCAGCCGCTGGCCAGCTGCGAGCAAAACGGGTACTCGTGCGCATGCTCGGCCATGAAAAAGCGCCGCACATTGCGCAGCACCATGAGGATGTGCTGATCCACCGTGTAGGCATGAAACAGGTCGTGCTGCATCTGGCCCACGATGCGGCGAAACACCCAGAGCGTGCGGCCCAGCACCGAGGTCTGGTTCATCAGCCGCATGGCGTGCGTGATGCCCTGCGGCTGCTGCAGGATCTGCAGAAAGGTGGCGCGGTTGACCGGGTCGGCGCGGAAGGCGCCGTTCATCAGACCCCGCGCGTTATAGAGCGCGCGCAGCGTGCGCGCCGACAGACCCGTGACCCCGTGCGTGGTCTGGTAGAGCAAAAAGGTTTCGAGGATGGCGTGCGGCTCGCGCTCGTACAGGTCGTCACTGACGACCTCGATCAGGCCGCCTTTTTCAAAAAAGCGCGCGTTGATCGGCCGCAGCGCCACCGGGGCCTCGCCGCGCTGGCGGCGCAGGTGGTCCTCGATGCCTTGCAGCAGGATCTGGTTGAGCTGGCTCACCGCCTTGGCCGCCCAGTAGTACTCGCGCATGAGCTTTTCGCTCGCGCGCAAGGCGAGCTTGCCCTCGGGCGTCACATCGGCCTGGTAACCGAAGCTCTCGGCCACCACGGTTTGCAAATCGAAGACCAGGCGGTCCTCGCGGCGCTTGGCCAGCAGGTGCAGCCGCGTGCGGATCAGGCTCAGCAGCGCCTCGTTGCGCTTGATGTGGCGGGCCTCGTGCGCGGTGGCGATGCCGGTGCGCACCAGCGCGTCCCAGCTGTGGCCCAGGCCGGCGGCGCGCGCGACCCAGAGGATGATCTGCAGATCGCGCAGGCCGCCCGGGGACTCTTTGCAATTGGGCTCGAGCGCGTAGGGCGTGTCTTCGAACTTGGTGTGGCGCTGGCGCATTTCCAGCAGCTTGGCCTGCATGAAGGCCACAGGGTCCATGGCGGCTTCGTACTGCGCGCGGAAGTCGGCAAACAGCTTGGCGCTGCCGGTGATGCGGCGCGCTTCGAGCAGCGCGGTCTGGATGGTCACATCCTTGGCGGCCTCCTGCAGGCATTCGCCCAGGGTGCGCACGCTGGAGCCGATCTCCAGGCCGCAGTCCCAGCATTGGCCGATGAAGGCTTCGAGCTGGCCTTGCAGGCCGGGCGTGTTTTCGGGCGTCTGGCCGTCGGGCAGCAGCACCAGCACGTCCACGTCCGAGTGTGGAAAGAGTTCGCCGCGGCCAAAGCCGCCCACGGCGACCAGGCTCAAGGCGGAGGAAAAGCCCGCGTTCTGCCACAGCTGCGTGAGCAAGCCGTCGACCAGGCCGCTGAGCTGGCGCAAGCCCCGGTGCAGGTGGCGGGTCTGGGCACCGCTGGTGCCCAGGGATTCGAGCAAGGCCGCCTTGTCGCGGCGGAAGGATTCACGCAACGCGGCCATGTCGCTCATGGTCAGGCGCTCAGCAGACGGTGGTGGTCACGAAGTCGGGCAGGGCGGGGCTGCCGGCGGACAGGGTCAGCACCTCGAAGCCGGTCTCGGTCACGAGCACGGTGTGCTCCCACTGGGCCGACAGCGAGTGGTCCTTGGTGACGATGGTCCAGCCGTCGCCCAGTTCCTTGATGTCGCGCTTGCCGGCGTTGATCATGGGCTCGATGGTGAAGACCATGCCGGGCACCAGCTCGGTGAGCGTCCCGGGCTTGCCGTAGTGCAGCACCTGCGGCTCTTCGTGAAAGCCCCGGCCAATGCCGTGGCCGCAGAACTCGCGCACGATCGAGAAACCCTGGCCTTCGGCGAACTGCTGGATCGCATGGCCGATGTCGCCCAGGTGTTTGCCCGGTTTGACCTGCAGGATGCCCTTCCACATGGCCTCGTAGGTCAGCTTGCACAGGCGCTTGGCCGCGATCGAGGCCTCGCCCACGATGAACATGCGGCTGGTGTCGCCATGCCAGCCATCCTTGATGGTGGTGATGTCCACGTTGACGATGTCGCCCTTTTTGAGCGGCTTGTCGTTCGGGATGCCGTGGCAGACCTGGTGGTTGATCGAGGTGCAGATCGACTTGGGGTAGGGCTTGTAGCCACCGGGCGCGTAGTTCAGCGGCGCCGGGATGCACTGCTGCACATCGACCATGTAGTCGTGGCAGAGCTTGTCGATCTCGTTGGTGGTGACGCCCGGTTGGATGAAGGGGCCAATGTAGTCCAGAACTTCGGAGGCCAGGCGGCAGGCCACGCGCATGCCGGCCACGTCTTCGGCCGTTTTGATGGTGATCGTCATGGGCCGGAATTATCCCATCCGGTCCGCGGCCCTAGGGTTTGCCCGGGTAAAATACACGCTTTGCCGGCCAGCCCCAGTCAGCGGCCCCGGCGCTTCGGTTTTTCACCCCAAGGCCACCCCGTGACCCTGCATACCAGCTTCTTCGAAGGCGGCAACGCCCTCAGCGACTTTCGTATCCAGCAACTGCTGCCGCGTCTGGCGCAGATTTCACCGCACATCCAGGGCCTGGCCGCCCGGTTCGTGCACCTCGTGGCCACCGAACACCCTCTGCAAGGCGACCAGGAGCAGACCCTGGCCGCCTTGCTCGCTTATGGGGAGCCGTATGCGGGCCCGAGCGATGGTCCGGTCATCGTCGTGAGCCCCCGCCTGGGCACGGTCTCGCCCTGGGCGTCCAAGGCCACCGACATCGCGCACAACTGCGGCCTGGCGCTCAAGCGCATCGAGCGCATCACCGAATACCGCCTGGTGCTGAAGACGGGCCTCTTGGGCGGTGCCAAAACGATCAGCGACCAGCAGCTCGGTGAGGTCGCCGCGCTCTTGCACGACCGCATGACCGAATCAGCCCTGGCCAGCCGCAGCGAGGCGCAGGCCCTCTTCACCGCGCTGCAGGCTGCGCCCATGGACCATGTCGATGTGCTGGGCGGCGGCAGAGCCGCGCTGGAAGCCGCCAACAAGGCCTGGGGCCTCGCGTTGGCCGAGGACGAGATCGAGTACCTGGCGAACGCCTTCAACGGTTTGAAGCGCAACCCGACCGATGTGGAACTCATGATGTTCGCGCAGGCCAACAGCGAGCATTGCCGCCACAAAATCTTCAACGCCCAGTTCACCATCGACGGCGTGGCCCAGCCGCACAGCCTGTTCGGCATGATCCGCAACACCGAGAAGCTGAACCCGCAGCACACGGTGGTGGCCTATGCCGACAACGCCTCCATCATGGAAGGCCACGCCATCGAGCGTTTTGTCGCCCGCGTGGACGGGCAGGGCGCGCCCTATGTGAAGGAAGCCGCGCAGCACCATGTGCTGATGAAGGTGGAAACCCACAACCACCCGACCGCGATTTCGCCGTTTCCCGGCGCCTCCACCGGTGCGGGCGGCGAGATCCGCGACGAGGGCGCCACGGGCCGCGGCTCCAAGCCCAAGGCCGGTTTGACCGGCTTCACCGTCTCCAAACTCTGGGGCGGCCTCTCGGACCAACCGGGCGGCAAGCCCGAGCACATGGCCAGCCCCTTGCAGATCATGACCGAGGGCCCCTTGGGGGGCGCGGCCTTCAACAACGAGTTCGGCCGGCCCAACCTGGCGGGCTATTTCCGCGAGTACGAGCAGCTGGTCGACGGCGTGCAGCGCGGCTACCACAAGCCCATCATGATCGCGGGCGGCCTGGGCCAGATCGACGCCACGCAAACGAAAAAGATCGAGTTCCCGGCCGGCACGCTGCTGATCCAGCTCGGCGGCCCCGGCATGCGCATCGGCATGGGCGGCGGCGCCGCCAGCTCCATGGCCAGCGGCACCAACGCGGCCGACCTGGACTTCGACTCTGTGCAGCGCGGCAACCCCGAGATCGAGCGCCGTGCGCAAGAGGTCATCAACCACTGCTGGGCCCAGGGCGTGAACAACCCCATCCTGGCCATCCACGATGTGGGCGCGGGCGGCCTGTCCAACGCCTTTCCCGAGCTCACCAACGACGCGGGCCGTGGCGCGCGCTTCGATTTGCGCGCTGTGCCGCTCGAAGAGTCGGGCCTGGCCCCCAAGGAAATCTGGAGCAACGAGAGCCAGGAACGCTATGTGATGGCGATCGCGCCCGAATCGCTCGCGCAGTTCAGGGCCTTTTGTGAACGCGAGCGCTGCCCCTTTGCGGTGGTGGGCGTGGCGACCGAAGAGCGCCAGTTGGTGGTCGGGGATATGGATGTGAACCCCGTTCGCCCTGAGCTTGTCGAAGGGCAACTCAGAGAGGCTTCGACAACCTCAGCCCGAACGGAAAATGCGGTCGACATGCCCATGGACGTGCTGCTGGGCAAGCCGCCCAAGATGCACCGCGATGTCACGTCCGTGCAGCGCCAGACGAAACCCATCGACCTGAGCGGCGTCAGCCTGCAGGACGCGGTGATCGGTGTGCTGAGCCACCCCACCGTGGCCTCCAAGCGTTTCCTCGTCACCATCGGCGACCGCGCCGTGGGCGGCCTCACGCACCGCGACCAGATGGTCGGCCCCTGGCAGGTGCCGGTGGCCGACGTGGCCGTGACCCTGGCCGACTACGCGGGCTTTGCGGGCGAGGCCATGGCCATGGGCGAGCGCACGCCGCTGGCGGCCATCGACGCCCCGGCCTCGGGCCGCATGGCGGTGGCCGAAGCCATCACCAACCTGCTGGCCGCGCCGATCGACCTGAAGCGCGTCAAGCTCTCGGCCAACTGGATGGCCGCCTGCGGCGAAGCCGGCGAGGACGCCGCGTTGTACGAAACCGTCAAGACCGTGGGCATGGAACTGTGTCCGGCGCTGGGCATCTCGATCCCGGTGGGCAAAGACAGCCTGTCCATGCGCACGCAGTGGCAGGCCGAGGGCCAGACCCGCAAAGTCACCTCGCCCGTGAGCCTGATCATCAGCGCCTTCGCGTCCATCGACGATGTGCGCGGCACCCTCACGCCCCAGCTCGACAACGAGACCGCCGACACCAGCCTCGTGCTGATCGACTTGGGCAAGGGCGCCAAGCGCATGGGCGGCTCCATCCTCGAGCAGGTGCTGGGCGATGCCGGTCGCACCAGCTTCGATGCCGTGCCCGACCTGCACGATGCACAGGACCTGATCGCGCTCGTGAACGCGGTCAACGCCTTGCGCGCCAAAGGCCTGATCCTGGCCTACCACGACCGCAGCGACGGCGGTCTGCTGGCCGCGGCCGCCGAGATGGCCTTTGCGGGCCATGTGGGCGTGGCACTCAATGTCGACATGCTGATCACCGAGGGCGACGGCATCAGCGACAGCCGCGCCGACTTCGGCGACGCCAAGAACTGGGCGCAGCAGGTCGGCGCGCGCCGCGAGGAACTCACGCTCAAGGCCCTGTTCAACGAAGAGCTGGGCGTGCTGCTGCAGGTGCGCACGGCCGAGCGCGACGCGGTGCTCGCGGTGCTGCGCGAGCACGGCCTCTACAAGCACAGCCACGTGGTCGGCAAGACCCGCCCGGCCAGCTCGAGCGTGGCCAAGGGGCAGGGCGCGCTGAGTGTCTGGCGCGACACGCAGGAGGTGTTCAGCGCCCCGCTGTCCGACCTGCACCAGGTCTGGGACAGCGTGAGCTGGAAGATCTGCCAGCAACGCGACAACCCGGCCTGCGCCGACGCCGAGCACGCGGCCGCGGGACAGCCCGATGACCCGGGTCTGCATGTGGCGCTGACTTTTGATCCGGCCGAGGACGTGGCCGCGCCCTTCCTGAATCTCTCGCGCCCCAAGGTCGCGGTGCTGCGGGAGCAGGGCGTGAACTCGCACATCGAGATGGCCTACGCCTTCAGCGCGGCCGGCTTTGAGGCGCACGATGTGCACATGACCGACCTGCAAAGCGGCCGCGCGCGGCTGCAGGATTTTCAGGGCGTGGTGGCCTGCGGCGGTTTCAGCTACGGCGACACGCTGGGTGCGGGCATCGGCTGGGCGCGCTCGATCACCTTCAACCCGGTGCTGTCCGAGCAGTTCCAGGGCTTCTTCGCCCGCCAGGACACCTTTGGCCTGGGCGTGTGCAACGGCTGCCAGATGTTCGCCGAGCTCGCCGACATCATCCCGGGCGCCGAGGCCTGGCCGCGCTTCACCACCAACCAGAGCGAGCGCTTCGAGGCGCGCCTGTCCATGGTGGAGGTGCTCGATTCACCGAGCCTCTTCCTGCAGGGCATGGCCGGCAGCCGCCTGCCGATCGCGGTCGCGCACGGCGAGGGCTTCGCGAACTTCCAGCACCGCGGCGATGCGGCGCAGGCCATTGGCGCGATGCGCTTTGTCGACCACACGGGCGCAGCGACCGAGCAGTACCCCTTCAACCCCAACGGCAGCCCGGGCGGCCTCACGGCCGTGACCACGGCAGATGGGCGTTTCACGGCGATGATGCCGCACCCCGAGCGCGTGTTCCGCAACATCCAGATGAGCTGGACGAGCGGGGACAAGAGTGCGCTCAGCCCCTGGATGCGGATCTGGCGCAACGCGCGCCGCTGGGTCGGGTGAACGGTCTTTGCCTGTAGGAGGCCGCCCCGGCGGCCGAACGCATTCGCGCGCAGGGGCGCGCTCCTACAGTGCCTTTGGGCTCAGTTCCAGCCGATCACCTCAAGCCCTTTTTCGGAAGCGCAGCGCTGCACGAACTGGCGGTAGGTGCTGCTGCCGCGCTCGCTCATGGCGCCGCCGACACCGCCGGCCGCTGCGCCCACCACGGCGCTCTTGGCGCCGTTGCGGATCGCGTCATCGAGCTGGCCACGACCGAACACCAGGCTGCCCACGGCGCCGGTCACGCCGGCCACGGCCGCGCCGCGCACAGCCCCCTGGCTGGCTGCGCCATCGCCGGGCTGGGCACCGCTTTGGCGGGCCAGGGCCATGCACTGGTCGAGCTGCTGGCGCGCCGCCGCCTCGCCCATGCTTTTGTAGGCCGCGTTCGGGTAGAGCACGGGCGTGCCGCTGCCCATGCCGCTCGCGCAGCCGGCCAGCAGCAGCGTGCCGAGCATCAGGCCGGGCAGGCGGCGGGTTCGGAAATGGGGATGGTCTGGCATCGTGGGGCTCCCTGGGTTTTTGCGCGCCACGATAGCACGCGTGGGCTCAGTGCAGGCCGACCACAGGGCGCGTTTTGTAGAACTTCAGGGGCGCCTCGGGCGTGGCTTGCAGCACGCTGCGCTTGATCTTGCCCACCACGTGCATTTCGCAAGGCTTGCAGTCGAAGCGCAGGGTGAGTTTTTCCTTGCCGTTGATGAGCTGCAGCGGCTCGGCGCGGATGGTGCCCTGCACACCCGTCACGCCCTTGGCCTGCTTGGGGCACAGGCTCAGCGAGTAACGCACGCAGTGCTTGGTGATCATCAGGCTGACTTCGCCGGTTTCTTCCTGCGCCTCGTAGGCGGCGGCAATCACCTGCACGCCATGCCGGGCGTAGAACTGGCGGGCCTTGTCGTTGAACACATTGGCCAGGTAGCTCAGCGTGTCCTCGGGGTAGGGCGTGGGTGGCTCGGCGGGCACGGCGCGCGGCAGGCGCTGCAGGCCCTGGACGCGCGCGGCTTCGAGTGCGGCCACCGCGCCCCGGCGCAGCGCGTTGAGCTGCGAGGGTGGCACGAACCAGGGACGTGCCAGATCGAGCTGCGCCTGCAGCGGGGCAAAAATCGTGTCGCCGAGTTTGGCGAGCTGCGCCTGCAGCTTGTCGTCGGCCGTGGCCGGGTCTTTGGGGGCCTGCCAGGCCATCGCCAGTGGCGCGCTGCCGGTGAAGCCGGCCTCGTCGGTCAGCGTGAGCGCGAGGCCATCGGCGGTTTCGCTGAGCTTGAGCCAGACGCCGATGCGGCGCTCGGCCGATTTCTTCTCCAGCGTGCGCACCCAGCGCATGTCGCGGTTGCGGTTGACCTGTACGCCCTTGCGCAGGTCCTTGAAACCGGCCATCGGGTCCTTGGGCCAGAGCTTCCACAGGCCCGGGCTGGCCTGGGCTTCGACGCGGTTGATCTGCAAGCCCACAAGCTCTTTTTGCAGATCGTAATAGCACAGGCCGTCGCCGTTGCTCAGCACATTCGCAGGGTCGTCGCAGCTGAGTTCGAGGTGATCGGCCGCGACCTTGTGCACCCAGCCGATCGGCTGGCCCGGGTTCTTGGGTGTGTCGAACGCGCCGATGTCTTCCTTTCGGCCCTGGACGAAATAGTCGGTGAATTCGCGGTTGAAGTTCTGGTTGGGGTCGGGCGTGAAGCTGAAGGTGGCCTGGCCGTGCGAGGCGCGCGCGAGCTCGGGGCGCTCGGTCAGGATCTCGTCGAACAGGCGGCGGTAATGGGCCGTGATGTTCTTGACGTAGGCCATGTCCTTGTAACGGCCTTCGATCTTGAAGCTGCGGCAGCCCGCGTCGATCAGCGCGCGCAGGTTGTCGGACTGGTTGTTGTCCTTCATCGACAGCACATGCTTGTCGTGGGCGACGATGCGGCCCGCGCTGTCCTTGACCTCGTAGGGCAGGCGGCAGGCCTGCGAGCAGTCGCCGCGGTTGGCGCTGCGGCCGGTGTGGGCGTGGCTGATGTAGCACTGGCCGCTGTAGGCCACGCACAGCGCGCCGTGCACGAAAAATTCGAGGATGGTGCGCTCGGTGTCGATCGCGTCGCGGATGGCGGCGATCTGCGGCAGGGTCAGCTCGCGCGCCAGCACGATCTGCGACAGGCCGGCGTCCTGCAAAAACTTCGCTTTTTCGGGCGTTCGGATGTCGGTCTGGGTGCTCGCGTGCAGCTGGATCGGCGGCAGGTCGAGCTCGAGCAGGCCCATGTCCTGGACGATCAGCGCGTCCACCCCGGCGTCGTACAGCTGCCAGGCCAGCTGGCGCGCGGGCTCGAGCTCGTCGTCGCGCAAGATGGTGTTGAGCGTGACGAAGATGCGGCTGTGGAAGCGGTGGGCGTGCTGCACCAGGCGCGCGATGTCCTGCACGCTGTTGTCGGCTGTCGAGCGCGCACCGAAGGACGGACCGCCGATGTAAACGGCATCGGCGCCGTGCTGGACGGCTTCGATGCCGATGTCGGCGGTGCGGGCGGGCGAGAGCAGTTCGATCTGGTGGGGGAGCATGGAGGCGATTATCCCAAGAAGCAAAAAACGCGGCCGAGGCCGCGTTGTCGTGGGGTCGGTCCGCGTTTACTGGATGCGGGCCTTGCTGCGCAGGTCTTCCTGGAACTTGGCCATTTTCTGCTGCTGCAGCTGCTGGGCGATCTGCGGCTTGACCTCGTCGAGCTTGGGCAGCTGCGCGTCGCGCAGGTCGTCGACACGCAGGATGTGCCAGCCGAACTGGCTCTTGACCGGCGCCTCGCTCATTTCGCCCTTGCCGAGCTTGACCATGGCGTTGCTGAACTCGGCCACATAGCTCGAGGCGTTGGCCCAGTCGAGGTCGCCGCCGTTGGCGCCCGAGCCCGGGTCCTTCGAGTGCTTCTTGGCGAGTTCTTCGAACTTGCCGCCTTTCTTGATCTCGGCGATCAGCGACTTGGCCTGCTCCTCGGTCTCGACCAGGATGTGGCGCGCGCGGTATTCCTTGCCGCCGTTTTCCTTGACGAATTTGTCGTACTCGGCCTGGATCTCGGCGTCGGTGACCGGGTTTTTCTTCTGGTAGTCGGCGAACAGCTCGCGGATCAGGATGGTCTGGCGCGCCAGTTCGAGCTGGTTTTTGTAGTCCTCGCCCGCGTCGAGGCCGCGCTTTTTGGCTTCCTGCATGAAAATTTCGCGCGCGATGATCTCGTCCTTGATCTGGCCCAGCATGTCGTCGGACACCGGGCGGCCCGAGCGTTCAATTTGCTGCTTGAGCGCGGTCAGGCGCGACATGGGCACCGGTTTGCCGTTGACGACGGCCAGGTTTTGCGCGAAAGCGGGCATGGCCAGCAGGGCCACCAGAGCGGCGCTCAGCAAGGGCTTTTTCATGGGTCTCGGTCCTCTAAGGGGGATAAGCTGCAAAAAGGGCAAGCGCTGCGCTTGCCCGGTTCAGATCACTTCGATCGCCAGCGCATGCAGGCCCTGGTCGATGAAATCTTGCAGCGCATCATACACAAGGCGATGCCGTTGCACGCGGCTGAGCCCGGCGAACAAGGGTGAGGCAACGCGCACTCGCATGTGGCTGCCCTGGCCGCTCGCGCTGGCGCCCGCATGGCCAGCGTGGGCCGCGCTTTCGTCGAGCACTTCGAGCCGGGTGGGCTGCAGGCGCTCGCACAGGCGGGCGTGGATTTGGTCGGCAACGCTGGCCATGGCGTCACTCGTCCTTGGGCAGATGCCGCGAGACATAAATGCCCTGGCCCACGATGAACACCAGCGGGAACACATAGCCCCAAAGCTTGAAGTTCATCCAGGTGTCGGTGCTGAAGAACTGCGCCACATAGCCGTTGAGGCTGGCCATGAAGACACAGTAGAGCACCCAGGAAATGTTCAGGCGGTGCCAGACCGCGGCCGGCAGCTTGAGCTGCTGGCCCAGCATGGATTGGAGAGCGTTCTTGCCAAAACCCCAGTGCGCCACCGCCAGGCCCAGCGCCAGGCCGGTGTAGAGCAGGGTGGGCTTCCACTTGATGAAGCGCTCATCGTGCAGGCCGAGCGTGAGCGCACCAAAACCCAGCACCAGCACCAGCGTGATCTTGTGCAGGGTCTGCAGGCGGCCGTCCAGGCGCCAGATCAGCGCGGTTTGCAGCACGGTGGCGGCCATCAGCACCGCGGTGGCGGTGTAGATGTCGGCCAGCTTGTAGGCGCCGAAAAACAGCAGGATGGGGAAAAAGTCGATCAGGAATTTCATGCGGTCATCGGTTCACAGAGGCTCGAAGTCTAGCGAAGCCGAATTCATGCAGTAGCGCAGGCCTGTGGGGGCGGGGCCGTCCTCGAACACATGGCCCAGGTGCGCGCCGCACTGCGCGCACAGCGTCTCGACCCGCACCATGCCGTGGCTGCGGTCGACCCGCTCGGCAATGGCCTCGGGGTTGGCGGCGCGGAAAAAACTGGGCCAGCCGCAGCCGGCGTCGAATTTGGTGTCGGAGCGGAACAGCTCGGCATCGCAGCAGATGCAGCGGTAGATGCCGGGCGCCCAGTGGCCCTCGTAGCGCCCGGTGAAAGGACGCTCGGTGGCGGCGCGGCGCGTGACCTCGAAGGCCAGGGGCTCGGCGTTCTTGGCGGCGAGCAGTTCGCGCCACTCTTGCTCGGTCTTGGTGTCGGTGTTGGCCATGGCGGGTTCTCAGGAAGAGCAGCTGATTTCGAGCTCGCAGGCCCAGTCGGGCGGGAAGTCGGCGTAGGCGGCCATGCCCTCGCGTTCGTCGAAAGGCGACTGTAGCAAGCCCAGCAGGCGTTCGACTTCGGCAAAGTCTCCGCCCTGGGCTTGCTGGATGGCGATTTCGGCCAGGTGGTTGCGCAGCACGTAGTGCGGGTTGGTGCGCAGCATGCGCGCGCCCATCGTCGCGGCGGGCGTGCCGGTGCAGCGCTCGCGGTAGCGCTGCAGCCAGGCCTCGAGCGCGGGCCACTCGAGCACCATGTCGCGCACGCTTTGCCAGTGCGGCGCCCTCAGGTCCCAGGCGGCGCCTGCCGGCGCGGTTTCCTCGGCCATGGCCTGGCTCAGCCGGCGCCAGAAGATCGTGTGGTCGACCCGTTCGGTGGCCAGCAAGTGCAGCAGGGCATCGATCAGGGCCATGTCGTCCTCGCGCCGCGGCTCGGGCGCGTCGGCGCCGACCAGGCCGAGCTTGGCCCGCATGGCATCGCCGAGGGCCCGCGCGAAAGCCGGAGCGTAGCCTTCGAGCACCTGCACCGTGAGCTCGCGGTCACCGATCAGCGGCAGCAGGGCCTGGCCCAGGCGGTACAGGTTCCAGTGCGCGATCTGGGGCTGGCGCCCATAGGCGTAGCGGCCCTGGGTGTCCGAGTGGTTGCAGATGTGCGCCGGGTCGAAGCCGTCCAGGAACTGGAAAGGCCCATAGTCGAGCGTGAGGCCCAGCAGGCTCATGTTGTCGGTGTTCATGACGCCATGGCAAAAGCCCACAGCCTGCCACTGGGCCATCAGCCGGGCCGTGCGCTGCACCACCTCGTCGAGCAGGCCCGCGTGGGCCTGGCCTTGCCAGCGTTCGGCGCGCACCAGGGCTTCGGGCAGGTGGTGCCGGATCGCGTGGTCGGCGAGCTCGCGCAGCGGCCCGATCTGGTCGCGCGCGGCGAAATGCTCGAAATGGCCGAAGCGCAGAAAGCTGGGCGCGACGCGCGCAACGATGGCCGCGCTCTCCAGGGTTTCGCGGCGCACCGGCTCGGGCGAGGCCACCAGGCACAGCGCGCGCGTGGTCGGGATGCCCAGGCCGTGCATGGCCTCGCTGCACAGGTATTCGCGGATCGAAGAGCGCAGCACCGCGCGGCCGTCGCCCATGCGCGAGTAGGGCGTGCGGCCCGCGCCCTTGAGCTGGATTTCCTGCGGGCCCTGCAGCGAGTCGGCCTCGCCGAGCCAAAGCGCCCGGCCATCGCCGAGCTGTCCGGCCCAGACGCCGAACTGGTGTCCGCTGTAGACGGTGGCGAGCGGGTCGCTGCCGGGCAAGAGGGCGTTGCCGGCCCAGGCGTCGAGCGTGGCCTCGCCGAGCAGACTCTCGGGCCAGCCGAGCGCGCGCAGCAGGCCCCAATTGCGTGCGCCCCAGACGGGCTGGGCCACCGGCGTCGGCTGCAGCCGCGTGAAAAACGCGGGGCCGAGCTCGACGAGCCGGTGCGTCCAGGTCAGGTGGGGGGCTGCAGCAGAGGTCATGGCCGCATTGTCCCCGGGGTGTCAAACGCCGCGGGGCTTGCGGGTTTCTCTGGTGACGGCGAAAAAGCACGGGCGTGCACAATGGCCCGTTGACCGCAGTACACAACAACGCTGGAGAGAACCGATGTTTGGACGCATGCAACAGCAACCCTTGCTGATTTCCTCGCTGATCGATTTTGCCGAGCGCCACCATGGCGATGGCGAAGTGGTTTCGCGCCGGGTCGAGGGCGACATCCACCGCTACACCTGGGCCGATGTGGCCCGCCGCGCGCGGCAGGTGGCCAACGCCTTCGACGGCCTGGGTCTGGGGCAGGGCGAGCGTGTCGCCACGCTGGCCTGGAACGGCTACCGCCACCTTGAGCTGTATTTCGGTGTGAGCGGCTCGGGCCGCGTGCTGCACACCATCAACCCGCGCCTGCACCCCGAGCAGATCGCCTGGATCGCCAACCATGCCGAAGACCAGGTGCTGTGCTTCGACATGACGTTTTTGCCCATCGTGCAGGCGGCGCACGCGCAGTGCAAAACGGTGCGCCAGTGGGTGGCCTTGTGCGACGCCGACAAGCTGCCGGCCGACACGGGCATCCCGGGCCTGGTGAGCTATGAGGCCTGGATCGGCGGCCAGTCCAACACCTATACCTGGCCCGTGATCGACGAGAACTCCGCTTCGAGTCTGTGCTACACCTCGGGCACCACGGGCAACCCCAAGGGCGCGCTCTACAGCCACCGCTCGACCATCCTGCACGCTTACGCGGCGTCCATGCCCGATGTCATGTGCATCTCGGCGCGCGACGCCATCCTGCCGGTGGTGCCCATGTTCCACGTCAATGCCTGGGGCATCCCCTACAGCGCGGCGATGACGGGCGCCAAGCTGGTGTTCCCGGGCCCGGCGCTCGACGGCAAATCGGTCTACGAGCTGATCGAGGCCGAGGGCGTGACCTTTGCCGCCGGCGTGCCCACGGTCTGGCAGATGCTGCTGGGCCACATGAAGCCCGCGGGCCTGAAGTTCAGCACGCTGCAGCGCACGGTGATCGGCGGCTCGGCCTGCCCGCCGGCCATGATCGACGCCTTCCGCGAGGACTATGGCGTCGACGTGCTGCACGCCTGGGGCATGACCGAGCTGAGCCCGCTGGGCACGCTGTGCACGCTCAAGAACAAACACCGCAAGCTGCCCGCGGCCGAGCAGATGAAGCTGCGCATGAAGCAGGGCCGCTGCATCTACGGCATCGACATGAAGATCGTGGACAGCGAGGGCCGCGAACTGCCGCACGACGGCAAGAGCGCGGGCGACCTGCTGGTCAAAGGCCCCTGGGTGATCGCGAGCTACTTCAAGCAGGACAGCGATTCGCCGCTCGTGGGCGGCTGGTTCCCCACGGGCGATGTGGCCACCATCGATGCCGATGGCTTCATGCAGATCACCGACCGCAGCAAGGACGTGATCAAGTCCGGTGGCGAATGGATCAGCTCGATCGACGTCGAGAACATCGCCATGGCCCACCCCGCCGTGGCCATGGCCGCCTGCATCGGCATGGCGCACCCCAAATGGGACGAGCGGCCGATCGTCTGCGTGGTCAAGAAGCCCGGCGCCGACGTGGCGCGCGATGAACTGCTCAAGTTCTACGAGGGCAAGACCGCGAAGTGGCAGATCCCGGACGACGTGGTCTTTGTCGACGCGATCCCGCTGGGCGCGACCGGCAAGATGCTCAAAACCAAGCTGCGCGAACAGCTCAAGGACTACCGTCTGCCCGGCCTGTGAACGGGCCGGCAGTCGCGCGCGCGATACCCGCCTAGTGCAAACCCCGAGCGCTTTTGCAGCACGAGCCGTTACGCTGAAATCACATTGATTCACCAACGAAGGAGACACCGCATGAAAATCGCTTTCCGACTGGTCACCGTTGCCGCCCTGGCCGCCTGCGCGACCGCCGCGCTCGCGCAAAAAGGCGAGACCGTGAAGATCGCCTGGATCGATCCGCTGTCGGGCCTCATGGCGCCCGTGGGCAGCAACCAGCTCAAGAGCTTCCAGTTCTTTGCCGAGAAGTTCAGCGGCGCCAACAACCCGGCCGGCGTCAAGTTCGAGGTGATCGGCATCGACAACAAACTCAGCCCCGCCGAGAGCCTGAACGCGCTCAAGGCCGCGATGGACCAGGGCGTGCGCTACATCACCCAGGGCAACGGCTCCTCGGTGGCCGGCGCGCTGATCGATGCGGTCTCCAAGCACAACGAACGCAACCCGGGCAAGGAAATCATCTTCCTCAACCACTCGGCGGTCGACCCCGACTTCACCAACAGCAAGTGCAACTACTGGCACTTCCGCTTTGACGCCGACACCTCGATGAAGATGGAAGCGCTCACCACCTTCATGAAGGACCAGAAGGACGTGCAGAAGGTCTACCTGCTCAACCAGAACTACTCGCACGGTCACCAGGTGGCCAAGTTCGCCAAGGAAAACCTCGCCCGCAAGCGCCCCGATGTGCAGATCGTCGGCGAAGACCTGCACCCGCTGGCCCAGGTGCGCGACTTCTCGCCCTACATCGCCAAGATCAAGGCCTCCGGCGCCGACACCGTGATCACCGGCAACTGGGGTTCCGACCTCGCCTTGCTGGTCAAGGCGGCCAACGAGGGCGGCTACAACGGCAAGTTCTTCACCTACTACACCGGCGTGACGGGCACCCCCACGGCCCTCGGCCAGGGTGGCGCAGGCCGCGTCTACCAGGTGTCCTACCAGCACTACAACATGGGCGGTGACATCGGCAAATGGCAGGCCGAGTTCAAGCAGCGCTTCAACGACGACTTCTACACCGGCTCGGTGATCTCGATCTTCAAGGGCCTGGGCGAGGCCATGGCCAAGGCCAAGTCGACCGACCCGGTCAAGGTCGCTGCCGCGTTCGAAGGCCTGAAGTACAACAGCTACCACGGTGAAGTCGAGATGCGCAAAACCGACCACCAGCTGCAGCAGCCGCTGTGGATCACCGTCTGGCAAAAGGCCGACAAAAAGTACCCCTACAGCCCCGAGAACACCGGCATGACGCTGGCCCCGGTCAAGGAGTACCCGTCCTACGTGTCGAGCACGCCGACCAGCTGCCAGATGAAGCGTCCTGGCTGACCCTGCATCACCTGGCAGTACCGGGCCCGATGACTGCCGCGTTGTCGGGCCTTTTTTTGCGGCATCCTCCGATCGTCCTTTCGCGCTGTACCGGCCTTGTGGCCAGGAAGGTTTCTCCAGATGGAGTTCTTCATCATCTCCATGCTCAACGGCTTGAGCTACGGCCTGCTGTTGTTCATGCTCAGTTCCGGCTTGACGCTGATCTTCTCGATGATGGGTGTGCTCAACTTCGCACACGCCAGC
>JACCDU010313981.1_pt1 | contig 20572 bp, 19 predicted proteins | sample 7446081 | NCBI WGS metagenome assembly JACCDU01 (sample SAMN15323447, study PRJNA562643) | freshwater metagenome | isolation source: river surface water | place: USA:Blue River Watershed | collected 2017-08-17
CTTACATCAGCCACTGTTCCTGTGATTCCACCTGAGGAAAGGTGTAAAACACCAAGCACACGGTTGAACCTGTTTAAATAAGCCACTAAGAAGTGCTCTTGAAGATACAGCGTATCTATTGGGTAAAATGGGATAAGGGCGTAATAAGCGTCTAAAGAAGAAGTAATAATAGGTTTGTTTGCAATAGCTGGTTTATAGACAAGTTCTATTTCAGCGATGTTCTCAAGTAGGTTCATGTTGTTTAAATTAAAAAGCCCAGCGATTGCTAGGCTTGTGGTTATAAATATTGTATCAGGTAGGGAAGGCAGGATGTTTTACACAACTAAATTTTCTTGTTTATGCATAAGAATCTCCCTTTTACGCTTTTCAAACTCTGGTTTAAGCACTTCTTTAAACTGTGGATACTGATTGTAAAGTTCCAACAGTTCATCAATTGTATTGCAAGAATTTATGGTGGCGGATAAGTCGTTTGGCGTATAATCAACTCCTGCATTACACCAATTGTAAATATCCCTGCCAGTTTCTATGCTAAGTTTCTGTTCAGGCTTACCAAAGAACAATCCAGTTCTATCCTTAGAAGCTGTAGCGCTATTTTTCATATTTAGATCAAATACAAGTGTAAACTCGTAATCCAGTCCTTCTCTTTGAACAGCTTTTAGCCCCACTTTTTCAGGGACCATTTTACCATTGCGTTCATTTAGAACATAGTCTTGCTTTGTCCTAGTTGTGGCTATTATATGTGCTTTAGAGCCAAGAATGGTTTGAATGAAAGCTTTGTGTCTGAGCCCAATCTTTTGCCAGTTTGTAAAGCTATTTCCTTGTAATGAGGCATGCGCCTCAAGCAGAAACTCCCATTCATGGGTAATGCTATCTATGATAATAACTTGCATGCCTGCCTGCCCACATGCCTCAATTGCTTGGACATACTTCTCTGGTGTATATGGTGATGAAAGCTGAATTACATTGTATTCTCCAAGATGGGAGTAAAGCTCTGAACTATGGTTTTCGCTGTCTATTACAGCTACTTTAGACCAATCGTTGCAAAGTCCATAGGCTAATAGTAATGATGAATAAGTTTTACCAGATCCACTAGGACCATTAAGGCACATTTTGATTTTTGCCTTCTTTCGTGAGGCTTTTTGTAGTTGCATGTGAATATGTTTTGTGATTAATTAGGTATAAATACTGAACAGATAATTGAGATTAGTTTAGTAAATTTATAAGAAAGCAAATACGATGTTCATATCTGAAATATGTGCTATAGATCAAATTAAAAAAATTCATTTAATAAGATTTGAAAAATATAGTTCTGATTTTATTCTACATATAGAAAGTGAAATAACTGAGATTTGGAATGGTGAGCAAAAATTCGAGACTTTAGATTTAAAAACGATAAAAAAAGACATTTTAAATTTTATACAAAATAAAACTGACAAACAAAAACATGGAATTATTTCTGAATTTTTTTGTCATATATATTTAAGAAAATTGGGTTTTCAACAGTATTCTATTTTTGATAATCTTGAAGAAAATAGTATGAAAAAAGGGTTTGATGGATTATATATGGATAATAATTTTGAGATGTTTATTTTAGAAAGCAAATCAACATTAGAAAACACAAAAATGAAATCGCATCCAAAAAATATAAATAAGGCTTGTAAAGATTTAGGTCAAAAAATTGATGGTACAAATAATCAAAATAATCCTTGGAAAAATGCATTAAATCATGCAAATAGAAGCAGAATAGATCCAAGTATGACTTTGCTGAAAAATTTAACAATCTTTTCTGCAGATTTTATTAATAAAAAATATCATAAAATTCAAGATTTTAGTATAATCCCAAGTTCAACGATTTACTTTGGCGATAATATAAAAATGTACGAACTATCTGATTTTGAAAATGATTTGAATAGTACTATTAATAATTATAGCTTCAAATCATTCGAGGTTATTTGTATAAATAAGAACTCTATTAATGAATTTATAACATTTTTAAATGAGTGAAAACGTAGATAAATTAGAAAGAAGATATTTAAAAACCTTGAAAAATAGTAATCAATTTGATACAATTTTTAAGAAATTTGTTAAGAATGAATTTATTATTGACGAAGGTGAACAAGAGTATCTGCTTCTAATATCTATAGTATTTTTTAATTACTATAAAAGTGATAAAAGGTTTAAAAGTTATTTTAAAATCGCTTATTATATAGTTTTAAAATATTCGCAATTTTATAAAAACTTTCTACCAATTTATGATATCTCATTACAGCTTGGATTTTTCCCGATTTCAAATTATTTGATAAAACATAACTTAGTGGTACAAAATGGAATTCAAGAATTGATTGTAAATAATTCTGTTAGTGTAAATTTTTTATCAACCGAAAAATATATTGAGACAATTGAACAGAGTAAAATAACTAAAAATATTTTAAATAATGAAAGTCAATTTTTAGCTTTTATTGCACCGACGTCCTATGGCAAAAGTTCCCTTATAAAAGAATTCTTAAAAACAAAAAATATTGATAAAATTGGAATTATAGTACCTACAAAATCTTTATTAATACAGACTTTTAGGTTAATCAAAGATCTAAAATTAAACAGAAAAATAATTATCCATGATGAAATGTATGATAATAACAAAAACTTTATTGCAATACTTACTCAAGAAAGAGCTTTGAGGTTGATTACAAAAAACGAAGTATATTTCGACATGTTGTTTATTGATGAAGCTCACAGTCTTTATCGAAGAGATTCCAGAAGTATTTTATTGGCAAGATTGATAGAACTTAGTTTTAGTAAAAACAATAAAACTAAAATTATGTATTTGTCTCCATTGATAGATGATGTGAATAATTTAGAATTGAAAATCAATTCAAAAGCTAAGATATATTCTGCTTACATTGAGAATGATATGAAAACATTTGATACCTATTTGTTCGACAATGGGAATAAGTATGTTTACGATAGGTTTACAGATCAAACACATTTATTAGAAAATGGTAATAATTATTTCGAATACATTTTAAAAAACTCAAACAAAAAAAATTTCATTTATAATTATAGACCCAAAAAGATTGAATTGTTGGCTTTGGAAATAGCAAATTACTTGCCTGATATTACAGATAACGAAGAGATTGATAAAATTATTTCTACGTTAAAAGAAGAAGTTCATACCTCTTTTTACAATGTTAATTTACTAAAAAAAGGAGTTGTTTATATACATGGGAAAATTCCGAATCAGATAAAAGAATATTTAGAATATTCTTTTAAAAATTGTAATTCAATAAAATATATAATTGCAAATTCAGTAATATTAGAAGGAGTCAATTTGCCAATCGATTCTATCTTCATTACATCATCATTTGGGTTGGAAGGCAAAAGTCTTCTTAATTTAATTGGAAGAGTTAACAGACTTAATTATGTTTTCGGGGAAAATAATGATTTCAATGATCTATCTGGGTTATTAACTAATGTACATTTTTTAAATAGTAATGAATATCAAGGAAGGCATGACATTAAAAATAAAATGAAACTTTTAAGAGACTATAAATTCAAAGATGAGTTAAAAAATCCAATTTTATCAAATTATGATATACTAAAATCTGGTATTTCAAGAAAAGAAATAAATAAAATAAGATTGATAGATCTAGATATAATAAATAAGACTCAGGTTATTTTAAACAATGATAAAAATATTGATATATTAGGCATATTGAAAAAAAGAATTATTGAGGCGTCTATAGACGATTTTTATTTTGATATTGATTTGGCTGTGTCACAAATAAATTCCAATATAAATAATATTAATAGTCTCAAAACAGATTCTGAATTAGTCGATATTATAAAAAATATTTTTATAGAAGGGCATGGACATAATTTAAAAGATTTTGAAATTGAAAGATTGAACAATCCATCTGCAAGAAATTATTATAATAATTATATTAATTTATTTCAAAAAAAATCTTTAAATGAGAAAATTAATTCGACTTATGCATATTTCTTCCAAAAATCGAAGTCTGAAGATTCAAAATTATATATTGGAAACTCTTATGGAGAGATTTCTTGGCGGTCAAACAAATATAGCAACATAAATAATTTTCATAAAGTATACATAGACTTAAAATATAAATCAAAAGATGAGCTTATTAATCTTTCTATCATCAAATTAAAAATAGAAGACGATTTTGTTAGTTACAAATTGAATAAATTAATTGTTTTTTTATATGATACTAAAATAATAAATGAAGATGTTTATCACACAATAATATATGGTTCAACAAACAAAGATTATATTGCATTAACTAAACTTGGACTAAACATTTACTTGATAAATAAATTATCAAGTGATAACCAAATTAAAAACATTAAAATTGATGAAAATGGTAATCTTTTACCTAATACTGCATTCATAAAATATTTAGAAACGCAATCTGATTTATTTAAATTTGAAATTAATAAATATTATTTATAGTAATTTTAAAACAATTACAAAAAGGACCAGGCAGATTGCTCCACCCAGTCCCTCATTTACTAACCACTAAAGACATTGTTCCAACTAGAGACTTTCGTAGCGATTAGTTGTTATTTGACCTACTATTGGTATTTTGAAACAATGTTCTTCTGTGTTTCCATCCTAAGCCATTTCTAAAGCTTCAATTCTACGAGAACCAATTAGTTCTGTAGATCCCTCTGGTTGATAAGAATAGCTATGTTGAAGCTTGATCACTTCTCCTGTCTTTGGGTTAACAAAATCATAGGCATCTACTTGCACCCTTACAACATCGCCATTCATTTGAGTTCCTACTAGCCCTTTAGCTATAGTTTCGTCAAATGTGCAAGGAATAGTTGTCCTTCGTGCTGTTGCATAGAATTTACCTGTCTCTTGAGACTGTACTAATTCAACAACACCTGTTAATTCTAACACTTGAAATGTTGTTCCGTCTTTTCTTTGTCTACTTGTGTAATTTGTTACTGTTACCATTGTTTTAATTTTTTTAATTGTGGTTAAATGAAAAAGCACTTCCTGGTATCCGAGCCTAGGAGGATACCACATCGTGCCCAGATGTGGGTGGGGTAGAAGAATGGAGTCAGCTACTTACTTGTACATACAGAAAATAATCAGATTGATTAGAGCATGGGGGGCTGCTAATTAAAATAGTTAGAGGGAGGGGTAGGGTGAAAAAACGCTATTTTGTTAGAAAAAAATTAGGTTAATGCTATATATATAGTATTGAGATCCTAAGTCTATTTTATATGCCAAACAGGAAAAATTGTGTTATTATGGGTACGTCTAAACTCTTACGGCTTTATATTTTTTGCAAAATGCAGATAATACATAATTGACTAATAATTACAATTCTTCCATAAAATATAGGTGCGGTTAAGATATAATTACTATTATTATTTGCACAATATAAAAGTGCAAAGCAAAAGCTATTAGAGGACTTGAAATTATTAAAACAAATTATTTATTATTGATATATACGGGTTATTAGTTATAAATTAGTATTTCAAATTAAGGATATGATAAATGGTTTTTTGGTTAATATTATCAATAATACAAATGAGCAAAAAGAGATTTGCTTATTTAAGGAAGGAGGTATTACAGAAGATGTAATAGTTCATGTAATTAATAACCCAGCCCTTGATTATAATAGTCTATTGAATATTGCTAGAACAAAAGGATTTATGGGCAATGGCCTACAAAGTGACAATAATACAATAAACAGTATTACTATACATAAAGAACTTAATACAAAAGTTGTATATTTTAATAATTTGCCCTTTATAACAGATTTGGATATAACCATTAATGGTTTTTCAAATTATATAAGCTTATGGGTGCCACCATCTACAACAATGTATTTACAGCTAATGCCAAATTTATAATACATGGCTTACCTGTCTAAATCTCGCTTTAAGCAAGCATTAAACTGCCCTACTAAACTATACTATGGTACAAAGGGGAATAACTATGCCGACAATAATGCAGACGACCCATTTATGGCAGCATTGGCCGAAGGGGGCTATCAGGTAGGAGAATTAGCTAAGTTTTTAGTAAGTGATGACCCAGTTGGAGAAGATATTACCATTAATGAATTAGACTATGAAAAGTCATTAGCTCAAACAAAGGAAAAACGGGATAAAGGAGGCAAGGTAGTAATTGCCGAAGCTGCTTTTGCTTATAAGGACTTTTTTGTAAGAACTGATTTGTTTGTGGAAGAAAGGGATACGATTAAAATTTATGAGGTAAAGGCAAAGTCATGGGATGAGAAAGTTGTTTTCTTAAAAGAAGAAAAACGTGGTCCATTAAAAGGCACAATTCAAATACCTTCAGTTTGGAGAGAATACCTATACGATATTGCTTTTCAAAAATATGTGGTACAAAAAGCCAATCCTACCAAAACAGTAATCACTTATATCGTACTTGCTGATAAAACCAAAGCGGCAACAGTTGAAGGGCTTAATCAACTATTTAAGATAAGGCGAAACGGGAAAAATATAGCCATTGAAGTAAAGCCAGGGACAACTGCTAATAGTTTAGGACAAATACCATTAAAGACAATAAACGTAGATGATGTATGTGATTGGATTTATGCCAATAAAGTTGACATTGATTTAGATGAACCCAATGGGGAACCTTGGATGTTTGAGCCCTTGATTAATTATTTATCGGAACAATATTCAAATAACAAAAGAATCTGGTCCAATACAATCAATTCAAAGTGCAAGCTTTGTCAGTACAAGAATAAGGAATATCCTAATGGAGATAAAAAGAGTGGCTTACACGAATGTTGGAAACATATTGGCAAACTAAATGATGCTGAATTAACCCAACCTTTAGTGCTTGAACTATGGGGAGGACTAGCAGGACAAAAAAGTTTTATAAATGAGGCCTGTGCAGATAAGCGTTATTTATTAAAACAAGTTGACGAAACGATAGTCACAAGAGCAGCGGGGAAAGATGAACCCGTAGGTGACGCCATAGACCCAACTAAAAGAAGATTAATACAAATAGAGAAATCAAAAAAACAAGATTTTATCCCACATATAGATAAGGAAGGATTAAAGGAATTATTTGAAAGCCTGGCTGCGCCTTATCATTTTATTGATTTCGAAACTACAATGGTTGCATTGCCATTTCATAAGGATAGGCAACCTTATGAAGCAATTGCGTTTCAATACTCGTATCATTTAATGGATGAGAAAGGGAATATCCAACACAAAAGCCAATACCTGAACTTTGAAAAAGGCGCTTTCCCTAATTATGATTTCCTAAGACATTTAAAAAAGGATTTAAGTGGTATAGAAGGAACCATATTCAGATACCATAAACACGAGAATTCCTACCTATTGCATTTATACAAACAGTTATATGCAGTAAGTTTAAACGAAGTGCCCGACAAAGAGGACTTAATGGCATTTATTAGAGAAATTACCACTCCAGCGAAAGACACACCAGGTGAATCATGGGATCCTACTAATAATATGCAGGACTTATGGGATTTTGTAGTTAAGTATTTTTATTCCTTACACGCTAAAGGGTCTAATTCCATTAAGGATATACTACCTGCTATTATTAAAAGCAGTCCATATTTAAGAGAAAAGTATAGCCAACCAATTTATGCAACTGCAACTATGCCTAGTTTAAATTTAAAGGAGCCACATATTTGGATAGATGAAACCAGGGGACTAAATCCCTATAAGACTCTTCCGCCAATTTTTGATGAAAAGGCATTAGAGGAAATAGAAGCCGAAGGTAACTTAAGCAACCTTGATAATGGAGGTGCTGCAATGATAGCATATGCCTATTTGCAATTTTCAGATATGACTGACGCCGAAAGAGAATTATACCGCCAAGCACTTCTACGCTATTGCGAATTAGATACCATGGCGATGGTTATGATTTGGGAGTGCTGGGGGAGGGAGGTTGGAAGGTGGTAATTGGATTAAGATAAAACTTTAACAAACTCCGCAACCACTCTCATTTCAGTTCCATTTTCTTCATTGTTAATGATTTCCGGTTTGCGTTAGCAAAAAATGCAAATTTGCTACCAAAAGCATTGGCTTATTCTGTCTTTATTGCTTTTTCTATTATTTCGTTTATTTGCTGTTGTTTCTCTTCTATTTGTTGGTCTATACTATTTTGTGCGTCAATTTGTGATTTTATTTTTTCAACTATTTCTGTTTGTTTGGTGTCGACCCAATCTGGAATTGGAAACTCTTGAATTTGGCTTGGAAAAATATTAGTGTTATTTCCTAAACCTTTTTTGTGAGTGTAAACCAAATACTGGAAAAATTCACTTCTGAAAAAATAGTAAGCAAATAATGTGTTGTAATTTGTGAAACGAATTCGTTGCGTAAAATCTGCAAAAATTGCGGTTAAATCTTCGTCTTCAATTAAAGCTACTTTTCCAATTGTGCCTTCGCCTGACCTTGCCAAAAGAATATCGCCTTTCTGTACAATTTTATTTAAATTACTATTAGAATATTCTTCAGTAACTTTTTTGCAGTCTTCGGGGTCAAAAGCATAAGTTTTTATGTTTGACATTGCTATGTAAAAATATTCTCCTTCTTCATCATAGTCACTTGGCGAAACACTTTTACCTAATACAATTGGTTCTTCTATGAAGTCTTTAACTTTTTTAGTTGTGTTAGAAACCAAAAATGAATGCAAATATTTGCCTGCCAAATTATGGAACTTTAAACCCATTCTGCAATCAATATTGTTTGCAAATTCATTGAGGTTAGAAGAATATGTTTTTTGTTTTTTGAGCTTTTCAAACTCCTCCCAATCAAAACCAAACTCTTCGCCAAATACTTTATTTATTATATCTAAAGGTTTTAGTTTTGAGTTTTTGAGGTTAGTTATTTCGTTTGCAATTGGTTGAATTAATTGTAATAATTCATTTTGTTCAACTATGTTTTTGGGTAAATAAATGGGTAATTCCCTTAAATAAGTTTTAGATAGGTTTTTTTGTGTTTTGCCTGTTTCAGTCGCCTTGAAGTATTTTTTTAAAGTTGAACTGTTTAAATAATAGACTAAAAGTTTAGGGTTTATTAACTCCTCATTTACTTTAAATTTCGCTAAATAGTGAGATAAAGTTAATTGGTATTCTGTGGTTATTTCATCAAAATAGAAGGTTGCACCACAATTTGCAGATATGGCAATTATTATATCGCCTTTTTCAATTTTAAAACTTTTTAGTTTCTCTCCTTTCTCTTCATTAATAAATATTGGATTTTCTAAACTTAATTCGCCATTCTTAATATTTCGCACTACTAAGTGAATGTATTCTGTTGGGTCTCCATTTTCTGAATAGTCTTCTTTTGAAATTGGCTGCCCTGTTTCAATAGATTTTACATAGTCTTTTAAAAACCTATCTCTTTTTCTGATTGTTTTATTAAATTCAATATAATCTATATCAAAACGCAAATACTGGTCTTGATTTAAAGTTGAAAGTTTTGATTTGAATGTAACTACTCCCATATTACCTCTTTTCTAATGTTGTCTAAAATGGTTAATAGTTCAGTTTTACGCAAAACAATGTCATCACATTTGTAGCGTTGCAATACGCCATTTTTAAAATGGTTTATGAGTTCCTTGTCTATTCGTTCTGCAAATTCGTCTTTTAGTTTGTCGGCTTTATAATACGTTTTAAAAATCCTTTCTACCAAAGTTTTTTCTGCTTCTTGGCTGTCTATTTTGGTTTGCCAATTTTGCACTTCGGCAGTTAGTTTTTCAATTTTCTTATTGAGTGTGTCGTTTTCTTTTTCGGCAAACTTGGTTTCGGCAGTTGTTAATTCTGTTTGGGTTTTGGTTTGTAGTTCTGTTAAGCGTTTAATTTCTTTTTCGTAGCCTTCAATTATTGCGTTGGTGTCTAAATTGGTTGGAGCATATTCAATGTCGTACAAATCGTTTGGCATTGGGTTTTCGCCTCGTTTGGTGCGTTTGTAGCCTACATTTTCTGCTTCAGCCATAAAAATATCGTAGTCTAATTCTTTGGCTACTTCGCCAAAAACCCACCAAGCATTATAAAACCCAAATATTTGGGTGTCCTTATCGTATTTCGAAATGCTGTCTATTTCATCAGCATATTTGGTCAATAATTCTTTTGGTGCAAGGGTTTTGTCATCTTCTGTTAAATAGTCTTTTAAAAAGCGTTGTGTATTGGTTAAAATATTTTTATTGTTCTTTTTTTCAATGTCTTCTACTACATCTTTTGCCCATTTTTTATTGAGTTTTTCTTCGTTTACAAAATATTTCACATAGTCGGTTACTCTTGTTTTTAGCAAGTTCCATTCTTTGCCATATTTGTCCCAAACTACATTCCAAGCTTCTACTTGTTTTTTGGATTTCTTTTGGGCAAAAAGCAAACTGGTTTTGGTACTTGTAAACGGTTCAAATGTTATTTGTGGCAAACTAACCACTGCTTTCACATTAAAATATTTGAAAATAAACAATCGAATATATTTGTTTTCTGTTGTGTCAAAAACACTTTCAGGCAATACAACAGCCAAACGTCCACCTTCTTTTAAAAGTTGGTAGTAGCGTTCAATAAAAAGATTTTCAGAGTTCTTTTTATCACCAAACACAAAAGCATTTTTAACTTCTCTTTGAGTTTGTGTATCTAAATCTACGCTAAACGGTGGATTGCTAATAGCAACATCAAATTTCCCGTTTATTTCTTTGTCGTTATATAAAGTATCTGTGCTGGAAGTTTCTAAATAATTGGGTGAAGTTTCTTTGATATAAAAGCGAAAAGGAAGTAAACCATCTTTTACAAAAATATTGGTTGACCCATCTCCGTGCAAAATCATATTTACTTTTGAAGCTGTGCCTAAATCAAAATTGATTTCAGAACCATATAAATAATGTTTTGCCCATTTGTTTTCTTGGTAATCGGGTTTAAACAATTCTTCAAAACGCCACTTTACATTTTTACTTGTATTTACTTTATGGAATTGCTTGTATTTTACTTCTTTGGTAATCAATTTCATTGCTTCTACCAAATACGTTCCACTTCCTGCACTTGGGTCGATTATTAAAGGTAATTCTCTATCTGTGTTCAGTCGTTCAATTGCCAAATTGTCCAACTGCAACGCATACAATAAAAAGTTTACTACATTGGTTGGTGTAAAAAATTGTCCTTTGTTTTGTTTGAAACCATCACGAGTAATACTTTCAAAGAAATCGCCTAAAATGTCTTTTCCGTCTAATGAACTTCTTCCTTCTAAAAACGAAAAGTTTTCTAAAGACTGAACTGTGTATATGAGTTTGTTAAGTGGAAATTTATTTCGGTTGATTACGCTATCATCATCAATTTTTTGTTGTTCCGAAACATTTAATTGTTCTTTTAAGGCTCTTTTGTAAAGTCCGTTTACACGATTAAATATTTTTTCGGCACTTTCTACATTATGACCATATTGGTAAATTTGAAAATCGTATTCTTGTCCGTCTTCTTTTTCGTATTCGTCTTGTATTTTGGCCAAAATGATATTGACTAATGAATAGAATATTTCGCTATCATTTGTTCCGCCACCGCCCCAAAGTACGTTGTGCAAGTTTCTTCCTAAACTTTCAATTTCAGCACGATTTATTTTAGTTCTTAAATCGTATTTTTCATCTCCTTTTATTAAGGGTTGTTTTTTTGGTTCGCCATAACCTGCTGTAAGTTCTGAACCAATAGAAATAAAACCGTCTGCCTCCCACTCTGCAAAAGTTGGATATTTTTCAAAGTCAATAATTATTGCTTTATCTACTATTTGCTCCTCAACTAATTCAGAAGTGTAATAAACTAAATATTTTACTTTGGTTTTAAAGTCCTTTTCTTCGGCTTGTGCTAATGAAAATAATTGTCCCTCAATTTCGCTTTTGTCTTTCTCAAATTTGTCTGGTGCTTTTACCTCAATAAAAAAAAACGGATTGCCTTTTTCGTCTTTTACTAAAACATCAATTCTTGGTGCTAATTTTCCGTGTCCTGCTTTTACAGAATATTCCTTTTCAATCTCTATATTTTCAGGCTTATAGTCCAATTCATTAACTAGCCTGTCAACTAAAAAGGCTCTTACAATTTCTTCATCGCCTGTCAACGCTTTAAGCACTCTGTTAAGTTTAACTTTTTCAGAATAAGAAACAGTTACTTTTTCAATATTGATTGTAGCAATACTATTTTTTTGCTTTTGTAGCTTATGTTCAACTATTTCAGTCCAATTCTTCATTATTTTCTATTCAAAATTATTAGTATGTAAAGGTAAGTTTTTTACCTCCGTTTCTGTCAAAAGTTGCCTCCAAATTGTCAACCGTCAACTGGTCGGGTGGTGGGTGGGCTTTGGGTAAAATTAAAAGTGGTGTTTTTTGTCGTCCGATGTCAGCACAAATATTGATTGTTGCACGGTTGTCCTACACTTGCTTGTAACTAGTATATACCAGCCATAAAATCACCCCAATCCATCAAATTATCATGAGCTTTCGAACAAATTTTAGCCTGTTTTTTTAAAAACCAAGTTAATACTTTAAACCTACGTAATTATTTAAATAGTTTATTATATTTCATTGGTTCTAAATGAACTATCTATTAAACAATTCATAGTATCTACAAACCCCTTCATCTCCCTTAATTTTTCATCCTCCACATTTCTAACAACCAACTCAACTCGCTCCGCAATTATAATTTCGGTTTTCTACAATTTTCAATTACTGCCTTTTTATTAGGTATTTATACTCCAGTCCAATTAAATAAATTAAGTTACAAATGCAAACCTCAATATATTGGAGGAAATACAAGATTTGAGATCAATTTGTTATAATTACTCTTGTGTTATACTACCATCATTATCCACTCTAATTGTTAGCCATTCATAGCTTTCCTTCTCTATAGCCTGAATGATGCTTTTTTGAATTTGCTTATTGGCAGTAGTTTTCTTTTCACTGTCCAATATAACGACACTTTTCAGTGCATCTCCATTGGCTCCAGCTTTCATTCCATTAAAAACAACAAAATCTACTGGGTGGAATATAACTTTAGCATCGTCAGGGTTTAGTTTTTGAGGTAAAAACACCTTGTCAACCTTTTTAATCATTTTTGTTGCTTGTTTTCGTCCTTTTTCTCTTGCTTGTTCTTTGTAAAAATCCATATCCTCGTCCAACTTCTCTTCTAGTAGCTGAATTTTGGCTTCCTCCTTGCCTAGTTTATCTAACCAATCGGATGATTTACGTTCGTCTTTGTATATTTTAGTATCACTTAGTCTGAAGAAATCGCCACAGCAGGGGCAGATGCCAAATATTTGACGTTGGTATTCAAAAAATATAAGTATGTCTTCTTGATGCATATTTTATGTTTTAAGCTTAGTAGTTTTTAAATTCAACCTTTTTCTGTTCAATCATTTGTTTGATTGCCTTTTGATTTACTTTTAGTTTAGCCTTACCCGATTTAATATCTACAAAAAATATCTTTTGCACTTTGCCTGTTTTTTGCAATCCTTCAAATATGACATAGTCAATTGGGTCAAACAAACTTCGACAATCATTTTTGTCAAATGGGAAATGCTCTAATACAGGCGCTAAGCGTTCTAATATAAATCCCATGTTTACACTACCAGTGGTAGTCTCCACTCGTTTTTGAGTTGTCGCTTTTTTCTTACTAATTTCTTCTCTCTGAATTTTTAATTCTTCCTTTTTCTCATTTAATAACTGCTTTGCTTGTGCATTAAAATTATCTAATGAAAAAAGACTGGCATCCTTTAATTTTATGCCTTCCCCGCAAGTAGGACAATTTGCTTTAAATCCATTTTGTTGTAAAAAATTAATTAAGTTCTGATGTGATTGTGCCATAGTATTTTAAATTATTTCTGATGGTAATGTATTTAGTCTAATATAAAATTTTGAATTTGGAGGACACGTAATTGATATGAATTCATCTTTGCCATTTATTCTAATCTCTGACCTTTCATATCGACCATTTAGTATTACTTTTTCTATTTGCTTATTGTTTACGATTTCAACTTGGACACCCTCGTCAAGTCCCGTTGTGATTGAATTACTAATAAACACTTTATTTTGAGCCATTATTTTTAGTGCATCAAAATTATACGCCTTATCCATTGTGCTTACGATTACTCCTTCAGGTAAAATGCCTGAAAATAATTTAATTTCTTGAATAGTATTCGTATTATTTTCTATAGTGACTATAAATCCGTTTCCCATATTTTATTTTAATTACTTTCTTCAATTTCTAATATAAATTCGTATCCGTCTGAATCTGTTAGAGATTCAATGACAAATAACATACTATAACTAAATTGTTCAATATCACTTTGCTGAATTTCTGGCCAATACATTGCAGTTGGCTGCTTGATTTCATTCACAAAAGCCCATTCAATAGAGTTTATATGCGTTTCTTTTTTAGCCATTTGACCAGTGAAATAGGTTTTTGACCATGCATGCAATACAAATGGTGATTTATAAAAATCTACCGTTGGGCAATATAGCTTTATATTTGCATTGAAATTATATTGTTGGAATATTTCAAAAGGGATAGATAACCAATAGCCCTTTTGTATTAATTCGCCAATAACCACGTCTTGAATAGGTTTTGATATTCGAGAGAATTTAAACTGGGTACTCATTTTCGTAATCTTTCTTTTATATACTGATTGATAAAATAGTTCTCAATATGCTTTAAAACCAATGTCTCATTTTCAACCTTAAAAAACTTTACAAAGAAAGATTGTTCTTCATAAATGGTTTTCAAGTGTTGTTTTGCAACAACTTTTAAGTCTCGATATAAAGATGCTTGTTCAAATTTTTGTTTAATAACTGCTTCTTTTATACCTGTATCAAAAAGCAGTACTTCACTTAAATAACTATATATTTTATATACCAGTACTTGTTCTTCTATGTCCAATGTACAAAAATGTCCTGCATTTTCTTGCCGGTATCCAAATCCTTTGTCTTTCCACTTGGCAAGATTAAGTCTTATAGATAACCACTTTTCATCTTCAAAATAGTCGTCTGAACAAAGCATTTGGGTAAACCATTCGTTTAACTGGTCAAGCCTTTCTTGTTCATCGTCGGGTATTTGGTATCTCATTTTTTTGATAAATATAGATGCCTAGACCTCCTTCTATTGGAGCTGTAAATTAATGATAAATTTTTTTAATAAGATGGCATGTTTAGGCTAGATTTGGGCAAAAAGCTCCTAATTTGAGTCCATAAAACAGCGTATAATGCCTAAGAATAAATCAGCACTAACTAGATACCGTGTAATTGATCAAATGTTGAATGATAAGCGTAATCCTTACCCAAATTTGGAGCAATTAGCTGCTAAATGTGCTATTGCTGTAAGGTCAGATGTATCTACATCAACCATTGAGAAAGATATCAGAGCGATGCGCGAAGAAGCTCCTAGAGGTTTTGGAGCACCTATTGTTTATTCTAAGTTTGAAGGGGGATATGCTTATGGCGAAATGGGATTTTCTATTGCTGAGTTAAGCTTGGAAGAACAGGAGTGGGAGTCTTTACAATTTGCAGCCCAACTTTTGTACCAATACAAGGATGTGCCTGTTTTTACCAATTTTAAACAGGCGATCGAAAGAATCAATGCGCGCTTTTCATTAGGTATTGATGGGGATGATGACTTAATTGATTCTTTTGTTCAATTTGAAAAAGCGATTCATTGCAATGGCATGGAGTATATTGAACTTATTTATAGTGCCATTAAAAACAAGCAGGGAATACAGTTTATATATAAGAATATCTATAAAAATAAAGCTACGTCTACTTTTTTAATTCCCTATTTGATAAAAGAACATCGTAATAGATGGTATGTCATTGGTTGGAGTAATGAAAAAGAAAAATACACGACCTATGCTTTAGATAGGATGAGTGAAATAGAAGTAATGAACAATGTTTATAAAAAGCGAACTGATTTTAGTGCTGCTAGCTTTTTTCAACATAGCACTGGCATAATGGAAAGCAATACCAAGCCTGAGGAAGTACTACTAACTATACTTAAACCTATAAGCGACTTAGCATTGCTTGAACCATTACACGCCACCCAACAACTAATCATAGATAAAACTGATAGGGTACAGATTAGCCTGAAAGTATTGGTGAACGAAGAGTTTATATTTAAAATTTTAGGAATGGGATCTTATTGTGTTGTGGACAAGCCTGCTAGCTTGCGTAAAATAATGAAAGATACTATTGATTTGATGCAGAAGCAGTATAAATAGGGAATAGTTGTTCCTCAAGCATACTTGGAACACAAATATGTTTTGCTTGTTGCACTCCCTCTTCCAATAAATTTATCTCATTGACCTGACTTACCATTGTTTTGATACTTTGAACTTTGTTGGATTGAATGAGATTTGGCATTTCTAGAAAAAACAATTGTGTGCCGTAACCACCATCATTATTAGTAAAAGCAAATGAGCCTGCAATGGTTGTATAGTATACCAAAAAGAAATCTTTCAACATCGACATTTTCTCAAGCCAAAGATTTTTTTCGATTTGCCCGCCTTTTTTGTAAATATTGATTAATCGTTCAAAATCAAAGTTTGGAGAAGGAATAGGCTCTCTTTCTGTTCTACAACAGTCAAAAAACAACCATTGTTTTTTATTTTCGATAATTAATTCAGATTCTAAAATACTACTGTCATTTAGTAATGGAATTTCTATTTGCCGATTGTTAAATCCTGCATGTCCAGTATAGTAAATAAAGCTATAATCTACTTCCTTAATAAGTGCTATCAACCCTTCTTTTTGTATTTGATCTGTTGATAAACATATAATTTCATCTTCTTCAAAAGCGCCACCTATTTGTGACATCAAGTAAGTTTTAACGAGACCAATATCCTTGTTGGTTTTATGTTTCTCATGGTCAAAATTTTGGCTACCATAAATGTAATTCTGTATTAATATTGCTTTCCTTGTTATCATTTTGATTTTATTTACCCTCTCAAAATTTCAGACCCAAAAGGCATCTCATCTTCATCCAATGGCATCCATGGGTTACCATTAAAGTTCTTGTCTGTAATGAGTCTTTTAACTTCAATTTTATCGCATCGAATCATGATCCCTGGTTCTACATAAAAGCCAAAACGCTCTCCCTCCATGCGCATTTGAGACACATGCGTCATATATTCAGGACGATCAAACCTGTTTAAAAAGAAATAATAGTAGTCCTCTAATTTAACAATGCTGAAAAACTGCTTATTGTTTTCGAAAGGATGCTTTTCGTAGTTTCTGTTAAAACGGTGTCTTGTGAATTCATGGTTCTTCTGGAACTTAGCAATGGTGTAATCATCATGATCACTTGATACCACAAACTTATTTAGTTCATTGTGTTCCTTGTCAAAACCCCATACAAGGCCATATTGTCCATAACCACGACTTGTTTGCAATAGTTCAATTTCTGCCTTGATAATAAAATTATCCTGCTTCTTTACAGGTAGCTTTTTGTGGTAAAACATCCATCTATTACCCGACTTATTCTCCATCCAGTAATGACTATCCTTAATGAAAGTATGCTCATCCTCATCTTCAGTGAGTTCCCAACCTTCAAATTTGCTGTTAAAATCGTCCTCCAATAACACTTCTTCATGAAGGACATTAGCTAGCGGTAATATTTGTATCATATTGTCATATTATGATACAAACTTAATAGGGTAGTCCGTAAGGTATTGGAGGAGAAATTAGCTATAACTTAAATGAAATAGAATCCTTCAACTAATATCTTGCCCTGATTAATACACCAAGAATTAGTAAACATCTTTTTGTATTCATAGTCTCAATCATTCAAAATGTATGCAAATTGTATGCAAATCATAAAAAAGGGTCTCAGCTATAAAACGCTGAAACCCTTTACTGTATTGAGTGGGCCCACCAGGGCATGATCCTGGGACCCCCTGATTATGAGTCAGGTGCTCTAACCAACTGAGCTATAGGCCCGCATCTTTCGATGACAGGCTGCAAAAATAGTAAAATTGAGTATGTTTCCCTCCATATTAACCTAATATTTTAACCTTTTTTAAAGTGTTCTACCCTTTTTTTCGATTATTTTTGCCGAATGAAGAAAGTAATATTATCCCTCCTTACTATTTTGTTGTTCAGCGGATTAGCCCAAGCGCAAACAACTGCTACCGAAAAGAAGATGGCCGATTTATCTAGTCGTCCTGCCGATCATTTAATGATCCAATTTGGTTCTGATAGTTGGGTTGGTGCACCAGATAGTGTAAAGACATCAGGCATAGGTCGTCATTTCAACATTTATTTTATGTTGGACAAGCCTTTCAGAACAAATAATAAATTTAGCCTAGCATATGGTGTGGGCTTTGGTACAAACAATCAGTACATAGACAAAGGCACAATTGTTGATTTATCCCAGGTGGGCAACAGTATCCGTTTCAAGCAATTGGATTCTTTAGCAAATCGTTACGACAAACAAAAGGTGGCAACAGTGTACTTGCAAGTGCCTGCTGAAATCAGATACTATTCTAATCCAGCGAATCCTGCTAAGTCTTGGAAATTGGCAGCAGGTGTTAAAGTTGGTTTGTTGTTTAAGGGATACACTAAAATGAAGGATTACCAAACAGCAAGCGGTACTTCATTCTATGGTAAAACGTATGTTCAAAAAATTAGTAATAAAAGATTCTTTACAAGCAACGACGTGACTTTGACTGCGAGAGCAGGATATGGCATTCTTTCTTTGAATGTGGGTTACTCTGTGACTCCAGTGATTCGTGATGGATACGGACCTTCATTCAATAGACTATCTGTTGGTTTAAGCATCAGCGGATTATAGTCTACCCCCCAAAACTATTTACAACCCTCCTTTATATTAAGGGAGGGTTTTTTTATTCTAGAAGGGTATTAAGTTATCTTTGTAAAAATTAAGATTCATTTTGATAGAGAAAAAGCAAATAATAAAGGAAGAAGAGAAGGCGGTGTTAGTTGGCGTGATTCAAAAAGAGCAAACCGAGGAACAGGTGGATGAATATTTAGCCGAGTTGGCTTTTTTAGCTGAGACTGCCGGTGCCATGGCGATTAAAATTTTCAAACAAAGATTACAACACCCCGATAGTAAAACATTTGTAGGTAAGGGTAAGCTAGATGAGATTAGACAATATGTTGTAGCCAAGGATATTGATGTGGTGATATTTGATGATGAATTAACTGGCTCTCAAATACAGAATATTGAAAAGGAAGTAAAGTGCAGAGTGATTGACCGAAGCGATTTGATCTTAGACATTTTTGCACGTCGAGCAAGAACCGCACAAGCAAAAGTGCAAGTGGAGTTAGCACAATACCAATACATTTTACCGAGATTAAAAGGGATGTGGTCGCATTTGGAAAGACAAGGAGCGGGGATTGGTTCTAGAGGTCCGGGCGAAACTGAAATTGAAACAGACCGTCGTATTGTAAAAGATAAAATCTCTTTATTGCGTAAGCGTTTACAAGAGATAGACAAACAAGCATACACGCAACGTAAAGATAGAGGTGAGTTTATACGTGTGGCACTAGTGGGTTACACCAATGTGGGAAAGAGCACGATCATGAACTTGTTAAGTAAGAGTGAAGTGTTTGCAGAAAATAAATTGTTCGCAACTTTAGATACAACTACCAGAAAAGTGGTGTTTGAAAACACGCCATTCCTATTAAGCGACACGGTTGGATTTATTCGTAAGCTTCCGCATCATTTGGTGGAGAGTTTTAAAAGTACCTTAGACGAGGTAAGAGAAGCGGATGTTTTATTGCATGTGGTAGATATCTCGCACGAAAAATATGAAGATCAAATTGATGTGGTCAATAAAACTTTGCAAGAATTAAAAGCATTTGACAAACCGGTTGTGACCATTTTTAATAAGATGGATTTATACCGTGAAAAATATTTTGATCAATGGATATCTGACGAGGTAAAACAAGATATTGAAAGAGACTTAAAAGAAAAATGGATCAACGTCACCAATAACAATTGTGTTTTTGTTTCAGCAATTGAAAAACAAAATATCGAAGAGTTAAGAACCGTCATCTTGCATAAAGTAAGAGACATGTATCAGATCAAATATCCTTATAAGACTGTATTCTTTTAAACATGTCAGTGAACACATTCAACTGGGTTTTAATTACGGATGCGCCATTGAGTTTAGATTGGCAAGAAAATCAATTAATAGACCTAGAGGTAGACGGCAAGAAAATCACGCTCGCTAGGTGGAAGGAGGGTTATTATGCCTTTGCTCAAAAATGCCCTCATGCCAGTGGACGCATGGCACAGGGGTATATCAACCCGCTTGGGCAGGTAGTTTGTCCTTTACACCGATATGCATTTGACATGAAAAATGGCCGAAATACAAGCGGAGAAGGCTATTTTTTGAAAACCTACCCCGTGGAACAGCGTCCTGAGGGAATTTTTATTGGTTTTAAGCCGAATTCTTTCTTTTAATCTTTTGTTCTTTGGTAAATTTCATTATTTTTGCGTCCCGTAAAAGGGAACACTCCTCCTTAGCTCAGTTGGTTAGAGCATCTGACTGTTAATCAGAGGGTCTCAGGTTCAAGTCCTGAAGGGGGAGC
>JACCDU010006136.1_pt1 | contig 20562 bp, 8 predicted proteins | sample 7446081 | NCBI WGS metagenome assembly JACCDU01 (sample SAMN15323447, study PRJNA562643) | freshwater metagenome | isolation source: river surface water | place: USA:Blue River Watershed | collected 2017-08-17
TCGCCTAGTGAAGACCCCTAGAACAGACCCCACCCCTTAAGCCATGGCCCTCAATCCCCGACAACTTGCCATCTTGCAATCCGTGCGCGAGCAAGGCAGCGTCAAGACCGAAGAGCTGGCCGAAGAGTTCGGCATCACCTTGCAAACCGCCCGGCGCGACATCCAGCGCCTGACTGAAGCGGCGGAGCTGGAGCGCTTTCATGGCGGCGTGCGGGCCGTGGACTCGTCCACCCGCAACACCACCTACACCGAACGGCAACGCACCCAGTCCGAGGCCAAGCAAGACATTGCCCGCCAAGTGGCCGCCGCCATTCCGCATGGGGCCAGCCTGTTCATGAACATCGGCACCACCGTCGAAGCCGTGGCCAGCGAACTGCTGCACCACAAGGGCCTGCGCGTGGTGACCAACAACCTGCATGTGGCCCGCATCCTGGCGGCCAACCCCCAGTGCGATGTGGTAGTCGCAGGCGGCACCGTTCGACATGAGGACCTGGGCGTGGTGGGCGAAGCGGCGCTGAACTTCATCCGCCAATTCAAGGTGGACATTGGCCTGATCGGCATCAGCGGCATCGACGCCGATGGCACCCTGCGTGACTACGACATGCGCGAAGTCATGGTCGCCCGCGCCATCGTCGAACAATCCCGCCAGGTCTGGCTGGTGGCCGACCACAGCAAATTCGACCGCCCCGCCATGATTGAAATGGCCCCGCTGAAAGTGGTGCACACCCTGTTCACCGACATCGCGCCCGCGCCTGCGCAGAAGAAGCTGATGGAGGAATTGGGGGTGCGGTGCGTGGTTTGCCCGCCGGTGCACACCCGGCTGAAACCACGAACTGTCACATCAACTTAAAATTGGCTACCCAATGAAAGTTCGTAACCTTGCACACCAGTTGCACGGAAAGATCGTGTACGAATCACCAAATCTTTGCTTAAGGCATAGCCCAGTGAGGCAAAAATTTCTTTCTCAATGCTATTGGTGTTCAAGTTAACGTAAGAACCACCCAGATTCAGTTCCAATTTGGGCGCAAGCATGGTCTTACCGCCCAAAGTCAGAGCGGCGCCCCAATCTTTATCGAAGTTGGTATTGCGCGCAACACCTCCGATCGCATAGACGTCAATGTTACTTGCCACCGGCGCCCGCACACCAAGACCCACTTTACCCCTGTAAATGTCGGACTGGGCCAATACATTGGCTGACGCGAACAGGTTCTCTGTCAACTTAAATGAACCTGAAAAATTAATGCCATTGCTGTCAGATGAGGACAAGCGATTGGTGTGCATATAGCCAATGCTGTAGCCAGAGTAGGAAAAATTATTGCTCTGCGCAGAAGACGCCATGGCAAAGGACAATGCAGCAATGCCAAACAAGAATTTTTTGTTCAAAAAGGCTTTCATATTCACCCCAAAAAAAATGGTTAAAACTATCAAAAATTATACTTCACTCAATCAAGTCATGAAAGCCGGCAATCTGCGAATTTCAATGGTTTACTTGGTAAAATAAATTTTTGTTTTTTCAGCATTTGACAGATCATGAACCAAAGTTTTTTCATTGACAGTATCGAAAACATTGCCCTTGCGGAAGGTGTGATCCGAATGGACTGCATCGTCATCGAAGCTGGTCCCGAAAACAAACCAGTTGGTCGTAGAGCTGCAAGCCTGGCCATGCCAATGTCTGGCTTTTTGCGCTCGGCGGACCGCTTCAACCAGGTTTTGGACAAACTTGTCGCACAAGGCGTGATCAAAAAGCGCGACGCTGCCCAAACCGAAGAAGCCAAGCCTAAAGCTGTCGAAACCACTTCGAGCCCGAGCAAAAACAAAAAGTAAGCATCGTCAAGTTCCGCTTGACAAAAGGTCACCACAGCCATGCTGCGGTGGCCTTTTTTCATTGTGCTTATGCCGAAGCCAAAGATTCGACAAGTCGCACATGTGCCGGCAAGCACGCCGATACCAAGTCGTACTTTTGAACAATCGTTGCTCTCGCGCGATCCCTGAACGCTTCTTGATCTTGTGGATTTGCCAGCACTTCGACAACCTTGCTGGCCAGAGCTTCATGATCAAAGAAATTGACCAAATGCCCGTTAACGCCGTCTTGAATGACTTCCTTAACTGGAGCTGTATCAGACGCGACGATAGTGGCCTTCATTGACATCGACTCCAGCAAGGACCAGGACAGCACAAATGGATAGGTCAAGTAGATGTGCGCCTTGGAAACTTGAATGGCGCTGATGTAAGTGTTGTACGGAACGCGGCCCAAGAAATGCAGTCGACTCAGATCAATTTGATCTCTCACTTCATTCAAATATATCTGCTTCCAGGTTCCCTGCTTCGGCGCAGCCCCATACGAAACGCCATCTCCGCCGATCACCACAAATCGAGCATGAGGCCGCTCACGCATCAAACGTGGCAAGGCACGCATGAAAATGTGATAGCCCCGAAACGGTTCAAGATTCCGATTGATGAATGTCACCACCTCATCATTGCGCGTGAGCCGCAGCTCTCGCCCCATGTCATCTTTCGTCTGAAGCAAAGCATCTTCATTCGCATCAAGCTTTCGGGTGTCTATTCCGTCATGGATGACTTCAATTTGTTTTGAATATTCATCCGGGACCGAGGAGTGCTGCCAGCGCGTAGGGCAAACACCTTGGTCCATTTGAGCAAGACCCATGAGGTTATTGGCGTTCTTGCTCCAAAGTCTGCACCGATGGTCCAGCCCCGGAGTCGGAAACTCCGGATCGAACCCCATGTCTTGACCTTCAGCATTGTAAAAATACTCTACGTAATGTAACTGCTTTGCGTTAGGCCAGACTTCGCGAAGAAACATGCCCTCCCCCCAACCAGGATGAACACAAATCACATCAGGCTCAAACCCTGTCTCAGCCAACTGCGCTGCAGCACGTGCGCAATACTGCCCCCTGATGACCTTGGTCTCAAAGTCCAGAACCCAAGGATGGATATTGGGCGTATTTCGAGTGGCGGTCTGGTAACGATGGTACTCAATGCCCTTCATGGGCCCACGCTCGGACATCCCCAAAGCGACCACGCGATGCCCTCTTGCAGCAAGCGCTGGCGCTAAAAACTTGTATTGCCCAGGGAAATTTTGATGTACAAAAAGAATATTCATCGTCTTACTTGCGCCGAAGAACTGACAACCAGCCAACCTTGATCATCCACAGCAAATGCCGGCGCAACTGGGTGCATGCTGCGAGCGTTAAATCGCCATATAAATCGTCCAGAGAATGACTCTCACATCCCAATCGCTCAACAATCCTCTGAACTTGAGGCCAACTGGGTAAAGTAGCGGCAGCATATTTGTGTATGCCCAAGCCTATCACGCGCAAATAAGACTCATGCGTGATATCGCCGCCCAGGCGAACCTCCATCGCCCCGTCCAGTACGTCACTTGCGTAAGTGGCGAAAAGTTCAAAAGGGTCCGGACGTGAAGGCGCACTCTTGATGGGCGTCGCCAACTGCGGCGATAAAGAATTCGACCCCAACCTCAATTGAGCCAGCTCAGCCCAGAGATCTATGTATTGATCCATGACTACGGACCAGTCAAATACTTGTTGCGCACGCAATCTACCGGCTTCACCCATCTCACGACGCAGATGTGAATCGGTCACCAAGGACAAAAACACCTGCGTGGCATGCTCAATGTCAACCGCGATGAACTCGCAAACCTTGCCACAGTACATGTCATAGCTATCCAGCCCTCTCTCATACGAGGCAGCCAAATCCAAACCGTCACCTGCTTTGGGCATGTAGGTATTCACTCTGAACCCATCGACCCCGTCCCGAACGGTATCTTTGTACCCATCCCAGTCCGATACGACAACAGGCAAGCCGGCAGCCATGGCTTCAATGGGGGTCAAGCCAAAAGTTTCTTGAATATTGTCCGAAAAAGAACAAAAAATATCAGCGCAAGCCCAGGCATTTTGACGATCCTCGGTCAAACGTGCATCCACAAAATGGTGCGTCACATCGGGTGCCAGCACCTGCGCGGCCTCACGGAATGCTGACTCAATTGCATCATTGGCAAACCAACCCGCCTGCACCAGATGAACCTTCTTTTTGCATTCAAGCACCGTATTTTGAAGCGCCTGGAGCATGGGGTGCGGATGTGCTTTCGCATGAAAAGACAAACGCCCCACAAAAAGAACGACGACATCATCAGGGCCTATACCCAAGGAATGCCTCGCTGCCTGCTTGTGCTGATCGGTCGAATGAAAATCTTGCGTGTGAACACCCAAAGGGATGACGGGCAACTGAGGCAATTCAAGCTTGGTGGCCCCCAACTTCCATCGCAGGAACTCCATGCGACTGCCGATCAATTGCTCCACTGTTGCGCGCACAGACGTTGATGTACAAATAACGGCATCCCAAGGCCGCAGTGGAGACAGGGGCAAATCAGCCAACGTGTCCATCACAGCATGTGATGCTGTTGTGTGAGTCACGCCACACAAACTGTAGCTGTTCTCACCCACACGCAAACGCTGCCAAGCCAAATCCGACAATCCGGGCTGAGGCACATACAAACATCCGCTGGATCTCAAGCCATGCAAATGCATCGGCGTCATGACTTGAAGTTTTGACTTCAGACCTGCGCTCTGGAAAGCGAATTGCGCCGATTTCACCGCAGCACTGGTATGCGCTGTCACCCAAGCAGAAGCCATGGCGTTGCGGGCTTGGGCGGCATTGACATAAGCACGCAGGAACCCTTGTCCTGCGGCCTGTCTCCCCATCAGCTTAGGGCCAGAAGTACTGTATCCATCAGCGCTGTAATAAACACTGGCGCCTAACCAGCTGATGTCACTCATCAGACTCAATTGCCAACTTTAGCCAGGGCGTCCAAATCGAGCCGCAAAGGCTTCACCGACAACTTGAAGTCACCTTCAACGCCGATATCGGCAGAAGACAACTTGCCCATGGCCGCAAGCAATCGATAGGCACCGATACGCATGTCATACAAGTTATTCACCTTATTGGACAAAACGCCGTAATACTCCACCTCAGCATCCAGAGTTGCCAGAGCCGTCTCTTTGCCAGCATCACGCAAAGTTTTCCGATCCAGCATGACAGCACGCGAAATGTTGGCGGCATTGGTCAACAATTGCAAACGCTCCTTGCCATTGACCACCTGATTCCATGCGACACGAACCGACTCGTTCATCTTGCTCTCCGCTGTGTCCGCCTTGGACATGGCCTCCAAATTGTCGCTCACTGCCGCTTGCTCACGCTTGAAGTGCTCACCACCCAAATTCAAGGACCAAGTGGATCGCACAAACAATGCGCCGTCCTCACGTTGCGAGGTTTGGTTCGTGTTGTGTGTTCGGTTGATCGTGCCAACAATGTCCACGGCCGGTTTTGTCGCAGACTGTGCAATCGTCAACTGATGCTGTGCACGTTCAATTTGCAAAAGCGCAACTTTCAAACGAGGATTGTTCTCTTTAGCCAATAACAAGGCCGCACTGCTCGTGCCGGGAATGGCCTGATCCGGAATATCCAAGTCTTGGATTTGGTTCAAATCCGGAGCACGCCCAAAAGTTTGCTCATACCGCGCCAATGCCTCGCGAAGCATTTGGTTGTAATAAACCACACGTTCACGCACAATTTGCAAGCGGGTCTGGGCCTGCATGGCATCCACCTTGACACCACCACCTGCGGCAACACGCTTGGTTTCCAGATCCAGCTGCTTGGTGGTGGTTTCTTCGTTTTGTTTGGCCAACTCAATCAATGTTTTGGCTTTGGCTACCCCAAGATACGCGGTAATGGCTTCCAGCAAAGTATCTTGCTCTTGCGCCTGAAAATTCAGGTTGGCAGAAAGCGCATCAATCCGCGCTGTATCCACGATGGCCGATGTTTTTCCGCCGTTGTAAACAGGCAGCTGGCTGTTGATGCTGAGTCCGCGCCGCTGCTCTTGGCTCCACATCCAATTCGAACCAGGACCAGACATAATTTGAGTACCAGGCGTTCCGTTAATCGTTTTGGCGGTCGCCATCGGCAATGAATTGATCCGCTCAGCACCATAGTCATAACCCAAGTTAAAGGTCGGCAGACGGTTCGCTTCTGCAGCGCGTGCGCGGGACTCTGCCGACGCTGAGGCATGACGGCTGGCTTGCATTTGAGGGTTATGCTGCAACGCATGCGCAAGCTCTCCGCGCAATGAGTTGGCTTGCACCGAAACAGCAGCCAAAACCGCTGAGCCAAGAACCGTGAGTTTGAAGATAGTGGTTTTCATTTTCGCTCCTGTGAATGTGTTTAAATTTCTTTAAAGGCTTCCGCCTTGATTCTGAAAATGGGCCTCAGCAAAGCCCATAACAATGACTGTGTGTCTACCTTGATGTTCACCTCGCCGGACATGCCTGGCGTGATCAACATGCCTTGTTGCGGATCACCAAAATAAGCTTTATCGGTTTCGACGATGACGCGGAAATACTGTTCCTGGTTTTTGCCTTCATCGGTGTCGGCAGCGATGGCTTGCACGTGGCCGTCCAGACCGCCATACCTGTAAAAGTCATAGGCCGAAATTTTGACCAGGGCTTCTTGGCCGATCTTGACGTAGCCCCGGTCAGACGGTGCCAGCTTGACCTCCAGCACCAGCTGGTCCTTGGCTGGAACGATTTCCATGATCGGCTCGCCGGCCTTGACGATGTTGCCTGTCGCCACGTACTTGAGGTTTTTGACAAACCCATCGATGGGGGCACGGATGACTGCACGGTCTTCCTGATCGTCCGCTCTGGTTACCTGATCACCCAAGGTGGCAATGTTGCGCTCCAGCTCTGCAAGTTCATCGGCAGCCCGGCGCTTGAATTTACCCATCTCTTCGGCTTTTCTGGCCATCACCTCATCGACTTGCGCCAGCGCTCCAGGAATGGATTGCTCTGCCGCTGCAACGTCTCCCTTGAATTTCTCAAGGTTGCCTTTGCGTTGGGTGTGCTCGATCTCGGAGACCAATTTGTCGCCAACCAGCTTATCGGAGATGGACAGCTCTTGCTGAGCCAGACGCATGGATTGCTGGGATGAAGTGAGCCTAGCGCGCAGCTCGGCCACACGTTGACGGGCCTGCATGAGCTGCCCCTCAAGAGCCGCCAATGTGCTGCGATGCTCGGATTTCCTCGCCAGAAAGGTGTTCATCTCGGCTTGCGCTGCAGGCTGAAGTTTGTCTTCGATCTTTGAAGGCAAATTGAACTCGACACCTGCGCTCTCGGCTTGCAAGCGTGCCTTCGTCAGTTTCATGGAGGCCATGCGCGTGGACAGCTCATTGCCATTGACGCCCACAGTGGCCAGGTCCAGGATGACAAGGGGGTCGCCTTTTTTGACAGGCTGCCCCTCTTTGACGGTGAGCTCCTTGACGATGCCGCCTTCCAGGTGCTGGATGACCTTGACTTTGTCGATAGGGATCACTTTGGCCGGAGCCGTGACCACCCTGTCGATGTGTGCGACCACGGTCCACAAGATGATAAGCGCCAATGCAATCAAGGCGCGGCGGTCCCAAAGACGCCAGCCAGGTTCACCCACTCGCTCAACAACCGTGTCCAGAAACTGCATTTTTGTGTGATCAGACATGGTTCGCCCCCTTTCCACCAGCTTGAGCACTGTTGGGTGCAAAACCTATTTTGGGCAGCATGTCGGCAGCAGGGCCTGCCGCAACTACGCGACCACGGTCCATGATCACAATGCCTTTGGCTGCCTGCAGCACTGCAGGACTGTGGGTGACAATGACAATCGTCTTGTCTTCGCTCATGCCTTTGAGCGAGTTGACCAGCGCACGTTCGGCCTGAACATCCAGGTCTGAAGTGGGCTCATCCAGAAGCAGGACGGGCGGGTCATTCACCAGAGTCTGTGCAATCGCGATGCGCTTGCGCTGACCACCCGAGAAGCGCGAGCCGCCCTCCCCCACATCGGTGTCAAAGCCCTGCGGCAGATCCACCACGAAGTCGTATGCACCCGACAGGCGGGCCGCAGCCAGGATGGCTTCATCCGATGGGTTTTCAGCGCCCATGGCGATGTTTTGCTTGATCGTTCCAGCCAGCAGGCGTGGTTGCTGAGGCAGATAGCCAATCCAGTGGGCCAGGGTTTTCTGACCCAACTGCGCCATGTCCACGCCGTCGATCAGCAGTCGCCCTGCCGACGGGGCATACAAGCCACGCAACAACTTCAGCAAGGTTGACTTGCCACTGCCGTTGTTGCCCACAATCGCATAGATGCCGGCCGGTCCAATGTGCCCTGAAATGGCCTTGATCTGCTCCGCCTCCGTGCCAGGGTACTTGAAGGTCAAACCCTCCATCTGCATGGCGCCACGTGGCGCACTGAAAGCGATAGGCGTGTCCGCCTGATCCAGAGGGATGTCAAACAGTTGATCAATGCGTTGGACCGCAGACACGAATTGGCCAATGGAGCGCCACTGCGAGACCAGCTGCGTCATGGGCGAGACCAGCTTACCCACCAGGATGTTGGCTGCGATCAGTGCCCCCATGGACATGCTCTGATTCAGAATGGCGATAGCCCCCACCGAGGTGACGAAGACCGAGGTCAAGGAACTCAGACCCTGACCGTAATCCTTGAATTTGTCGCTCTCGGCACTGCGCTGCATGGATTCTTCAAGCCAGGTGCCGTAAGAGTCCTGCCATTGGGTGCGATCAGCGGCGAAGGGGCCCATGTATTTCAGGTGCATGCGGCCTGCAGCCATATCGGCCAGCACCGCATCCCGGCTCATGAGTTTTTGTTTTTCCTTGTCGCCGCCTTGGCTGAGTGCAACTTCCGAGCGCAGTGACAGAAAAACAAAAGCGATCAGCACCACCAGGATGGCTGGAACCAACGGTGTCGCGATGAAAGCAAGCAAGACAAAGGTGATGAACATGAACGGCAAGTCCACCAGCAACAAGGCTATGCCCCCCGCTGTGGTGGACCTGATGAGTTCAATGTCCCTGAACACCGTTTGCCAGAAAGCAGGCGGACGTTGCTCCAGTGCCAGTGCGGGCAGTTGGGTCAGACGCTTGTAGACGTCCTTGGCAATGGCCGCCTCAATGCGAACGCCAACCCGTCGCATCATCACACCCCGGCCATTGCGCAGGACCTGATCCAGCGACAACGCGATGACCATGCCAATGCACAGTGCAACCAAGGTGACCATGCCCCCCTTCTGGATGACCCGATCGTAGACCTGCAAAGAGAACAAGGAAGCAAACAGTGCGATCAGGTTGATCGCCATGGCAATCCAGGCTGTCTGTTGATAGGCTGGCTTGAGTGGTCGCAGGATATCCTGCATCCAGCCCAATGAAAGGGCCAGTTTCAGCCGTGCAATACCCCCCTGGAACTGAGTCCAGAGGGTTGATTGCGATTCGCCTTGTTGAGTACTGCTAGACAACATGTATCAGTTCACTACTCAAGACAAGGTTGCGTTCAAGTCTGTGGCCACATAGAGGTCTGTGGTTCCAAACTTGTAGATGGAGAACGAACCCGTGCCGTTGACGGTGGTATCGACTCCGGTGTCGGCCCACTGACCGCCGGTCAGGTTCAGGGTATCGCCACCAGTGTTGGTGCCATCAACAACCAGCACTTGTTTTGCCGCATAGCTTGCGTCACCAATGGCAGCATTGCTGGTCGCCGCCATCGCGGCAACATTCACATTGCTCATGGTCAAGGCAATATTTGCAGCGACAGACAGGTCAAGGATTTCCACATTACTTGCAGCAAACGTTGTTGCAGTCGTCAGATCCACTGTGGCTGCAGTCGCAAACCAGAGGGTGTCCACACCGCTGCCACCGTCAACGGTTTCAGTTGTCTGGAACTGGATCCGGTCGTCGCCATCCCCGCCGTTGATGGAGTCGTTGCCAGAGGCACCATTCAGGGTGTCATTGCCAGCACCACCCATCAAGGTGTCGTTCGCTGTACTGCCAGTGATGGAGTCATTGCCAGCACCACCGTCTACATACACGGCAATGCCAGTCGCTGTGCTCAAGGTATCGTTACCTGAACCTGCAAGCACCTTGTCAATAGACCGCTGATTGCCTGCTGCGACAGTAGCAACAGTGAAGTTCTGTGCAGTCGCGTGACCAATGTTCGCCATCGAAATAGCGCCCGTGACAGCAGACAGATCCAGCGTGTCGTAACCCGAAGCGCCACCGTAATAAGTGTCTGCGCCTGCGGAATACACCAACACGTCATCACCATCACCGCCATCAATGGAGTCAGTGCCATCACCGCCGTTCAATGTGTCGTTGCCAGCCTCGCCATAGAGCGAGTCGTTACCAGCTGCGCCATTGACCACATCAGCGCCATTACCACCATACAGTGTGTCGTTCGCGGTACCGCCTGAAATCGTGTCGTTGGCTTCGCCACCGTAAATTGACTCGAAACCAGCAATGACATCCGCCTTGCCGTTCGCGGCCGTGACAGATCCGGCCACCATGTTGATGTTCAGCGCAGTGCCGTAACCAACGTAGCTGAGTGCATCCGTACCGGTGCCGCCATCCAGTGTGTCGTTGCCAGCGCCGCCAATGATCCATTCGTTAGCGCTCGACCCGACGATACTGTCATTTCCGGAACCAAGGATCAGCCCCTCGAATCCACTGACCGTGTCTTGGTCGCTGGCGGCCAGGTTCAAGGTGGTACCTGTGCTGATGTTTGAGCTTGTCAGGTTGATCGAGAGATCGGTTGTGACGTAGCTCAAGTCCAGCAAATCGGTACCTGTACCTCCAATCAAGGTATCGTTGCCAGCGCCCCCCATGATGGTGTCATTGGCACTGTTGCCCGTGATCGAGTCATTGCCAGCGCCACCAATCACATAGGCTGCCACGCTTGCCGTGACCGCCAGGACGTCATTGCCAGAGCCTGCAATCAATTTGTCAATTGATCGCTGCGAGCCCGCCGCAACACCTGCAATGGTAAAGTTCTGTGCCGATGTGTTTCCGATGTTACTCATCGAAATCACTCCGGTCACGAGGGAGAGATCCAGAACGTCATAGCCTGCGCTACCGCCGTAGTAGGCATCCACGCCTTCCGAATAGACCAGCAAGTCGTCACCGGCTCCACCATCAAGAACGTCGTTGCCAAGACCGCCAACAAGGGTGTCGTTACCAGCATCACCGTACAGAGTGTCGTTTCCAGCGCCGCCATTGAGGCTGTCAGATCCGTTGCCGCCATACAGCACGTCATTGAGAGATGCACCTGTGAAGGTATCGTTGACTTCACCGCCATAGATGGTTTCGAAGCCACTGATCACATCAGCCTTGCCATCCGCACCCGTGACAGCACCTGTTGCCAGGTTGATGTTCAGGGCGCTGGTGTAGCCGGTGTAGGACAGTACATCCGCACCATTTCCACCTTCAAGCGTGTCGTTACCGGCACTGCCGATGATCGAATCGTTGCCGTTGTTGCCACGAATCCAGTTGTCAGCGGTCGAGCCCGTGATGGTGTCGTTGCCCGTTCCTGTGCTGACAGATTCGAAGCCGCTGATGCTATCCGTGCCTTCGCCGCTGACCGTCTGGGTGGCGAGGTTCACGGTCAATGCAGCGGTTGCACGATCCATGGCCAGCATATCCATGCCAAGACCACCAATCAGGGTATCGTTACCTGCTCCGCCACCGATCACATCGTTGCCATCGGTACCTGTAATGGAGTCGTTGGCCGTACCACCCATCACACCTTCCATGTTGGACACCGTATCGGTGCCCTGGTAGGTGACTGTGCCTTGCCAGCTGGTGCTCAGGTCCAGCGTGATGGCTGTGGTTACTGCAGACAGGTCCAGCACGTCGATGCCGTCACCACCATCGATGACGTCGTTGCCATCACCACCCGCGATCACGTCGTAGCCTGCACCGCCCAGCAAGGTGTCGTCACCGGCATCACCCTGCATGGTGTCTTGACCAGACTCACCGGAAAGTGAGTCAGCCCCGGAACCGGCAACCATCGAATCCTCTCCGTTGCCGCCCGTCATGACATCGTTACCACCGTTACCCGTGATCGAGTCGTTACCCTCTCCACCCAACAAGGTGTCAGCAGATTCATTACCGATAACCTGATCATCGCCCCAGTAGCCATCAAGATACGAAGCAATGTTGTTGTTGTTGCGCATGTAATCAGCAACCTGACTACCAATCAAACCTTCAACGTTCTGATAGGCCATATCAAAACCGTTGTAGGTAAATCGCAAAACAGTTCCATTGAGTGGCTGGAAATAGTTCACGCTGTCGGTGTAAATCGCCACGGTTTCATTGCTGAAGTCAATCAAATCGAATCCAGCGTCACCGTAGTAGTAGTTGTGCGATCCATCAGCTCTCGCAACCAGGATGTCGTTGCCATCGCCGCCATACAAGGTGTCGCTGCCTGCACCGCCATCAAGGGTGTCGTTTCCGGCACCGCCGATGATGATGTTGATGCCAGCCGAGCCCACCAACGAGTCATTTCCGGCGCCAGATGTGATGTTTTCAAAGTTGGACACCAGATCCGTGCCGCCCAGACCATCGGACACGCTCACTGCGCCAAGCAAATTGGCTGCCAAGTTGAGACTGATGGAGGCCGTTGAAGACGAATAGATCAAGGTATCGTTGCCTGCACCACCATCGAGCGTGTCGTTACCCACTCCACCGCTGATCCATTCGTTGGCGCCTGATCCAAGAACGCTGTCGTTGCCGGAGCCCAGTATCAGGCCCTCGAAACTGCTGACCACATCTTGATCCCCCGCCCCCAAGTCCAAGCTGACACTGCTACCAGCAATGTTGGTGGTGGTGAGGTTGATCGACAGATCTGCCGAGATGTAACTCAGATCGATCAAGTCATTGCCGGTATTGCCCACCAACGTATCGTTGCCCAAGCCGCCCATGACCGTGTCGTCACCGCTGCTGGCGTCGATGCTGTCATTGCCATCACCGCCTCTGAGCGTATCTGTCGAGGAGTTGCCGGTGATGGTGTCATTGCCAGCGCCGCCATCGATGTATACAGGCGCGCCGGAATACACCACGAGCGCATCGTTACCGGAGCCGGAAATGAAACGGTCGATGGAGTGGTGCTGACCAGCCGCAATGCCTGCAACAGTAAAGGTTTGCCAGTTCGTATAACCGATATTGCTCATGGAAATGGCACCGGTTGCAGCTGACATATCGAGTGTGTCTGCACCAGCAGAGCCACCGTAGTAACTGTCGACACCCGCAGAGTAAAGAAGAAGGTCATCGCCAATACCGCCATCCAGGTAGTCATCACCAGCGCTACCGATCAAGGTATCGTTACCTGCTTCACCATACAAAGTGTCATTGCCAGCATCGCCGACAAGGCTGTCTGAACCATTGCCGCCAAACAGCTGTTCGGCCAGTCCAGAGCCCGTGATCGTGTCATTGCCTTCGCCGCCATAGATTGACTCAAAGCCGCTGACTGCATCAACTTTTCCATCAGTGCCCGTGACGGCCCCTGTCCCGAGGTTGATGTTCAGGGCACTTGCGTAACCTGTGTAAACCAACTTGTCAGTGCCATTGCCGCCTTCCAGCGTATCGTTACCGGCGCTGCCCACAATGGTGTCATTGCCGTTGTTGCCACGGATCCAGTTGTTGTCCGTCGAACCGGTGATCGAGTCGTTGCCCGTTCCTGTGCTGACAGATTCGAAGCCGCTGATGCTGTCAGTCCCCTCCCCGCTGACCACCTGTGTCTGCAAGTTGACGACCAGGTTACCACCAGCACGGTCCATGGCCAGCATGTCCATGCCAAGACCACCAATCAGGGTGTCGTTACCCGAGCCGCCACCGATGACATCGTTGCCACTCGTACCGGTGATGGAGTCATTACCCGCACCACCGATCACACCTTCCATGTTGGACACCGTATCGGTACCTTGGTAGGTGACTGTGCCTTGCCAGCTGGTGCTCAGGTCAAGTGTGATGGCCATGGTAGCTGCTGACAGGTCCAATACGTCCATGCCCGCACCGCCGTCGATCACGTCGTTGCCGTCGCCACCAGACATGACGTCGTAGCCATCGCCACCCGACAAAGTGTCGTCACCAGCTTCCCCGAACAGGGAGTCATCACCGCTGCCGCCCGACATCGAGTCATGGCTGGTACCGCCGAACATGGAGTCACTACCGGCATCACCCGTCAGAGTGTCGTTACCGCCACTGCCAACGATCGTATCGTTTCCTGACTCGCCGAACACAGAGTCGTCTTGCTCCCCGCCATCCAAGTAGTCATCGCCCAAGCCACCGAAAATAGTGTCATTGTTGTTATCGCCATAAACGGAATCGTTACCAGCGCCTGCAATGATGGAGTCGTTGCCGTTGTAGGCATAGATGTAGTCATTACCCAGACCGCCTAACAGGGTGTCATTTGAATGATTTGAATAAATTACATCGTTACCACCCTGTCCATCGAAGTAAACCGGCTGGTTGTAGTAGTTATTCAATCGATCATCAAATTGAGTACCAATGATGCCCTCGATTGAGTTGTAAGTTTGTAATTGACCGTTGTACTGGAAGCTCCAGCCGTTCTCAAGCCCAGAGTAAAAACCGTTATAGGTTTCAACGTTAAGCGCAATCGAACCATTGCTGTAGTCGATCAAATCAATACCCGCGCCGCCGTTGTAGAAGTCTTGGGCCGTGTCGACAACACCGATAAACACATCGTTGCCCGCGCCGCCATACATGGTGTCAGAACCCAGGCCCCCTGCAAGGGTGTCATTACCCGCTTCGCCAGACAGCACGTTACCGCCCGCAGAGCCAGTCAACACGTCTCCACCTTGACCACCGGTCACGTTTTCGAAATTGCTGACCAAGTCAGTTCCGCCCAAGCCGTCCGACACACTGACTGCAGCAAGCAGGTTATCTGCAACGCTGAAGGTGATGCCAGCCGTAGATGTGTAGAAGTTCAAGGTATCGACATCTGCTCCACCGTCAAGCGTGTCATTGCCCACGCCGCCGCCGATGATTTGAGCCCCTGCGCCGCCAGTGATGCTGTCTGCACCAGAGCCCCCGATCACGCCCTCAAAACCGGACACGTTGTCGGTTCCCAAACCGGCCAGAGTGAAGGTTGAGGATTGCCAGCTGGAAGCCAAATTGAGCGTGAGGGTTTCAGTCGTGCCTGAAAGATCAAGAACGTCATTGCCCGCGCCACCAATGAGGGTGTCATTGCCGGATCCACCGCTGACGGTGTCATCACCACCCCCAGCGTTGATGCTGTCATTGCCTGCTCCACCCAACAGCGAATCAGCATAGCCGCCACCGGTGATGGTGTCATGACCAGCGCCTGCATCGGCAAAAATCGACACCGTGCTGTATGCCGCGATGGCGTCATTGCCTGCACCCGTCAGAATACGTTCGATCGAGTGGGTCAGGCCACGGTTTGTACCGTCCACAGTGAACCAGCGCCAATCCCAATAACCGAATTCACTGATGTTGACGTCACCCACAATGGAGCGCATGTCGAGCGTATCCATGCCGGCATTACCGTAATACCAATCCTGGCCCAAAGAAGCAATGATGCTGTCATCGCCAGTGCCTGCATCAATGGTGTCATTGCCCAAGCCGCTGTCGACGGTGTCATCGCCGTCGCCTGAATAGATGCTGTCATTGCCACCGTAGGTGAGCAAATATTCTGCGCCGAAACTACCCGTGTTCAAGGTGTCGGAAAAATCGCCCGTGACGATGGACTCGATGGAATACAGGGTGTCTGTATAGCCATAGGAATCTGTGACGATGAAATTGCTACCGTTGTAACTGATCACCACACCACCGGCGTAGGAATAATCGACCGTATCGTACCCGTCTCCGCCGTAGATGGTGTCATTGCCAGCACCACCACGGAAGACGTTGTTGGCCGTGTTACCGATCAAGGTGTCATTGCCTGAACCGCCCCACAGGTTCACAAAATTGCCGGTAATGACATCGCCATCGGGGTTGTTGGCCAAGTTGCTCAGATCCGTCAGGTTCACGGTGATGTTGGCCACATGCGAGGAGTAAGCCAGGGTGTCGTTGCCACCACCACCCACGATGGTGTCAACGCCAAGGCCGCCGCCCAGAATATCGTCACCCGAGGTGCCCGTCACACTGTCAGCGCCAGAGCCTGTGATCACGCCTTCCACGTTGACCACGGTGTCGCTACCTGCAAACTGGCCTGTCGACAAGTTCACCACTGTTGCAACTGTTCTGTCGGTGTAGAGCACCACGTCGATGCCGGCACCACCGTCGATGGAGTCTCGTCCATCACCACCTTGCAAGGTGTCATTGCCAGCATCACCGATCAAAGTATCGTCGCCAGCACCACCCGAGAAGAAGTTGGCCCCAGCATCACCGGTGATCCTGTCTTTGCCAGAACCGGAAATGATGCCTTCGATACCAGTCAATGAGTCAACACCTGTATTGCCGACGATCACAATGGTGCCGGCCGAATTCAACGTGGTAGTCAATGGCCCGATGTAGTCACTGAAGTCGACGATGTCGAAGCCCTCGCCACCGTCGAGTGTGTCGTCGCCAAGGCCACCAACCAGCGTGTCGTCGCCATGACGGCCGTAAATGGAGTCGTTGCCAGCACCGCCATCAAGGTAGTCGCCGTAGCTGTTGATGTTGTTTTCGTCTTCAATCCAGTCGTTACCAGCGCCACCATAGACCGTGTCACGATTGTTGCCACCGTAAAGGGTGTCATTGCCAGCACCGCCACTCAGGTAGTCGTTACCATTTTCGCCATGCAGCCAATCGTTGCCAGAGCCAGCGATCACGGTGTCATTGCCGTTACCCCCACGGAGTTCGTCATATAGGCCATCGCCGCTGTTGATGGAATCATCACCATCTTGACCGTGCACAACATCATTTCCGTTGCCGCCATAGACGGTGTCGTTACCAGCACCTGCTTCCACATATTCACGGGTTGACGAGAACGTGCCGCCGGTTGAAATGTAATCGTCGCCATTTTCACCATACAAATCGTCTGAGTCCGCGCCCCCCAACAGGCTATCGTTACCTTCGCCGCCGTAAATGAAGTCTCGGCCAGAAGAGCCACGCAAAGTGTCGTTGCCGTAGTAACCGTAGAGCGTGTCGTTGCCGTCCTGCCCGTCAAAGTTGTTGGCTTCGACAACGCTGGCCGAGTTGACGGCCAGGATGTAGTCGTTGTAGGCCGTGCCCACAATCGTCTCGAAGCCCACCACGGAGTCAGTTCCGCCCAGACCATCGCCCATTGTGAACGCGGTTGCCACTTGCACCGTGTTGACGCTGATGGCCGACGTTGATGTCCTGAAAGTCAAGGTGTCGTTGCCAAGACCACCAATCAAGGTGTCATTGCCAGCACCACCCATCACGGTGTTATTCGAGGCATCTGCCGTGATGCGGTCATGACCACTGCCACCATAGACAGCCTCGAAGCCGCTCAAGGAGTCAGCTTCCGTACTGGCTGTATCGGTGTCTTCTGCCGTGCCAGCAGTCAGATCAATCGTCATGGCCACGGTGTGATCACCGTAATCCACCACATCGTTGCCTGCACCAGCAATCAGGATGTCGTTGCCTGCGCCACCGCGCATCAGGTTATCGCCGTCGGTGCCTGTGATCGAGTCATCTCCCGCGCCGCCATATGCGTTCTCGATGCTGTTGAGTTGGTCATTGGCCGCGCCACCATCAATTGCAACACCGGTTTGCAGGTTGATGGTCACCGCGTTGGTTTCCTGGCTGTAGTCAGCGGTGTCGCTGCCATCCAAGCCACTGATGACATCGACCACACCGGATGCGCCACGAATCGTATCGTCGCCCAAACCACCCGCTGTGGTTGGGGTGATGTTGATGACGACAAAAATGTTCTTCGTGCCATCTTGATACACCTGATAGCCAGCAACCCCGGCGACAGAAGTGGTCACGCCTGTGTTGATCCAGGATCCCCCGGTCAGTTGAACTGAATCACCGACACCCCCATCAATGACCAGCGTATTACCCTTCTGATAAGCCACATTGGCCACCAGCGTATTGGTGTTACCCGTGATTTGCAGAATGTCTGCGCTACTGATCACCAGACTCTGCGCCCCCGAGCCGAGAACAATGCGTTCGATCGACTCGATGTTTGCGCCTTGGCGCAAAACGGTGTTCAGCGTCATGGCCGCGGTCAGCTCCAGCGTGTCAACGCCTTCACCGCCGTCGAGCTTGAAGAAGTTCGCATCGGCGATCTTGAGCAAGTCGTTGCCCGCGCCACCGATCAGGACATCTTCACCGCCATCGCTGATCAGGGTGTCGTTGCCCAGGTTACCGATGAGGCGGTCTTCGCCATAGAAGGAGGCCGCATTGCCTCGTTGGGCCGTCAAAGTGGCGCCCGCAGTGGAAGTGATCTGTTGAACAACAGGCACCACTGTGCCGTTGTGGCCCAGGGCACTCCAGGTGTCGGTTTCTGTTTTGGAGAAAACCGTACTGCCATACAAAATAGTCGCCGTATCGGAGGCAGTCAGACCGACGTCTGCCAGACCGTCACCATCGATATCACCCAATGCAGTCCAATAAAGCTGATTGGCTTTGCCCGTACCATACAACTGGATACCGTAGTCCTGGACATTCAACAGGCTGATGTCGCCCCACAGGTTGGAAGCACGCCCCATGATGAGATAGGACGAACCGGTGTTGTTGGAGCCGTTGGCCGACTCGTCATCGCCTCGCGACATCAAGATGAAATCGTCATAACCGTCGCCGTTCATGTCGCCAACACCGGTCCAACTGTATTGGTTCAGATAGTCGTCATCCACAGCCCCAACGACACGGAAGCCTTGGTCTCTCGAAGCCAGTCCTGCCAAGTTGATGTCCGATGTCCACAACGACGAACTTTCTGCAGCGCCGAACACCACGTAAGAGGCGCCGTTATCGCGTGCGTTGATGTCAGAGGTGTACGTGGCTGCGATCAGGATATCGTCAAAACCGTCGCCGTTGATGTCCCCCAATTTGGTGTATGAACCAAGGGTTGAAATGCCAGGCTCGGCAATGATCCGCGTCACTGCGGGCGCGGTACCCACCACACCATGGCTGGTCGACAAATCGGGCGCGATCCAGCCGCTGGCCTTGCCATGAATCAGGTAGGAAATATTGACGTTGTCATCGTGCATCAGGATGTCGTCGTAACCGTCACCTGTCACATCCCCCAAGGCGGTGATGCGCTCCATGCCCGTGTTCAAAGTGACATTTGTCCAATTCGCCCAAGGATTTGTCGCAACATCAATACCCGAGGTCAAACTCTTGCCGAAGTACAAAACCGGGTTCGATGTCGTGTTGATGAAATCTGAATAGCCATCACCGTTGACATCACCCAAAGCAATTGGGTTCCAGCCATTGCCAAGGTACTGGCCCGTCGTGCCTTTGTAAACAATATCCGCCAGAGTCGCACTGGTGGTGAAGGTATAAGTTGTTACACCATCTGCAGTGACTGTTGCGGCAGTTGATGTATCACGGTATTCCGTGGTCTCGTCAGGCAAATCGGTTGCCGTAGGTGTTGCAGGATTAAATGTCGTGGGCAAACTTGTTTGCGACGATACATTTGAATCTGTCGAATTATTCGCCATGGTGGTTGTCGTTGCAGACACCACGGGACCAGCAAGACCCGCAAGGAAGCTGTTACTGCCCAAATAGATGTACTGGCGACCCTCATGGCTCACAGACCAAGAATCCGAACTCCAATTGTTGTCAAGGAATGCTTGGTATTGATACTGCGTTCCGTTAGGTGACGTTGTATTCGCAAAGTCGTGGTTCCATGTCCATGTGCCAGATGAGGTGGCTGTGGATCCGTCCTCCAGACCATTGGTCAGTATGTCCTGATCACCTTCGTAGAAGGTGTATGTTGAACTGTAATAAGGTGCTCCGACAATGAAGTCCTGCTTGCCATCTCCATCAATATCGCCGAGAGATGTCATGTAGTCGCCAAAGCGTTCTCCAGGATCAGCGGAGCCGACCATGTTGACGCCTTGCGCTCTGGTCAACGAAGAGAGCGAGACATCTCCGATGCCTCCAGCGGCACCGAACAGCACGAAAACTTCGCCGTTGTAAAGCGTTTCTTGGTTGAACTCCCGAGCTCTGAAGGAGTAATCCGTGCTCGTGTACATGGTCGCGCTGCCCGTCCATGTCGTGTTTTCAGAGCGCCAATCATCGCGATAAACATAAGGCAGATTCTGGCTAACATTGTTCTCGTCAGAGATCGCAAAGTCGCTCAAACCATCCTGGTTCACATCGCCCAGAACAATAAAGTACGAATTCAGGGGTGTGTTGTCAGACAGGTTCCCCGATGAGCCCACGGTGAATGAGTCAACCCGCAAGCCTGTGTCGGCTTCGAGCGTGGGCGAGCGCAAATCGATGGTTGCGCCCTGATACGGAATGGTCCAGGAGTCGACATGGGTGGTCACATCATTCTCGACACGCACACTCATGCCATCGAGCGCATAGTAGTTGTACGTCGAATCGGTTTTCACCAGGCTCCATGGGCCTTCCAGATTGACCGTGTCGTCGCTGTCACCTCGAACATCCAGGTAGACGTTCACGCCGTAGGCTGTGGCCATTTGACGCTCAAGCAAGTAAGCCACTTCCATGAAGTTGGCGGTCAAGCTGTTGGCGCCGTCACCGGTCAAATCAATGATTTCAA
>JACCDU010360824.1_pt1 | contig 20537 bp, 17 predicted proteins | sample 7446081 | NCBI WGS metagenome assembly JACCDU01 (sample SAMN15323447, study PRJNA562643) | freshwater metagenome | isolation source: river surface water | place: USA:Blue River Watershed | collected 2017-08-17
GATTGATTTTGAGTGGTTCCTGTTTTACCTGCAATTGGGTTTTTAAACATATACGGATAGCCTGTCCAACGATTGTCTCCGTTTCCACCACCTTCGGTGCGTAAACGTTCTCCAGATCCGCCTTCGGTTACACCTTCTAATAATTTAATTACGGCAAAGGCAATGTCTTTGTTCAATACATCGTGTGACTCAGGAACTGGTTCGTACAATACAACGCCGCTTTTATCTTCGATTTTTCTTAAAAATTGCGGTTTAACATACACTCCTTGATTCGCAAATGTGCTGTAAGCGGCAACCATATCTTGTACAGTAATTTCGACAGCGCCCAATGCAATTGAAGGTTGTGCAGGAATTTCAGAGGTTACCCCTAATTTATGTGTCAATTCCACCACGGCTTCCGGACCTGTTTTGTCAATTAATTTGGCCGAAACAGTATTAATCGAATTAGCCAAAGCTCTTTTTAAAGTCACCATCCCTCTGTATTTATTATCAGAGTTTCTTGGTTCCCAATCTTCGGTTACATTGTGTTCTCCTTTGCGAATCATAAAGGGTCCATCCAAAATAGAATCGCAAGGCGACATGCCTAATTGTTCAATGGCTGTAGCATAAACAAATGGTTTAAAAGTCGAACCAACTTGTCTTGCCCCTTGCCCTACGTGGTCGTACTGGAAGTATTTGTAATTGATTCCGCCTACCCAGGCTTTGATGTTACCTGTTTGTGGTTCCATTGCCATTAAGCCCGATTGAAGAAAGTGTTTGTAGTAGCGAATTGAATCCAAAGGCGTCATAATGGTATCTCTTTCTCCTTTCCAAGTGAACACTTTCATCTTTGTTTTTTGTTTGAAAGAAGCAATGATTTCTTCTTCGCTTTTTTCGTTCGATTCCATGATGTTCCAACGAGCAGAAGCTTTCATGGCTTTTTTCATAATGCGGTCAGTTTCTGCTTCAGAAATGTTAACAAACGGTGCGTTTTTATTTTCTTTGGCTTGATCGAAGAATTCTTCTTGTAAATTAGCCATGTGTGCTTCTACCGCTTCTTCAGCATACAATTGCATACGCGAATCAATAGTCGTATAAATACGCAATCCGTCTTTGTAAATATTATAATCGGAACCGTCTGGTTTTTTATTTTCTTCTACCCATTTTTTCATGTATTCTCTCAAATACTCTCTGAAATAAGTAGCAGTTCCGTCTTTATGGCTTTCTAATTTGAAGTTTAATTTGATAGGTAAACTTTGTAATTTTAGTTTTTGAGCCTCGGTAATGATTTCCGCTTTTTCCATCTGCTTTAACACTACATTACGGCGGTTAGTTACCCCTTCAATATTTTTCACAGGATTGTACAATCCTGAGTTTTTGAACATACCAACTAACACTGCCGGCTCAGTAATGGTTAAGTTTTTAGGTTCTTTAGAAAAATAGGTTTTGGCTGCCGAGTTGACTCCTACAGAATTATTTCCAAAATCATACACATTGCAATACATAGCAATGATTTCGTTCTTAGTGTACTGTCTTTCCAATCGAATGGCAATAATCCATTCTTTGGCTTTTTGGATAATACGGAAAGGCAAGAATTTAGAACCTTCACCGTGGAATAATTGTTTGGCTAATTGTTGTGTCAATGTACTCGCTCCTCCGCTAGTTCCAAAGCTTAAAATAGCTCTTAATGTTCCTCTCCCGTCAATTCCTGAGTGTTCGTAGAAACGAGCATCTTCTGTAGCAACAAGGGCTTGAACTAAATTTTTTGGCAGGTCAGAATACTTTAACTGCGAACGGTTTTTTTCGAAATATTTACCAATCACTACGCCATCAGCAGAAATGATTTCGGTAGCTAAATTAGAATCTGGATTTTCTAAGTCTTCAAATGAAGGCATAGAACCTAAAAGTCCCCAAGAAGCAAATAAGAAAAACAAGGCAATGCCTCCCATTCCATAAAAGAAATACTTCCAAAATAATTTGGAATAATATTGAATGTCTTTTTCAGAGTCTGGTATCTGATTTTTTTTTCGATTAATAAGAGCCATAATACAATTCTATTCTTTATTTTCTATTCTAAAACCTACATCTGTAATTCCCTCAAGCTGTTCCACTCCAGGAACTTTGCCTTTTTCTCGAACGGCTTGCTTAATATATACTTTATATTTTCCTCTAAACTTTACGTTTTCTTTGTAAAACAATTTACTTTCTTTAATGTCGGTAAATCCTTCGCCAAGCAAGGTGCCGTCAGGCTTTGCCATTTGGTATTCCAAAGTATCAACTTTGGTAAATCCGTTTGGTAATTCTAACCCCACTATCAAGAACAAATTGTTAAACGGATAATTGTCATTGCTTCTTAAATTGACAAACAAATCATATCGTTTAGTCGAATCCAATTCGGGTAATTGAAAAGTGACCGTACTGTCTTTGTGCCAAGCACTTCCCACAGCATGGTATTCGTCAAACACTCTTTTTTTATCACAAGAAAAAAAGAGAATACCCATTAAAAGAAAAACAAGACTATTTTTTATCCTCATTTTTTGTAATAATTATAGGTTTTCTAGGTTCCCCACTTTTGTTATTTGGATTCGGACGTTTGTTGTTATTAGGTCGGTTATTATTTCCCGAAGGTTTGTTGTTGTTTGGATTAGCAGGTTTTGTATTTCCTGCATTTCCTTCAACTCCTTGTCCTTGTCTTGGTTTTTTATTTGGTCTTTTCTTTTTCTTCGGTTGGTCAAAACGAGTCAAACTCTCTTGCCCCATGGCGTTGTTGAAATTCTTTTCTTGTTCGTCAACCGTTTCAATAGCAAAGTCTTCCAAAGAAGAAACCTTATTTTTTAATTTATTTTCAGCAACAATTTCTTTAACCTGCTCGATGTTCAATACGTGCCAGTTGGCAAAATTATTGGTGTAAGCAAACCACATTAATCCTTTGAAAATATCTTGTTTTTGACAAATAGCGTCTCCTTTTTCAGTCACTAATTTAGTGTCAAAATCAGGAAAGTCTTTCAAGGCATCCATGTAAGTGTCTAACTCATAGTTCAAACAACATTTTAGTTTTCCACATTGTCCCGCTAATTTTTGCGGATTCAAAGACAATTGTTGGTAGCGTGCTGCCGAAGTATTTACGCTTCTAAAATCAGTCAACCAAGTTGAGCAACACAATTCGCGTCCGCAAGAACCAATTCCGCCTAAACGAGAGGCTTCTTGACGGAAACCTACTTGTTTCATCTCAATTCTGGTGTTAAATTCTTTGGCGAAATCTTTTATTAATTGTCGAAAATCGACTCTGTCATTGGCAGTGTAATAAAATGTAGCTTTCGAACCGTCTCCTTGGAATTCAATATCCGAAATTTTCATTTCTAATTTTTGATCAATGGCTAATTCACGTGCGCGCACTTTCATCGGCTCTTCACGATCTCTAGCCGCTGACCAAATATCAATGTCTTTTTGAGAGGCTTTTCTATAGATTTTAGTGATTTCTGCGCTTTCAGGATTGACCCCTTTTTTCTTCATTTGGACGCGAACTAATTCGCCTGTTAAAGTAACAATTCCAATATCATGACCTGGTGAAGCTACAGTGGCAACAATGTCACCAATACTTAAGGTTAGTTTTTCTGTATTGCGGTAAAATTCTTTTCTTCCATTTTTAAAACGGACTTCCACGCAGTCAAAAGGAGTTTCGCCATTGGGCGCACTCATGTTAGAAAGCCAGTCAAAAACCGTTAATTTATTGCAGCTATCGGTGCCACAAGTCCCATTATTTTTACAACCCTTTGGTGCGCCACCATCTGAAGTTGAACAACTTGTACATGCCATAATTTTATATGTAGTGTTGCAATGAATGCAACTTAAGTTCTTAAAACGAATAAGGTGTAAAGATAGTATTTTTACATTTAAGTTTACAGCCTTTTTGTTAAAGTAAAAATCCCATTTCAGTTACGAAATGGGATACTTTTTTATGATAAGATAGAGTAATTTACACTTCTTTTACGGTGATTATTTTCACGGGGCAAGCTTTTTCGGCTAATTCGCAAGTTTCCACAATGGCATGATCTGGAGATTTTAACGTAAAAAAACCTTTAGAGTTAACCGATTTTATCAAAACCGCTTTTCCGTCTTTTTTTGACATTTGAAACTGTGCAGGTGCCATTTCTACACAGTAGTTACATCCAATACATTTGTCTCGTTGAAGGGTAATGATGACCATTAATTTTCGACTATTTTATATAGTTTGTCAGACAAACGAATTCTAAAAGGCAGTTTCATAGTGCAACTGTCTCCTTTGGTAGCGGTAGTGGCATTAACATCATTCACAAACATATCTTCTATTACTAATTCTTGCGCGCCTGTGGTGGGACCTGTAATTAATATTTTATCGCCTTTTTTGATATCATAGGCTTCAATTTTGAATTCGGCAATGCTTGATTTTACAAAGTAATGCAGTCCTTTACCCACATAGACTTTCTTTTGGGTAGCACTAGACCCAGGATTGTCAGACCATTCGCCTAATTTTTGTCCTAAATAATAACCGCTCCAAAATCCGCGATTGTAAACCGTTGCTAAAGCTTCCATCCAAGTAGTGATTTTTTCTTTGGTAAACGTTTCTTCGTAATACGAATCAATTGCATCGCGGTAGGCTTTAATTACAGTTGCTACATAATCAGCTGCTCTTCCACGTCCTTCTATTTTCAAAACTTTAATTCCCGAATCAATTACTTGATCTAAAAAATCTAAGGTGCATAAATCTTTTGGCGACATTAGATATTCGTTATCTACTTCAATTTCAAAACCGCTTTCTTGGTCTATAACGGTGTATTTTTTTCGACAATTTTGTTTGCAAGCACCACGATTTGCTGAAGAATTATGCGAATGTAAACTCAAATAACATTTGCCCGAAACCGCCATACATAAGGCTCCGTGACCAAAAATTTCTATTTCTACTAAATTGCCACTTGGTCCTTTGACTTGTTCTTTTTCGATTTCATCTGTGATTTTTTTCACCTGACGTAAACTCAATTCGCGCGACAAAACAATAGTATCGGCAAACATCGAATAGAATTTAACCGTTTCAATATTGGTCACATTCAATTGGGTAGAAATATGAACTTCCATTCCAATGGTTCTTGCCGTCATAATTACGGCTTGATCCGAGGCAATCACCGCAGTAATTCCAGCTTCTTTTGCTTTAGTTAGCAAGGTTTTTACAATCGATAAATCGTGATCGTAAATAATTGTATTTAACGTTAAATAGGTTCTAACGTTTTTTTCTTGGCAACGACGTGCAATTTCTGGCAAATCGTCTAATACAAAATTTACCGTTGCTCTAGCGCGCATGTTCAATTGTTCGACACCAAAATAAATCGAATCACATCCATTATCTAAAGCGGCTTGCATGGATTCAAAATTTCCAGCAGGAGCCATTAATTCTATTTTTCCAGTTGCTGTCATTAACTGATAATTTTATATAATTTATCGGATAATCGCACTCTAAACGGCACTTCAAAAGTCACTTTGTCACCAATTTTTGCAGTAATGTTTTCGGTTCCGTTGACCATCATTTTTTTCAAAACTAATTCTTGGTTTCCAGTGGTTGGTCCCGAAATTATGATAGAATCACCACAATTAAGCTCTTGATTTTCAATTACAAAAAGTCCGATGGAAGCTTTTACATAAAAATGTTCGACTTTACCAATAAGGGCTTTTTTTACTTTTATTTTTTGACGAATGTCGTTAGTTTTTGGGGCTGTAGCCAAAGCAGTATCAGATAGTTCGCCTGAGTGTTTGAACTTCAAATTCTCTGATTTTCCTTTTCGGAATACTTTATTGCCTACTTGTTTCCCGCGACGCAATTTTATTTGTTCGTCCACCGGAAGATGAATCGTTTCTAAACATTCAGTAGAACAACAATTTTCCATAGCGACTTTGCATTCGTCACATTGAATGAACAACAAATGGCAACCGTCATTAGAGCAGTTCGTGTGATTGTCGCATGGTTTTCCACATTGATGGCATTGCGAAACAATATCGTCTGTAATTCTTTCTCCCAATCTGTGGTCAAAAACAAAGTTCTTCCCGATGAATTTACTTTCTAAATTCTCTTCCTTGATTTGTTTTGCATAGTTGATAATTCCACCTTCTAATTGGTAGACATTTTTAAAACCTTGGTGCTTGAAATAAGCCGATGCTTTTTCGCAACGAATACCTCCCGTGCAATACATTACCAAGTTATTATCGTCTTTATGGTCTTGTAGTTGGTCGTTGATAATAGGTAAACTTTCTCTAAAAGTTTCCACATCTGGAGTGATGGCGCCTTTAAAATGACCAATTTCACTTTCGTAATGATTTCTAAAATCCACCACAATCGTGTTAGGGTCTTCTAAAATCTGGTTGAATTCCTTGGCTTTTAAGTGTACACCAATGTTGGTTACATCAAACGTTTCGTCATTCAAGCCATCGGCTACAATTTTATCGCGCACTTTCACGGTCAATTTCAAAAACGAATGATCGTCGTGTTCTACCGCCACATTCAAACGAATGCCTCGCATGAAATCATACGCTTCTAAAGTCTCGCGAAAGGCTTCGAAATTTTCGGCAGGAACACTCATTTGTGCATTGATTCCTTCTTTGGCTACATAGGTTCGGCCAAGGGCATCAAGGGCATTCCAAGCAACGAATAAATCGTCTCTAAATTTTTTAGGGTCTTCAATTTTGGCATACGCATAGAAAGACAAAGTAAGTCTTTGTTTGCCAGCTTGATCAATCAGCTCGGCTCTTTCTTCTGCGCTTAAGGTGTTGTACAGTTGCATGCTATAAACATTTAAGTGAGAAATATGTTGCCAACTCTAAATGGAAGAGTTGCGGTGCAAATATAATTTGAAAATTTGAAAATGCACCCATTTGAAAATAAAAAACCATTAAGAAATTAAGTTGTATTAAGTGTTACCTTAATTTTATTAGTTTCTTAATGGTTTCGAAATATTTTGTGACTTAGCCCCTTTGTGGCAAGTTTAAAAAACAAACAGTAAAGAGGTTTATAATTTATAAAAAACCATTAAGGTATTAAGCTCCGTTAAGTTTTACCTTAATTTTCTTAATTTCTTAATGGTTTAAAAAGTCTTTGTGACTTAGCGTCCCTGCCTGCGGCTAGCAGGTTTGTGGCAAGTCTAACAAAACTCTGCGTAAGCGTCTTGTAAGTTTTCTGCGATTAATTCTGCTGGGCGACCTTCAATATGGTGACGCTCTAACATGTGAACTAATTCACCATCTTTGAACAAAGCCATACTTGGAGAAGACGGAGGAAAAGGGAACATGTGTTGACGAGCTGCATCTACCGCTTCTTTGTCAACTCCTGCAAAAACCGTTACTAAATGGTCTGGTTTTTTAGCTCCTTCTAAACTCATTTTTGCTCCTGGACGTGCATTTCTTGCAGCACAACCACAAACAGAATTAACAACCACTAAAGTCGTTCCTGCTCCTTTGATAGCGTTTTCAACAGCCTCAGCAGTATGTAAATCTTGAAAACCAGCGTCAACTAATTCAGCTTTCATTGGTCTTACCATTTCTTCTGGATACATAATAATTTATATTAGATTTATGATATACGATATTTGATTTAAAAAAATCTAAGGCAAAGATAAATAGAAATCTTGTCTTTAGAATGATTCTAATCATAAAGATTTGTTATCGTTGGATAGTTACATTATAATCGAAAAAGTCTGCTGAACAAAGCTTTGATAAAAAGGCCTTTGGGGCATTTCCAAATCACTTGCAAATCTTCCCAAAAAGAAGTTTCTTCGTCAAGAAATTTGAAAATAAGTTGGGTATTTCCTTTTTGAAAAAGCGCTGAAAAAATTGCCGCTCCCGTTTCATTTTTTTGGTCTAAAATGTCTAATAAAAGCAAATCGTAAAACCAGAATTTAGTCTTTTTATGAAACTTTCTAAAATCAGTTTGGGTTTCTAAAAATGAAACTAATTCGGTTGATTTTTTATCGGAATTTTTAAAAGTATAACCCGTACTGGCTTTGGTCCAACCACCTGCGGTGCCAATATTGATTACATTTTGGGTATTGTGTTTCCAAAAAGGATAACAAGTCATTGGGATATTGCCTGTTTCTTTTTCGATAATTTGGTATTGGTTAATGCCTAATTGGCGAATGTGATTTTCGATTTCAGTTTCATATTCCTCTTTCGGAAGTAACTCTTTAGAGAATAAAGTATATTCCAATAAAGCTTCGGTTTCTGATACAGGTAAAACGTACATAAAACGCGTGTTGCCTTTTTGGGCTACTGAAAAATCCATAAACGTAGCTTGTTCTGGATTGAAAACAGGAGTTTCGGTTTGAATAAACCAACCCACAAAATGCTGTTGTAAAAGCGGGTATTTGGATTGACGATTTACCCAATTGGGATCGTAAATCGAATTAAAAAGTTGACTACACGAAAAACTTTGGTTTTCACTTTTCACCAAAATAATGGTTTCCGACTCTTCGATTTCGAGTATTTTTTCTTGAACAAAATCAATGTTTTCTTGTTTGGAAATCAATTTCCAAACTTGATTGTAAAAATCCAAACCTTGAATTTTGCTGTATCGGTAGGGATGTAAATCTAAATTTAATTGAAAATTAGCATTTGCAAACAAAGCTGAATTCCATTTTTTTGAAATGCTAGGTTCCCAAATTGAGCTGGCTTCTGCCCAAAAGCACCAAGTTCGGTCGTTCGTTTGTTTGGCATTTTCATCTAAAAGCAAAATGCGTTTGTTTTGAAATTTTCCAGACACTACCATTTTATACACCGTCATTAAAGCGGATAAGCCTGCTCCAGTAAAAATGTAGTCGTATTGTTTCATAGTACTTTTCGAAAATTCCTTCCAAAAGTAACTAATTTAAAAGAAAATTAAATTTTAAATCGAAATGAATAGCCCAATGAAATAAAATAAGCGGGTGCATGGTTAGACAATCCCATTCCCGCGGAAAGGTCTAATTGATGGTTGGGATTTATTAAATAATTGAATCCTCCATCGAATCGATGATCAGCTTGATCCTTTTGAGGGATAAAACCATATAATTCAATATATCCACTTATTTTTTCAGTGAAAGAATAACCTGTTGTTAGCGTATAAATAAAAGTAGGAAAGGGTGTTTCTCCATCCCACTCGGCGCCTAGATTATAACTCAAAGTTTGATTTTTGGTCAGAGTGTGCTGCATAGTAAATCGAAATTCAGGTGCGTAATAATTGGTTTGAACCGCCTTAGACGCTAATTTCGGTAAGTGAAAATGTCCGATGAAGGACATCGTGGGGATAATTCCTTTTTCTTCCAAAAGTTGGCTTTTAAATCCTATGGCAATGGGTTGGATTCCTGAAATCTGACGTGAATCTTCTCGACTTATACTATATTCTGTAATTAAACGCAATTCAAATTTGTTGTTGATTCCAAACTTGGTTAAAATGGTAGGTACACTTATTTCTTTAGAATATTTTGTAGTTTTTTGATAAGGAAATCCAATTTCGAGTTGCATATATTTTGTTGGAGTAATAAAAGGACACTCCGTTTGATCGGGTCTGTCGGTTTGAATGGGTGATGAAATTTGAGCTAGAGCACTATTTAAAAAGGCCAGCCACAAGACAATTATAGTTACAATAGTTTTCATTTAGTTGTTTTTAAATTAAATTTTAGACAAATCTAAAAAATATATTATTCTAATAAAAATTTATTACATATATTTGCCTTAATAATTTATTTGGAGCTATGAGCAAATCTTTAGAAGAAGTAAATCAATCCGTAGCAACCCAAAATAAAACCAATGTTTTCAGAAAAATATTGGCCTTTTTTGGGCCTGCTTATTTAATCAGTGTCGGGTATATGGATCCGGGAAACTGGGCAACGGATATTGCCGGCGGGAGTCAGTTTGGTTATTCGTTGTTATGGGTTTTGTTGATGAGCAATTTGATGGCTTTGCTTTTGCAGAGTTTAAGTGCCCGATTGGGAATTGTTACTCAACGTGATTTAGCGCAGGCTTCGCGCGAAACCTATTCGCCTTTTATTAATTATGTACTTTATTTTTTGGCGGAAATCGCCATTGCAGCTTGTGATTTAGCAGAGGTTTTAGGAATGGCAATTGGGATTAATTTACTGTTTGATATTCCGCTTATCGAGGGGGTTTTAATTACTGTTTTGGATACTTTTTTATTGTTGTTTTTGATTAATAAAGGTATCCGAAAAATGGAAGCTTTCATAATTGTTTTAGTCGCTATTATTGGATTTTCTTTTATTTTTGAAATGATTTTTGCTCAACCCGAAATCAATAAAGTGATGTATGGATTGATTCCTTCCATTCCTAGTGAAGCCGCACTTTATATCGCCATCGGAATTATTGGAGCTACCGTTATGCCACACAATCTTTACTTGCATTCTTCTTTGGTGCAAACCCGAAAATTTTCTCGTACACATGCTGGAATTAAACAGGCACTGAAATATAATTTTATTGATTCGACCATCGCATTAAATCTTGCTTTTTTTGTGAATGCCGCTATTTTAATTTTGGCAGCATCCACATTTTATCGAAACGGAATGTTTGAAGTAGCCGAAATTCAACATGCACATCAATTTCTTCAGCCGCTGTTAGGAACAAAATGGGCACCTATTTTATTTGCTGTCGCCTTGATAGCGGCGGGGCAAAGTTCTACAATTACCGGCACTTTGGCAGGCCAAATTGTAATGGAAGGCTATCTTAATTTACGGATTCAACCGTGGGTTCGCCGCATCATCACCCGTTTGATTGCGATTGTTCCCGCAGTAATTGTGATTTTGATTTATGGAGAAAGTATTACGGGTAAATTATTGATTTTGAGTCAGGTAATTTTGAGTTTGCAATTGGGTTTTGCTATTATTCCGTTGATTCATTTTGTGAGTGATAAATCCAAAATGAAAGGATTCCATATCGGTAGAATTACCCAAATTACCGCTTGGATTATTGCTACTATTATCGTTTCGCTAAACGGAAGACTGGTATATGCCGAGATTGAAGGTTGGCTTGAAACGTCAAGTAATCCTATAATTTTATGGGTAACCGTGGTTCCGTTAGCAGTTGGATTCCTAATTTTATTACTTTATATTGTTTTCAAACCTTTTATTTCAAGAGCTAAATCTAACATTCAAAATCATTCGCCGCACCCTATCGCTTTGAAGTTTTCGGAAGCAGAATTTCATCATAAGAAAAATATTGCCATTTCGGTTGATTTCTCTTTTGCCGATGAAGCGGCCTTAAACAGCGCTTTTGAACTCGGAGGAATGGAAGCCAAATACACTTTGATTCACGTGGTGGAAACCGTTGGCGCCATGGTGTATGGAAAAAATGTGGACGATCATGAAACCACCATTGATGAAAAATTATTATTGGAATACCAAAAAATGCTGAACGAAAAAGGGTTTTCTGTCAAAACGGAACTCGGATTTGGCAAGCCAAATAAAGTAATTCCACAAATTGTAAACCAAGCTAATTTTGATATTTTGGTTATGGGAACCCATGGTCATACGGGTTTAAAGGACTTGCTTTTTGGGACTACTGTAGATAAATTGCGTCACAAAATAACTATTCCATTACTTATTGTGAGAAATAAAAAATAAAATTCGCAGTAAAAGATTAACTTATAATAAATCATTTAATGACTTTTTCAGAAGAAAATTACCTCAAAACTATTTATCATTTGACCACATTGTTGGACACTGAAGTTAGTACGAATGCTATTGCCGAAATGATGGAAACCAAAGCGTCATCGGTTACTGATATGCTCAAAAAGTTGTCCGAAAAAGATTTGGTTCTTTATAAAAAATACCAAGGCGTTTTTTTGACTCCAAAAGGGAAATTGGCTGCCAAAATGATTGTGAGAAAACACCGTTTGTGGGAGGTTTTTCTGGTCGAAAAGTTGGCTTTTTCTTGGGATGAGGTGCATGATATTGCCGAACAATTGGAACATATAAAATCAGAACAACTCATCAATAGATTGGATGATTTTTTAGGAAATCCAACCGAAGATCCGCATGGAGATCCTATTCCCGATGCTAATGGACAAATAATTAAAGTAGAAAAACAACTTCTATCGGAACTTTCAGAACAACAATCCGGAATTTGCGTAGGCGTAAAAGATACTTCTTCGGAGTTTTTGAAATATTTGGACAGGGAACAAATTGCTCTGGGCGTTACAATTACTGTTATAACTAAAGAATTGTTTGATTTGTCTTTAAAAATAAAAGTGGATGAAAAGGAAGTAACCATTTCAAACAAAATTGCCTCCAACTTATTTGTTAAATTGATTTAAGCACAACCACAATCACCGTCCCCGCAATTTTTATCTGATTTTTTCTTCCAAAAGTATTTTTTGACTAGAAATAAAATGGCAATTATTAGGATTCCAAAAGCTATAATTTCTTGAATCATAATGGCGCTATTTTAGAATTTGAAAGGCAACCAATGCCACTAAATAGGCTAATCCACTCATGAAGATTAATTGACCTAAAGGCCATTTCCATGAGTTGGTTTCTTTTTTAGTAATAGCAATGGTACTGGCGCATTGCATTGCAAAAGCGTAGAACAATAACAGTGAAATCCCCGAAGCAAAATTGAATATTTTTAGCCCAGTTTCAGGATTGATTTCAGCTTGCATTTTGTCTTTAATCGTATTGTCATTATCGCTATCACCAACACTATAAATGGTGGCCAAAGTTCCGACGAAAACTTCCCTTGCAGCAAAGGAACTAATTATAGCTACTCCAATTTTCCAATCGTAACCCAAAGGAGAAATAGCAGGTTCAATTGTTTTTCCCATTATTCCAATATACGAATTTTCTAATTTTTGCGAAGCAATGGCATTTTGTAACTCAGAATGACTTAATGGTTTTGCTAGGGTTTTTTCAATCACGATTTTCTCTGCATTCTTAAATTTTTCTCCAGGTCCATAAGAAGCTAAAAACCACAGAACAATCGAGATAGCCAAAATGATCTTCCCGGCTCCATAAATAAAAGCTTTTGTTTTCTCAATTACGTTGATAGCTACATTTTTGAACATAGGCAATTTGTAATTGGGCATTTCTACAACGAAATACGTTTTGCCTTTTATTTTCAATATTTTATTCAAAATGTAAGCAGAGAAAATCGCCATTCCAAATCCCAAAAGATACAATAACATTAAGGTTAAACCTTGCATATTTATGATTCCAAAAACACGTTCATCAGGAATTACCAAAGCAATGATAATAGCATAAACAGGAAGTCTTGCAGAGCAAGTTGTAAATGGAGTAACTAAAATTGTAATCAATCGCTCCTTCCAATTTTCGATATTTCGTGTTGCCATTATCGCCGGAATTGCACAAGCCGTCCCTGAAATCAGAGGCACAATACTTTTACCCGATAAACCAAATTTTCGCATAATCTTATCCATCAAAAAGACCACTCGGCTCATGTATCCACTTTCTTCCAAAATAGAAATGAACATAAATAGAAAAGCAATTTGAGGAATAAAGATTAAGATACCACCAATACCAGGAATGATTCCTTGCGCAATTAAATTAGTCAGTACACCTGGAGCTAGATTTTCGCTAGCTAGAGAACTTAGCGAAGCAAAAGCGGAGTCAATAAAGTCCATTGGAATTTTGGACCATTCGAAAATAGATTGAAAAATTCCAAAAAGGATGAAAAAGAAAATAGCATAACCCCACACTTTGTGTGTTAAGACACGATCCAAAATAGAACGAAAATCTTTAGCAATGCTTGCATCAATTTTTAATCCTTCTTTCAAAACGTCATTGATGAATTGATAGCGCTTGATGGTTTCTTTTTGTTGTAATCGTTTTAAGTCAGAATGCGATTTGGTAAACGAATTACGAATTTCGTTTCGATCTAAATTTAAGAAGTTCACGTCCTGAGTAATGACCAACCATAATTTGTACAGCAGTTGATTAGGAAACGTTTTGCGTAAGGCTTCAAAATACTCTTCATCTATAACCGAAGCATTTAAACAAGGCTCTTTAGGTATGGATTTGTAATTTACAATCAGTTGTTTGAGCTCTTCAATTCTGCTTCCTTTTCTAGAACTCACTAAAGCAATTTTTGTTTGTAGTTTTTCTTCTAAAAACGGAATATCTAATGATATTCCTTTGTATTCCATTCTATCTGCCATATTAATGACTAAAATAGTTGGGATTTCTAGATCTTTTATTTGAGTAAAAAGAAGTAAGTTTCGTTTTAAGTTTTCTACGTCAGTTACCACAAGCGCCACATCTGGATAGAGCTTGTCGTTTTTGTTCAACAGTAACTCAATCACCACATTTTCATCAATGGAACTTGCATTCAAACTGTAGGTTCCAGGCAAGTCAAGAATATTGGCTTTGTAATTGTTAGGCAATTTGCAAAAACCCATTTTTTTCTCCACCGTAATACCTGGGTAGTTTCCTACTTGCTGGTTTAATCCTGTCAATTGATTAAAGACAGAGGTCTTTCCTACATTAGGATTCCCGATTAAAGCGACATTAATATTGTGACTACTTAACATTAGTGGTTATCGATTAAATCTACTTCGATTTCTTTGGCGGTTTCTACCCGTATGGCTACATGCGAACCATTAATATTCAAGTACAAAGGGTCGCCAAAAGGCGCTATTTGAAGTAATTCAACTACATTGCCTGGCAAACAACCCATCTCTAATAATTTCAACGGAACGGCATCAACATCAAAGTCTTTGATGATTGCTTTTTCGCCTTTTTTGAGTATATTTAATGTGGTATGCAAACCTTATTTAGATTGAATTAAGATTGCAAAAGTACAGATTTTAATAGTAAACCAAATGATAAATATCATTTTTATACTAAAAAAATCAATCAAAAAGTAGATTTATTGTTCCGACAAAAAAGCAATATCTTCAATCAGGCGTTGCACGTCTTCTTTATTTGTTCCGTCATAAAAACCACGAACGCGTCTTTTTTGGTCAACCAAAACAAAATTTTCGGTATGTACCATATCGTACAACTCTTCAGGCTTGCCTAGTTTTACTGCTAAATACGATTTTCTAGCCATAGTGTAAATGGCTTTTTTGTCTCCGGTAACAAGATTCCATTTGCTATCGACAACATGGTGCTTAATGGCATATTCTTTTAAAACAGGAACGCTATCGGTTTCAGGAAAAACGGTGTGAGAAAGCAACATGACTTTAGGATTATTGCCAATTGCTTTTTGTACTTCCTCTAAGTTGGTGGTCATTTTTGGGCAAATAGAACCACAGGTTGTGAAAAAGAAATCAGCAACATATATTTTACCTTCATAATCCTTTTGGGTAATGGTTTTTCCATTTTGGTTGACAAAAGAAAAATCTGCAATGGTATGGTACTTACTCACATATTGTACGGTGCTATCTACTAATTCGGGATTGACATCTGCGGGGTTATATATAGGTAGGGTTTTTGCAGGTTTTAATGCTGAATAAAATAACGAAATTGTAATAATAGAAAAGACAATTAATCCTCCAAAAAAGTAACGGTATTGGTATAAATTTTTTTTCATTTTTAAAATTTGAAACAAAAATACGAAATGTTATCAGTATTTTCTCTTGTGTCTTTCTATTATTCAATAGGAATACACAGGTCAACAATGCATTTTTTTTCAGGATGCTCGTTATAATTATTGTAGATTATTTCAAATGGATTTTGGTCGGCTTTTTTATATCCATTTTCATTCATCCAAAGGAAAAGGGATTGCCAAGACTTCCTAAAATCACGAGGTTCAATCATGAAATGTCCCACAATATAGTTGCCTTTTAGAGTTGTTGTGTGGCCAATTTCTCCGCTAACTTCAACAGGTTTTTGAAGCAGGAGACAAGCGCTCATTCGTACTTTTTCGGGTTGGGTTATCTTAAAACTATCGTGGAAGATACGACCCATTTTTAAATCGTCTCCAACGAGTCCTTTAGGAATTGCCCATTGCAGCAGTCTACCAAAAGCAGCATCCAATCCATCAGGACCAATTTGGGTGATAAACGCCCAATCCATTGCGGGTAATTCTTTGATTTCAACTGTAGCATTCATTTGCATCCATTGTTTTAAGTTGTCTGGAGTACAAAGGTATTCTTCGGTTTCTTTACTTTCTTTTCCTTTCTTGCTATTCGGTTGGCTAATCTTGCTAAATGAATTATTATTTGATTTTCTAAAATCACTCGGACTTTGTTGGTAATATTTTTTAAAAGCTCTTGTAAAAGACGAATTACTACTAAAGCCCAACTGCAAAACAAGTTCTGAAATACCCACTTCTTTTTTATGCATCAGTACCGAAGCCGCTTTTTCAATTCTTTTGCGAGTAACATAACCATTTAAAGTTTCGTTAGTGATAGATTTAAAAAGGCGATGTAAATGAAAAGGAGAATAGAATGCTATTTTAGCAATAGTTTCTAATGATAAATCAGCGCTTAAATTGTTGTCAATATAGACTAAAATTTTGTTGACTCTTTTGATATAATCTTCGTTCATTTCTTTAAAATAAATGGGATTTATCTTTTGCTTTTTCGCATGGATTGATTCACCATATACAAACCAATTAAGGTAATGCTTCCGCCAATGACAATTGGAGGATTTAGTGATTCATTAAAAATGATTGTTCCAAGGAGTACCGCAACTATCGGATTAACATAAGCATAAATACTGCTAATTTCAGAAGGAAGACATTGCAAAGCATAAATGAATGCAATAAAGGTCAAGACTGATCCAAAGAGTACTAAATATCCTATTGCCCACCAAGATACGGCAGGAATTGCAGATAAACTCACCGAAGTTCCCGTAGCTCCTATAAAAGCAAAAAGCAAAATACTCGAAATAAACATTTGTAATCCTAAACCAAAATACGGATTGAAACTCGTTGCTTTTTTCTTAGTATACAAAGTGCCAAAAGCCCAAGTTAAGGTCGCTATAATAGAAATCAAAATTCCGAAACGAAAATCAGAAATCAGAAAATCATTTAAATGGTCGTAAAAAACCACACAAATTCCGGAGAAGCCTACAATCAATCCAATAATAGCCAATCGAGCCAAACGTTCTCCTCTAAAAAGACTAATAATTACAACCCATAATGGCACCAAAGCCCCAATGATAGCACCTAATCCGCTACTAATATATTTAACTCCCCAAGTGCTGAGTCCATTACTTAAAACAAAATTAAGCACACTCAAAATCAGAATGAATTTCCATTGTTTGCCTTTCGGCCAAGGTGTTTTCTTCCATAAAAAGAAAGCGATATAAAGAAATCCACCAATAAATTGTCGGATGGCAGCGAGTTGCAAAGCAGGCATGTGTTTTACCCCTTCTTTTGAGGCAATCCAAGTAGTTCCCCAAAAAAAGCTTACCCAACATAAAGCCAAAATGGGCAGTCCAATAGTCTTTATTCGGGTTAAAAAAGCATTTTTGATTCGAGTTCTCACGTTATAAATTCGGTTTTACATAGGAATATTGCAACAATTGAATAAGCTTGTCACTCAAAATAGTTTTCCCTATGCTACTATTTGTAGCGGCAAATTTAGGCAAAGCCAAATGTAATTCTTGTGCTTTTTGGGTATAATATTCTTTTCTGCTCGGATGAAAGGGAGCTACAGCATTAAACACTTCGTTCCAAGAATCGAGTGTGATAATTTTCTCTATAATACCGATACAATCGTCTTGATGAATTAAGTTAATCGGCGCCTCAGGGTTTTCAATATTTTCTCTACCGGATAAAAAACGAACTGGATTTCGATCCTCTCCAATCAAACCTCCAAAACGAAGAATAGTCGTTTTGAAATGAATACTTTTTTGCAATAGATTTTCAACAATAGCCAATTGACGACCGCCTTCTGAATCAGGATTCAAAGGAGTTTCATCAGTCACCAATTCATTATCCTCACCATAGACCGAAGTTGAACTAACAAAAAGCACTTTTTCAATGGTTGATTTTTCTATAAACGGAAGTAAATATTCGATTTTGGCAACAAAATTTTCAGTAGCATTGCCTCTTAATTTAGGAGGAATATTCACAACTAAGATTTCGCTATTAGCTAAAAAATCAGTGATGGTATCGCTCACCTTTTGTTCGCCCAGTTGCACTATAAAAGGATCAATACCCGCTGTTCTTAAAGTAGCTATTTTATCCATTGAAGTGGTCGAACCTTTTACTGAAAATCCTTTTTGGAGTAAGGCTTTCGCCAAAGGGAAACCCAGCCATCCGCAGCCTAAAATACTAATTTGTGTCATTTAAGGTATTTTAGGAGTCTCGGTTTCGATTTCAGGTTTTGGTTCATTTAGACTGTCTTTAACTTGGGTAGCGGGAATTACTTTTTTAACTAAAGGAATGACAACAGGTTTCGGAATAATTTTTTCTTGAATGACAATGGCATCGTTCAAAACAAAAGGAGTTGGCATCATCCAATCTTGTCTGCGGTTCATTTGAAATAGAGAATTACGCATTAAATCAAACGAACTTTCTAATAATTCCATGTCGAAAGGAGTGAACTTATCTAAGCTAAATTCCAACTCTAATGGTTCGTTTCCGACTACATAATAACTTAGAATTTTCTTTCCTCTTTTGCGTTCGTATTTGGCACCTTTTTGACCAATAGCTTGTACTCCGTTGGCTTTAAAATTATAAAGAGTCATATTTTCATTGGCAAAAATATCGTAACGATTTACGTTTCGATTCGGCGTAATTCTGATTTTAAGTAGTCGTTGATCGCCACTAGTTTGGTCTTTTAAAAATTCGATTGTTGGACCAGCTAATTCTTTTTTAGGTGCTTCTGTGGCATAGGTAAATCCTGAATTGTATTTACTGAATAGCGGGATGTCTTTCATGAAATCAGCATTTTGAGGATGATTCCCTAAATAGCTTTTGGTCCACGGATCTAAATTAGTGTCATAGGTCACCCAATTTGCTTTTTGTGTATCGGCATTGTAAATGTAGAGTAAGCTGTTGGATTTGGCTTTGCCTAATTCATAGCCTGATTGTACGTGTGCTTTCGCAAAAAAGACACCAGCAAGCACAAAAAATAATAAAGACCAAGCTCCTTTTTTGGCGTAAGCACCAAATACTGGCACTAGCAATCCAAAAGTTAAGACTGTCAAAATAGCGCTTCCAAAAAGTACTTTAAGTCCTAATCCGATAGGAAACATTTGGATGAAAGGAGTAATAATCAAAAGTGCAGGAATGCTACAAATAAGATTAAGTACCCCATTTGATTTTTGAGTCAGTATAAAAAATCCAAAAGCGATTAAACCAAAAAACACGGGAATAATTAAAAATCCAGCTCCTTTTAAACCAAAATCCAATCCGCAATTAATCAATATCCAAACGAAAAGGGGTGCCACAAAATGATTCATGGTAGTTTTTTTCTCGGAGAAAAAATGATAAAATACAAAGCAAATAGCTAAGGTTAGTGTCACAAATCCTGCAATGTACGAATGACCGTTATAGGTGAATCCGTTGAGTAAATCGTTGTATTGTGGGTAATAATTAAGCAACAATTTCCATCCAAAATACGCTATCAGTCCGCTAGTGATAGTAGCGCCTAAAAAAGGAATGAACCCTTTCCCAATTTCTTTGAATGACAAAATACGTTTTCCAACACCTACAAAAACGAATAGCACAAAAAGACCTAAAGCAACTAGTACCATTGGTAGAATCCAACTGAATGGATAGCTGATAAATGTAAATGGGATGGTAAAATACACATAATCTTCAGTAGCGTGTGTTTTCTCAAAATCGGCATTGGCAAAATAGTGCAACAAAGGCATTAAGTAAGTCCCTTGATGTTCTAGTGTTTTTTTGTTGAGATGTTTGCTATCGTCTTGTGCCGTGTGGTAATTGTAATGATCATCAATGAATGCAAAATTATATCCTTGAATATTGCCTTGTTCTCTAAAAACGGTTAAATCGGTGTCATTAGGTAACATTTTATAGATGCTGTACATTAAAGAGTTGGATGCTGGAAGTGGCACTTTGGCGGCAGCAAATTCTTGAACTAAACCAGCATTTCCGCCATTAGTTTCCATCAACATATAACTTGGTCCCGAAGAACCGCGTGCTTCAAAGTTCAAAACTACTCCTATTTCCTTTGCCCATTGGTGTTGGGTAACAAAAAGTGCCGCACCGTTTAAACCCAATTCTTCCGCATCGGTAAATAAAATAATAATGTCGTTTTTGTGAGCGGTTTTAGTGTATAAAAAAGTTCGAACGCTTTCCAAAATGGTGGCTACTCCCGAACCCGCATCACTGGCACCTAACGAATACGAGTGTGGTGCGCTATCGTAATGAGATAAAAGCAATAAGGCTTTAGCACTGCCGCTTCCTTTTATTCTAGCCAATATGTTTTTTGATTTTACCAAATTTCCCCAATCGCTTAATGTATAGCCTTCTTGAATTGAAGTTTCTAATCCTAATTGTTGCAATTCTTTAAGTAGATAAGCGGCTACTTCTTCGTGGTTTTTAGACCTACATAATGCGGTTGACGAGAAATAGCTCGTACTTGTTTGAATGCTCTTTGAGTAGAGAATTCGGTTAAC
>JACCDU010091325.1_pt1 | contig 20525 bp, 16 predicted proteins | sample 7446081 | NCBI WGS metagenome assembly JACCDU01 (sample SAMN15323447, study PRJNA562643) | freshwater metagenome | isolation source: river surface water | place: USA:Blue River Watershed | collected 2017-08-17
GATAGAATAGGTGTTTCCTAAACACTAGATCCAAGTTCGATTCTTGGCGAGACCACAAAGCCTCAACACAAAGTGTTGGGGCTTCTTCATTTTGAGACAGCGTCGAAAGCTTGCTTTCGTAAGCTGGCGAGAGATGAAGAAGCACTACGTCACGCAAAGCGTGATGTAGTTAAGGCTTTGAGTAAGTTCAATACGGAGGAAGACAGTGCGAGCGAAGCGAGTACTGGCAGTCTTGGATTAAAAAGACGCAGTCTACAACTCAACCTCCATTAGCTCTTCGGCAAGCTTATGTAATGATTGTTGAATTTTAATTTTTTGAGCAGCCCTAGGCTTCTTCAAACCAGAAGCATAATGTTGGATTTGTTTTTGTTTAATGCCTGTAATTCTTTCAAGAGAAGCATTAGTGAAAACGCCTTTATAATAGTTTAATAAACTTTGGGTATCAAATCTGTATTTAAGTTTGAATTGTGATTGCAAAATTTTAGATAAATTATTTTTATTATACTTTTTATATAATTTAATCGATTTTATAATCGATTCCTTTGCTTCCACAACGGTTTCGCCGCCGCCGAATATCCCATCAACGTTTTCTGCATAAGCAGAATAATTATCTTTTGTTTTTTCAATCACCACTTTTAAAATTTTCATACTTAAGTTTTTAAGTTCATTGTTTTAATTATATGTTTCAATAATCCCAAGCCCACTTCTTTGGCTCCATGATATGGGACAGGATATTTCATGCCATTTTGTTCATAGATATAATGGCTGCCTTCTGATTTAAGATGTTTCCAACCACTTCTTTTTATTAGACGATGTAGTTCACTGGATTTCATGATACACATTGCTGTGATTTTCATCGTACAAATAAAGGTAGTAAAATTACTACCTTTTAAAAATTAAAATTTTGCAGATAACAACAGCCAGCGAATATGCAATTAAAATGAATACTTCATTAAGTTATTTATACGTAAACGAAGCGGGTAGCCGCAGATGTAAAATGTTTAAACTTAAATCTAAGGTGGGTGGGCGCAGATATGGCAAAACAAAACGGCCAATCATAAATGACTGGCCGCAGTGGAGGATTTTTAAAAATATGTTTATTGATATACTCTCACGTAATCAATTTCAAATGTAGTACTTGTAAATGCTGGATCGATTGCGCCGCCTAAAGTTCCGCCCATCGCGATATTCAAAATCATAAAGAAGTTTTGATTGTATGGGATGGATGGACTGTTTGGTAGCGTATGGAACAACTTGTCGTCTACAAAAATTTGCATTGATGCAGGCGTCCATTCTAATTTATATACATGAAACTCAGTAGTTGCATTTGGAACCATTGTAGTGGCTACTTTAGCATTGCCGCCAAAATAAACTGGGTAATGAAAGGCAGAAATAACTTTATTTAAATCTCTTCCTACATGCTCCATGATATCTATCTCACCACAAGCAGGCCAAGAAACAGTACTAATATTATCTCCTAACATCCAAATTGCCGGCCATGTTCCCACACCTGCTGGTAACTTAGCACGCACTTCTACTTTGCCATATTTAAACGAGTACTTGCCTTTGCTCAATAAACGTGCAGAAGTGTATTGACTAGTAGAGAATGCTTCTTTCTTAGCCACAATTTTCAAAGTACCATCTGTCACGTAAGAATTATCTCTACGATCTGTGTAGTACTGTGATTCATTGTTACCCCATCCACTTCCACCAATATCATAGCCCCATTTATTGCTATTGGGAGCGCCGGGTGTGTCAAATTCATCTGACCAAACTAACTTCATAGCAACCGTCACTGCAATATCAATTGATTTTGAAATTGCTGCGCCAGAGCTGCTTTTCGCAGTTACTTTCACCGTGTAATTTCCTGATGCATTGTATTTGTGCTGTACCGATCCTGAAGGGATATTTTCAAAAACACCATTTCCAAAATCATATTCATACTCTACTGCATTTGTTGCAGTAGCAGAAAAGGAAACGTTGCCCGTATTATCAGGATTCACCGTTGCATTCACCACCAAATTAGTTGGGGTTAAAGCGGGGGGCGTACCCCCGCTTTTATTACAGGAAAGTAACCCGATGCTTATCAAACATAAAAATATACCTAGTCTCATTGAATACTTATTTTACTTTGAACATTTGATACCATGCGTTACCATCTACACCAATAGTTCTCAAAGTCATTGTAGTGCTAGTAAGTGCAATAATTTCATACATATTACTTCCTGCACCAACCATTACTAAACCATTGCCTGGCACTTGGAATTGAATTCTTGTAGAAATTGCAGCTGTACTATTTGAAGTAGCATTCATGAAAGAAAGTCTTTTCGCTCCTGCTGTCGCGATTGGGAATTGACCTTCACCACCAGTTAATCCATAATAAGATACTGCAGCACCTAACACAAATGTGTTGCCTTTATTATCTACATCCATTGACACATTATTATTAGCGTCTTTAGAGAAAGTAATTTCATCATCATAGAATCCATCAGCAGCTCTTGAATCTGGACCAGCAGCGTACCAACTAGGGAAGAAAGATTCGTTCGCTCCTTGACTAGGACCAGGACCTACACCAAAATGACCTGGTGCGCCTTTGTCTGCAATCCAAACCTTAGATCCGCTTCCTGTTAAGTTTGTAAGGATACCTGTTGGGATCTCAAACGCAACATATACTGTTACAGACTTACTGATCGTAGAAATAATACCACCTGTGCCAATTGCATTCACAGTGATTGTATACTTCTTTGTACCTGGTGTTGTATACTTATAAGTAATCTTACCAGAAGGCACTAAAGCTGTGTTGCCGTCACCAAAGTCAACATTATATGTAATCGCGTTAGATGCTGTAATATTAATAGTTACAGCACCTGTACCATTACCTGCTGGATTGGCATTGTCTAGACCAACAACCGTTGTTGTTAATGCTAAACCAGAAGGTGTTTTCATTGCACCGAAAGAATATTCTTCTTTCTTACAACCTGTAATACTAAGTACTACAAGTAAAGAAAACAACCCAATTATTTTATGTAAATTTTTCATTTCTTACTATTTAAAAATTAATTAAGTTTTATGTCGTCAAAGTAATAGGTAAAATTAGCCGAACCATCCCCTACTGTTCCTAAATCAAAAATCAATACAATTTTTTGATAAGAATTAGTGGTGCTAATTGCGCTATAATCAAAAGTTAACTCTTCCCATGCATTTGCAACAGTTGTAGCTACTTCTTTATCAAAGCTAATATTACCATCTGTTAAGTTCTCTACTTTTAATAAAAGTTTCGCACCTACTCTTGGAGAATATACCTTAACCTTAAATGTTTTTTTAGTAGAAAAATCAATGCGGCTATCTAAAGTGATATAACTACCACCCCAAGATTGACCTGCACCCTTTACCATTTTACCCACTTTCGCGCTCGTATTACCAGTGCCACTAACAGGGTTGTTTACGATTGTAACCGCACCGCCATCAAAATTCGTAAATGCATAATTAAGGGTAGATGATTCAAATGTCAACGGCAATACAAGCGTAGTTGCATTTGCAGGTGCACCAAATTGAACATCATCCCAATAGAATACTTTACCAGTTCCGGCGTTACCAAAATCAAAGAAGATAGACGCTTTATCATAGGTATATGAAGTATTTAATGCAGCAGTACCAGATGATTGATTGCTAAAATCAAACACCAATGTTTCCCATGCATTTGCAACAGTCGTCAACACATCTGTTTCAACAGACTTGTTGCCATCATTTTTATCTTCAATTTTTAATTTAATCTTTAAGCCAGCTGCAGGAGAATAAACATTCACGCTCATTGTTGTAGCTGTAGCTGTAATTGGAATTCTGCTAGCAAAACCTGTAGGCGTTCCAATCGTTGTACCAGCCCAAGTTTCAGCACCACTTGGCTTAGTCGTTTTCTTTACTTTATTTGAACTAGATGTTGGATCCACTGCATCCACTGTAGCATTGTTACCAAAATCAGTTACAGTATAGTTTACAGTTGTTGCATCAAAAGTAACAGGTAAGTTAATTTGAGATAACACAACCGCTGCAGGTTTCATCTTCACGTCATCACAATAGAATACTTTACCAGAACCATTCACACCAAAATCAAAGAAGATAGATGCTTTGTCATACGTGTTTGAAAAGTTCACAGCTGGTGTACCTGCTGATTGATTCGCAAAGTTAAACTCTAACACTTCCCATGCATTTGCTACTGTAGTAACTGCATCTGTTTCAACTGCGATATTGCCATTTGTGTGGTCTTCTACTTTTAACTTCACCGTGATACCAGCAGCAGGAGAATAAACTCTTGCTTGCATTGTCGTAGCACCTGCCTTAAGTGGAATTGCTTTAGCTAAACCCAATGAAGTACTCATTGTTGTTCCAGCCCAAACTTCAGCACCCGCAGTCTTAATCACTTTCATTACTTTATTAGCAGCATCTGTTGGATCTGCTACAACTGAGCTAGCAGCACCACCAAAGTCACCAAAAGTATAATCATAGTTTACATCATCAAAGCCAATTGGTAGTTCAATTTGCTTACCTACTTTAATTGTTTTAATTACTTCTGAAGAAGCAGCACCACCACTTAATGCAACTACTTTCACATCGTATGTGCCCGCTTTTGCATAAGTATAAGTGATAGGTTGACCTTCGATGAAAGTTTTAAAAGGGATCGGTGTCACGTTGTTAGAGTCACCAAAAAATACTTTGTAATAAGTTTCATACAAAGCAGTTGCATCCACCGTTAAAGCCAAACCATTTTGTGCTAAAGTCACTTTTAAATCTTCTGGTGCTTTAAAAGAAACAGTAAGGTCTTGAGTGGCTTCTGTTTTAGCACCCATGCTGTTATAGCCTACAATTTTAACTTTGTAAACGCCTTCTGCATATTGGTGCACTGTATTTTTACCAGGCAATACTTTCACCGGAGTTGCAGTATTGTCCCCATAATACACTTCAAAATAAGTAACCCCTTCACCATTTGGTGTAATGGTTACCACACCTGTATTGTCTTGAGTGATATCATATAAGGCAGTCAACTTAGCCGAGCTAGATACGCTGTCTAAAAATGATATATCATCAAATAAGTCTTTTTGGCAACCAGCTAAGAACATTAGCGAGCAACAAAGACCGATTATAAATTTATTTGTTTTCATTCTCTTTTATTTAATTAATGATTAGTATCCAGGGTTTTGAGGAATACCAGAGATATCTATTTCTGTTTGAGGAATAGGGAAAAGTTCGTGTTTGCCCACGATGAATTTAGAACCCAAAGTAGCACTCGCTTTTCCAGTTCTAACTAAGTCAAAGAAACGATCTCCTTCCATTGCTAACTCTAAACGACGCTCAGCTAAGATGTCATTATAAAGTGTGGTACCAGAAGACGTGATATCATGATTGTTATCACCGAACGCTCTACGACGCACTAAGTTCAAATATGTTTTTGCTTTTGCTTCGTTTGCAGCAGTCGCTTTCACATTTGCCTCAGCAGCCATTAATAAAACATCAGAATAACGAATAATTCTAAAGTTATTCAAGTAGTTTAATTCTATCTGACCAGAAGTTTGACCTTTTCTTGGTAAATACTTTTGATTGTATAAACCTGTATTCTTGTAAGGTGCTACTTGGTAAGTAATACCATAAGAAGGATTTGCCGCTTTGTACGCTTCAATGTCTAACACTGTTACGTTTTTACGTTGGTCACCCGCTTCGTATGCATTTGCTAAATTCGTTGTAGGTAAGTTTGTACTCCAACCAGCAGCATAAGGCATATCCGCAGAACCATTTAAACCTCTGATACCACATTGTTGTACCGCATAGTTACCTTGGCCTCTTGTAGCACCACCCCAGTTGTAGTAAGGAGAAGTATTTGAGTATTGAATTTCAAATACAGACTCAGGACCATTCTCACCACTTAATAAGAAGATAGAACCAAAGTTGCTTACTAAAGAGAAAGTGTTTGAAGAAATTACGCCTTCAAATGTAGAAGCAGCTAAGTCAAATTTATTTTGGTATAAATAAACTTTACCTAATAGTGCTTGAGCAGCAAATTTTGTGATTCTTCCTTTTTCATTTTGAACAGCAGGCAATGCAGCGATTGCAGCTGTTAAATCTGTTTCAATTTGTTTGTATACATCTGCTTTAGGTGCTCTCTTTAAAGACTTAGAATCTGTCAAAGAAAGTCTTCTGTCAGTGAACAAAGGCACATCACCAAACATCTTAACCAATGTAAAGTAGTAGTAACCTCTTAAGAAAAGTGTTTCACCGAATAAAGCATCTTTACCAGCAAAGTTGACTGCAACACCAGCAGGGTTTGCCGCTTTGTACTGATTGATATAGTTTGCTCTGTTGATCCCTTCGTAAGCAGACTGCCAAATTTCAGTCAATTGTGTGTTTACCGCATTGTGTGTGTAATCATCAATTTGTTGAAGAGACAATACGTCCGAAGCGTTTTCGCCACCAGACACTGAATTGTCTGAAGCAATATCACCAATAGGCACTACTTGGTTGATCCATTGTAATGGTGTGTACACACTCACTACCATTGATCTATAGTCTGACTCAGATTTTAAATAATCTTGGTCGGTAATTTTAAATTCTTCGTGTGGATTGTAGTCCACAAATTTTGTGCAAGATTCAAGACTGCAAAAAGCTACAATCAGGAAAAGCAATTTGAAATAATTTTTCATAATAATATTCATTTAAGCAGGTTTAGAATTTAATGTCAAGGCCTAAAGCAAAAGTTCTAGGTTGAGGATACGCACCACGATCTACACCTGTCTCAAGAATTCCACCAGGAATTTCTGGATCGTAACCAGTGTATTTAGTGAATGTGTAGGCGTTTTTAACTTGGAAGTAAAAACGCACTTTATCTAATCCTTTCTTAGTTAGAGATGCTGGCAATGAATAACCGATTTGAAGATTTTTAATCTTTACAAAAGAACCATCTTCTACATAGCGATCAGAAACTCTTGCATTGTTATTGTTATCAACAAAAGAATATCGAGGGTAACGTGCGTCGTTTGTAGAATTTTCGCCAGTCCATCTAGCTAAAATTTCACGAGGCTTGTTAGTATAGTTTGCGTTTCTTTCAAAAGCTCTGTAAATATCATTTCCTACAGAAGCATATACAAAAGATACAAAATCAAAATTACCTACAGACACATTTACATTCCAACCTAAAGTGAACTTAGCAAATGGATCACCAATTTTAGTTTTATCCGCTGCATCAATCACACCATCGCCGTTCATGTCTACGTATTTAATATCACCTGCTTGCGCACCAGCTTGCTTAGGAGAAGCAGCTACTTCGGCAGCATTTTGGAATAAACCGTTTGTTTTAAAGCCATAGAAATAACCAGGTGTAAATCCTTTTTCAAAAACAGTCACAGACTGAGATTGACCATTAAAATAATAGCCACCTAAGATTTTTGCAGTACCATCAGAGTTAGTAGAAGTTACTTCGTTGGTTGCAGTTGTGAAAGTGAATGAAGAATTAAATTGTACTTTTTTGTTAGGGCTATTGCGGTAGTTCAATGTAACATCAAAACCACTGCTCTTAGTAGTACCAATATTCGCTTGAGGAATAGGCACTGTACCAAGGTATAAAGAAGCAGAAGGCGTAAACAATAAACCATCAACTGATTTATTGAAATAGTCTGCGTTAATTGTAAAATGATTGTTCACAAAAGTTAAATCAAAACCAATGTTTGATTGAACTTGTTTCTCCCATCTTAAAGCATTGTTTGCTGCAGAACCAATCGTAGAACCTGGAGTGAATACTTCACCAAAGCTATAACCATTGCTGTTTGCAGTTGGACCGTAGCTAGGACCGCCAGTGATGATACCCACAAATTGAGGGTTTACATTCTCATTACCAGTTGTACCATAACTACCTCTAATTTTTAAGAAGTTGATTAGTTTGCTCTTAAAGAATTTTTCGTTAGAAGCAACCCATCCTAATGAAGTGGCATAGAAATTACCAAATTGGTTTTCGTTACCAAAAGCAATAGAACCATCACGACGAGCAGAAACTGACGCTAAATATTTCTCATTGTAATCGTAGTTTAAACGACCAAAGTAAGAGATGTTCTTTCTAAAATACTGATAGTAGTATCCAGATAAAGCGTCTGTATTAGTAGCTGTGTTTGCACCAGTAGCCGCTGTAAAGTCTGCAAACTCCCAAGAATTAAATGGCACATCTTGTCTAGTTGCACCAGCAGCGTTACCAGTTAATTTAGAAGCAGCAATACCCCCAATCAAATTGAAGCTATGTTCGTTGCGCTTTAAATTATAATCAAAGTAGTTCTCGAAAGTGTAATTGAAATTGCTTGTTTTTTCGTGTGCAATTCTATTGTGCTTACCAACTACAGCAGATCCATCTGCATTCATTGAATTATCAACGTTTAATGGACCATAGTAAGCAAGTGGGGTAAATGTTTTTGCATTCCCATCATATTTTGTGTAACCAAAACGAGAAATCAAACTTAAGTTTTTAGCTACATTATATTGTAATTCAAACTTACCGTACAATTTAGTACCCTCATTTTTGTTGTAGGTATTTTCAAGTACAGTTAATGGGTTAAAGATTTCTGAAAGTAATAAATTACTAAAGCCATATTTACTACCCTTGTTAGTTGTGTTTAAAAGAGACACAGTAGGATCAAAGTTTAATGCAGAACCTAAAACGCTATTGAAAGAGTTTTCTGCAATACCCTTAGAAGATAAAGTCAACGCACTCGCGTTCACAATAAACTTTAATTTAGAACTTAAGTCAAAGCTTAAGTTAGCAGTAAAGTTACCTCTAGAGAAATTAGACTTATCTGCACCACCAACGATACCAGACTGGTTTAAATAACCAGCACTTAATAAATAAGTCATTTTATCGCTACCACCTTTTGCGTTCAAAGAATAAATTTGAACAGGTGCGTCTTTAAATACTTCTTTCTGCCAGTTGTTGCCCACCCCTAATTTAGATAAGTTAGGGAAGATCACTGGTCCGCCTGCTGTAGTGCTACCTTCGTTGATCATTGCACCGTATTCAGAAGCGTTCAAAGTACCAATCATATTGGTTACTTGTTGAATACCATAGTTGCTGCTGAAAGTGAATTCAGTTTTTTGATTTCTTCTACCAGACTTAGTTGTTACAACAATCACACCATTACCCCCTTTCACACCATAAATCGCAGTTGTCGCCGCGTCTTTAAGTACGTTGATGGTTTCGATATCTGCAGGGTTGATAGAGTTTAGGTCCACTAAAGATTGTTGCACTCCATCAATGATCACGGTAGGGTCGGTACCTGTGAAAGAAGGAATACCTCTAATTAATACCGTTGGTTTCGCACCAGGTGAACCACCTTGGATCACGTTTACACCGGCAGCTCTACCTTGTAAAGCTTCCTCGGTTCTTACCGCGTTAATTTTTTCGATATCGGCGCTCTTGATTGTTGAAATAGCACCAGACACTTTTGTTGTTTTCTGAGAACCGTATCCAACCACAATCACTTCTTCTAAATTGGTTGCATTACTCGTTTCCAATAAAAAGTCTGTTTTGCTAGACGCGTTCACAAAACGTTCCATTGGGGTCATGCCCACAAAAGAAACAACCAAAGTTGCTCCTGTAGATGGGATACCAATAACGAATTGACCATTTTGGTCAGATAGGGTGGATTGTTTAGTTCCCTTTACAATAATAGTCGCGCCAACAAGGTTTTCCCCGGTCGCTTTATTATTGACTTTACCTTTAAACTGGATGTTTTGAGCATATGCCCCAACCATCAAGCATAAAATAAAGGCAGTAGATAACAAAATCCTGCGTTTTAATTTCATAAGTACTTGGTTAATAGTGAAATAATCGATTTTTGGTTTATTTTAATAAAAGCTTTTAGCAAAAATTAAAGCTGAAAAAGCTGCATTTAAAAGCGAAAGTTTGGTGGAGGCGGCTGTTTATGAAATCTTGTGGAATAGGTTCCCATTTTTTTCATAAAAGCCTTCAACAAACGTTTGCATAATAAAATTTAGCTGTTTTCAGGAGGATAAAATTCAGCACTTTGACTCATATTACCATAATGTTTACTACATCATTACTACATCATATTTGATTTTTATGCTTAAAACAGGTAATTTCAATACATCATTACTACATCATGCACACATCAATAAAAAAACACCCTACTACATCATCGAATAAATTAGGGGTAAAAGCATTTTTATGGATTTTACTCCTCATGCCATTTTTTGGGCAGGGACAAAACACGATCGGCCTACCCGAAATTCATAATTATTCCAAAATTGACTACAAGGCGGGGCTCCAAAACTGGGATTTTAAGCAGGATAAAAATGGGATTATATATGTCGCCAATAACGAGGGATTATTAAGTTTTGATGGCAGTTTTTGGAAATTGTACCCCCTACCCAATAAAACCATTGTAAGATCGGTGACGATTGGTGCCGACAATCATATATATGTTGGGGGGCAGGACGAGTTGGGGTATTTTAGTCCAGGAGCGAATGGAAAGCTGGTTTACCATAGTTTGGTGGACCAATTACCTGAAAATGACCGAAATTTTGCAGACGTTTGGGATATTGCCTACTATAATAATGAAGTATTTTTTAGAACGTCCAAAAAAATCATCCGCTATGCCAATAAGCGGGTAAGTATTGGTTTAGCACCCACCAATTGGAGCTATTTAGGGGAAGCCAAGGGCAAATTATACGCCCATGATAAAAAATCAGGGCTTTTTGTGTTTGAAAATGAAAAGTGGCAGCCTTTGCCATCCAATAATTTAAACAATGTCGAAGTCACTTCTATCCTATCCATTAAGGATGCTATTATCATCACCACTTTAAAAAATGGGATGTATCAATACGGCATGAATGGGGCAACTAAAATAAACACCCCTACCACCGAGTATCTAGAAAATCAACGTATTTATACGGCCACTGCTATTAATAATGAATGGATAGGAATTGGAACAGCTAATTCAGGGGTGGTGATTATCGACGATAAAGGTGGCATGATTCAAAGTTTGTCCAAACCCGAAGGATTACAGAACTACGATGTCCTATCTATCTACGCCGACAACCAAAATAATTTATGGGTAGGATTGAATAATGGAATTGATTGTGTGGGATTTAATAAAGCCATCAAACATATCAACCCCAATTACCAAGATGCTTCCGCCTATGCCACTGTCATTTATAAGGATCAGTTGTATGTAGGTACATCGAGTGGATTGTATGCTGCGCCTATACAAGGAACGGGTGATTTAAGTTTTAATCGTGGCGCATTCAAAAGCATTGCGAATACAGCTGGACAGGTATGGGGCTTAGCCAATATCAACGAACAATTATTTTTAGCGCACCATGAAGGGGCATTTTTAGTAGAGGGCAATAAGGCAACACAAATCAATAACCAACAAGGGTTCTGGAATTTTCAATCTATTCGCGATGGTCTAGGTAGTAACCATATTGTTGCAGGAAATTACACCGGCCTTGTGTACTTATCTGAAACTGGCAATAGTTTTAAATCAAAATCAATTCAGGACTATACAGAGTCCTCAAGGTATGTAGCAGTGAACGAAGGGGCATCTATTTGGGTATCGCATCCTTTTCATGGCTTGTATAAAATTAAAAAAGACACAAGCGGAACCAGTAAACCAAAACTATACACCAATAAAAATGGATTGCCTTCTATCTTAAACAACCATGTGTATAGCATAAAGGATGAGATTGTGATTGCGACAGAAAAAGGCGTTTATGGGTACAATGAACAGTTAGATCGATTTGAACCGCATGCTTACTATCAAAAATTATTAGGCAATCAAAGTCTACGTTATTTAAAGGAGGATAAGGAAGGGCATATTTGGTTTGTACACGAGAAGCAATTGGGTGTGGTAGATATGACGGAGAAGACGCCTAAAATAATCTATATACCAGAACTGAATAACCGACTACTGAGTGGCTTTGAGATGGTGTATCCGGTGAATGAAAATAATATTTTTGTTGCAGCAGAAAACGGCTTAATCAATATCAACTATGCTAAATATAAAAAGAGCAATGATAAATTACAGGTACAGATAAGAGAAGTAAGGGTGATGGGCGAAAAGGACAGTGTGTTGTACGGCGGCTATTTTGGTAATATCAACGAAAAGCAAGTACAGCCTTTACAGACTGCACCAAAATTAAAAAAGCAATGGGGCACTATCCATTTTGAATTTGCATCTACCTTATTTGGTTTACAAAATAATTTGGAATACAGTTATCGACTCAATGGCCTAGACAAGAACTGGTCTAAGTGGAGTAATAAAACCGAAAAGGAATACACCAACCTACCTGCAGGTACCTATACTTTTGAAATAAAAGTTAGAAACAATTTTGGAGAGGAATCCGAGGTAGATCGTTATCAGTTTACAATCTTACCACCTTGGTATTTGTCAGAGTTGGCTTATGCTGGTTATGTCGTTTTCTTTTTCACAATCATCATTTTACTTTTCCGTTGGCAAAAGAAAAAATTTAATGCACAACAAAGAAAGTACGAGGAAGAGCAAAAGCAATTAAACTATTTAAAGCAACTAGAAATTGATAAGGCAAAGAATAAGGTGACGGAAATAAAGAATGAGAAATTACAATTAGAAATTGATAATAAAAATACAGAGCTACTCAACTTCACCATGCACTTGGTTCAAAAAGGAGAATTGTTATCGAATCTAAAGACGCATATGTCCAAGATGACAAAAGTGTTGGAGAATTCATCGGGCTTAGATGAATTAAAGAAAATGATTAAGGTCATTAATGATGCAGAGAAGATGGATAATGACTGGGAGAATTTTGTGTACCATTTTGACAAGGCACATAATTCCTTTACGATGAACTTGAAACAAAAGTATCCAAAGCTTACAGCGAATGAATTAAAGCTCTGTACCTTTTTGAGGTTGAATTTGTCGACCAAAGAAATTGCGCAATTAATGAATATATCCTTACGTGGTGTAGAGCTAAGTCGGTATCGATTAAGAAAGAAATTAGAACTGCCTACTGAAACAAGTTTATTTGAATTCTTTAATGCGATTTAAAGATAGAACGAAGTTTTTGACGCAGCACCAAAGGAATAAACAAGGGTGCTTCTATTAAATAACGGCGGTACATTCTTTTTGGTTCTTGGATTAAACGATAGAACCATTCAAGTCCGGCGCCATGCATCCACTTTGGTGCACGCTTGGCAATGCCTGCCATGACTTCGAAGGCGCCACCAATGCCAATATAGATCGCGGGGCAAAGCACTGCTTTATTATTTGCAATCCAAATATCTTGTTTAGGGGCAGTCAAACTCACTAAAACAATATCGGGCTTTGCAGCGTTCACTGCATCCACCATTTTTTGATTTTCTGTAGCATCAAAGACAGGCATAAACGGAGGGACATAAATCCCAACAATATTACAATTAGGATATAACTGTAAAATTACCTCTTTCAACTTTTCACCCACACCAGGAGAAGCGCCCAATAAAAACAAACTAAAATTTTCTTTTGCAGCAAAAGCAGCAAGGTCTGGTAATAAATCTAAACCAGTAATGCGCTCCACAATGTGTGTCCCTAAAAAATGAGAAGCCCATTTAACCGGCATACCATCACATAAAACAAAATCGGAAGCATTGTACACTTCTTGCACTGCTCTATTTTTATAAGCAGCAAGAATAGAATTCACGGGCGTGATAGCTACTTGAATGAATTGCTTTTGTTGAATACCACTTTTAAATGCAGCAAATAAATCAGCGGAACGGATAGAACTTACTTCTGTACCTAAGATATCTACTTTATGGTGCATACTTAATTTAATTCGCAATTGAAATCACTGCGGTATCCAATTGCTCATAGATACTATTATTGCTAATGTATTCTGGAACAAGTTCCTTCATCTTACCTACAAGTAGCATCTCGTCTGAACTGGTACTTAAAATTGTTTCCAATTCAAAAGTATTTTGCTTAACAAGTTCAAAAGACACTTCACGTACTTTCGCAATTAATATCTTTTCGTGGTAGGTCTGTGTGGTGTTCTCTTCGTCGTTTAATAATTCCTCGTATAATTTTTCACCAGGACGTAATCCACTATACGTAATGTTTACATCAATATTAGGAATCAAACCATATAGACGAATCATTTTCTTAGCAAGGTCTGCAATTGCCACCGGCTTACCCATGTCGAATACAAAAATCTCACCCCCATTACCCATACTACCCGCTTCTAATACCAGTTGACAAGCTTCAGGGATAGTCATAAAGTACCTAGTGATATTTGGATGTGTTACCGTAACTGGACCTCCTTTTTCAATTTGCTCTTTAAAACGAATAATCACCGAACCGTTAGAACCAAGTACATTACCAAAACGAGTGGTAATAAATTTAGTCGTTAAACCTTCTTGGTTAGACAAAGCTTGAACATACATCTCGGCCATACGCTTAGATGCACCCATCACATTGGTAGGGTTCACTGCTTTGTCGGTAGAGATCATTACAAAACGATCTACTTTATGTTGGATAGATAAATCTGCAATTATTTTAACACCAATCACATTGTTACGCACTGCTTCGGTAGGGCAAAGCTCCATCATTGGAACGTGCTTATAAGCTGCGGCATGGTATACATATTGAGGTTCAAATTCCTCAAATAATTTTTGCATCCTTGTTTTATTGGTCACATCTGCCAAATAACTAACACAGTTTATACGCGTGCCATTTTCTTTTAATTCTAATTCTAAATTATGCAAAGGCGTCTCGGCCTGATCACATAAGATAATCACTTCGGGCCCATAAGGAATCAATTGACGTACAATCTCAGAACCAATCGAACCTGCAGCACCTGTCACTAAAATACGTTTGCCCTTGATCTGTGCTTTAATTTGATTGTTGTTAATTTGAATCGGATCACGCTCTAATAAATCTTCGATTTTAATTGATTGTAATTGTCTACTCGTGAACTTACCTTCTGCCCATTTAGAGTAAGCTGGTACACTTAATACTTTAATGTCATGGTCTAAACAAAAATCTACCACTTCGTTTTTACGTTTGGTAGGCAAAGTATAGGTAGCAATAATTAATTCATCTATGGGTTTGATCAAGGCCAACTCTTTAAATTCATTGAAGAAAGAATGGGTGCACCATTTAAATTCTTACTACCCTTTTTTCTGTCGTCGTCAATGAAGGCAATTACTTGGATATTCGCAAGGCCATCATTTTCAAGCACTCTTTGCGTTGCCACGCCTGTTGCTGCAGCTCCAAAAATCACCACCGACTTCTTTTGCATTTTATAATTCTTGGCATAAGAGAACAAGTACTTAACCAATACTCTATAACTAATCAAAAATAAAAAACTAAAAGTGGTGTATAAGGAAATAACTAAAGTCGTTAGGGATAAAATATTGCTAATACCTAATGCTAAAGTGTTGATCACTAAAATAATAAAAGAGGAAGTACCCACTGCAATGGCAATGCGCACTGCATCTTGTACCCCAGTGTACCTTACAATGCCTGTATAAGATTTTGTAGAAATAAATACCAGGGAATTCACCAGCAAAATTAGAAAAGTTGCATTCAATACATGTGCCCAGTTGGTTGCAGCAAGTACGACATTTTGTTGGATCAAAATGGCAATGAATAATGCGGTAACAGTGGCGCCTAAGTCTAATAATAAAATAATTGACTTTGGTACAATGCTGAAATTGTTAATCTTAAACATGCTCGATTTTTGTTCGCTCAAGTCTTAGGGGGGTTGATTTGAAGAAGTGAATTAATTCTACGGCAAAGTTAGTGGAATGTTTGATTAAAAACCTCCAAGAAGCACTAAAAAAGCAACAAGAATATTTTATAAATATTGATAATCAATTTGTTAGACATTTTTTGCATTTTCGGCTTTCCATAGCTTTACCTCGTATATAATGGAATCTAAAGTATGGTCTTTATCTACCCAATTTAAAAAACGCGCAAGTAATTTCCCAGTTGGAGTTAGGGTGTCTGTAAGGCTATTTTTTCCTAGTACACTGCTAATGGTTTCTAGTTTATTGCCAAACAAATAGGTCTGTTGGTTTTTTATTAAAAGCGCATCGTTTAAAACATGTTGCATTAATACATTCCCTGCATTGTCTAGGGCAATAGCTAACTCTAAAAAATAAATTGATAAAGAAGCTACTTGTTTTACAATACTTTGTCGAATGAGGGCATATAAAAAACCAATGGGTGCGGTCGTTAAAAATAAAACGATTGCTATGCAAAAAAGTAAAAAACTCTTCCATAAGGGCATCTGAAATGATTTTGTCATAAATTATTTTTTAGTATTTTTTCTAAGAACCAAAAAGCGTGTAATAAGCCCCGTAATCCTTTCCTTCAGTATCCTAGAATCCTTTCTAATAAAGGCTTTCCTTCGATTGATTAAATGTAAAAATAAAATTTGGAACGGCCTATATAAAGAGTAGATTTAATCAACCAAAACAATTTTTATGAAAAACAAAGCACTACTTGTGGGGATCAATGCTTATCCTAATCCAAGTAATCAATTAAGAGGTTGTGTGAATGACATTGTGGATATGGAAAATTTTATTGCTTCGAAAAACAAAATCTATCAGCGAGAAAATATAAGAACACTTACCGATAGCAGGGCTACCAAAAAAGGTATTTTAGCCGCTTTGGATTGGTTGATTTTAGGCGCAACTGCAGGAGACCAAATTTTATTTCAATATAGTGGACATGGCGCGCAGGTTCCTAGCCAAATACCTTCTTTTGAAAAAGACGGCTTGGATGAAATTATCTGTCCTTATGATTTTGAGGATGAAAATGGAGCGGCTGGCACAGGTGCCAACGCCATCAGTGATAAGGAATTTGCCCAACTCTTTGCAAAAATCCCCAAGGGGGTGCATTTTGTATGGATATCGGACAGTTGCCACTCGGAGGATCTGTCCAGAAGGCTGGAAAAAGAGGGAGAGGAAAATACAAGTACACTATATAGAAGATTTAACCAAGCTCCCCAAAATAAAACGATGGACGACAACTTAAATTTTAGAGCAGGTAGCAACTTGAGTGTAGGACTAAGTACTTTAAATGGTGCTTTGCTAAGTGGTTGCGCTTCGCATCAATTGAGTGCCGACGCCTTTATTAAGGATAGGTTCAATGGTGCTTTCACGCATTACTTAATCCAAAACTTAACCATGTATGGACTAGATGTAAGTATGCAGGCGATTATTCAATACGTAAACCAAGATTTGATGGAGAATGGCTATCAACAAAATCCACAAAGCGAAGGGGTGATGAAATCGAAAAAATTCTTTCAATAAAAAATACAACTATGCGAATCATAATCACTAAGAAAATTGCTTTGCTCTATCTAATGCTCGTATTGAACATTGTAGCTGCTAAAGCTCAACCCCAGCAAAGAATCATGAACAGGTTAATAGAAATAAAATACAGTAGCGAACTCTATTTAACCAACGCTTTAAAACAAAATGGAGATGGGAAGGCGAAAGATAGTGCGCTTGCTATTTACAATACTATGCGCTGGAAGGTAGATGGTTGGGTGTATCAACTAAGTAGTGACATGATTACCGCAAATAGTACAAGAAAATTTAAGCGGATTGATGCAAATTATGCAGAAGATTTAAAAGATATCAATTCCTTCTATGAAAAACATATTGTACCGAAAATATATGATCAAACAAGAACTCTTAACCTCACTACCAATGTATTTTATTTATTAAAGGACTCCTACTCTATTATCAAGGGATTGAGCGATCTTAAAACAAGAAAAACAATGGCAATCGTTGAATTATTAGATCATGCAAGATTGTTGAGTCCTGGGGAAGTTGGGAAGATGGTGAAATAAAAAAGCCAGGAACGAACCTGGCTTTTTTCCATTAGTTATTACTTTAGTTTAATGACTTACGCCCTTACTAAATAAAACATTAGTGAAAGTTTTGACTAAAATTTCAATATCAAATAAGAATGATTTTTTTTGAAGATATTCTTGTTCTAATTTAACTTTCTCAAATATTGAAATTTCATCTCTTCCGTTTATTTGAGCCCATCCAGTAATACCCGGTTTTAATTTAGAAACTCCAGTAGCAACACGCAGTTCCATTAAATCGTCTTGATTGTATAAGGCAGGACGTGGCCCAACAAAAACCATTTCTCCTTTAATAATATTAATAAGATTGGGCAATTCATCTAAGCTAGTTTTACGAATAAATTTTCCTATTTTAAGCAAATACTGATCAGGGTTTTCTAATAAATGCGTAGCTACATTGGGTGTATTTTTCTTCATGCTTCTAAATTTATAGATGTTGAAGAAAGAATAATTGATTCCTACACGCTTTTGTGTGAAGAATACAGGGAAACCATCTTCGATTAGTATAGCAAAAGATACTAAAATAAAGATAGGCGCAAAAAGTGTTACAATAAAAAGGGCGAAAATTCTACTTAACATTTGTATTAAAAGAATTTAATGTCTTCATTAATCCTTCTGTAGCAGATAAAGGCAAAGGTTTATTAATAGCAGTATTTATTTTATTATTTGAAACCACATAGGTTTCAGTTAATTTATTTAATCTTTCAGAGTTGAGCGACAGTTTCAATAAATCACCTATTTTGGATAAAAGCTTAATGATGGATTTTGGAACATTCCAAATGTGGAATTTTTTATCTTGACTCTCAGCAATGAACTTTATAAGATCATTAGTTGCTAGTGGCTCATCATCTGCAACATTATAGACACCTGAAGGTATAGTTTCATTATTTATTAGCTCATTGATAATAAAACAAAGATTATCAATACTACAATAAGATCTTTTATTTTCAAAAGTGCCCAACGGCCAAGGAAATCCCTTACTAACTATTTTATATAATAAATTTAAATTGCCTTTATTTCCTGGGCCGTGTATCATACACGGCCTTAATATATAAACTCTCTTACCTTGAGGAATTGACTTGCTTAAAATATACTGCTCAGCAAGTAGTTTACTTTTACCATAATGAGTAATAGGATTAGGAAGATAATCCTCTGTTAATTCGGATTCTAATCTATCGGCAGCTGCTTTAACAGAGCTTAAAGTGATAAAAACTTTAGCATCACATGATAAAAAAGCGTCAAAAAGCTTTTTAGTTAAATCAGTATTAACGGTGTAATATTCGGCGGCGTCTAAAGTATTTTTTAGGTCGTGAGCTTTGCCAGCACAGTGTATGACTATTTCTTCTTTTATATTAAAGTTAGAACCTCTCGTATATTTTGTTAATTCAAACTGATTCGATAAATTGGATAAAATACTCTTGCCAACAAAACCAGAGGATCCTGTTAAAAAAATACTCATAAATAATTTAAAATAGAAGTTGCCATGTTTTCATTGATTTTACTTCGTTTAAATTTTTCTATAAAATCACTACGTTCAATATTTGAATTAACTTTGAAATTTATAAGGTGGTTAACAAGCGATTCGGAATCACATGGATTAAAAACAAAACTATTACTAATTTCATCTTTAATGAACTTTGCTGAGAAACCTGATACGCCAGCTAAAATTGGCTTGTTAAAAGTTGATAATTCGAAAATTTTAGATGGTAAAACTTTTCTAAAAGCAGGATAATCATTTAGGTGTAAAAATAAGTAATCTGCATTGTTGTATTCAACTTGTAACTCTTTTCTTGGAATTGGATTTTTTAAAATAACATTTTTAAGTTCCATTTTTTGAATTGCCGATTGTAATAAATTTTTAGTGCCTCCATCTCCAATAATTAAAAACTGAAATTTATTACCAAGTAATTTTGCTGCTTGAGGGATTATCTTATCTAATCCTTGACCTTCTCCAATATTTCCAGCATATACTATAGTTTTTTGTCGATTTTCATTAAGTTGATTTGGATTTATATTTTTCTCATGAATAAATTCATCATCTATTCCATTTGAATAAAATGTAAAAGATGATTTATTATATTTATTAAAATATTCTTTAAAGCCGCCAGAAATCAGATTGAAATGCTTCGCATAACTGAATGTTTTACTTTCAATTAATTTAAGTACTGGCAAAAGTAGAATTTTTAAGAAATTAGATTTAAAAACATCGTTCATTGTATCAACGAATATGTCTCTTATATCTAAATACAATGGAGTTTTTGATTTTTTTGCGATTCTGTACCCTAAAAATGCGGTAAAAAGCCTACTTGAAGATGCAAAAACAAAATCATTTTTTTTACCCTTGTTTAATTTTAACACCTCTTTATAGTATTTCCAAAAAGATAGAACTTGATCAATCATACCACTTTTATGAGGTGGCAACAGGATTCTATGAATTCTAAGATTATCAATTTCTTCATATTCAGGAGCATCAATGTCAAAAGAGCTGTATCGATTAGGTATAGTTGTATACACTTCAATGAATACATCCTTATGCTTGGCCTGCTTTGCTAATTCTACCGCTAATGGTGAGTTGCGAAATGAGCCGGCACATAAATCAGGTTTAAAATAAAAAGTTAAATAAACAATTCGTTTCATAATTA
>JACCDU010689676.1_pt1 | contig 20503 bp, 7 predicted proteins | sample 7446081 | NCBI WGS metagenome assembly JACCDU01 (sample SAMN15323447, study PRJNA562643) | freshwater metagenome | isolation source: river surface water | place: USA:Blue River Watershed | collected 2017-08-17
CGCCTCTCCCTTCTCTCCCCCGGCTCCGGCACCGACGCCCTCCTCCAACTCGACTTCCTCGGCGACTCCCTCACCGACGCCGAGGTCCTCTCCCTCCCCGCCGCCCTCACCCTCCGCGCCAACGGCTCCTTCTCCCCGCCCTCGCCCAACCCCCGCTCCTTCCAGTTATCCGTCTCCCCGGCCACCGGCTCCCTCTCCGGCTCCTTCCTCCTGCGCGATCAGGTCAACCCGCCCCCGGCCAAGCCCGTCACCCGCAAGGTCACCCTCTCCGGCACCCTCCGCCAAGGCCCCTCCGGTTCCTCCGACACCCTCGGACACGCCCATCTCCTCTTCGATCCCGTCCCGGGCGATTCCGGACCCAACTCCGACGCAAAGATCTCCTCCGAACTCATCCTCTCCGGCCCCTGACTTCGCTGGACCGCCGTCGTCGCGCCGTTTCTTCGCCGACCTCACGTTTCCCTCGGCTTTTAAGCGGCCTCGAACTCGACGCCCGTCCGGAAGCCACCTGCCCATTACCCCTCCTAATTACTTATAGCAAAATCCCACGCCGGCTTTGCAAACCTCCGGCAACCCCTGCATGGACTAGGGTTTAATCTCTAGCCCATGTCACTTCGCCCCCTGCTTCAAAAACTGCGACCGCTCACGGCCCTGCTCGCGGTCTCGGTCGCGCCCGCGCTCTTCGCCGACCTCAAGTTCACCCCCACCGGCCAGTTGACCGGCGGCACCTATAACTACGCCAACGGCCTCTCGGCCGACGGCTCCACCCTCGTCGGCCGCGGCAACTCGTCCGCCGTCGGTTACGAACAGGGCTATGTCTGGACCGCCAACGGTGGCATGCAGGGCATCGGCGACCTCGCGGGCGGCCCCGCCGGCGCGGGGAGCGCCGCGCGAGCCGTCTCCGCCGACGGCTCGGTCGTCGTCGGCTACGGCACCGCCGCCGGGCGCCCGATCCCCACCGGCGGCAGCACCGCCCAGACCCAGGAGGCCTTCCGCGGGACCGAAGCGGGCGGCATGGTGAGCCTCGGTATTCTGCCCGGTTCCTACCTCGGCACCGACGCCCTCGCCGTCTCCTCCGACGGGTCGGTCGTCGTCGGCGTGGGCTACAACGCCTCCAGCTTCCCCGAAGCGTTCCGCTGGACCCAAGGCGGCGGTCTTCAATCCCTCGGCTTCATGGCCGGCGGCAACCAGAGCACCGCCACCGGAGTCTCGGGTGACGGCTCCGTGGTCGTGGGCTTTGGCAACACGACCGGCGTCTTCACCGGAGCCTATCGCTGGACCCAGGCGTCCGGCATGACCTACCTCGGCGATCTCGAGGGCGGCTCGGTCGAAAGCGCGGCCAACGCCGTTTCGGCCGACGGCTCCACCGTGGTCGGCTATGGCAAAAGCGCGGACGGCAAGGTCGCCTTCCGCTGGACCCAGGCCGGCGGCATGCAGTCCATCGGCTACCTGCCCTCCAACTTCATCCAAAGCGAGGCGCTCGCCGTGTCCGCCGACGGCTCCGTGATCGTCGGCACCTCCGCCACCAGCACCGGCCCGCAGGCCTTCGTCTGGGACGCCGTCAACGGCATGCGCAGCCTCCGCACGCTCCTCACCCAGGCCGGCAAGGCCTCCGGCTGGAGCATCACCGTCGCCAACGGCGTTTCCGCCGACGGCACCAAGGTCTCCGGCCAGGGCACCAACTCCTTCGGCCAGCAAGAAGGCTGGTTGCTCGACCTCAACGCCCCGCCGGCCCCGCCCGCCACCGTCGCCCTCGTCTGGACAGAGAGCCTCGTCGACTCGTCGTTCCGCACCCAGCCCACCCTGCGCCTCGGTTATGACAACGGCGTGGTCGCCCAGGACCTCGCCTACCAGACCGGCTCCGGCGGCGGCTTCAACGGCGTCGAATACGCCCACGGTCGCATCCTCGTTCCCAACCAGGGCGCCGGCTCCGGCACCCGCACCCACGTCAGCCCCTACGGTCCGCTCCTCGTCACCAACATCAACGCCTACGATCTCGACGCCACGGCGACCCACATCATCCAGGCCAACGGAACCCCCCAGCAGATCATCCGCGCCAACCCCTCGCTGACCGCCACCGGCTCGAACGGCATCACCGACCGCACCTTCGGCATCGCCCCCACCAACTCCGGCCAGTCCCTGTCCGTCGAACACTTCACCAACGCCGTCCAGGCCGTGGGTGATGTCTTCTACTTCAGCACCACGACCTCCAGCCCCAACGGGCTCTACAAGGTCAACGCCGACGGCACCGGCCTCGCCCCCGTCCTCACCGCCGCCGACGCCACCGCCCCCGCCATCTACGACTTCGAGGTCGTCGGAGACTACATCTACTACGGCAACATCACCGACAACACGATCGAGCGCGTGAACACCGACGGCACGGGACGCGTCACCCTCGTCACCGGAGCCAGCTTCCCCAACGGCATCGATGTCACCGACGAAGCCATCTACTGGAGCGAGTTCACCACCGGCCTCATCCGCCGCTGCGATCTCTCCGGCGGCAACGTCGCCACCCTGATCGAGGGCCGCACCGGTCTGCGCGGCGTCGCCGTCGTCCCCGTGTCGGTCTTCGCCGGCCCCCTGCCCCAGTCGATCGTCGTGAGCGGGCTGACCTTCAGCTACACCGGCGCGATCAACACCCCCGTCACCCTCACCGGCACCGCCACCTCGGGTCTGCCCGTGAGCTACGAGATCGTGTCCGGCCCGGCCACCGTTTCCGGCAACACCGTCAGCTTCACCGGCCCGGGCTCCGTCGTCCTCCGCGCCTCGCAGGCCGGCGACGCCAATTACGCCCCCGCCGCCATCGTCAGCACGATCCGCTCCGCCCCGCGCCTGGCCCAGACCATCACCTTCGCCGCGCTGCCGGACCTCGTCTACTCCGGTTCGTCGCTGACCTTCACCCCGACCGCCACCGCCTCCTCCGGACTCACGGTCGCCTTCTCCATCACCGCCGGCGGCGCCATCGCCACGCGTGATTCGGCTTCCGGCCTCGTCACCATCACCGGCACGGGCACCGTGACCCTCCGCGCGACCCAGGCCGGCAACACCACCTACGCTCCCGCGACCGCCGTCGAGCGCACCTTCACCGTCTCCGCCTCGGGCGGCCCCGCCCCCGTCGCGCAAACGATCCGCTTCGAATCTCTCGACGACCTCGTCTACGACGCGGCCAATCCCACCGTCTCGCTCTCCGCGACCGCCAGCTCCGGTCTTCCGGTTTCCTTCACGGTGGGCTCCGGCCCCGCCAGCATCGAGGGCTCCACCCTGACCATCCTCGGCGTCGGCGACATCACCGTCATCGCCACCCAGGCCGGCGACGCCGGCCACCTGCCCGCCTCCCCCGTCGAGCGCAGCTTCAAGGTCACCGAACCCTCCACCGGCGGCGGTGGTGGTGGCGGCACCGGCGGCGGCGGTTCCGGCGGCGGCGAAGGCGGCGGCGAAACCGAAAGCCCCCAGGCCATCGACTTCCCCCGCCCGGCCAATCGCGTCTACGCCTCCGCGCCCCTTTCCTTCGCGCCCGCCGCGACGGCCAGCTCCGGCCTTCCCGTCGTCTTCACCGTCGTCTCCGGACCCGCGACCTACGACCCCGAGACCGGCCTCGTCACCGTCACCGGCGCCGGTTTCGTCACCCTGCTCGCCAGCCAGCCCGGCGACGCCTCCTTCGAGAACGCCGAATCCGTCTCCCGCACCTTCGCCGTCACCTCCTCCACCCCGCAGGCCTCCGACATCATCGGCGCCTGGAAACTCCTCGGGGAGGAAAACGACGACGTCCTCATCGTCTTCAACGGCGACGGCACCTACTACCTCGCCGAGCTCGGCGAAGCCGACGACTTCGGCGAAAGCGGCCTCGAATACGGCACCTACGCCTGGAATCCCGTGACCGGCGTCTTCACCGCCACCCCCTCGCTCGACCAAAACGGCGACTGGGGCCTCTCCAACCCGACGGGCGCCATCTCCCTTCTCCTCGCCGGCGACCAGCTCTTCTTCGAGGAAGCCGGCGAAGACGAGGGCGGCGGCCACCTCCTCGCCCGCATCTCAGCCACCCCCGACTCCGCCCTGGTCGGCGCCTGGAAGGTCAAGACCGAGACCGGCGAAGCGATCGTCATCTTCCTGCCCGACGGCACCTACTTCCAGGTCGAGCGCGGCGCCGATGACGACAGCGGCCACGAGGGCATGGAGCACGGCACCTACACGTGGGATCCCGTCACCGGCACCCTCGTCACCACCCCGGGATTCGACGACAACGGCGACTGGGGCCTCTCCGACCCCGAGGGCGAGATCAAGATCACCGTCACCGGCAACACCCTCTCCGTCACCGACGGCTCCGGCTCGGGCAAGGCCACCCGCGTCGACAAACCCTCCGGCTCCTCGCTCAAGAGCCAGTCGATCAAGTTCGATCCGCCCTCCAAGCTCGCCTTCACCACGAGCCCCGTCGCCCTCGTCGCCACCGCCAGCTCCAAGCTGCCCGTCACCTTCGAGGTGCTCGAAGGTCCCGCCACCCTCGGCGAAGACGGCACGAGCCTCCTCCTCGCCGGCGTCGGCCGCGTGAAGGTCCGCGCCACCCAGCCGGGCGACGCCACCTTCTCCGCCGCCAGCCGCACCCGCGACATCGACGTCGCCAAGGGCGCCCAGACCATCACGTTCACCGGCGTTCCGGCCAAGCTGCCGCTCAGCACCACGCCCGTCGTCCTCGCCGCCACCGCCAGCTCCGGCCTCCCGGTCGAGTTCACCGTCACCGGCCCAGCCACCCTCGGCGAAGACGGTGTCACGCTCACCTTTGACGGCCCCGGCGCCGTGAAGATCACCGCCAATCAGTTCGGCGACGACTTCTTCGCCCCCGCCAAAGCCGTCGACCGCGTGATCAAGGTCGAAAACCCGGCGCTCGTCCTCGGCAACCTCACCCAGACCTACACCGGCTTCCCGCTGACCGTCACCGTGAGCGGCGCGCCCGAAGGCCTCGCCGACCGCGTCTATGTCACCTACACCGGCCCGGGTCGCGGCAAGTCGCCCGAAGCCCCCGTCTTCCCCGGCAAATACGACGTCGCCGTCTCCTTCGGCGCCGAGGGAGCCGTCGTGAAGACCGGCAAGCTCGAGATCAAGAAGGCCGTCCTCACCGTCGGCGTGGAAAACGCCACCCGCTTCGTCGGCCAGGCCAACCCCGCCTTCACCCTGACCTACTCGGGCTTCGTCGGCCCGGACACCGAGGACGAGACCGCCGCCATCGCCGCTATCGCCACGCCGCCGACCGCCTCCACCAAGGCCGGCCTGGCTAGCCCCGCCGGCGGCTACGACATCCTCCTCGCCGGCGGCAAGGACGAGACCTACGAGCTCCGCCTTCTCAAACCCGCCGGCCAGCTCTCCGTCCTCGGCTTCGGCGGCGACTACGAGGCCCTGCTGCTCGACAACGACACCGGCCTGCCCGTCGGCAAACTGTCCCTCGTCGTCGCCAAAAACGGCCTCGGCTACACCGGCAGGCTCGCCCTCGCCCGCGAGGTCGAGTCCGTCATCGTCGCCAGCGTCCCCCCGCCCGCCTCCGGTTCTCCCGCCACCATCGGCGGCACCGTGCTCTCGCCCTCCGAGGATGCCTCGCACGCCGACGCCACCTGGTCGCGTTCCACCGAGGGCGTCGACGCCCTCTCGCTCTATTTCACCGTGAGCGCGGACGGCACCCTCGCCGGCTCGCTTGACCGCAACGGCGAGGCCTTCGCCCAGCTCTCCGGCGGCCGTATCATCCACGTGCCCGCCGCCAAGCAGACCGTGCCTTGGGGCGGTCAATACAGCCTGCGCCTCCTCTCCGGCTCGCCCGTTCTCGAAGGCGACTCGCTGGATTTCCCGACCTTGAACGGCCAGGCCTCCGCCTCCATCGCGGCCAACACCGGCGTCCTCACGCTCTCCGGACGCCTCGCCGACGGCTCACTCGTCACCGCCAGCCTCAAACCCTGGCGCATCCCGGCCGAGACCGAGGGCGACCTGCCCGCCGCCGGCTACGCCCTCTGGACCACGCCCTACGGCAAACGCGCCGAGTCCTTCCTCGCCGGCCCGCTCGACCTCGCCCCCGACCAGGAAGCCCGCCGCTACGCCATCGCCGAGGGCGCGCTCACCTGGACGAAAGCGGCGCAACCAGAGCTCCCCGCCAAGGCCGACGCCAACTACCGCGACGGCTTCGGCCCGCTTTCGGTCCCCGTGACGCTCGATCCGTGGCTCGCGCCCTCCACCAAGGCGCCCATCGCCACCCTCGCCCAGCGCCTCGGCCTCGCCGACACCGCCACCAGCTCGGGCATGTTCGAGATCGCCCACGGCCCCGAAAGCCTCGACTTCGGCAACGACGTCGAAGGCCTGCCGCTCGCCGCCTCGCTCTCCGCCAAGGGCGTCGTGAGCGCCGCCGCCAACACCACCGCGTGGAAGATCACCAAGATCGACGCCGCGAAGGGCGTTTTCTCCGGCTCCTTCACGCTCCACTACACCGTCTCCGCCGCCACCTCCACCAACCCCGAGGCGACGAAGAACGTGACCAAGACCGTCACCTTCACCGGCCAGCTCCGCCAGCCGGTCGACGCCGAGGATGATCTCATCGGCACGGGCGGCTTCCTCCTCCGCTCCCCGAATTCCGAATCCACCGAGGAGCTTCCGGGCGAGATCCTCCTCCGCCGCGCGCCCTTGCCCTGAGCCGCCCCGGCGACCTTTCGCCTCCCCCTCAAACGCCGACGCGCCCCCGCGTCGGCGTTTTTTTGCGCGTCTCCCGCGGCCCTCGCTCCGACCGCGACACCGTAGCCGCATCGCTCTTCCACGCGATTTCCCATGGCCACCCGCGCCGCGAACCGGCTTTCTGGGCGCCACATCCACCCGAAGGCTTTCGCCCCCCCGCGCCCATGCGTCCATCGCCCTCGCTTCCACACCTTCGCAACGGCCTCGCGACCGCCCTTCTCTGCCTGACGCTCGTCAACATCGCCCGGCCCGCCTCCCTCGCCATCACCTGGCACGGCGGCGCAAGCGGATCCTGGCAAGACGCCGCGAATTGGTCCCCGGCCCTCACGCCCGGCGGTCCCGGCGGCGAGGAGCACGCCGTGACCATCGCCGCCGCCTCCGTCTCCCTCGCGGAAGACTCGACGGTGGCGTCCCTCGCCCTCGATGGCGTCGCGCTCTCCGGCCCGCGCACGCTCACCTGTAGTTACACCGGCATTACATTCTCCGGGGGAAACACCTTCGCTCCCGGGCTCCGGATCGTGGCCCTGCAGGATGTGGGCTTCGCCAACGCCGAATCCTCGCTGACCAACCACGGGACGCTCCTGCTGGGCAAAGTCGGAGGCCTCGTCACGGAGATCGGCGCCGCCCCCCTTGATCCAGTCGGCACGCTGATCAACGCCTTCGACGGCGTCCTCCGCTTCAATCCAAACACGGTCACCCCTCTTCAGTTCGACGACGGCACCTCCGGGGTCTTCGTCGAGCCGGTCGGCGTCGGCGGCGATACCCCCTTTGGCCTGTTCAATCTCGGCACGATCCTCGTCGACGAGTCCCGCGGCGTGACCGTCAACGCGCCGCTCCTCCAGCACTCCGCCGCCCGGCTGGTCGTCGGCCCGTCCGCCTCCATCTCGTTTGGGCGCGGCGGCTCGATCGCGGGCGACGTCCAGCTGGATGCCTCCGCCCAGGTTTGGCTGGGCGGCACGACAGGCCCCTACGGCGAACCGCTGGAGCGCTACCTCCTCGACCAGACCCGCGTTTCCGGCGGAGGCGTCGTCCAGGCCGAACAAGTGATCCTCTCCGGCTCGCTCGGCTCCGGCCCGCTGCGCGCCGACGGCTGCGAGATCGAGCAGGCGTTCAACAACCACGGCGACCTCGTCCTCGGTTATTGCACCCTCCGCGGCGGCTTCGTGAACCACCTCGGCGCCCGCCTTCGCTGGCTCTATGGGACGACGCTCGCCATTCCTTCGCGTCTCACCAATCGCGGCACGCTCCAGTTCGACCGCGGCGGCGCCTTCTACGGATCCGGCTTCGCGGGCTACAGCGCCACGATCGAAAACGCCCCCGGCGGCCTCATCCGCTTCGATCCCGCCGGACCAGGACGCGTCTGGTCGGGCATCGGCACGCCGCCTTTCAAAATCGAAAACGCCGGCACCGTCCTCGCCGACAACCTGCCGACCCCGGGATACAATCTGCCCAACTTCCTCTCGGTTCCGCTGCTCAACACCGGCCTCGTCCGCGTCACCGCCGGCTCCGCCCTCGCCGTCAACCCGTCGACGTTTTCCCAGACCGCGGGCGAAACGCGGATCGAGGACGCCGAGCTCGTCGGAAGCGACACCGTCCCCCTCGCCTTCGCAGGCGGCCTGCTCCGCGCCACTGGCAAAATAAGCGGCCACGTCGCGCTCGGCGCCGGCTCCGCCCTCGAAATCGGCTCCGCCCAGACCGCCGGCACCCTCCGCGTCACCCGCTCCCTCGTCCTCTCCCCAGGCTCCGAGCTCCGCCTCGACCTCCTCGCCACGGACGCCGGCGCCTGCGACCAGCTCCTCGTCACCGGCGCGCTCCAACTCGACGGCCGGCTCCGCCTCCGCCTCGCGCCCGGCCTCGCCGCCACGCTCACGCCGGAGACCACGTTCACCCTCGCGAGCGCCGCGACCGTCACGGGCGCCTTCGCCCACCTCCACGACGGTCGCGTCTGGACGACCGATGGCTCCGGCAGTTTTCAAGTCACCACAACCCTCTCCTCGCTCGTCCTCGCCGACTACCGCCCCGCGTCCACCGCGCTCGAGGGCTGGCAACACCGCTTCTGGCCCGACTCCGCAGATCCGACCGTCGACGGCCGCCCCGACGCCGACCCCGACGCCGACGGCCTTCCCAACCTCCTCGAATACGCCCTCGGCCACGACCCCACCGCCCCGCACTCGACTCCGTGGTGCGACATGCAGGTCGACGCCGCGCTCCTCCGCCTCACCTTCACGCCCCGCGCCACCGCCGGCCTCATCTACGCGATCCAGAGCTCGGGCGACCTGGAAAACTGGCAAACCGCGCCCCTTCCCGACCTGGTCCCCGACGCCCCCTTCACCTACGTCGACACCAGCGACCTCGCCGCGGGGGAAAGCCGTTTCCTCCGCCTCGTCGTCGCCCCCGCCCCCGACGTCGCCCCGGAATAGCACCCCGCCCGACAGCCGAGGCGATCCACGCCGCGCCCCCCGCCGCCTATCACGCCCGGGGCCCTCCCTGCCGCGCCCCACGCGCCGGAAAGAAACCCGCGCCCGCGTTGAACCTTTCGCGTGTTCGTCCATTCCACCCTAGGCGCCGCATCCGCTTCCGGCGCCCGGATGCCCCGCCCCGCCCCCGATCCCTCGCCCGAACTCGCCGCCCACGTCGCCGCCGCCCGCGCCGGCGACGCCTCCGCCTGGCGCGCCCTCCTCGCCCGCTATCAGACCCCGCTCTTCGCCTACGCCCACGAACTCCTCCGCCACGAGACCGCCGCCCTCGACGTCGTGCAGGACACCTTCATCGCCGCCCACCGGCACCTCGGCTCCCTCCGCGACGACGCCCGCTTCGGCTCCTGGCTCTTCGGCATAGCCCACCAAAAAATCGTCCAACACTGGCGCCGCGCCGGCCGCGAGGAACCGCTCGACGTCGACACCCTCGCCGCCACGCCCGACGACACCGCGCCCGACCCGCGCGACGGCCTCCTCCGCTCCGAACAAGCCTCCGCCCTCCTCGCCCTCGTCGACGAACTTCCCCCGGCCCAGCGCGCCGTCTTCCTGCTCCACACGCTCGAGGAGTTTTCCCTCGAAACCATCGCCGAGATCACCGGCGCCCCGCTCGGCACCGTGAAATCCCGCCTCTTCCACGCCCGCCGCGCCCTCCGGGAGCGCCTGGCCCCGGCCCCCGCCCGCCCATGAACACGCCCCGCACCCCGCGCGAAATCCTCCTCGCCCGCCACGCCGCCTCCGCCCGCGCGGCCCTCGACGCGCAACGAGACGCCCTCCTCTCTCGCTTCGCCGCCGATGCCGCGTCCGCTTCCGAGGCCCCCGATCGGCCGCTCGTCCGTCCATCGCTCGTCACCAGCCTCCGCGATCTGTTCGCCGTCCTTCACCGCGAACTCTTCGCCCCCTACCGCCGCTCTTGGAGCGCACTCGCCTGCGTCTGGCTCGCGATCCTCGCGTTTCAGCAACTCGACCGCCTTTCCGCGCCGCCCCTCGCGCCCGCCCGCCTCGCCTCCTCCGCGCCCGCCGCCGACACCGCGCTCCTTGCCCTCTGGCTCGAACAACGCCGCCAACTCGCCGCTCTCGCCGCCGACTCCGGCATGGGCGATCCGCTCGTCTCGCCCACGCGCGCCCCGACGCGTGAAAAAGTGCCCACTCCCGCCGGCTCGCGCCCCCTCGGCGTCCTCTCTCCGCCCCGTCTCGCCATCGCCTGATTTCCCCGCCATGTCCCTTCGCGCTCTTTATCCCACGTTTTCGCGAATCATCCCCGCGTGCCCCGCTCATCTGAAAAACGCCGCGCGCCGCGCTCTGCACCTGATCCTGCTCCGCTGGTGGACCTGGCGCCTCACCCGCCGCCTCCTCTTTGCCGGCGCCGCCTTCGCGACTCTTCTCGCCGCCGTCTTCGTGGTCGAAAACTGGCGCGGCCGCCGCGCCTTCGACGCCGTGGCCCGCGAAGCCGCCTCGATGGGACTTTCCTTCAATCTCCGCGACCACGCCCAGCCGCCGGTTCCTGACGATCAAAACCTCGCCAAAACCGCCCTCCTCGACGCCCCGAACGAATCCGTCGCGATCGGCAAATTCTGGAGCGAACTTTCCTGGCGCTTTCAGCTCCTCCGCATCCCCCCCCCGCCCGAAACTTATAACCGCGCATACACGTTGCCCGACGCCGGCCGGCCCGACCCGCTGACCGGCACACCCGCCGATCTGGCCGCCTTCCGGGCCGCGGTCGACCAGGTGTCGGAGGCGCGCGACCACGAGAGCATGGACGCCTTCCTCGCTCGCACCGCCCCGCTGCTGGCCGAGCTCGGAGCCGAGGCCGCCCGCCGCCCCTATCTCATCTATGAACGCGACTGGGACGACCCGATGAACATCATCGTGCCCGAAGTCGGCCCGATGCGCGACATCGCCCGCGCCGCCTCGATCCAGGCCCTCGTCGCCCTCTCCGACGGCCGCCCGGCCGCGGCCGCCGACGCGCTCGCGCTTCCACTGCGCCTGCGCACCGCCGTCCAGCGCGACCCCACGCTGATTTCCAATCTCACCGCCGTCGCCATGGACTCCATCGCCCTCGCCGTCCTCTGGCAGGGCCTCACCACGCACGCCTGGACCGCCGCCGAGCTCGACCGCTTTGCTACGCTCCTGGCCGATGACCGCACACTGGAAAGTCTCCGCCGAGCCTGCGCCGCCGAGACCGCGTGGAGCGTCTCCATCCCGCTTCAACTCCCCAAAACCATCGAGTATTATCCCTCGACTTTCGGCAACGACCAGGAGGCCCGCCTTTTCTACCTCCTCGCGCACTGGGCCCCCTATGGCTGGCTTCAGCAAAACGCCGCCGGCTCCGCCCGCATCCATCTCCACGAATCGCTGCCGTGCATCGACCTCGGAGCCGCCCGCATCTACCCGGATCGCACGCGCCCCCTCGACCAGCGCCCGCGCGCCGAGTTCCCCCCCTACGACGTGCTCACGCGCCTCACTCAGCCCAGCCTGCAAGGTGTCTTCAAAAACGTCGGCGTGGGCAAAACCCGCCACGACCTCGCCCGCCTCGCCGTCGCCCTGGAAAAACACCTCCTCGCCCGCGGCGCCTACCCCGACTCGCTCGCCCCCGTCCTCGCCACCGATCCCGCGCTCGCCGCGCTCCACGATCCCTTCGACGGGCAACCCTACCGCTACCGTCGCGACACCGACGGCGGCTTTACCCTCTGGGGCGTCGGCCAAAATCTCCGCGACGACGGCGGCGCCTTCCCCGACGCCTCCACCGCCCAGGGCTCCAAGCGTTACGAAACCGGCGACCTCGTCTGGCGCGTGCCCGGCCGCTGAGCCGGGCGCGAGGCGAGGCCGCCCTCAGCGCGCCCGATACCGCAGCACCGGCGCGGCCTTCCCCTCGCTCGTCACGTAGATTTCCCGCCCGTCCGCGCCGAAACACACCGCCTCCGCCTGCGCCAGCCCGTGCGGCGCCAGCCGCCTCGGCTCCCGAGCCAGCGCCGCCGACCAGGCCTCGTCACCATTTTTCGGATACACCAGAACGTCGCCATACGTGACGATCACCGCCGCCGAGCCGTCCGCCGCGAAATCCATCCCCGTCGGCTGGGCCCGATACGCGCCGCTCGGCCTGGGCAAAAGCGCCTCCACGCCTTCCGCGGCGGGGAACGACGCGATCTCGCCGGCCTTCTCCATCGGCGGCATCGGCCGCCCCGCCGGCGCCGCGCGCAGCGGCAGCGCATACAGCCCGTGCGGCGTCGTCCGCTTCGCCAGCAGATACACGCGCTCCGCCTTCGCGTCCACCGCCACCGCCTCCACGTCGCGCGGCCCGTCCGGATAGATCACCGGGATCCGCCACGCCACCTTAGCCACGAGCTCCGTCCGCGGAACCAGCCGCGCCGGATCGGGCTCCTCCACGACGAGCAGCGAACACTCGCCGCGGCCCGCCTTGTTGTCGCCCGTGTCCGCGATCAGGAGCCACGCCTTCCCGTCCAGCTCGAAGGAGGCGAGATCCTCCCAGTCGTGGTTTTTCACGCCCGCGATCCGCAAGCGCCCGCGCGAGGCCCCGTCCGCCAGGATCGCCTCGAGCACGGGCTCGCCGCCGCTGTCACCGTGCGTCCACAACATCCCGGACGCCCGCAGCGAGGCCGCCAGGCCGCTCGCCTCGCGCTGCCCCGCCGGCAAGTTGCCCGCCCGCTCCGGCCCCGACCACGCCGCCTCCGCTTTTCCGGTCGCGAAGACCCAGGCGAAAGCGCAAAGGACGAGGGCGGAACGGTTCATGCCGCCAAGACGAAGCACGGCCTCGCCTCCGGGCGAGCCGCATTCCACCGGACTTTCCCGAGAAGCCGCCGGCGCGCCGGGCTTTTGCTTTCCCCCCCGCCCCGGATTCCTCCACTTTCCTGCGATATGCGCCGCCTCGCCCGAACGGCCTTCGCCGCCCTTTCGCTTCTCGTCTCCCTGCGGACGGGCGCCGCCACCCTGCCTCCGCGGCTGATCGCCCCGCTCCCCGATCTCACGCTCACGCCAGAGGCGGGCGCGCCCGTGATCGCCCTCGCCCCGCATTTCGAGGATCCCGAGGTCCCCGGCCCCGCCGTCCGCGTCGCCATCCGTCTCGGCGTGGAAACCCGCCACATCGACCTCGCGCTCCTGCCCGACGCCGCGCCCCGCACCGTGGCCAACTTCCTCGCCTACGTCGACGCCGGGCGCTATGCCGCCAATTTTTTCCACCGCTCCGTCCGGAACTTCGTCATCCAGAACGGCGGCTTCCGCTTCGTAAACGACACCACCTTCGACTACGTCGCGACCTCCGACCCGGTGCCGAACGAGCCCGGCGTCTCCAACACCCGCGGCACCGTCGCCATGGCCAAGCTCGGCGACAATCCCGACAGCGCCACCAGCCAGTGGTTCATCAACCTCGGCGACAACTCCTCCAATCTCGACGCCCAGAACGGCGGCTTCACCGTCTTCGCCCGCGTGCTCGGCGACGGTATGACCGTGGCCGACGCGATCGCCGCGCTGCCCGCCTACGACGCCACTCCGGCCCCCTTCTATCTGCCGTGGAACGAGCTCCCGCTCACCGCCGCCTACCTCGCCCGCCCCTCCTTCGTCGAAACCTCCATCGCGCGCGTCGCCCCGCTCGCCTTCTCCGTCTCGGTCGACGACCCCGCCCTGCTCGGCGCCACGCTCGACGGGACCTCCCTCGCGCTCCTCGCCGCCTCCGACCGCGCCGGAACCACCACCGTCCGCGTCACCGCGACCGATCTCGAGGGCGGCGTGTTCACCGCCTCCTTCCAGGTCACCGTCATGATCGGGCAAACCATCACGTTCGCCGCCTTGGACGATCTCGCGTTCGGCGCCACGCTGCCGCTCCAGCGCACGCTCGTCGCCGAGGCCGACTCCGGCCTCCCCGTCTCGTTCGAGCTCGTCTCCGGCCCCGCCACGCTTTCCGGTTCAACCCTCACCCTGCTTCAACCCGGCGAAGTCACTCTCCGCGCCACCCAGGCGGGTGACGCCACCCACCTGCCCGCCGCGCCCGTCGAGCGTCGTTTCACCGTTCGTCCCTTCGCCAACGGCTCCCTCGCGCTCGAAGGGCTTTCCAAGGTGTTCAACGGCGGCCCTCAAACCGTCGCCGCCACGCCCACCCCGTCGTGGGCGAGCCACACGATCACCTACGCCGGATCCACCGCGGCCCCGACCAACGCCGGCTCCTACGCCGTGGTCGCGACCATCGACGATCCGCGCGTCGACGGCACCCCGTCCGCCGAGGGCACTCTCACCATCGCGCGCCGCGCCCTCACGCTGACCGCCCGGGGCTCCATGCTCCAGGGCTCGCTCGCAGCGCCCGTCCTCGAACTCGTCTCCATCCCCGACGAAAGCCCGCTCTATCTGCCCGCCGACCCCGTCCTGCGCTGCGCGGCGAAGGCAGCCAGCGCGCCCGGAACCTACCCCATCACCCTCGACCCGATCGAGACCGCGAACTACGACCTAACCCTCGTTCCGGGCACCTTCGTCGTCGCGCCTCTCGCCGCGACCTACGAGGCGGCGAGTTCCGCCTTCGGATTCGCCCGCATCACCGTCTCGCGCAACCGGCGCGACTACACCGGCGTGCTCGAACTCGTCGACGAGGCCCGGCCCGTCGCGATCCGCGGCTCGCTCCGCTTCAGCCCCGACCACGACGCGGCCTATGTCGAGTGGACGAGGCCGGAAAATTCGTCCTCCCACCCCCGCGCGCTCCACACGTTCCGGCTCTCCATCGGCCCCGAGGCCGCCGCACGGTTCCTGCGGACCAATCCCACCAACACGCAGGACTTCGGGGCCGTCCCCGCCCCGCGCCGCCGCGCTCCGTCCGGCGAAAACCTCCCCGCCTGGGCCGGCGCCTACGGACTCCTCCTCGACGATCTCGTCGCCGCGCCCTCGCCCACCGCCTACCCCGACGCGCTCGGCATCGGCCACGCCACCGCCAAGATCGACAAGACCGGCGCCCTCGCCCTCCGCGGCCGGCTCGGCGACGCCCGCGTCTTCACCGCCGCTATTCCGCTCTCCGACGACGCCGGCCACCGCTTTTTCGTCCGTCCCTACGGCCTTCGCAACGGCGGCTATTTCTTCGGCCTCGTCTTCACCCGACCCCACCCCGCTCTGACCGGCCGGCGGCTCCTGGAGCCCTACGGCGAGCAGGCCTCCGGGAACGAACAAACCTTTCTCGCCTGGGCCCCTCCCCAAGGCCCGCAAGCCGTCTACGGCGGCGCCTACGACGAACGTTTCCTCGTCGCGGAACTCGACCCGTGGCTGCCCCCGGCCGCCGCCAAACGCGCCACCGCCACCCGTCCCGCCCAGCCGGCCGTCACGCTCGCGCAACGCCTCGGCCTCGCTCCCGCGTCCGACACGGGACTCGCGGCGCTCGGCCTGGATTACTTCGCGTTGGAAGGGACCGACCTCACCGCCGCGCAAATCGAACTGCTCCCCGCCGCGCTGAGCCTGAGCCCCGCCGGAAAAGCCCTGCCCCTCGACGGCCGGAAGGAAGGCTTCAAGTTCTCCATCGATTCCGCCACCGGCGCCTTCTCCGGCTCCTTCGTCGTCTCCGACCAGGTGCCGTCCACGCGAAACCCCGGGACGACGCGCCTCGTCTCGCGAAAGATCCCCTTCACCGGAATGCTGCGCCAAATCCCGTCCCCCGCCCCCTCCGGCACGATCCTCGGCGCGGGCCAGTTCGTGGTCTCCCCGCTCGACGGCTCCGAACAACAAAGCGCCCCGGCCACCGGCGAATTGCGCCTCACCATCCCCTGATCCCCCCGCCGGCACGCCTCCGCCCCGACGACCGCATCGCCCCGATCCCGCCACCCCGGCCCCATCCTTTATCACGCCATGTTTCCCCTCCGTCGACTGTCGTTCGCCGCCGCGGCCCTTCTCTTCCTGAGCCAGCCCTTGCGCGCGGCCGTCCCCGCCCTCGCCACGGCGCTCGACACCCCCGCGCTCGCGTGGAACACCGGCGGCGCCAGCGCCTGGAGCGCCCAAAGCGGCGTCACCGCCGACGGCGTCGACGCCGCCCGCGCCACCGGCTTGTCGGGCGCGGAATCCGAGGCCTGGCTCGAAACCACGGTCAACGCTCCCGGATTTCTCTCCTGGAGATGGCGTCTCGACGCGGCCGAGGACGCCGCCTCGAACCTGGAACTTTACGTGGGCGACGAACTCGCTCCGCGCGACGCCCTCTACGTTTCCACCGGCTGGACCGCCTCCCAAATCACGCTCGACGGCTCCGGGCCGGTCACCGTCCGCTGGCGGCTTCACCGCCTCGTCGAGGCCGACTCCGCTTCGCCCGACGCCGCCTACCTCGATCAAGTCTCGTATGTCCCCTTCGGCCCGCCGGTCCTCCAGTCGCCCGCCGACCTGACCGCGCGAGGCTTCACCGCCGCCTGGAGCACGGTGGACCAGGCGCTTTCCTACGCCGTCGAGTGGTCCCTTACCGCCGATTTTGCCGAATCCGTGCTCGGCAACCCCGTCTCGGCGCCCGCCACGAGCCTCGCCGTCGACGGGCTCTCCCCCGCGACGCTTTATTATTACCGCGTCATCGCCTACGGCCCGGACTCGCTTTCGGTCGCCTCCACCACCCGCAGCCTCACCACGCCCGGGATCACCCGCCCCGCCAACGACGCCTTCGCCCAGGCCGTCGCGCTCGCCGGCCCGACCGGCTCCGTCTCCGCCGACACGCGCGAATCCACCACCGAAACCGACGAGCCCGCCGCGCATCAGGCCTCGGTCTGGTATCGATGGACCGCCCCCGCCTCCGGTCTCTGGCGCTTCCAGACCACAGTCGCGGACGACTCCGCGCCGCTTCCCTACGTCTACACCGGAAACACCTTGGCCGACCTCGATCTTGTCGCGGCCGGCGCGCCCGGCGACTCCGCCGGATCCGCCCTCGTGGAATTCGAGGCCTCCGCCGGCGTCTCCTACCGCATCGCCTTGGACGCCACTTTCTCCACGCCGGCCGCCGCCACCCTCGCCTGGCAAAGCCTCGCCCTCTACGCCCCGCCGACCAACGACGCCTTCGCCTCCGCCTCCCCCCTCTCCGGCCTGAGCGGTTCCGTCGACGCCACCAACCTCCACGCCAGCGCCGAAGCCGGCGAAACCGCCTCCGCCAGCCACTCCGTCTGGTTCAGCTGGCAAGCCCCCGCCTCCGGCACCCTCACCCTGGACGCCGCCGGCTCCGCCATACCCGCCACGCTTTCCGTCTGGTCGGGCGCCACCCTCTCCGGCCTCTCGCTTCTGGCCACCGATTCCGCGGCCTCGCCGGCCGCCAGCCGCGTTTCCCTGTCCGTGACCAAAAACGTCACCTACCGCATCTCTCTGGATGGCCAGAACGAGGCCCAGGGCACGCTCCGCCTGGCTTGGAGCCTCGCCGTTCCGGTCGCCGCGCAAACCATCGCCCCGCCCGCCGTCCTCGACCTCCCGGTGGACGCGCCGCCCTTCGAGATCGATGCCACCACCAGCTCCGGGCTGCCCCTCGTCTTCAGCTTGCTCTCCGGCCCCGCCACCTTGTCCGGCGCCACCCTGTCCCTGACCGGCCAGCCCGGCGTGATCGTCCTCCGAGCCAACCAGGCCGGCGACGACACCTATCTCGCCGCCGAGCTGGACTTCCAGCTGACCGTGCACGCGCCGCCCGCCAACGACCAGGCCTCCGCCGCCGCGCTCTTCGGCGGCGCCGCCGGCCAGATCGACGCCGACCTCCGCTACGCCACCGCCGAGCCCGACGAGGATTATCCCGCCCGCCGCTCCGTGTGGTATCGCTGGACCGCGACCGCCCTCGGCGTCCTCACCTTGGACAGCGCGGCGAGCGCCACCCCCGTCACGCTCGCCGTCTTCACCCAGACCGGCCAGGAACGACTTCCCGTCGTCTCCGACACCCGCGCCGGCGTCCGTCCGCATCTCGAAGTCCCGGTCACCCCCGGCGCCACCTACCTCGTCGCGCTCGACACCTTGGAAGAGCCCGCCGGCGCCGCGCGCCTGACCTGGAGCTTCGCCGCTCCTTCGCTGTCCCAGAGCATCGACTTTCCGGAGCTCTCCGACCTCGACGTCGCCGCGCCCGCCCGTCTCCTCGACGCCAGCTCCAGTTCCGGCCTGCCCGTTTCCTTCACCCTCGTCTCCGGCCCCGCCACGCTCAGCGGCGACAGCCTCTCGCTGACCGGCCAGCCCGGCGTCGTCACCCTCCGCGCCACCCAGCCGGGCGACGCCTATTACCAGCCCGCGCCCGCGATCCAGCGTTCCTTCACCGTCATCGCGCCTCCCGCCAACGACCGCGCCTCCGACGCCCAGGTCCTCGCCGGCGCCGCGGGTTCGCTCAACGCCGATCTGCGCTACGCCACCGCCGATTCCGACGACACCTATCCCGCGCACCGCTCGCTCTGGTATCGCTGGACCGCGACCGCCACCGGCGTCCTCGTTTTGGATACGGCCGACAGCGCCATCCCCGCCACCCTCGCCGTCTTCACGCTCGCGAACGGGGAGCTCGTCGCCGCAGACGCCGACACCCGTCCCGGCGTCCGTCCTCGCCTCGAGCTTGCGGCCGCCCCGGGGACCACCTTTGTCATCGCCCTCGACACGCTCGAGGAGGACGCCGGCGTCGCCCGGCTCGCGTGGAGCTTCACCGCGCCCTCGCTGACCCAGACCATCGATTTCCCCGCGCCTCCCGATATCGGCGTCTCCGGCGGCCCCGTCTATCTCGACGCGCAAGCCAGCTCCGGACTGCCCGTTTCCTACACCCTGGTGTCCGGCCCGGCCACCCTCGACACCGGACGGCTCGATCTCACCGGGCAGGCCGGCAAGGTCGTCGTCCTCGCCTCCCAAGCGGGCGATGCTCGCTATCTGCCGGCCACGGACGTGGTCGCCTCCTTCACCGTCGTCGCGCCCCCCGTCAACGACAAGGCCGCCTCGGCCGCGCGCATCTCCGGCGCCTCCGGCTCCGCCACCGGCTCGAACATCGAGGCCACGGGCGAAAACGGCGACCCGTTCCCGGCCAACCACTCCGTCTGGTGGCGCTGGACCGCCCCGTCCACCGGTGTCTGGACCGTTGATACCGCGGGCGGCGCCCGTCCCGTCACGCTCACCATCCTCGCCGGTTCCACACCCGGCGCGCTCCAGATCGTCGCGTCGGACACGCGCTCCGACGCCTACGGCCGGCTCTCCGTCCCCGTCTACCAAGGCGCCACCTACTGGATCGCCGTCGATGTCCTCGGCGACGAAACGGGCTCGGTGCGCCTGGCCTGGTCGCTCGCCGCCCCCTCGCTGCAACAGACGATCACCTTCGACCAGGCTCTGCCCGATTTGATCGCCGGCGACCCGGCCCCGCTGCTCATGCCCACGGCCAGTTCGGGACTTCTCGTCACCATCACCGTGGTCTCCGGCCCCGCCCAGATCGTCGACGGGGTCCTCGCCCTGACCGACAAACCGGGCGTCGTGACCCTTCGCGCGTCCCAGCCCGGCGACGCCTACTACCTCGCGGCCGCTCCCGTCACCCGTTCCTTCAAAGTCGCCGACACGCCGGCTCTTTCGATCACGCTGTCCGGCCTCCGACAGCGCTACGACGGCACCCCTCGCGCCGTCACGGCCCTCGTCACGCCCTCGCCCCGCCTCCGCGAGCTCGTGGTGACCTACAACGGCTCGACCGAACCTCCGGTCAAGGCGGGCACCTACAGCGTCGTCGCCACGGCGGACAAGACCCGGGTCGCCGCAAAACTCGTCGTCGAGAAGGCGCCGCTGACCGTCACCGCCGACGACCAGCGCAAATTCGCCGGCGAGGCCAACCCGCCGCTCACGTTCTCCTGCTCCGGCTTCGTTTTCGGCGAAGGCCCCGCCGTGCTCTCCCGACAGCCCCGCGCCGCCACCTCCGCAGGGACCTCGAGCCCGGGCGGCTCCTACGCCATCAAGGTCTCCGGCGGCGCCGCAGCCGACTACTCCTTCACCTACGTCCCCGGTATCCTCATCGTGGATACCTTCGCCGGCCGCTACGAGGCCCTGCTCCTCGACGCCTCCTCTCTCCCCGCCGGCAAGCTTGAGTTCACGGTCGCCTCGTCCGGACGCGCCTTCACCGGCCGCCTCGTGCTCGCCCGGGAAACCGCCGCCCTCGCGTTCAAAGGCAAACTCGACCTGAACTCCGCCCTCGAGACCGCCGGGGCCTCCCTCGTGGTCGGCGCCTACGCCCTCGATTTCGCCCTCGCCCTCGACGGACGTTTCACCGCCAACTTCGATCTCGGCTCCGCCACCCTCGCCTCCGCCACCGCCGGCAGACGCGTTTTCGTGCCCCCCTCCTCGCCCAAGATCACATGGAGCGGGGCGCACACCGCGGTGCTCGCGCCTGCCCCGGAGGCGCC
>JACCDU010476165.1_pt1 | contig 20502 bp, 7 predicted proteins | sample 7446081 | NCBI WGS metagenome assembly JACCDU01 (sample SAMN15323447, study PRJNA562643) | freshwater metagenome | isolation source: river surface water | place: USA:Blue River Watershed | collected 2017-08-17
GAAAGCGCTCGACACAGCTGACTTGGCCAAGTTGGACACAGCGCAGCTGCGTGCGATCACGACAGCAGCGATTGCAGGTTTGGACAGCGCGCAAGTGGCGAGCCTGAGTACATTGCAGGTCGCCAATTTGATAAACGCTCAAGTGAGTGCTTTGTCGGCCACGCAAGTCAAAGGCATTGAAGATGCCGATTTGGCGGCGATGACCTCCTCGCAATTGCAATCGATCAGTAACGTAGCGCTTGCACAGTTGAGCACCGCCCAAGTGGCAGCGCTGACGACAGCCCAAGTGGACAAGCTGACGACAGCCCAAGTCAAAGCGCTGACGACAGCGCAGATGAAGGCCTTATCGGCAGAGCAAACCGCGAAGCTGACGACAGCCCAAATCAACACCCTGAGTGATGTGCAAGTGGCCGCCTTGGATGCGGCAGATTTGGCTGACCTGAGTGTTGCCCAAGTCCAAGCATTCAGCGCCAAAGCCGTGGCTGCGATGACCACCGCCCAAGTGGCGGCGTTGACCACCGAGCAGGCCTCGGGTTTGACCACGACACAGGTGCGTGCGTTGACCACGGCGCAAGTGGCGGCCTTGACCACCACACAGGCTGAGAAGCTCGGTACAGCCCAGTTGGCAGCGATGACCAGCGCGCAAGTGAAAGCGCTCGACACAACTGACTTGGCCAAGTTAGATACTGCGCAGCTGCGCGCCATCACGACTGCGGCCATTGCAGGCTTGGATACCGCTCAAATTACAGCGCTGACCACTGAACAAGCCGCCAACCTGACAGATGCTCAAGTCAAGGCACTGTCCGCAGCGCAAGCCAAAGGCTTGGCAGCGGACGATTTAGCCAAGCTCACCACATCGCAAGTCTCGGCACTCACGACAGCAGCGCTGTCTGCCTTGAGCACATCGCAAGTGGCCAACTTGACCACGGATCAACTCAACAGTCTCACGACGGCACAAGTGGCATCGTTGACCACGGCACAAGTGGCCGTGTTGGATGATGACCAACTCAGCAACTTAGGCACCACGCAATTCAGTGCGCTCAGTGCTGCACAACTCGCAGCCGTGACCACGGCCCAAGTGGCCAGCCTCAGCACCGCCCAGTTGTCTGTGATGACAGCCGCGCAAGTCAAAGGCCTGGAAACCGCTGACTTTGCCAAACTCAGCACCGACCAATTGGCGGCCATGAGTAGCGCAGCCACTGTGGCGCTGACCAGCGATCAGTTGGTGGCACTCACCACGACCCAAGCCGCCGGTTTGGGGACGGCTCAGCTGTCGGCTTTGAGCCGCACACAAGCGCAATATTTAGAAACTGCGGACCTCGCTAAATTAGGTTCCGACCAAATTCGTTCACTCAACAGCTTGGCCATCTCTGGTTTGACCACCACACAAGTTGTGGCGTTGTCCACCGACCAATTGACCGCATTGCAAACCGGCCAAGTGGCGGCTTTGACCACCGCTCATGCCGCAGCTTTGACATCTACCGCAGCTGCAAAGCTGGGGACAGACCAAGTGGCTGCTTTGTCGTCGGCCCAAGTGAAGGCGCTGAGCACTTCGGCATTTGCTAATTTGTCCACCGACCAACTGCGTGCGTTGACAACCAAAGCGGTTGCAGCCATCAGCACGGAGCAATTGGCTGCGCTGAGTGCAGCCAAGCTTGAAAAACTCCAAGCATCACAAGTTGCGGTTTTAGGTTCTGCCCAAGTCTCCGCAATGACCACAGCCCAAGTTGCAGGTTTGACCACCGAACAGGTCAATAGCCTGAGCGCCTTGCAAGTCAAGGCTTTGCAAACGGCGAACCTGGCCAAACTGTCCACCGACCAAGTCCGTGCATTGACTACCGATAGCATTGCTGTTCTCTCGACTGAACAGTTGGCTGCCTTTAGTACGGCACAAATGAGCAAGTTGACGGCAGACCAAGTGTCTGCGTTGACGGCCAAACAATTGACCGCCACGACTGCGGCTGACCTTGCCGTATTGGTTACAGATGGCATCGCCACCTTGGATGGCACGCAAATTCGTTCACTGGCCTCAGACCAGGTGAAGGCGTTGACCACGGCTCAAGCAGCGGCCCTGAGCTCTGCAGCAACAGCAGCCTTGAGCACCAGCCAAATTGTGGCCATGGACACCGCCGATTTGGCGGCCTTGAACACCCTAGCGGTTCAGGGCTTGACGGCTGCGGCATTGAACGCGTTGAGCTCTTCTCAGCTCCAAGCCTTCAGTTCGGATCAAATCCAAGCCCTGACGACCAGCCAGTTGGCAGCCATCAAGACCACTCAAATTGCCGCCTTGAGCACCGCGCAAGCCGCCGCATTGACCTCTGCCCAAGCAGCAGTTTTGAGCAACCTACAAGTGGCAGCTCTCGAAACAGCGGATGTCGCAGCGTTGACAACGTCTGTCACCGCAGCCCTCAACAGCAATCAGCTGAACGCTCTCAGCACCGCGCAAGTTGTGGCTTTGACCACCGCGCAAGTGTCTAACTTGGGCACCGGCCAAGTAGCAGCTTTGACCACAGCCCAAGTGGCCGCAATCCAAACTGCGGACGTGGCTGCCTTGAACACCAGCGGTGTTCAAGCCTTGACATCGTCACAACTCTCGACCTTGAGCACAGCACAAGTTCGAGCTTTGACCAGTGATCAAGTGGGCAAACTCACCACATCACAGCTGGCCTTGCTCAGTGATGAGCAAGTCGCGGCGCTGGACACGGTCGATTTGGCGCAACTCAGTACCGATCAGGTGCGAGCGTTGTCGACCTTGGGCTTGTCTGGGCTGACCACAGCACAGACCGCCAGTTTGGGCACCGATCAAGTGAAGAACTTGACGACGTCGCAAGTGGCATCGTTGAGCTCAGACCAAATCAAAGCGTTGAGCACCGCCCAGTTGGCGAATTTGAGCACCACGCAAATGGCTGCGCTCAAAGCCACGCAAGTTGGCGGAATTGAAACAGCCGATTTGGTCACCTTGACCACTGACAAGTTGGGTGCTTTGACAACGTCAGCAGTGGCTGCGCTGAGCACAGCGCAAGTGGCCAGTTTGACCACAGACCAAATCGTGGGTCTGACGGCGGCACATGCCTCAGCCTTGACCACCGCGCAAGTGGTGGGCTTGACCACCACGCAAGCCGCTAAGCTCAGTACCGCCTCTGTTGCGGCCTTGAGCGCCACGCAAGTGGCCGCCATGCAAACGGCTGACTTGGTGAAGTTGTCGACGGATGCCGTGGCTGCCCTGAGCAGCAGTGCCGTCAGCGCGTTGACCACCTCGCAAATTGCCGCGTTGACCACAGCCCAAGCCGTGGCGTTGACGACCGATCAAATCAAACAATTGGGTAGCGCCCAAGTGGCCGCCCTGACCACGGCACAAGCCGCGGCCTTGACGTCTGACCAAGTGAGTGCCTTGAGTGGCACCCAAGTGGCCAAGCTGGAAACGGCTGACTTGGCCAAACTCAGCACCACCGCCATCGCGGCGTTGAGCAGTGCGCAAACGCGCAGCTTGACCACCGACCAAGTGGCGGCGCTCTCCACGGCACAAGTCGCAGCCTTGAGTACCACCAGTGCTGAAGCCTTGACCTCTGCGCAAGTCGCAGCGCTGGAGACAGCAGATGTGACCAAGCTCAGCACTGATGCGGTGGTGGCATTGACCACGGCTGCTCTACGTGGCTTGAGCAGCGACCAAGTGGCTGCTATCACTACAAGCCAATTGGCTGCGGTGACCACCGATCAACTTGCGTCACTTACCACCGCACAAGTGGTGGCATTGACCTCTGCCCAAGCTAGCATACTCAGCACATACCAAGTGGTTGCTTTGACGACAGCGCAAGTCGCTGCGTTGGAAACTGCTGATTTGGCGAAGTTGTCCACCGATGCTGTGGTCTCTTTGACTACGTCGCAACTGCGTGCCTTGTCGACTGACCAAATCAGCGGCATGTCATCCACTCAAACAGCTGCGTTGACCAGCGACCAGGTGGGTTCACTCACCACGCCGCAACTGGCTGCCTTGTTGTCGGGGACTCAAATGAGCACCATGACCACGGCCCAGGTGGCTAGCCTGACCACCTCGCAAGTGGTGGCGCTGACTACCAAGCAGGCCAGCGAGTTGTCATCCACACAATTGGCAGCGATGAGCACAGCGCAAGTCAACGCCCTTGAAACAGAAGATTTGGACAAAATCAGCACCGCTGCGATCAGTGCCTTGAGTTCTGCACAAGCCGCAAGCCTGACGACAGACCAAGTGGTGGCCTTGACCACCGCGCAAGCTGCCCAAATCAGCAGCGCGGCCGTCGCGGGTTTGAGTTCAGCCCAAGTCGCAGCGCTTGAAACAGCCGATTTGGCAAAACTCAGCACTGATGCGATTCAGGCTATTTCCACCGCTGCTTTGGCTGGTTTGAGCGCTGCCACACAAGTGGCCAAGCTCACCACCGCACAAGTGGGTGCTTTGACCACGGACCAAGTAAACGCACTCAGCACCGCACAGGTAGCTGCCTTGTCGACAGAGCAGGTGAGCAAGCTCAGCTCTGACCAATTGGCGGTGATGACGACCGCTCAAATTGCTTCGATCGAAACAGCCGATGTCGCCGCATTGACGACTTCAGCGCTGTCCGCCATTACCACCACACAATCGGCCAAGTTGACCACGGCGCAATTGGTGGCGTTGACCACCGCGCAAGCGGCTAGCTTGAGTACCGATGCCCTGAGTGCCTTGAGCTCAGCGCAAGTGGCGGCAATCCAAACGGCTGATTTGGCACAAGTCAGCACAGCCGCTCTGGCTGCACTCAGTACCGCTGCCTTGGCAGGTTTGAGTACGGCCCAAGTTGCGGGTATGGGGACGGCCCAAGTGGCCAACCTCACCACGGACCAAGTGGCTGCATTGAGCACAACCAATGTCAGCGCGCTGACCACGACGCAAGTGAGCCACTTGACCTCTGACCAATTGGCTGTGTTGACCACAGACCAAGTCAAAGGGATGACGTCTGCGCAAGTGGTGGCTTTGGGTACAGCCCAAATTAACAAACTCAGCACAGACCAAATGGCGGTGTTGACCTCGACGCAAGTCAAAGCCATTGAGACGGCTGACTTGGTGAGCTTGACCTCCGATCAACTCGCCTCCATCAGCACCTCGGGTGTGGCTGCCTTGACGACAGCCCAAGTGGTGGCGTTGACGACGGCCCAAGTGGACAAGTTGACGACAGGCCAAGTGGCTGCGTTGACCAGTGCCCAAGTGGGCGCGTTGGAAACCGCAGACTTGAACAAGTTGACCTCTGACCAAGTTGGTGCGATCACCACCGCTTCGTTGCGTGGTTTGAGCACAGATCAGGTCAGCAAGCTGGGCACAGCCCAGTTGGCTGCGTTGACAACGGGCCAATTGGCCTCGATGACAACCACCAGTGTGGCGGCCTTGACCACGGCGCAAACTGTGAGCTTGACGACAGACCAAGTGGCTGCGTTGACGACAGCGCAAGCCAAGGCGATCACCGTGGCTGACCTGGCCGTGTTGACCTCAGATCAAGTAGCTTCGATCAGCACTGCGGGTGTAGCCGCCTTGACGACAGCCCAAGTGGTGGCGTTGACAACAGCCCAAATGGACAAGTTGACGACAAGTCAAGTGGCTGCGTTGACCAGTGCCCAAGTGGGCGCGCTGGAAACTGCAGACCTGAATAAGCTGACCTCTGATCAAGTGGGTGCGATCACCACCGCTTCGTTGCGTGGCTTGAGCACAGATCAGGTGAGCAAGCTGGGCACAGCCCAGTTGGCAGCGTTGACGACAGGCCAATTGGCCTCGATGACAACCACCAGCGTGGCTGCTCTGACCACGGCGCAAACCGTTGCCTTGACGACAGACCAAGTGGCTGCGTTGACGACAGCACAAGCGAAGGCGATCACCGTGGCTGACCTGGCCGTGTTGACCTCAGACCAAGTGGCCTCCATCAGCACAGCGGGTGTGGCAGCGTTGACGACATCACAAGTAGTGGCGTTGACGACAGCCCAAGTGGACAAGTTGACGACAGGCCAAGTGGCTGCGTTGACCAGTGCCCAAGTGGGTGCGCTGGAAACCGCAGACCTGAACAAGTTAACTGCTGAGCAAGTGGCAGCCATTGCCACGGCTTCGATCAGTGGATTGACCACGACTCAAGTCAGCAAGTTGGGGACTGCACAACTGACAGCCTTGACCACAGCACAAACTGCGGCCCTGAGCACAGCCAACGTGGCTGCGTTGACGACGGATCAAATCAGCACCTTGACCACTGAACAAGTGGCCAAGATGACGACCAATCAAATCAAGGCAATCACCGCGGCTGATGTGGCCAAGCTGACCACAGACCAAGTACAAGCCTTGACCACCGATGCTGTGGTGGCCCTGACCACCGCACAGGCGGCTGTTCTGACCAGCGCGCAAGTGTCTGTGATGAGCACAGCTCAGCTGAGCAAGTTGGAAACAGCTGACTTTGCAGCCTTGGGTACCTCTGCGGTTGCTGCGTTGACCACAGACCAAGCCACCAAGCTGACCACCAACCAACTGGTGGCCTTGACCACAGACCAAGCGGCCAAGCTGAGCACCGATGCTCTGAGCTCATTGAGCTCTGCGCAAGTGGGTGCGTTGCAAACGGCTGACTTGGCTCAAGTGAGCACTGCTGGAATTGCCTCGATCACCACGGCCGCACTGGCTGGTTTGACCGACGCGCAAATTAGCAAGCTCACCACGGCACAAGTGGCTGGTTTGACGACAGACCAAGTGGCCAACCTTTCAACCGCACAAGTGGCTGCGTTGACGACAGCGCAAGCTGCCGTGCTGAACAGCGACCAAGTGGCGGTGATGACCACGGCGCAAATCAAAGCCATTGAAACGGCTGACTTTGCAGCCTTGGGTACCTCTGCCATCGGCGCTTTGACGACAGCCCAAACGGTTGCCTTGACCACCGACCAAGTGGTGGCGTTGACGACGGCACAAGCTGCTAAGTTGAGTGCGGATTCAGCAGCCGTGCTGAGCACCGCGCAAGCGACGGCCTTGCAAACTGCAGATTTGGCTAGCTTCAGTACCGCAGCTGTGAATGCGTTGACGACAGCCGCTGTGTCTAAGTTGTCCACCTTGCAGGTGAGCAGCATGGGCACTCAGCAGATCGCAGCGTTGAGCGTGGACCAAGTGGCCAAGCTGACCACGGATCAAGTGGTTGGTTTGACCACCACGCAAGTGTCGGCGATCACCAGCGACCAACTGGCTGTTATGACGACAGCGCAAGTTGCCGCCATGGAAACACGTGATGTGGCTGCCTTGACCACAGCCCAAATCAGCAAGCTGACCGAGGCACAAGTGGCTGCCATGACCACGGCGCAAGTCAAGGCCATTGAAACGGCCGACTTGGTGAAGCTGACTGAAGCACAACTGCAAGTCATCACCACAGCCGCAGTGGCTGCGATGACGACCGACCAGTTGGCCAACATTGGCTCTGCTCAAATCAGCAAACTGACGGTGGGTCAAATGGCTGCGCTGGGCTCAGCCCAAGTCGCCGTCTTGACCACGGCCAATATGCAACAGTTGAGCAATGACCAAGTGGCGTCGATCACGACTGCTGCTGTGAAGGGTCTGACCACAGACCAAATCAGCACGCTGAAGACGGCGCAACTGGCGGCCATGACCACCGCACAAGTGTCTAAATTGTCAGTGGACCAACTCAACAGCTTGACCACCGCACAGTTTGGCAAATTGACGGCGGAACAAGTGGCTGGTTTGACGACCGCGCAATTGAAGTCGCTGGAGACAGAAGACTTGGTGCAGTTGACGTCTGAGGATCAGTTGCAGGCGATCACCACAGATGGCATCAAGGCCATGATGGCTGAGTCGATCACGGCACTGACGACGGCTCAAATCAGCAAACTTGCCACAGGTCAAATCAATGTGCTGAGCAATGCGCAACTTCAAGCCATTGAAACAGCAGATTTGCAGAAATTGACCAATGAGCAAGTGCAGGCCATCACAACAGCTGGCATCAAAGCTTTGTCGGTCGATCAAGTGAGTAACTTCACTACCGCACAAATCGCGGCGTTGACCACTGGACAAGTCAAGGCTTTGACGGCTGACCAAATCGTGGGTCTGACCACAGCCCAAGTGAGCAAGTTGACGGAAGAGCAGCTGACTGCCATGAGCACGGCACAAATCAAGGTGCTTGCGACGGATGATGTGAAGGTCTTGACAGCTGCACAGCTGCAAGCCATCACGACAGACGGCATCAAGGCTTTGACGGTAGACCAAATGGCTGTGATCACCACTGCACAAATCTCTAACCTGACGGATACACAGGTGAGCAAGCTGAGCGTGACCCAGCTGCAAGCCTTGGCATCTGACTCGTTGCGTGCGTTGACGGAAACACAAATTCAAGCCATCACCACCACGGGTATCAAGGGCTTAGCGTTGGATCAGGTGGCGAGCTTGACCACAGCCCAGTTGGCGGCCTTGAGCACTGCGCAAGTGGTGAGCTTGACAGCGAGCCAAGTTGAGAGCTTGACGACAGCGCAAATCAGCAAGTTGACTGAAACGCAAATCGACAAGATGACTACGGCTCAGATCAAAGCGATCGAAACCGCTGACTTGGTGAACATGACGGCAGCTCAGTTGCAAGCCATCACCACCGATGGTGTGAAAGCCATGCTGGCCGACCAAGTGACGGCGTTGACCACAGCACAAATCAGTCAATTCACTGTGGGACAAGTGGGTGTGTTGACGGCTTCTCAAGTGCAGGCGATGGAAACCGCTGACCTTGCCGCAATGACCAATGACCAAGTGGCGGCCTTGACCACCGCGGCCGTCAAGGGTATGAGTGTTGAGCAGTTGAGCAATATCACGACAGCGCAGTTGGCTTCGTTGACCACGGCCCAAGTGTCGGTATTGACGGCTGATCAACTGTCTGGTTTGACGACTGACCAAATCAGCAAGCTGACCGAAACGCAAGTGAGCGCGCTAACTTCAACACAGATCAAAGCCATTGAAACGGACGATCTGCAAAACCTGACAGCCGCGCAACTGCAAGCCATCACCACCACGGCTGTGAAGGCTTTGACGGTCGATCAAATGGCTGCGTTCACCAGTGTGCAGATTAATAAGTTGACTGAAGAGCAAGTGGGTGTGTTGAGTGCGGCACAAGTACAAGCCATCACGACCACCGATGTTCAGCAGTTGACGAACGGACAAGTACAAGCCTTGACCACTACGGCGGTGAAGGGCATGTTGACTGAGCAAGTCAGCAGCTTGACAGCTACGCAGCTGGCTAACTTGACCACCGCACAAGTGTCTGTGCTGACGGCTGACCAGATTGATTCGTTCACAACGGACCAAATCAGTAAGTTGACGGCAGAACAAATGGGCGCAATGACAACTTCGCAAATCAAGTCGATTGCGACCGATGACTTGCAACAGTTGACTGCAGCTCAGATTCAAGGCATTACCACCGATGGCGTGAAAGCGCTGTTGGCTGAGCAGATCACCGCATTGACGACGGCTCAAATTAGTAAGTTGACTGAGGAACAAGTCGGTATGTTGTCTGTGGCACAAGCGCAAGCACTTGCAACGGATGATTTGCCAAACTTGACCAATGCTCAAGTGCAAGCGTTGACCACAGCGGCAGTGCGTAACTTGAGTACGGATCAGTTGGTCAGCCTGACACCGACGCAAGTGGCCAACTTGACCACGGCTCAGATTGTGGCCTTGACTACGGCTGATCAGGTGCCAGCCTTGACCACCGCTCAGGTGAATAAGCTGACGGGTGATCAAGTGGCTGCGATGACCACGGCACAAATTGTCGCGATTGAAACCGATGACATTCAGGCCTTGACCAACACAGCGCTGCAATCGATCACCACCGATGGGGTGAAGGTCTTGACCACCGATCAGGTGGCGGCACTCACGACCACACAAATCAGCAAGTTGACAGCTGAGCAAGTGGCGGTGATGACGACAGCACAAGTGGCTGCGATTGAAACTGCGGATATCTCTAAGCTGACGAATGAGCAAATTGCTTCTATCAGCACTGCAGGTATCAATGCACTGACAGCTGCAGCGTCTGGCCAAATTGAGCAGCTGACAGCGTCTCAGTTGAGTTCGTTGACCAGTGAGCAGGTTGTGGCCTTGTCTACAGCGGCTGTTGCAGCCTTGTCGACCGCTCAGATTAGCAAGCTGACAGCTGAACAGGTGGCCGTGATGACCACAGCTCAGATTGCTGCGATTGAAACTGCAGATTTGGTCAAGATGACTAACAGTCAGATTGAGGCAATCTCGACAGCGGGTATCGTTGCATTGACGACAGCTCAAATGAACGCCATCACGACCAGCCAGATCAAAGCACTGACCCCAGCGCAGATCACGGCAATTGCGACGGATGACATTGCTGTGATTGGTACTGACCAGCTGCGCTTGTTGTCTGATGAGCAGGTTGCTGCAATCAGCACAGCAGATATTGTTGCTTTGACAACGGCTCAAGTGGCGAACATGAAAGCGACCCAGGTGGCGGCCTTGACGACAGCTCAAATAGCGAGCCTAGAGGTTGCTGACTTGAAAGTGTTGACACAAGCACAGCTGAACAATATGTCACAAGAGCAATGGAATGCAGTCACTGATAAAACGGTGACCGGCGCACTGTTTGGTGGCGTGAAATCAGCACCTTATGTCTAAGCGCTAAAAAGGATGGATGAGGATATTCTTCATCCATCCTTTCAGTACCTTTGGGGGTGGGTAGACCCGTATGGCTTAAATTTTGCTTTGTTTAATTGTCTGAAAATTGACATGAATTAACAAAGGAATCCATATGGAAAAACCACTTTTTACGGCTCACAACATCCTGTTGGATGATGGGACGTATACCAAAGATAAAAATCTTCCGGCTATGACGGAAGAGCCTAGGCTTATTTCGGCAAAAAAGGTATTCGATTCTGTGCTTCAGGGTGACCGTGATCGGCTGAGAATTGCGGATCTTGGATGCTTGGAAGGCGGGTATGCCACTGAATTTGCACGATTGGGCTATGACTCTCTTGGTATTGAAGTCCGTGATTCCAATTTTGCTGCTTGTAACTACGTTAAATCAAAAACCAATTTAAGCAATTTGCACTTTGCACAAAATGACGTGCTCAATGTTGAGCAATATGGTCGATTTGATGGCGTATTTTGCTGTGGGCTTTTATATCACTTGGATAAGCCAAGAGAATACTTGAAAGTACTAGGGGGTATCACACGCAAAGTACTCATTCTTCAAACGCATTTTGCTTTGACAGACGATTTCAATCAGCTTGGGTTGAGCGATACAAGATTCCAACTAAGCCCCCTTGAAGAAAACGAAGGCATTCAAGGACGCTGGTATGAGGAATTTAATGAAGATACCAAAGTAAGCGACAAAGACAATATGCGTTGGTCGTCATGGGAGAACCACCGCTCATTCTGGCCAACAAAAGAATACCTATTGCAAAGCATGTACGACGCAGGATTCGACCTGGTTATGGAAGAGTTTGATTCGTTGCGCCCCAATATCGTTCAAGGTTTAGGTAGAGATTATTATTCGGCATTACGCGGAACATTTATTGGTATTAAGTCTTAATTTAATATTAACCAAAGAGTTGATTGAAAAAAGCCCCATCTCGATTGAGATGGGGCTTTTTGATAAATTAATTATTTTATGCACTCAACACAGAGACTTTCCATTGCGCGTAATGGCGAGTATGGTTCTAGTTCTACGATTTCATTAATTAGACTGCTCTCTTGAAACATGGTTCGCTTAATTGACTTAAAGCCAATTCGTTTTAAGTGAAACTCTAGCATTTCAAAGTCCCATCCGCATTTATGCTCATGGTTATGTAGCATCCCCATGAATGCAGCGCCTCGTGGTTGATAAATTTCGAAATCTTCTTTTAGGACTTCCTCGCGGTATTTGTCAATGAAAAAATCATCTTTGTTGTAATATGACTTGATCCAAAGTTCCATATCTGGAACGATAATTCTATGAACGCCACCAACCGCTAATTTTTGATATACCTCATGCAATAACTTAATGCCTTCTTTGTATGAAAGATGTTCTAAGAAATGTGAATGATAAATCACGTCTAAGCTTTCATCTTCGGCCGGTATACCTTTAACCAAATCATGGTTAAACATATAAGTTCCTATGTTCCCAGCTAAATCTTTATAAATACCGTCTGCTTCAAGATTGCTCCAGTAGCCTATGTTTAAGTAGCCCTTGATTAAATTTACACCGCAGCCTAGATTCATTTTTTTAAATGAATGTAAGTTGATTGAATTTGATTCAGTGTTCTCATGGTTATTTTGCATCATATGTTCCTATTAATTTTGGTTTTGAAAATGATTGGCTTCACATTTCTTTCCAGCTAAAGCGTAGAAAGTTTGTTGGGTTTTTAATGCCTTCGGCAACTTTTCTCTCAGCAAGTATTTTATTTTTAGTGAGATCTCTATTTAATTTTGCAGTTTTAAAGTTCCCATCTTTGAAAATTTTCTCATTTCCGAAAATTGATCGCTTGCCGCCATTCTTTTCCCAGACAAAGGGGAGATACAAATCTTCATACCCGTAATTGCCGGCAAAATCTTCGTCATACATACACGTTGATTTGAATCTTTCCAAATTCACAAGAAATGTATTGGGATGAATTGGGAGTTCTTCATTTAAATTGCTGTCAATGAATTTTTCAACGTGAAAATAATATAAATTCTTGGTGTCGAGAGACGCAAGTTGGCTCAGTATTTTTGATAATCCTGCTTCGTTTGGAAGTTGGTCTATGTCAAAGAAAAGCCCCCATGCAGAGGTCGCTAAAAAAGTCCCTAGGTTTCTCGAGCCGGCTTGATTCCAAGGGATATCGTCGGTGATTCTGTATTGTTTTAGATGATCTAAATTAGAGTCAATGCTTTCGGCACTTTCTGAGCAGTCGTCAATGATAATTAATTCAATGCTATCTTTGATGCTGTTTGGCAGAGATTCTAGATGTCTGACGAGTTTTTTTGCAGCTTCGTGCCCGTTGTAATGGTGCGTGATTAACGATAATTTGTTAATTGGGTTGGATTTAAATTTTTGCTGGTTATTGAAATCTAAAGCAGTTGAGTTTTTTTCTGAAAAACTATTTGGTGCAAAATTTTTCTCTATATCAGAAGTTGCAAATTTTATTTTTTGCGATTCTATTTGACGACTGAAGTTTGATTTCTGTAAAGACAAATCGACTATTTTTTTCAAATATTCTTCGCTTGAATTGGCAATCAAATCATTCCTGTTGAGCGCAGACAGAACACTTCCGCCCATTCGTGACACGATTGTTTTTCCACTGATGGTGACAATGGGTATACCTGCTTGAATCACATCGTTTGTGGTGGAGCCGCAGTTATACGGGAATGTGTCTAAAAAGACGTCAGCTTTTGTTAATTTTGCTTTGTATTCGCTGTGTGCCGCTCGTGGCGTAAATAGTATGCGGGTTAAATCCGCATCGGCCGTTTTGGCCTGATGTTTTAAATTGTTTGTTGTGGTCGGATTGTCATCAATCAACCAAAGCACAGCCCGTGGAATTTCTTTCAATATCTCCATCCACGTGGCAAACATCTCAGGCGTGATTTTGTAAACATTACCAAACGCTGCCATGACAAACGCATCTTCTGGCAATCCAAATTCAGCGCGGGTGGCTTCACGCACGGGCGTGTCATCACGGGTCAGGGGAATAAAGCTGCCGTCTACATACAGAGGCTTCTCTGTGAAATAAGGTGTCAATTCTTCTGGCAGCGCATAGCGGTCTGCAATGACAAAGTCAAACCAGGGCATGCCTGTGGTGCCAATAAAGCCAAGGTAGGTGCCTTGCTTGGGGGCAGGGTGCAGTGCAAATATGCCAGGGCGTGCGCCAGAGCTGAGGCCATGCAGGTCAATCAGTACATCTATTTCGTCTGCCAAGACTAATTCGGCCACTTGTCGATCGGTCAATGCGCGAATGGGGCGCAGGTGGTCAAAGGCTTTTTTCAGACGCTCACGGTGTGCTGTGCCGTCTTCGGGGCTGAAGTCATAGCCATAAATTTCAAATTTTGATTTGTCGTGACCTTCCAGCAGTTCAGGCAAGAGCAGTCCCACGGCATGCACGCAAAGGTCGCCAGAGACATAACCAATGCGCAAACGGTCGTGACGGTATTCGCGGCCTTTGCTTAAAAACTCTTCTTTGAAGCCATAGGTGCGCTCCACAAAGGCAAAGGCTGTGAGCAGCTGCTGCACAGGGTCGTCTGTGAGTGCCAGCATGGCCAATGGCGACGTGGCCATGAGCATTTCGTTTTGCGTGATGTTGGGCAGTGGCTTGTAGACGGGCCATGCACAGGCTTTTTGTCGAATGTGCACCCAGTGTTGAATCACGCCTGGTTGCTTGGGGTTGAGGGCCAAGCTTTGTTCTAGCGCTTCTTCAGCCAAGTCGTATTGCTTGAGGTCCTCTTGCACTCGGCCAATGTGGTTCAGGGCCAGCACCAACATGTCGGGGCTTGGGCCGTCTTTGAGTAGGCGTTTGCTCACCAAGGTGGCCCACTGCTGCAGCGCTTCGTCGCGCTTGCCCATTTTCTCTAAGGTCAGGCCAAGGTTGATCAAGGCTTGTGGGAAGCTGGGCTGCAACACCAAGCATTCCTTGTAGGCTTCTATGGCAGCAGCAGGGTTGCCGGTGCTTTGTTGCAATGACCCGTAGTTAAACCACGCCATGTGACGGTTCGCATCTTGCGACTGGGCGAGCCATGATTGATACAAATTCAAGGCTTCTTGGGCTTGACCAGCTTGCTGCAGCTGCTCACAGGTGGTGAACAGGGTGTCTAAACCAATTGGCGGTGCTTGCTCTTGATGATTCATGGCGTCAAAGACAGGGTTGCGTGCATTCATTGTGAGGTGGCCTGCTGAATGAGGGTAGTTTTAGCAAAACAAGCAATTTGTAAGCCAGTTCATATTGACGGTTTTTTGCCAGCCTATTGCCGCGCGCCATGGGGGCATAGAGGGTTTTTTAAGTTGGCATCACTATTGCTTGAGGGTGTTTATGCGCTGATCGTTTGAAAGCGGTTGGCATGTTTTTCCGACACTTCAACTGGAGCATCTCATGACCCTTATTCAAGAACTGATTCATCAAGCTGGCACAGGTAGTTTGCTGAATGCACAGAACATTCAACGTTTCAGCCCCTCTGAAATTCGTGAAGCGATTCAATCATTGGTAGCCACAGAGCAATTGGATCTGGCCAACGCCTTGGGCGATGCGGGTATGAGCTTGCATCCACACAGCGAAGATATTTTGGCTATTACTAGCTTGTTGGCCATGATGAACCAAGATTGGCCATTGGCTGTTGAGTTGCTTGACGACTTGATGGTGGTGCAGGGCGATAAGACCCCACCCTTTACATACGTGATGATGGTTCGTGCTTTGCGATGCAATTTGGATCCTGCACGTGCCTTAGAGATTGCATGCCAAGGTTTGGCGTTGTATCCACAGCAACTGGAGTTGCTGGCAGAGAAGTTGTCGTTGGATGATTTCAGCGATTCCATGTTGCCCACAGCGGGCTTGCAGCACTAAGCGGCAATGTGTCGCATCCTCAACGGCAAGCGGCAAATGCTTGCCACTGAGATGACAAAACCTTGCCACTGAATACTTAAATGAACAAATTGACATCGAAAAAAAGGGATAAACCCCTATTAAGCAGTGTCGAACATAGTTGGCACGGTAAGTGCTTAACCAGTGGTAGGTTTGATTGACCAATTAAGGTCAGGAGAAAAAAATGGCAGTTATCAACACAAACGTTAAAGCATTGTTTTCGCAGATGGCGCTCGGTTCGTCCGGTCGCGCACAGAGCGTCGCAATGCAACAGTTATCGACAGGTAAGCGAATCAACTCAGCACGAGATGATGCCGCAGGTATGTCGATCGCAACGCGCATGACGCATCAAATTCGCAGCTTGAATCAAGCCGTGCGTAATGCGGGTGACGCCATTAGTCTGATTCAGACGGCTGAAGGTGCGACCAACGAAATCACAGACATGATGCAACGCATGCGTGAGTTGGCCGTTCAAGCCGTCAACGATACAAACAACAATGCTGACCGTAGTTACTTGGACCTCGAGTTCCAACAGCTCAAGCAGCAAATTGTTCAAATTGCCGACAACACCGAGTGGAACGGTTTCCCCGTGTTGAACGGTAAGGCGGGTGAGCAAGTCGGTGAAATGCCGGTTTATAAAGTCACCTCCGAAAACCAATTTGGCGATGTGTTCATCACGCCTACCACGGCTCGCACATTGACGGGCGCTGATGCAGGCGAGGTGCAAACCTTCACACTGTCAGGTGCCACGCCAACTCCCGGCAACATCACGATTGCGGGTGTGACGGTACAAATCACCTCTTCTGAGAACACATTGGCTTTGGCTGTTGAAAAAATCAAGACAACCTTGAACAACTCCACGACCTTCAGTTCACGTGGCATGACCATCAGTGAAGATGCAGTTACAGCCGGCAAGATGTATTTGAACTACAACGTGGCCGATGGCAACGTGGGCTTAGCCATTGTGGGTGTCAACACCGCCGCAACTGGCTTGAGCTTGTCTGCAGATGGTGTCGAAGTAGCACAAGAAGCCGCGACTCAATCTGCCGAAGTGTTTGCCGATAACGGCAAATTTTTACAGAGCGGTTCTTTGGCGTTCAGTGTGGCCAAGGCGGCAGCCGATGATTCAGTTGTGACAGCGACTTTCACGACCACAGACAACAAACAAATCACCATGACGGGTACTGTGCTGACACAAAGCCCAGCCGTGGTGAAGTTTGCCAAGGCCGATGGCTTAAATAGCTCGGTTATTTCTGGTGACTTGACTTACACCATGCAAGACGCAACAGGCGCAAGCTTGGACTTTGCAACACGCGGTGTCACGATGAGCGTGGGCGTGGCTGGCAGTATTCCTAACTTGCGTGAAGGTGATTTGACGATCAATGGCGTCATCATTGGCCCATCGCATGCTTCTGACGATTTGATGTCACCTCGCAACAACGCGGCTGGCAGTGCAATTGCCAAAGCTGCAGCGATCAACCGCATGGCGGTGGATCAAGGTATTTCCCAAGGTGAGGCACAGTCCATCACCTTGAGCGGCACACCGATGCCCGGCACGATTACCGTGGGCGGTGTGAGCGTTGTGTTGACAAATGACGACAACACGCCTGCATTGGCTGCCGCCAAAATTGCGGCTGCCATGCAAGCTAGCCCTTTGTATGACAACAGCACAGACCGCAGCGTGGTTTACGCAGCAGGCTCTGCTGTGATTGGTGTCAATTTCCCATCGAAAGAGGGCAACGTCTCTAAATTAGAAGTGGTGCCAGGCGCGACCGGTATGGCCAGTGTGGTCAACACCACGACTGAATATGCGGTCAGGACACCCGGCACAGGCGTGTTTGCCAAAGTGAATGAAAACATCATGACCGGCCAATCGATGGTTGGTGGTCCTGTGACCAAAGGTGTGGTGTTCGTCAACGGTTATGCATCGGCTGACATTTCAACGATTTTCAACAACTCGCAAGCCACACGTTCAAACGTGGTGCGTGCGATCAACTTGATCAGCGACCGCACAGGTGTGACGGCGATTGACTCAGGCTCAGATACCAAAGGTATTAGCTTGGTGGCGCCTGATGGCCGCAACATTGAAGTACGTTTTGAAACTTCTGACTCAAGCAACGCGATGGTGTTTGGCCAGCGTGTGGGTTTGCGTGAGGGTGTTCAAAGCTCCACGATTTCTTTGGAATCAAAAATCCAAGCGCCTGTGGTGCTGGGTGCCAGCGCAACGGGCGACATCACCCGCGCAGGTTTGGTGAGTGGCAACTTCTCAAAGAACGAATCCATTCTGAATACCCGCTCTCGTGAACCCGTCGCAGCGTCGGTGGCTCAGGTCAGCAGTGTCTTGTTGACATCAAACCCCGCGGTAGATGACACAGTCAGCATTGTCATCAATGGCACAACCTTTACCTCTGCAGCGGCTGTTGCGGATGACCAGCCACAAGACGTGACAGAAGATTTGATTGCGCAAATTAATGCCAAGTCAATCTTGGGCGTATATGCAACCAAGGGTAAAACTTTGGGCGAGATTTTGTTGACAGCTCGCACACCCGGTGAGTCATACACACTGAGCGCAGAGGTGAGCTCAAACGCCACCATCAGCGTGGCCGCGACAGAAATCACTGCAAACCAAGTTGCAGCCACCAAGAACTTGGGCATGGATGACCTTGAAATCAATGGCATCAAGATTCGCCCCACGACCGCGGATGACGATAAGTTTTCAAACACACTCGTGTCTAGCAGCAACCCATCTGCCAGTGGTTTGGCTTTGGCTGCGGCCATCAACGCCAGCACCAGTTTGACGGGTGTCACGGCTGAGGCTAACCCCGCTGTCAGTGAAGGTATCTTCACCAACACCGGCACGCCTGTCAGTGGCAAACAAGAGCTGTGGGTCAACGGTACAAAAATTGAAGTTGATTTTGTTCAGAACGAAACCGGAACAGCACGCCGCGCCAAAGTGGTGGCTGCTATCAACGAACGCATTGGCCAGCATGGTGTCACTGCAACGGACAACGGCAAAGGCGTGACCCTGGCAACAGATGGTCGCAACTTGTCGGTCTGGCTTGACTCCAGCCAAGATGAACTGACTGCCGCCAACTTCGGTTTGGACAAAGGTGGTGCAGTTGCTCAGCAATCGCGTATCAAAACCGGTGGCTTGGGTGCGACGCCGGGTGAAAAAGCTTCGGTGTACATCAACGGTGTGAAGGTCGAAACTGCTGTGTTGCCAGATGGCGCCACGCCAGTCGAAACTGCTTCAGCCTTGGCTTTGGCCATCAGCGGCACAGCCGGCTTGAAAAATATCAAGGTAGAAGTTGACCCTTCGGATACAGCATCCGTGCTGATCACGTCGACGGTTCCAGGCTCTGCATTTGATTTGCGCGGTCCGACCGTCAGCACTGCCGGTACACAAACTTTGCAATTGGGCACGATCACGCCAAATTCACAAGGCATGACAGACGTCTCTGCGGTGGATATGAGCGCAGCTTATTTGACCAATGTGTTGGGCAGCTCGTCTGCACCTGTCAGTGCGATGGATATCAAAACGGTGTACAGCACTGTCAAATTGACGTCGGATGCACCGGTGTTGCCAGCTTTGCCTGGCGCAGATGGTTTGCCTCCCAACATGATGAACATCACGGGTCGTCCCATCCAAATTCGCAGCGGTGCGGATGGCTTTGGCCCCATGAGTAACTTCTCTGCACTGGGTTTCAACGAAGGCAGCTTCGGTGGCCGTGCAAGTCAAGACATGGATCCGCCACGCGTAGGCCGCATGGCCTTCCAAGTGGGTTCAAGTGCCAACCAAGTCATCACGATCGATTTGGCTGACTTTGGCAAGGGTGGTCCTATCACGGGTCAAATCACAGCAGATGCCGATTTGGTTGAAGATGCGCGCAAAGTGCGAATCAATACCCGTGACGGTGCGACAGCTGTGCTGAACATGCTCGACAGCGCCATGGACAAGGTCAACGCCACACGTGCCACGATGGGTGCGGTGATGAACCGACTCGACCACGTCATCAACAACTTGACCAACGTGTCGATGAACATGTCTGCGTCTCGCAGCCAGATTGAAGATGCGGACTATGCGCAGGCTTCTACCGAGTTGGCGAAGACACAAATCATGCAACAAGCCGCGACGGCAGTGTTAGCGCAAGCGAACACCAGCCAGCAGTCAGTGCTCAAGCTCTTGGGCGGTTAATCCCACCCCCAGAGCTACTCATCTGAGTTCAGGCATGAATAGCCAAGGCACTACGCCTCCATCTTCACCCTTACCGAAGGGGCCCAATTGCTGGGAGTGTCGCTACATGGCGATCACTTGGGATGTACGCATGCCTTATGGCTGCAAGCTCATGGGCTTTCGTTCGAAAGTGGTTCCCTCTTTGGAGGTGCTGCGCACGGACGGGCGATTTTGTGGCGGTTTCTCGCCTAAGCCAGCCAAGCCAGTGCCTCAAAAAGCGACTAAAAAGCCTGTCGGTAACTCGTCGCAACGTCGAGAAACTGACCCTCGCCGGCCTGTTTATCACATAAATTTAATTACATAGGTAACAAAACAACCTGGCACGGCCTTTGCATAACAGTCTTACCTTTATTTCGGACTGTACTCAAAGTGAATGCTTCTTCTGTCAACGTAATTCATGCCGTGTGGTTGGACCCTTTCAGTCCAATCGATGCCGCAGATCGCGCCCAGCTGGATGCCGCAGGTATCAGTCTGGAAACTGTGTCAACCTTGGGTGACCTCACGCTGGCTTTGCGCCGCGCACATGTATTGGTCATTCGCTTGGGCGATAGCGCCGAGCTGCTCCAAGAAGTTCAAACCCTCATTGCCCAACTTGGTCACACCGTGCCCGTGTTGTGTCGCGTGGACCGCCGCCGCATGGAAGTGGCTGTCGACGCGATGCGTTTGGGTGCTTTGCATGTGTTGTCGTCAGACGAGTGGTCTGCCGAAGC
>JACCDU010185966.1_pt1 | contig 20498 bp, 38 predicted proteins | sample 7446081 | NCBI WGS metagenome assembly JACCDU01 (sample SAMN15323447, study PRJNA562643) | freshwater metagenome | isolation source: river surface water | place: USA:Blue River Watershed | collected 2017-08-17
AGGATGGCATCGAACGAAGCACGTGCCACGTTGGTTGTGGTTTTGAAAGGCGTGCCGGGGGTAGTGGTTGTTGTAGGCATTTCAGGTTCTTCCCATTTGTCAATGACTTTGCTCAGTTCGGATTGCAGATCAGGCATGTTGTTCTCCTTACTTCTTGGGCCAGCCGAGCTTGCTCAGATCGGCCACTACGTTTGCCAGTGCTGGCAGGTTCTTGGTGGGTTGCGCTTCGGTCGGGAAATACTTTTTGAATTCCGGTAGCGTGGCTTCCAGTTGCTTGAGCGTACTGCAGGCCATGACCGCGCCTTCGAGCTGGTGGCGGGCCTTCTTGCGGGCTTCTTGAGCCTCCGCATAGGGTTTCAGCAGAGGCTCCATGTCCACATCACCGCACACGACATTGAAGCTGTAGTCAAAGTCGTAGTTGTACGAACTCACATGGTGTCTGCATAGCGCTTTGGGTTGCTCTTTGTATACCTTGCGCACCGCCGGGCTCATGGCTTTGATAACCGCCGCTTGCAGCGCCGCATGGGCCTTGGCTCGGTCGGGTTTGGGCACATCGTTCATGATGGCTCGGACAATGGATTCTTTGACGAGTCTGGTTAGCTTCATGTTGTTTCTCCGTCTAATCTTAGAAAAGTTTGAGTTGGCGATCGTCTTCGTCCATCAGGGTCTTCACAGGTTTGTCGCGCTCTTCTGCATCACGCAGGCGCATCTCCAGCCTCTCGGCCAGAGCTTTGATAAGACCTGCATGGCCATCGGCTTGTCGCAGGAGTTCGTCGTCGGTGAGGTTGTCGTAAGGTGTGGTCATTTCATCTCGATAAATTCAATGAGGTTGTGGTGTTCATCCGTTCGGAACCAGAGGATGGCTTCTGGCGGCGGCGCGTCGATCTGGCGCAATGCACCAGCTACTTTGGCCGTATCCAGAATGGCACGTAGCCATTCCGGTGTGTTGTCAACAGGCCCACGATGGGATTTCTCGGTGCCGTTGTGCCAGCACCGGAGCAGGTATTCCCCGGTGCGTTGTTCGTATCGGTATTCGTATTGGTTATCGTCCATTGGGTCTATGTAGTGGATGGCTCCAAAGGAGCGCATCACGGGGGTGTTGAGGAGCGCACAATCTTGTACAAACTGGTGAAACCGATTCCAGTCGGACTCCTTAACTCTGCGTTCCTTCCTCATCTTCCGGTACGAGACCCCAGTCGAAAGCTGCCAGAATGTCGTCAACACGCTTCTTAGTTTCAATCCGAGTGCCATCTTCTTCTCGCAGTTCTTTAGGGGTTACACCAGAGAGTACAGCCTCAAGCTGACACCGAGCTTTCTCCAGCTTTGGGTCGTTTGTAATGTTCATGGTTGTGAGCAGCTCACACAATTCCATGGCGCCGGTCACCATCGAATCATGGAACACGCGCTTCTTGCCGTCTTCGTCAACCACCAGCCGATCGGAAAGGCGTGATAGTGCCTTGTACAGGCGGTCCCACGCATCTTGCGTAGCTTGTGCCAGTTGCGTCTCAAGGCGGCGCTCGTATTGCTCCACCAGTTCACGTTGCACCTCGCTCTCAATGTCGAGCCGGAAGTCGCCAGCCGTTGGCAGGGGGGTGAAAGCAATGTCCATTCGGAAGCGCCGGGCCACCTGCGCACGACTTGGATACTCATCACGATCGAACAGGGTGCCGAGCTGGAAAGCCGCCGATGCCACGAGCGTGTCGTACTTGTCGAGGAACGCATCGACCAGCAGTTGGAACTCTGACTGGTAGCGGTTCATGGACTTCTTGTAGTCCTGCAGTGCCGCAGTGGGCAGAAGCCGCGCACCTTGGTCATTCCACGGCATCGTCAGGCGGTAGTGCTCAGCACGGGCACGGGCTTGGAACTTGGTGATTGCGTCCAGCTCCTTGCACTCGGCAAACAGGTTCTTGTACACGGATGCGGCTTTCTTGTACGCGCTACCCTTGGCGGCGGTCACCTCGCTCTGTGTTGTTTTGTCCTGCTTGCGGCCAGAATAAATGGCGATGTTTAGATCTACCAACATGGACGCACGCGCCACGCCAGCAATAGTGGAAGGTTGTGGTTGGGTTTGTGTGATGTAGTTCATGGTTGTTCTTTCGGAGGTAGGGATTCAAGGGAGTCGATGTACCCCGCTGCAACTTCAAGCGGGACGTAGGCGTACGGGTCTTCGCCGTCGCCGTATGCCAGCAGCAGTGGGTGGTGCGGGCAGTACCACAGTTCCACCTCGTTCTCGTTGCTGCAGTAATGGGTGCCAGACTGCTGGATGGAGATGGAATAGCCGTTGCGGGTGACGAACCGCTTGCGGATGACCATGTAGTTAAGGCTGTTGTAGAGACTCGGAAGCGGCGGCTCCATTACATGTTTCTCCCGCGCAAAGTTCGCTTCGTCAGCCAGCCACGCCTTGAGGCGGTCTAAGGTTAGATCACTCACTTGCCTTCTCCAGTTTCATGCGCAGTTTGATCGTCTCGATCAGGTCGTCGCTCATGACGTTGATCTTGAGCCATTCGTGGAGGTGGCTCTGGCCAATGAAAGGGATGTACGAGTTGTTGTACCCCTGCGTACCCTTGTCTGCGCCCACGTGCTTTTCCCCATAGGTTTCGCAACCCTCAATGGTCTCCACGATGGTGTTCACCTGCTCATGGGTCAGCAGACAGTCAGTGCCGTTGATCTTAAGCAAATACTTCATGTTCTTCCTCCTCAGTTTCAATTTCAAAGCGAACGTCATTCGCTTCACAAGACTCGATAAAAGATTCTTCACTCGTTGCATGGTCGTACGCATCCCTCAGCTCGTCGTAGATTTCACGGCCGACACGTTGGCAGTAGGCGATCATCTCGGCCTCAAGGTCAGCCTCGTAGCATTGGTCGACCACCAGCCCGTCCCATGCCTCCTCGTCAAGGTTGGCAAAGATGCCCGATGGGGCCGTGCTATACCAACTCTCTTGGTACTCCATACGCCAGCCACGGCGGCCGTCCTCGCCACGAATGGTCATGTAGCTACCGTCCTCACTGCACGCTAGGTACAGGGCTGGGTAACGCTCGGCATAGCTCGGGCCGTCGGGGCGAGTAAGCGTAGCCTCCATCCACTCGGCAAGGAACACACGCCCGCTGAACGAGCCGAAGTCGCCTTGGCTGTACGAGACACGGTAGTGCAGTTGCTCGATCTCGAACCCCTTGGGGCGGTACTTGTCCTTCATACGTTCGAGCGTGTTCTCGATGTACCAGTCATCTTCCCACTGCCACTCAGCCCACTTTGAATACTCCTTCTCGAAACGGCGGGGGTCCGTCTTTTTTAGTTCCTCGGCGGTAAGGGAGATTACGGAACTTGTCATGATATTTCTCCATGTGTTGCGATGCTGTGATTTGTGCAATTGCTTGCGCGGCGTCGAGGGTATCGACGTGGAGGGGTTCGGCATTGCTTGGGTCAAGGTAGACCCGTACATGCCACCCGTTGAAGCAGCGTATGGTTGCGATCGAGTAGTTACTGCGCTTGTGCATGAACGACCACATGTCAAAGCCACTCTCAACCCATTCAAAGTCGTCTAAGCTTAGAGGTACCCGTCCCACAGTTCCTCCCGTTCTTCTGGTGTTAGTCCCACCCATGCAACGGTGTACGCCTTGCGCAGTGCCGCCATGGCTTTACGTTTGGTGTCAAACTTCGCACCATCCAGCGCCTCAACGACGGGGTTGGATTCCAGCTCCAACGTAGCAGTACGCCAGTACTCTGACGATGTACCCGGGTAAACCTGCTTTATCATTGCGGCATACGAGAACCTGCCGTCGGTGCTGTGCAAGTGCAGCTCAAACGCATCGTCGAACACCTCGTGGGGCTTCCAAACGAATTTCATACGTCACACACGATCGAACGGCTCACGCTCAGGTAGTAATGCGGGTTGTTGCCGCATATATCGCGCACCACATCGTTCTCGTCCTCGCCAATGCGTACAAACTCCGTGCAGTAGCCGCCAATGATGTCATCGGCGTCGTTCGGGTCGCCATTCAACATACTCAGCATGTCCTCGAACCGTCGCACGTCGGGATACGACTCGTACCACTTCACACTTTCGATATTGAACTTGAGCACCTTGCTGTCGTCGAGCCACTCAGCGTCGCTACCGAAGTTCTCGTCCATTATCTGCTTGAACGTGGTGTTCGTCAGCGTCTTGAGTTGTGCATATTTCTCCACGCCGTCGTCTTTAGGAGAGGTGCAGTCTGGGTAGATCAGTGCCATCACATCGCTTCTGTATCCCATGTCATTTCTCCGTTAAGACCAGCACAGTGCTGATCGCGTCGATCACAGCCTCACCATCCTTCACGAGGTACACCTCATGCCGGAAATCGTCGGCCCCGTGCGGGTTGTACTTGCGCCGCTGGAACGTGATGTACGTACCGTTGAGCGCCTCGTGAATGGTGAACTGCCGAGTGAGGCTCGTCACCGGGGGCCCCTCTTGTGTAGCAAGCATCGGCGCATCATTCACTCGCTTGCGGCGTTCACCCACACGCTCCCACGAGGCCATCAAAATTCGGTCAATCAGTTTTGCAAACATCAAAATCTCCACACGTATAAATCAAACAGAACAACGACCAGACAGAGGGCAAACACCACTGCCTCGATCACATCAATCCATGGCCTGCGCCATGTGCTCACCGGCTTTGCGGGCCCGGTGTATCTAATCTTAGACATTCAATCTCCTTGCGGCCTCGATGCGGCCAATTGCTTTGACGACCTTCAGGTCTGTGGACTTCATGTGGAACCCCCAATCGCCGATGCCGTCGTCGGTTTTGTCCACCCATATGTACAGGCTGTAATAGCCCGCACGGGTCGGGCCCCGGATAAGGGCGCGGTTGGTTAGCCACTCAATGTTGGCACAGAGCTTCCACCCTGACGGCGTGCTCGTCCACCGCTTGTAGAGCTCACGCACATCACACCTCGATGTGAACGGATGTACCGAACGGCGCAGAGATGCCGTTGGTTGTGATGCCCCACAGCGTGGGAATGTCCGTGCTGCCCCAGTCACCCACATAGCCGTCAGTGAGCTGCACGATTGCGTCAGGGCGAATCTGCTTCTCGGCCAGATACTTGAACAGCACACTGCCGTCCGTGCCGCCACCGCCTTTGGGTTTGAGGTCTTGGATTGCAAACTGACCGTCCTCGAACGTCTGATGTCCGGCCACCTCGGTGTCCCAATACACAACGTCGATCATGCGGGGGCTCACGTCCTCCACGATCTTGCGCAACTCAGACGCAAACTGATCCATCTCGGGGGAATTGAAAACCGAACCCGATGTGTCGATGCCCACCACGAGACGAGTGATAGTCGTGCCCACCATGGTCGGCATGTAAATGTCTTGGCTCAGGTAGCGGCGGTTGGGCTTGCGCCACGATGACTCGTCACGGCCAGCGCAGTACTCGGTCACGAACTCACGCAACAGTTGACGCCAGTTGATCTTGGGGGCCATGAGGTCACCGAACACACCGTCCGAATTGCCTGCCCCCTTGCCTGCCAGCTTCTTGCGCATGATCTCGCCTTGGCGAATGGCACGCTGGATTTCGTTGGCTTGTTCTTGTTCCTTGGCTGGGTCACCGTTGGCATCGTTGCCGTCCCAGTCATGGTCGTCCATGCCTTCACCCTCGCCGCTACCTTGGCCGCCCTGCTCGTCCATCTGCTTCTTGAGGTCTTGGTAGATCATGCCTACCGACCAGCCACGGTACTTAGGTTCGGGCTGGATGCCGAGCTTGGGCATCTTGATGAACCCCTCGCCGTCATCGGTATCTTGCAGGTGCAGGTTCACGAAGTGGTCAGCGGCGACGTTAGCCAGCATGGCGTTTTCTTCGTGCAGCTTACGCCATGTAGTCAGGTGGCGATAGGCTTTGTGTGTTGCCTCGTGCAGTACGAGGAAGCGAAGCTCGGGGTCAGTCGCCATGTTTTCCTCGATGAACTTCGGGTTGTAGCGGACATTCCATCCGTCAGTAGCGGCAGTTGGCACCGAGTCATCGACAGTCACTTTGCCGCAAGCAAGGACGCCGGAGTACGCACAGAACTTGCGATGTTGCATAATACTGATATGGGCCTTTTTGATACGGTCAGCGACATTCATGATGTTTCCTTACAGAGTGTTGAAGTTGTGGTGTTTACGCTTGGCCGCAACGTATGCGGCTTGCGCTTCTTCGGGTGTATCGAAGCGGCCAAGGTACAGAGTCTTGCCCTGCACGCTTAGCTTTGAGAACCAGCGTCCGTTGGCTGGGTAGGCCCCGATGAACTGGCGACCTTTGCTTGGGCGCTGGCGGTTCTGCATGTTTTGAGCATGCGTTGCGTGTCTAAGATTAGATATGCGGTTGTCCGCGCGGTTACCGTTGATATGGTCAACCTCATGCGTCGGCCAGCTACCGTACACATAGCACCACGCAAGACGATGGGCTCGGTAGTTTTTCCAGTCGAGCTTGATCTGCACGTACCCTTTCGGGTCGAGTCCTCCAGCTACGGCACCGATCACGGTTTTCTTTGACACTTTCACGCGCCAAGTAAACACGCCTGTGTCAGGGTCATAGCGCAGGAGCTCCTGCAAACGGGTAGAATCAATGTCGCTCATGTTGTCATGCCTTTACATGATGATTTGGGAAGTGACCCCGTTGGACTGCCATCCTTCGGGGTTGCGACTATTCTACAACGCCTAAACAACGCGGTCAATCTAAGATTAGATTTACATGTCGATCGTGATTTCGATCGGCTCGTTGTTGTCGATCATGTCGATCACCCGCTGGGCTTTCGCGATCAACTCAGGGGTACGTGTGGATGTAAAGACCCCAACGATCTGTTGCTTGATCTCTTTGCTGAAGCCCGGTCGCATCCATCGGTTGCCCCCGGAGGTGCGCACGATACTGCGGTTGTCCTCATGCCGTTCACGGGTTCGGGCAATGATCTGCTCGACGTACCGAGCGTCTCTGTTGGCTTGCGCGTCATCCATCACCTCAAGCGCCTCGTCCGTATCAATCAGCTCGATGACCTTGGCGACGTGCGTCTCGTCGTATGTGTGGCGTGGCGGCACAGTGAATCCCCACTCGGTACTGGAGATGAGGCGCAGGTCGTAGCACTCGGACAACTTCTTGGCGATCTGCTTGGACTTGCTACCCCAGCCGCCGTGTGTCATCCCTTCACGGAGCATCTTCTTGACTGCGTTCTTCATGCGTGTTGTCAGCAGCTTGGGGTCGATGTATACCTTGCCAAGCACGACGCCCGGCATACGCATGTCACGGGCTGTATCAAATGCACTCATTTCTTTTCTCCAGTTGCGAGTAGTGCTTTCTGCAAACGCTCCATGTGTGAGCCGTCCACATAGTTTTTGAGGCGGGGCTGATAGGCTTTGCCCATCATGCCGGGGTGCCAGTCTTTGCGCACCTTCACGATGCGTTGTCCGTTGGATGTGTGTTCAATTACCAGCATGAGGTGTCTCCTTCATGAGTCGCAGCTTCATGGTGTATGCCTTGGCATACAGGGCCGCAAAGATTTCCAGTTGTCCGTACTCGCAGTCAGCCATGAGGAGCGCAAGCTCCTCCAGCGCACGGTTCACTTGTTCCAATGTCGGTTCAGTGTTCATTGTGTGCCTCGTCTAATCTTAGAAGTACTTGCCCAGCTTGGCGGCGGCTGAGGTGAAGCTACGGTTACGGCAAGCCATACCGACCTTGGCTTTGTTGGATGCCAACGATGTGATGAACAGGGCATGCGCCTCGAACGATTGTTCGCCCATACGCTCAGCGTATTCCATCACTGCATCGAGCGAGTCAGCATCTACGCGGCTTGCCAACATGAACGCAAGGATGAACAGCGCACCGATACTGGTTGGCACCTTGGTCTTGGCCGGGGCTTTCACGATCGCATCGAACAGTGGCAACTGATCAGCCAGATTCACAAGGGCTTCCATGTCACGGGCGGCGGCTTCACCCACAGTACCGGCCAGTGCTGGCAACATTGCCGCACCCAGCACGTCACGTTGAGCGATCAGGTTGGATGCCTTGGCCAGAGAACGGGGCGAGCAGAACGCACGGATGTTGCCCGTCATGGGGTTGAAGATATAGGGGTTCTTGTCTTTCTTGTCGAGGTCAGCGTAGCAATCGAACACCTGCGGGAATTGCTTGGCGAACGCCATGATCTCGGGGGACACGTCATTGTTGCTCGCCCACTGAATCCACTCGTCCGACGTTGGGTTGGCCACGGTCACGACGGTCATGCGGTTGAACGCATGTGCTGGGATGTTGTCGCCCACGCCGTCAGTATCAAGGTTCGTAGTACCGAACACGATCGAGCCAGTAGGCAGAGGCACGTCGCCGATACGATGCTCAAGAATCACAGGCAACAGCATGTTCAGCACAGGGCGGGACGCTTTGCCCAGCTCGTCGAGCATCAGCACGACAGGCTTGTTGGAGTTCTTGCCAACACCGAAGCGAGTGTTGGGTGCATACGATGTGGTCATGTTCTCCTTGTCGATCACAGGCATACCGAGGTCGCCGAGGTCAAGGTTGGCCACGTCGATGTAGCACACTTGGTAGTCGGGCAGCTCACGTTGCAGATCGCCGAGGATGGATGACTTGCCGATACCGGGTTGACCGCGCAACAGCAGGGTGTTCGATGTACCCACGTTGCGGATCAGGGTAGCGGCTTGGGCGAGAGAGACTTTCATGATGTTTCCTTTGGTTAAGTTTTTGAATTGGTGCAACGCACCGCATAGCCCACGGCATGGGCTACACGCTACGGTCTAAGATTAGACTTCCGCTTTCTCCATCTTGGCTATTTCCGCACTGGCCGCAACCATTGCTTTGGTCACCTCGTGCAGTTGCTTGAGTTCGTGTTGTGCTTGCAACAGGATGTTCACTGCGGCGTCCTTGCTTATGTCCTTGAGTAGCTCGGCGGCAAACTCAGGCTTGCGTTTCAACAGCTTGCGTATCACGGGCAGTGCTTGGCGTTCGTCCCATGAAAGTTTGATTTGTTCGGTCATTTCAGTCTCCTTTCGATTCAAACTCTGCGATCAGTGCGTCCAGCCAGCGCTGTCGGTACGCTTGCATTTGTTCGCGGTGGTCGTCCATTTTCCAGACGTTGATGCCTTGTCGATGCAGCCATACGTCCACCGGGCTGTCACTCCCAATCCGGTCGGTGACGGTCTTGATGGCTGTATTGAACCCAGACTTCTGGGTCTTGTAGATCACATGCCAATCGGAATCATCGGCCATGATGCTCTTACCCGTTGCAGCTTCAAACAGCGCATGGCAGATGAATGTGCATCTGCCGGTGGGGAGCAAGTGTTGCTTGGCCTGCTTGAAGGCTTCAGATGTTTTCATTTCAGTTCCTCCGGGATTTCAATCTCGTCACCCAGCTTGCTGGCAACGTAGCACCGCATAGCGGCGATCAGATAAGTCGGGCCATGTTGAATGTGCGTTGAGCCTCTGTCGCAGGCCATCCACTCAAGCCCAACAACAGGCGAACCAAGGGAACCGGTTATCGCCTCCCTTTCAATGATCGGCCCGCCTTGTGCCCAGTCGGTTGCCCATCCCCACATCCCCCACTCACTGGATGTGACCTCATGGTCAAAGCCCTCGCACTTGGTCACCGCCCAATCAAGTGCGGCACCTGTCAGCTCAGATGTTTTCATGTTCGTTCTCCTTGTCTAATCTTAGATGGTTAGGCTTACAGGACAGTTACGTCTGTGCGAGTGACGATGGTCATGTCCCGTGTGCATTGGCGCACGATGGCTTGCAGTGCTGCTTTGTGGTCGTCGTGGTAGTGCTTGTAGTGTGCGGCTATCTCGGGCCATGTGTTCGCATGGTGCTCCTCGGTGACGGCTTTATCGAGGGACACGCGAATCCACGTCCGGCTAGGCTCTGCGGCAGCGAACAGCACAGGCCACACATCTTTGAACCCGGATGCTTGCATGTCTGCGCGGAACTCGGCGGTTTCTTCCCGGTCGGTTTGCTTGCGCTCGAAGCCCTGCGGAGATGATAGTAAGGCTCCCTCGGCATCGAACTCCATGCCGTCATAGAACTTGTACTTCTTACCCTTTGCGACGAGGCACAGCTGGCTCTGGTTGAACACCCGGCGTGTGCACACCCCACCCCATCCGAGGAAGCGCCACATGCACTCGCTAAGGTTTTGCTTGGTTGTGCTCGTCCACCACCCGCCCATGCTGATCGTGACCTTGTTGTCCGGTGTGACCGTGATGATGTTGGTGTTGTACATGCGCACGCACATGCTGTCGCCTTGCTTGATGACGCGCAGATGGTTTTTGCCGCGATTGGTTTGATCGGCAGGGGCGTCGCCCTTGAATTGCCCACGCTTGTACATGTGGCGTTCGAGGTGGAATTGCAGTTTGGTGTACGGTGTCATGATTGGCTTTCGTATCCGTGAAGTTTGAGCATCATGGGTGTGGCGTCTCGCGCTTCTTCCCATGTCGTGAATGTTGAGAGGTACTTGTAGTTGATGAACAGCCGCCAGTCCCCATCCCCCCTCACTTGGATGGTTGCTTCGTTAATGCGCCAGCTTCCGGGGGTCTGGTGGGAGTACCGCCACGTCCCCTTGCCTACGCTCACCCAATCGAGGTCGTTCATCGGTGTAACCCGCCCTTGTTGTTGATGCCCTTGAGATCGTTGAGATCTGTGAACAGCATGTAGTTGCTTTTGTGCATCGGGGCGATCGTGTGTCTAACCTTAGACGCGGCCTTCTCACCACAAGTTAAACAAGTCCGATACCCAAGGCGGGCACGGGCAGGGGGCACGCGCTCTGCGTAGCAGGCGGTACAAATTAAAAGGTGGGAGTGATGTTCGCTCATGTGTTTTCTCCTTGTATGTTGAGGATGGTTGTCAGGAACGCTTGTGCTTCTTCCATCGTGTCGAAGTCGGCACGGATACTGGCCGATTCGTTGCGTGCTCTCCATTGGCCGTCAATGAGCACGACCCAGCCGAGTACTTTGCCTCGGTACTGGGCCACCTTGTAGTTTGATTGGCTGTGTAGGCTGTCCCATTCAATGTCCATCTTGCAGTCCCGTCATGAATTGAGCGAGCCGCATGGCTTCTCGTATGGTTGGTGCGGTGCCTTGTTGCCAGCGTGTGGTGCTGCCTTTGCTCAGCCACCGTGCTATCCACATGTCGCCCTTCTTGGGCTTGAACACATCGGCACGGCCTTGGTAGCCCTCGAACCCTGAGTAGATGCACTGTCCCTTGCTGTTGTACAGAGGTTTGCCCCGATACCACACCATCAGCGTGTACCCGCCCAGATTGTTGCGTTGCCATTTGGGTTTAGGGTTAGTCATAGTCAGTACTCCGCACCATGAGCGTCACGAAGTCCATGGCTTCTTGTTGTGTGGTGAACTCCGACATGAATCGCTGGGGTTCAAACATTTCTGTGCGAACGAAGGCATGGAAGGTGCCGTGTTTCCCGATCTGCGACACCGACCCAAACGGGTAGCTGGACATTGCGTCCGTCTCGCCATACAGGATTGTTGAGAATGGGTTTAGGTAGCTGTAATCCCATCTAAGATTAGATGCCTTACGCATAGCGTTTCACCCCACCATTGGCGAGCAGGAGTTTGAGGATGCCCATCGCTTCGTGCAGTGTCTTGTGTGTGGACAGCACGTACTCAGCATCGGCGTAGAGCATATCGTCCTCGTCGCCGTCATCGAACCGGCACACATGGAACCCCGGCACGAACGGGTACTTGAACACGGCATAGAACCAGTTGGCATCGTATCTTCTGAGATACGCGGGTTGGAACGTCACGCAGTCATCGAACACTCTGCGCCACACCCCATTGGATATGGTTTCTTCTGCGTTCATACAGCCTCCCCGACACACATGAACAATTTGGCCGCACGCTTGGCCTCGTCTAAGCTTAGACCGGCATCGAGCACCATCGGGCGCTTCTCTTTGCCACGTTCGAGGATGACGTAGCTCTTGTCTTCGAGCTGGTACAGCGTGCCCAGCGGCAGGTACGGGGCGTTGAATTTGTCCGTTACCCACAGCCCCCACGACTGGATGAGTTCCTGCGCGAAGTCCTCGTTCTTGAACCATTTGAGTTTGCTCATGCTTGTGCTCCTGTAAGAATCAGCATCTTGGCGGCAGCTTGGGCTTCGTCTAAGGTTAGCCCTGCGGGCAGCACCGCGCCAAAGTTAATATCGTCGCGGCGGTTCACTACCCATTCCCCGGTGAAGCGATTGGCCATCAGCCCGACATATTTCGTTTGCGGGTTGTCCACCAGATACCACGTCTCCGGGCTTAGGGTTGTGTGCTTTACCCATGTGAATTTCATACTGCCCCCAGTTGGAGTTGCACTGCGATGATGACGCGGAGCGCTTCGAGGTCTGTGGTTTCAAAGCGTTGGGCCAAATCGCCGCTGGGCAGGTGCACACTGGTGTATCCCATGAATGGGTACACATAGATTCCGCCGGTGCGAATGTTGCCCTCGTAAATACCGTACTCGTTGAGCCCATCGTTGTGTACGAGGCCTTCTGGTTTAAGCTCGATCATGTGTTTGCCTTTCTAAGATTAGATGTGAATGCCGTTAGGCATGTCTGCTTTATTGCCACATCACAGAGCGCCCGGGTTACCAGACGCTCCAAGATATGTAATATCTTTGGCTAGGGATAGCACTTGTCAGGTGGATATATCCGGGCGATGCCCGTCCCCACACTCTAGGGTTCATAACCATTTCCGGCAGAGGAACCCGTGCAGTTAACCTAGTATGCGTATCTTTTGCATGAAGGGAGGCTTGCCTCCCCGTGTCCGCTATCGCTTTCGGTGCGGGCTACATTACGCGCCCATGTCTGCACACTACTTGCTACACCACAACATGCTGGGGCTACACCCAACGTCTCGTTTCGCCACGGGAAGTAATCGCACATCCAAGTCGGGGTATGAACTCCCACGGTCTGGCCTGATTCCTACTGGTCGGCTTCTGGTCTTGAGTACCAGCGACGGCTTGATCGTCTAAGATTAGATTAAATGGAGTTCCATTAGTCCTAACCAAGACTGACGCAATAAATTATTAAAGAACAAAACCGGGATATGGACAAGCCTCGGTGCCGAGTGGGAAACGAATTCCCACTCGATGTATCTATTCTACCACATACATATAATAATGTCAATACCTTCAGGCCAAACTTTTCGCACGTTGCAGGGCCACGATTTGGGACACCCGAATCACCGAGAGGTTGAACTCGGCGGCAATCTTTGCATGGGTCGAGCCCGTGCGTGCCAGCTCCCAGATCTGCGCATCCCGTTGGCTGTTGTCCGTCTTGGTCGTGCGGCGCTTTGCAGGGGCGGCAGTGGTGGGTTCGGGTGCGTGGAGTTTTTGTAGTATGACCTTGGCCGGGCTGATTTCTTTGGCTTCGGACTCCGCAGTGATAGTTCCCCATGCCTCGGGGCCGAGGCCGAGTAAGAGTTTGGCGGCGTCCTGCAGTCCTTCCAATGGGTCGTCGTAGCCCATGTTTTTAAATCTAGTAGTCAGGGTGTCGGGGATGTCGAGGGTGTATTCCATGATCGGGGCGAAAAAGAGTTGGTGAAGTGCGTAGTATACGTATGATGTGTGTGGTGTGCAAGAGGTGCGGGGAGTCTAAGATTAGACGGGGTTTGTGCGGTTTGTGGGGGTGATAATAGTATGTTGTAACGCATGTAACGCAAATTGGCTTGTTGTAACACTGGACAGCGTAACGCGGGAAGCCTTATTCCATGCGGGTTTGAGAGGGCTATTATGTGGTTGTAACGCTTGTAACGCAAATTATGGATTTTTTGCCCGCAAAAGCCCCCTTGATCGGACGTCGGAAAATTTGCGGGGAGTCTAAGCTTAGACTGGAAAATTTTGACCGACACATAAAAAAGTGCGTTACAAGCGTTACAAACCCTAGAGAGAGAGAGAGAGATGATATATATATATGTGTGTGTGTGTGTAAGTTGTTGATTCGTAACGGTTTTTTCTGGGTATGTGTATTAATAGGGATGTAACGCTCGGCCCCTGCCATTTTCGTTACAAACCCCTGATTTGCGTTACATGCGTTACAACCTCATAGTACGCATAGTCTAAGATTAGACGGCCTTTCCGATCTGGTAAACCCGGGCCGTGTGGATGCCGTACTCCTTGGCGATGCCTTGGGCCGATGCTCCTGCCGCCAGCTTTGCGCGAATCTCTGCATCCCGCGTGTCGTTGGTTCGCGGCCTGCCGAGCCGCTTGGTTTCTTTAGGCGCAATGGCCGCCCGGATGGTTCGCACTACCCATTGCTCGGGTGTGATGCCTTGGCTTGCGGCCAGCGTGGCGATTGTGCCTGCGAATGGTTCGGGGATGGTGATGTCGATGTGCATGAGGACTCCAGAAATAAATCAAACAAACTAAGTATGCCTCGTCTAATCTTAGACGGCAACCCCCTCACGCACGCTCGCGCCCGAACTCGCTCACTCACCCACTCCCTCGCGGTCGCCCTACTATCACGCCGCGCCAAAGCGGCGCATGGTACAGACGTGGCAACGGCGGACGAAAAAAAGCCCGGCCGAAGCCGGGCTGGTGGATGGGTAAGATTAGACTTCGGGCAAAAACCCGCGCAAAATCGGTTCGGGCACATGGGCCAGTAATTCGGCCAGCGCGGTCAGGTCGGCGGATTCCAAGTCAATCAGGATGCGGTCGATCACTTGGTCAATCAGGGTTTCGTCTGTCATGTTGCATTATTCCTAAGGTAAGCCCCGGCCGAAGCCGGGGCGGGTTGATTACTTGTCCAAAACCGTTTCCTTGAATTCGGGCAGGGTGTCGATGCACAAGTCGAGCAAGTCGGCCGCGAAGTCGGCCAGATTCAGCAAGCGGGCCTGCGCCAGCGCTTTGCTGAGGGTTTTGTCCAAGTCCTTGCGGGTGGTGGTGGAAACCTTGCCGCCTGACTTGGCGTTGTCAGCGCGGCCAGCACTACCCGCGATGCCTGCGGCCGCTTTGCCCTCCTTGGTGAACAAGCTGGCCGCGAAGGGCACATCGTGAATGTAGGCCAGTTTCACCGATGTGGTGTAATTCTTGCACGCCGATTCGCCCAGCCCGCAATCAGCAAACAAGGCTTTGACTTGCGCGCTGGCGCCGATTTTGGCCCACGACTTTTCACGGTCAGCGGGCGCCGACAAAACAAGCCAGTCGACAATTTTCTGGCCGGCTTGGTTGCGATACCCGGCCACGGTGCCCTCGATTTTCTGGGCTTTGCCCAGCAACGCGCGGATTTCAGCGGTGAACGACTTAGAAAAAATGGATGCAGTCATGATGATTTCCTTTTGGTTAACCCGAACCGTGATTGATTCGGTATATGTATTACATCATAAGCCGGCGGGCTTGTCAACCCGTTGATTAAATCTAAGGTTAGACTGACCCCACCGCACCCCCATCCCCCGAACTGGCTTTGGGACTCCGCCCTGCCGCTTTACTCTGAGTTCCAAATCCTCCAACACCACCCCACCTCAAAAATACTACATATACAAAAATAAAAATCCCACCCTAGCGACCCCACCCCCCTCAACTCCAGCGACCCCCCGGGTGCAAAAATATTTGCCCATGCCAAAAAATTACATATACAATCCTGCAAACTCAGGAGCGCGACCCCCTCCATGCCGTACCAAGTCACTGTCGATTACGACGTCCCCTTTGCGGACTATGCCCCTACCTTTGAATCCCTCGAAGGCCGGGTTGCTGCTGCGCTTGCCACCCTCTCAGACACCGATTCGTTCCCCGATGCCATCGACCAGATGGATCAGGCGCTGTCGCGCTCCATTTTTGTGGGCGATCGGATGGCCTCCGACAACGATTTGTCCGAGCCGGGGGTGATTGCGCACATCGGCGCACTGCTGACCGAGTATGACAAGACCGTGGTGAAGTCTGCTGCACAACTGCGGACCTACATTACCAACCGGCTGATCCTTGAAACCGACAGTGCAGACCCCCGAGTGCGTCTTCGGGCACTGGAAATGCTGGGTAAAGTCTCAGATGTGGGCTTGTTCACGGACAAAACCGAGATCACGATGCGCCATCGCCCCACAGAAGAGCTCGAACAGCTGCTGCGCGAGCGTCTGACACGGGTCATCGAGGCCGAAGTGGTCGCGCCAGCCCCCAAAACTGCTGAAAAAGCCGCCCCGATCGACTTCACAGAGCTGGAAACGGACGATGGCCCTGCTAAGTGAGACTTCGCTGACCCCCGAGTTGCTGGAAAAGGTCATAAAAAGCCTGCCACACAACGAGGCGGCGGAGCTTTTGGCCATGATGGAGGAGTTGGAGGAGCGAAAAGTCGTCAAGGCGGCTCAAGATGACTTCTTGGCGTTCATTGCGGCCATCGACCGCAACTATAAGTTCGGTTTGCACCTGCGCAGGCTCGGAAATCTGCTGATGGACGTCGAAGACGGGACGAAAGACCGCATCGCGGTCAGCATGGCGCCTCGTATGGGCAAGTCCCAGATGATTTCGATCTACTACCCCGCTTGGTATCTCGGCCGGCACCCGGACCACAAGGTGATTGTGGCTTCACACACTGCAGATTTGGCGGTTGTGATGGCCCGTAAGGTGCGAAACCTGATCGCCAGTGCCGAATACGCGCGCATATTCCCCCAGACCAAGATCGCAAGCGACGCCAAGGCGGCCGCCCAGTGGAACACGACCCAAGGCGGTGAGTATTTTGCGATCGGTGTGGGCGGCGCGTTGGCCGGCCGTGGTGCACACCTCATCATTGCTGACGACCCGCTGTCTGAACAGGACATCAAGGCCGGAAACACCACAAGCCTCGACACGACCTACGAATGGTTCAGTGCCGGTCTGCGAACTCGTCTGATGCCAGAAGGCAAGATATGTGTATTACATACACGTTGGCACCAGCGGGACCTGATTGGACGCCTGCTCAAAGACTCGGCCATGAACGAGGGCGGCGACAAGTACGAAGCGTTTGAATTCCCGGCGATCCTGAACGAAGGCACAGAAAACGAGAAGTCGATCTGGCCCGAGCAGTGGACGCTCGAGTCGCTGCAGAAAACCCGGGCGTCGATGCACCACATCATGTGGCAGTGGTATGCCCAGTACCAGCAGAACCCCACGGCTGCCGAAGCTGCCATCATCAAGCGCGACTGGATCAGGTGGTGGAAAGGGGACACGCCCCCGCCATGCGATTTCGTGGTGCAGGCATACGATACGGCGCTCACGACCAAGGACCGCTCCGACTACTCGGTGTGCCATACGTGGGGTGTCTGGACAAACGAGCAGGACAATTCGACCAACGTCATCCTGCTCAACAAGGTCAAGGGCAAGTACGAATTCCCCGAGCTCAAGAAGATGGCCCACGAGCAGCACGAGGAGTGGGAGCCGGACTCGGTCATCGTGGAAGCGAAGGCCAGCGGCCAGCCGCTGATCGACGAGATGCGACGCTCGGGCATATTCGTGCAGGACTTCAGCCCGGGTAAGGGTCAAGACAAGATCGCCCGCTTGAACGCGGTGGCCGATATGTTCTCCGCCGGGCATGTATGGTTCCCCGAAACGGCATGGGCCAGCGCCACGGTGGAGGAAATCCTTGCGTTCCCAGCTGGCGAGCACGACGACGAGGTTGACGCCATGACACTGGCTCTCAAGCGCATCCGAAACGGTGGCTTGTTGCGCCTGAGCACGGACAAGGAAGATAATGAGGTCTTCATGCGTTCCCGTCGTGGGGCGGCTTACTACTAAGGATTTGATATGAACATGGTTCCCGGTATTGGTGGCGCCCCGATGGGCTTGGGTCTGGACGACGTTGTCTTGGACGATGCCCCTGCGATTGCAATTGAGATCGAAGACCCCGAAAGCGTCAAGATCGGCGCGGGCGGCCTAGAGGTCGAGATCGAACCCGGTGAAGAGCCCGGCGACGACGTTCCGTTTGACGCCAACTTGGCCGACTTCATGAGCGAAGGCGAGCTGCAGAAGGTGGCTGGTGAAATTGTTGAGCTGGTCGAAGCCGACATCAGCTCACGCAAAGAATGGGTGGAGACCTATGTCAAAGGTTTGGAAGTCCTCGGCATGCGCTACGAAGAGCGCACCGAACCGTGGGAAGGCGCCTGCGGTGTGTTCTCCACCCTGCTGACCGAAGCCGCAGTCAGGTTCCAGTCAGAAACCATCATTGAAACGTTCCCCGCCGCGGGTCCGGTGAAGACCGAGATCGTGGGCGCCATCGACAAGCTCAAGGAAGAGGCAGCGGAGCGCGTCCGGGACGACATGAACTGGCGCCTGACCGAGCAGATGCCCGAGTACCGCACGGAACACGAGCGCATGCTGTTCAACTTGGGCTTGGCCGGCTGCGCGTTCAAGAAGGTGTACTACGACACCGCCAAAGACCGCCAAGTGTCCATGTTCATCCCGGCCGAGGACGTGATTCTGCCTTGGGGCTGCAGTGGCATCCGTGACGCCGAGCGTGCCACCCACGTGCTGCGCAAGAGTGAAAATGACCTGAAGCGCCTGCAGGTTGCAGGGTTCTACCGCGACGTGGACCTCGGCGAGCCAGTGACCTTCTACTCGGACATCGAGAAGAAAAAGGCCGAAGACCAAGGGTATACCCTGACGGAAGACAACCGGTTCCAGCTGTTCGAGTGCCACATCGAGATGGAGCTGCCCGGGTTTGAGGACGAAGACGGCCTTGCCATGCCCTACGTGGTCACGATCGACCGCGGCACGAACAAAGTGCTTGCCATCTACCGCAACTGGGAAGAAGATGACAGCACGCACATCAAGCGCGATCACTTCGTACAGTACGACTACATCACAGGGTTTGGCGCGTATGGCATTGGCTACATCCACCTGATCGGGGGCTACGCCCGCGCTGGTACGTCGCTCATTCGCCAGTTGGTTGATGCCGGTACTCTCAGCAATCTTCCCGGCGGCGTAAAGTCCCGCGGTCTGCGCATCAAGGGCGACGACACCCCGATCGCCCCGGGCGAATGGCGAGATGTGGACGTGGCCAGCGGCGCGATCCGCGACAACATTCTGCCCCTGCCGTACAAGGAGCCTAGCCAAGTTCTGGCCGGGTTGCTGGAGAAGATCACCATGGAAGCCCGTCGTCTGGGCTCGATCGCCGACATGGAAGTCAGCGACATGGGTGCGAACGCCCCGGTGGGTACCACGCTGGCTCTGCTGGAGCGCCAGCTCAAGACCATGTCCGCCGTTCAGGCGCGTGTGCACTACTCGATGAAACAGGAGTTCAAGCTCCTCAAGCAGATCATCCGTGACCACGCCCCCGACTCGTATGCGTTTGACCCCGTGGCGGGCGATCGCATGGCGCTCAAGGCTGACTACGACATGGTGGACGTGATCCCCGTGTCCGACCCCAACAGCGCCACAATGGCTCAGCGGATCATGCAGTACCAAGCTGTGATCCAGCTGTCCCAACAAGCGCCTCAGATCTACGACCTGCCGGTCCTGCACCGCCAGATGATCGAAGTGCTGGGCATCAAAAACGCTGACAAGCTCGTGCCGACCGACGAAGACCTGAAGCCCCGCGACCCCGTGTCCGAGAACATGGCCTTCCTCAACGGCAAGCCCACCAAGGCATTCATCTCCCAAGACCACGACGCCCACATCGCTGTGCACACAGCCATGATGCAGGACCCCACAATCATGGGGCAGATCGGGCAGACACCGATGGCGCAGCAGATGCAGGCTGCCATAATGGCCCACGTGGCCGAGCACTTGGGCTTCAAGTACCGCGCTCAGATTCAGGAACGCCTCGGCGCCACGCTGCCAGCTCCGAACATGGAGATGCCAGAAGAAGTGGAAGTTCAGCTGTCGCAGCTGGTGGCTCAGGCCGCCAAGCAGGTGCTCACGATGAACCAAGGCCAAGCCGCCCAACAGCAGGCTGCGCAGCAGGCTCAGGACCCGATCATCCAGATGCAGCAGGCCGAGCTCCAGATCAAGGCCAAAGACGCCGAGACCAAGCAGCTCAAGGTCAAGGGCGACCTCCAGCTCAAAGCTGCCGAGTTGCAGCTCAAGGCTCAGGAGAGCGCGGCCAAAACTGGCGAAGACCCAGCGGTTGCCGCCATGCGTCTGCAGCAGGAGATCATGCAGGCCCAAGAGATGCACGCCATGGAGATGGCCGCCAAACAGGCGGAACTCCAGCAGGCGCAGGCTCAGGCCCAGCAGCAACAGCAGCAGCAGGCCATGATGGCCCAGCAGAAGATGGCCCAAGGTCAGCAGAAGATGGCACACGGCGGACAGGTGCACGCGCAGAAACTGCGCCACGCCGAGCGCATGGCTGAGCTCAAAGCCCAGCAGGCGAACCAACCTGCCAACAAACCTACTAAGGAAGAATGATGGACAACCAGATTCTGGAGTACTTGACGAAAAAGTACGAAGACGAAATCAAGGTCCTTCAAGAGAGTTTGGGAGCCGGCGCAGCGAAAGACTACGCCGAGTACCAGAACCTGTGCGGCGTTATCCGGGGTCTGTTGACCGCACAGCGCGAAATAAACGACCTCTTGCGAAAAGTAAAGGACTACGATGACTCC
>JACCDU010072240.1_pt1 | contig 20496 bp, 13 predicted proteins | sample 7446081 | NCBI WGS metagenome assembly JACCDU01 (sample SAMN15323447, study PRJNA562643) | freshwater metagenome | isolation source: river surface water | place: USA:Blue River Watershed | collected 2017-08-17
ACCTAGCGATGTGCTAGAAACTAAAACAACACAATCTGATATTAGTAAAGTTATTTCTAATCATCTAGACGAAAATGGATATTTGAAAGACGAACACCAATATCACAAGGCTTTAGCAATGTTTAGAGACCCAGATGGTTTTGCTAAGTTCTTTTATGAACAAGGAAAAGCAGATGCTACTGATAATGTTATCAAAGACGCCAAGAATATTGAGATGTCTGTAAGAGATAACAAACAAGTAACTCCAAAAGGAGATGGTCCTAAAATGAGAGTTGTTTCTAGCGATGATTTTGAAGGTGGTATGAAAATTAGAAAAAGAAAATAATAATTAAACACAAACACAAAACATGGCTCAAGCTGTAAATTTTTCAACTAATGCTATCACTGGTGGAGCTCAATTAACTCCAGCTCCAGTTAAAGCAACATTATCTACTAACTATGTAGGTACATTTGACTTTTTGTCACATGAATTACCAGACCTTTACGAAAAAGAATTCGAAAGATTTGGTAACCGTTCTATCGCATCTTTCTTACGTTTAGTAGGTGCTGAGATGCCTTCTACTTCTGATTTGATCAAATGGAGTGAGCAAGGTCGTCTTCACGTATTTGGAACCGCTACTAAAGCAACTGCATCTACAATTACTTTCTCTGCGGCTCACAACGTACGTTTGAACCAAACTGTAGTTATTAATGATACTTCTAACGGAGTTACTATTAAAGCTTTAGTTACTGGTATCGATGTAGATGGTGTAACTGTAACTGTTGCTCCTTATAGCGCTGCTAACTTAGCTGCTTTGAGTACTACTTCAGGAGCTTTGAAAGTATTCGTTTATGGTTCTGAGTTCAAAAAAGGAACTAACGGTATGTCTGGTTCTTTGGAAGCTAAATCTGACATCTTAGAAACTAACCCAATTATCATCAAAGATAAATACGAGGTTAATGGTTCTGATATGGCTCAAGTTGGTTGGATTGAAGTTACAACTGAAAATGGTGCTTCAGGATACTTATGGTATTTGAAATCTGAGCACGAAACTCGTTTACGTTTCGAAGATTACCTAGAGATGTCTATGGTTGAAGGTGAGCCTGCTGCTGTAGGTTCTGCTGTAGCTGCTGCTGGTTACAAAGGTACTAAAGGTTTGTTCTACGAAATCGCTAATAGAGGTAACGTTGGAACAGGTGCTATCACTGAAAGAGCTGACTTAGAAAACATCATCAAGGTGTTAGATAAAGAAGGTGCTATTCAAGAGAATGTATTATTCGTTAACAGAAAAACATCTTTCGAGATTGACACTGTATTAGCTGCTCAAAACAACTTCGGTTCAAGTGGAGCTTCTTACGGTTTGTTTGACAACGAACAAGACATGGCATTGAATCTTGGTTTTAAAGGATTTAACTTAGGTTATGATTTCTACAAAACTGACTGGAAATACCTTAACGATGCTACAACTAGAGGTTCTATCTCTGACATCGATGGTGTATTAGTTCCTGCTGGAACATTGACAGTTTACGACCAAGTTCTTGGTAAAAACGCTAAACGTCCGTTCTTACACACACGTTACAGAAAATCTGAAACAGAAGATAGAAAATACAAATCATGGATCGTTGGATCTGCTGGTGGTGCTTCTAACTCTGAATTAGATGCGATGCAAGTTAACTTCTTATCTGAAAGAGCTTTGGTTGTTTTAGGTGCTAACAACTTCATGTTGTTGAAATAGTAGTTAATAAGTTTCTTATTAATATCATTAAAGGTAGACTTCGGTTTACCTTTTTTGTTTTATATTTGCATGTACGAATTTTGATTTTTTCTCTCATTTTTTTTAAACCACTAATTAGTTAATTCTTTTTAGTGGTTTTTTTTGTTATATAAAAATAAGTTGTATATTTGCACAATGAAAAATACAAAAAACAATAGTCTACGTCACCCGCAACAAGATAATCTCTTGGGTGGAATTGGTGTGTAGTATTGTTATAAAAATATATTTGAACCAAAGCCATCCATATCGGGTGGCTTTTTTATTTCGCGTAGTGACAAAATTGGTTACGTGCCCGCCTTGGAAGCGGGAGACTGTAGGTTCGAGTCCTGCCTATGCGACAAAATACAGTATGATGCAATGGTTAGCATACGAGATTTTGACTCTCGCTATCTAGGTTCGAGTCCTGGTACTGTAACAAATGGTGTTATTGCGCTTAACGGCAAGGCGGTTGGACTGTGAATCCAATTATATGAGTTCGAATCTCATATAACACCCAATTTAGTATAGTTCAATGGATAGAACAACAAGCTACGAACTTGTAAATGGGAGTTCGAGTCTCTCTACTAAAACCAATACCGAAATGACGTAAAAACGAATTGGCAGAGTATCCAGTCTTAGAAACTGGGGTTTTATGGGTTCGAGTCCCATTTTCGGTACAAATAAAATAAATTCGTACTTTTGCACTTTAATTTTAATATAATTTAATTATGGCAAGACCAGTTACAAAGAAGGAGCTTCCTTCTAAGAAAGAATTCGAATTTAAAGATAGAGTATATCTGTTAAAAGGGAATTCAACACCAATCTCTTATATGCTTCGTTCAAAGCATTCACCAAACAAACCATTATTGTATTTTGACCAAGAGTTCAAAGTAAACCGTGCATTAAGATGGAGTGACAATCAAACATCTCCTTTTATTGACGAGCAAGATGGATACGCTGTAGCAACACCAATCATTTTTGAAAATGGTTCTTTGTATGTTAAGAAAGAACAGGTTGAGTTACAGAAATTCTTATCTATCTATCACCCAGATAATAACAATGCTTATTACGAGTTTGATGCTGAAGAAAAAGCAGCTGAAGAGTATGATGAGTTAACTGCTAAGTTAGATGCTCAAAATACCGTAAGAGAAATGCCTATCGAAGACTTAGAAGCTATCGCTAGAGTATTATTGAAAGGTAAGGTAGAATTAATGACTTCTTCTGAATTAAGAAGAGATATGTTGATTTTTGCAAGTAAGAATCCACAAGAGTTTACATCTTTAGTTAATGATGATTCTATTAAGTTTAGAAACATTGCTATTAGAGCGGTTCAAATGGATATCATAAATGTAAGTTCTGATGGAAGAACTGTTAATTGGAGTGGTAAAGATGGTGGTAGAATAATCACTGTTCCATTTGGTGAGAATGCTTATTCTGCATTAGCCGCATTCTTTTTGACAGATGAAGGAATGGATGTTTTATCTGATATTTCAAACAAATTGTAAAGCATAACGCACCCATATAGTTGTTTGACTATATGCAAAGCACTCTCGGAAGGGGGTGCTTTTTTTTTATTAACTTTGCACAAAATAAGATATTATGATGATTAACGATGTAAGAAACATGGTTGACTTTATACTCAATAAAGAAAGCCGTGGATACATAACACCTTTGCAGTTTAATACTTTTGCTAAACAAGCACAACAAGAAGTTGTTGATGAATTTTTTTACGACTATAATAAAAGCATCGTTAGCAAAAACCAAAGAACTGCTTATAAAGAACTTGTAAAAGAAGCTAAAGAGGGAATGGATATTTTTGCAGTTGCTCCTACTACTTTAACTTATGATAGTGGTAGTGGTTTATTTGTTCCGCCATCTGATTTTTACACTAGTATCAGTTTAATATATAACGGAAAAGAAGTTGAGGAAGTTCCTAGAGACAAGTTAAGTTACTTTTTGACAAATACAGTTGTTGGACCTAGTGTATTCTATCCTTCTTACATAAAGTATAACGATAGGTATAAGGTTTACCCAGAGACGATAAATTCTGATGTAAAGTTAATATACTTTAGAAATCCTAAAGATCCTAACTGGACATACGAAATGATTGGAGGTAATGCTATTTTCAATCAATCTAAATCTGGTTTTCAAGACTTTGAAGTTGGATTTGAAGATAAGTTTAAATTAATAACCAAGATACTTAAGTATGCTGGTTTAAACATAAGAGAATCCGATGTTGTTGGTGCTGCTATAGCATTTGAAAACAGAGATGACGCAAAATAAAAGTTAAATAAGATATGGCTCAAATTACAGATTTTGAATACTATGAGAATAGTGGTAATAACCCTAAAGATGAAAATTGGGGTGATTACCAATATGTAGCATTGAAAGATGTTATCAATAACTTTTACATGATGTACGTTGGTGATGATAAAATCATAAACGATTGCAAAAGATACGAAGTTGTTTTTCACGCAAAAAGAGGAATGCAAGAGTTGAATTATGATGTTGCTAAAGAAGTTAAAGCTTTAGAACTTGAATTACCAGATAACTTACAATTACCTGTACCTAAAGACTACATAAATTACGTTAGAATTAGTTGGGTTGATGATGATGGTAAGTTTAGACCTATAATTCAAAATAACCAATCAGGAATTGTAACTGCTTATCTACAAGATAATAACTATAATGTATTATTTGATAATAATGGTCAGGCTTTAGAAGGTACTTCTACTACTGAGACAAATAGCAGGAATCCAAAGTCGAACAATTTAAACGACAGTGGTACAGAATACTTATACGGAAGTAGATTTGGTATTGATGGTAAAACAGCCAATCAAAACGGAACTTTTATAATAAACAAGAATCTTGGAGTTATGAGATTTAGTTCTGACTTAGTTGGTAAGACTATAGTTGTAGAGTACATATCTGATGGATTATCTGATTTATCTGAGGATGAAATAAAGATAAACAAGTTAGCTGAAAAGTTTTTATATCACTTTATAAAGTATGAGATACTAACTAATAAGTTTGGAGTACAAGAATATATAGTTCAGAGAGCTAGAAACGAATACAGAGCAATTAGAAACAACACTAAAATTAGAATGTCAAATATTCGTTACGATGAGATTTTACAATCTATGAGAGGTGGAAGCAACTGGATAAAATAATATGGAGTTAAAAAAGACTTTTATAGGTGGGTTAATGAACAAAGATTACGATGTTCGATTAATACCAGAAGGAGAATACATTGATGCTGAAAACATAATTGTATCAAATTCAGAAGGCTCTAACGTTGGTCTTGTTCAAAAATCAAGTGGATTAGATAAATTAACAAACATAAGTATTCCTACAGACGCAATAACAATAGGTAGTGTGTCAGAGGAAGGTAATGAGTGTATCTATTGGTTTGTAACATCAAGTATTGGTAACTTTATATACGAATATAATATATTAGACAATAACTCTTTATCAGTTGTTTTATCAGACAACAGGATTGGTGGTGCAAACGTTTTGAACTTCAATTCAGAATACAAGATAACTGGAGCAAATGTAATATACAATTCTTTTAATAAAGAAAAATTACTTGTTTGGACTGACGATTTAAATCCTATACGTTGTATAAACGTAAATAGAGCCAAATCCTTACCGATAAATGGATTTGAGACACAAGACATCAGTTTGTATAAAAGAGCTCCGTTTAAGTCTCCTAAATGTACTCCTACGCAGTTTGGGGATGGAACTGAAAACAATATAAAAGAAAGATTTTTATCTTTTGCTTATAGATATAAGTATATAGATGGAGAGTATAGTGCTACTTCTTCATTTAGTAATCCTCAATTTTACCCATCTGATTTTTCTTTTAATTTTTCTACTCAGGAAAATACTGGAATGATTAACTCTTTTAACGCTATAAACATAGGTTTTAATACAGGTGATAAAAATGTAACTGATGTTCAATTACTTTTTAAAGAAAGTAATAGTAACAATATATACGTTATTGAGAATCTAAATAAAAAAGATGAGAAATACGGAGATGATTCTGATAAGACATTTTTATTCTCTAATAATAAAATATACTCTATACTTCCTGAAGATGAGGTTAACAGATTGTACGATAACGTACCAGTTGTAGCTAAGGCTCAAGAGTTTATAGGTAATAGGATAATGTTCGGAAACTATGTTGAAGGTAGAGACTTAGTTGATTCTTCTGATAAAAAAATAAATGTAGATTTCAAGACGTCTTTTGTAGCTGAAGATTTAAAGAATAACGAGTTAAGCGTAACCGTAAGTAGTGATGTAACAACAGATAATGTTTTGAACGTACAGTTAAAACCAAGTGATCTGTTGAAAGGTAAGATAATTACAATATCTTTTAGAGCGAGTAGTGATACTCCTTTTTTTGGTAATTACAAGTGCGACTTGTCTTTTTATTTAGAAAAAACATATGCAAGTGCATTTGAACTATCTCAATCTGTAGAGTTTACTACATTTTTAACTTCAGTAGCCAACAATAATTTTAAAAATGCAAACCTAAGTAACGTAGAACCTGATAACGATGTTGAATCTTATCCAGAAAAGTACAAACCTTTTGTGTTATTATCTGCAATATCTAGTGATTTGTTAAGGTTAAAAATACCATATATAAGACATCAAATAGATACTACTCCTTCTAATACAGAAGACTCTTTATTTACATATCAAAATGAATACTATCACATAAAACAAGATACAGTAAAAGTATATTCGTCTGATGGTAATGTTTACGCTAGTTGTAAATCAAATAGAAGTTACGAGACTGGTATCGTTTACTTAGATGATGACGGTAGATATTCAACAGTTTTAACTAGTAAAGATAACACTTCATTTATACCTATCAAGAATAGCGTTACAAGTAACAACTTGGTTTTAACTATAAAAAATAAAGCTCCAAAATGGGCTAATAGATATAAAATATTCGTAAAAGACAGTAGATTAGATTACCACACAATATATAGTTCTGTTGCTTACGAAGAAAATTCATTTTTATGGATAAAACTTGAAGGGCAAGATAAACAAAAGGTAAAAGAAGGTGATTATTTAATCATTAAGAAGAATTTAGATGGACCTTCTGAAGATGTTATAAAAGTACAAGTTTTAGAATATACTGTTAAAGATAAAGATTTTATATTAGATAATAAAAACCCTGCTGGTGATGACATAATAGAACCCGCTGGTGTATATATAAAAGTAAAATCATCTTCTAGTTTAAACGTAAACAATATAGAAAAGAATTTTTACGACTTTGAAAAAGAGTCTATGGATACTGGTGACGATTTCTTTGTACTAGGTGGTGGCGTTGCTGGCTTTTCAGTAAACAAAGGTACGTTTAGCCTTCCAAATATAGAGGACATACCAATATTGCCTGGAAGTAGAATATCTATATCTATAGTAAATCATAGAACTGGACTAGAAAATGTAGAGTTTAAAAAAGAATATATATCTAGTGATAGTTACAGTAGTTTCGAGACTTGGTTTGGCACAGAAGGTGATGGATTAGGTGATTTTGAAACATATAGTTTTGTTAGGGGTTTTGCTACACCTTACGATACAGGCGGTGGTATATTTAACGGATTACCAAATAGAGGAGAAAACATAACTTTAGATCCAAACGGTTATTTATATTTAAAAATAAAAAACGAGTTGAATGGAAATGGAGCTAACAGATCTTTTCTTAGTGCTCACATAACAATAACAAATGGATTTAGTGCTTTGATATTTGAAACAGACTCTAAAGATAATGATTCTGAAGTTTTTTATGAGACTCAAGATACTTATTTAATAGATAATGGTTTGCATATGTCAAAAAAGGACGACTATGATGGGGATGTTGATCAAACAGTAAATTTACCAGCAGTAATAAACTTAGATTGGTTTAATTGCTTTACTCAAGGTAACGGTGCCGAAAGTTATATTGTTAAAGATGTTTTCAATAAAAACTTTTTATCTACAAACTCAAGACCAAACGCTGTTCAATTAGATGGTTACAAACAAGTAAGGAATATTGCTTCTATAACTTATAGTGGTGCTTTTGATAAAACAACTAACTATAACTCTCTTAATGAATTTAACTTATCAAGAGCTAATTATAAAGATTTAGATGATAAGTATGGTAGCATTCAAAAGATACATTCTAGAGATACTGATTTAGTTGTATTTCAAGAAGATAAAGTTCATAGAGTATTATACAATAAAAACGTGTTGTTTGACGCAATAGGTGGAGGTCAAGTATCTTCTATAGAAGATGTTCTTGGTCAAGAAATACCATTTGCTGGAGAATGGGGTATTAGTAAAAATCCTGAGAGTTTTTCTTATTATGCAAACTCAATATACTTTACGGATGCAACTAAAGGAGTTGTATTGAGACTTGGAGGAGATGGATTAGAACCAATATCAAAATACAAGATGAGAGATTGGTTTAAAGACAACTTAAGAGAATACAAATCTAATTTCAAATACGGTGGTTTTGACCCAGTACATGATAACTATATATTGTCTTTATCAGATCAAAAACCAACCTTTGAAAGTTTGCTTTCTTGTGGTCAAATAATACAATGGTTAAATATAGATGCTAATACGTCTTACAGCTATACGATAGATTTAGGAAGTAACATTGGTAATCATGTTGTAAATTACACGATACCAACTGGTAGTGTATTTGATTTTGAAATGAATGTAAATGGTGTTGTAAGTGTTTTAGAAAACGCTACTGGAAGCGGTAACTTTACAGTTGCAAAAACAACTACTGGTAGAGAAGGTTCTTTAACTATATATAACAGAGAAAACACACCTGGTTCATTATCTCTTAAAAACATATGTGTTGCAAATCCTCAATTAGAAGTAATAACTTTAGTTGTTGGTGATGAATCAGATTCTGGTAAGTCTATGACTAATAAGTACGAATGGGTTAATTCTACAACATCTACTAGTGGAGGTTCTTCTTTATTAGATGTATTTACAACTACTGCTGTGACTAGATTCAACTCTGACACTGGTAGTGAAGGTGAAAATGAAATACCTTACAATAACTCTACTATAAGAGTAACGTCAACAAAAGGTACTGGTCAATTTACTTCTTGTAATAGAATAGGATATGTTATTACTAGTAGTGATTTAGACGCACAACAAATATTAGATTCAGCTACATACCCTACAATAACAAATTCGGGAGATGACAATTACATTGAATTTACATTTACAAGAACTGGAAGTCAAAAACTTTACTTGGTTTGGGATTATATAGATGTTGAGAATTGTGATGTTACACCTTACTCTGTTAACCTATGTTATGATGCAGAAGACTTTGCCTTGGCTTGTGAGTGCGATTCAATACCAGAATGTACAGATAGAAGAGTTGTTTTCCAAATATGTAATTCAAATTCAGCAATGGATGATAATTTCGATATTTACTTAAATGACACTTACATAGGTGCTGTGGATTTATCTTCTAATACACAAGTTGGATCTGTATTTATAGCTGATACAAATACAAGTGTATCTTTAGCTTCGTCTGATTTTGCATGTCCATTGTCAGGAATGGTTACATACCACTTTGATCCGAGTATATTACTTTCTTCAAACGTTTTAGAAATGAGAAATACTCAGAATAATGGTAATGGAAACTTTGGTTCTGTAGGAATTAGAAACTATTCTTTATCTGGAAATGATCTTAGTAGTCCTTGCGTTATTAACAACTTAGAATACTCTGGAACATCTGGAACTAGTTTTACACTTAACTTTGACTACACTCAGTGTTGTTCTGAAGTATTATAAATAAACAATAAAAAAATAAATGGCAACAAGTTCAACATATTACATAGACAGTAGCAGTTTTAACACTGCTACGTCTGTGTACACAAATCAAGAGTTAACAATAAAAGCTCCTGATGGGTATTACTCAATAGGAGGTCTTTATAGAAGACAACTCTTTGGAAACTTGCAAGAGTTGGTAAGTTGTAGTGGAGCTCCATTACCTGTTAATTGCGTTGTATCAGAATGGTCAGAATGGTCTTCATGCGTAGATGGATCTAAAACAAGAACAAGAACTGTTATAACTCCTGCTGAAAACGGAGGTACGGCTTGTCCTGCTTTAACAGAGACTCAATCATGTTCTTCTGAAGAGGCTTGTACTAGTTACACACACATAGCAAGTAGAGACTCTTTAATAACATATACAGCTTGTGATGGTACACCAAAATCGATAAGTACTTCTAGATTTAGTAGTTATACTTTCTGTGCGATAACTGGAAGTCAATCTGGTGGAACTGGTACTTGGTTTAATAATGGATTCTGTAGTTAATAAAAATAAAATATGTCAAAGACAATAAGTTTCGATGAAAAGAATAATGGATGGACTTCATTCTGGTCTTATAAACCAGAGTGGATGTCTAGACTTGGAAATAACTTTTACTCTTTTAAGTGTGGTCAATTATTTAGACACCATTCAGAAGTGGCTAGTAAGAATTTGTTTTACGATAATAACGCATCTCTTGTAAATTACGATTCATATGTAGAATTTGCTTTTAACCAAGACCCAAGCGATGTTAAACATTTTAAAACAATGTCTTTAGAATCTAGTGATAGTAATTGGGATGTTGAAATTATAAGTAATTTAGATTCTGGATATATAGACAACACTCACTTCCAAACTAGAGAAGGAGAGTATTATGCTTATATAAGAAGAAACGAAGAAGACTTATTGGACTTCTCACATATATCAGTTCAAGGATTGGGTACACCAATATCTAGAAGTGGTAATACGTATACGTTTTCTTCATTACCATCTTTTTTATCAGAAGAAGATTGTTTATATTTTGTTAAGACCAGTGACGGTTCTGTAGTTAAAGTTGGTAGATTGGTTTCTTTTAATCAATCACAACTTACAACTGTAGTTCCAAATCCTTCAATAACAATAGAGAACAATGCTTTTTATTTTATAGCTAAAAACTCAGAGGCAGAAAGTTTTGGTATTAAAGGATACTTTGCTAAAGTAAAGGTTAAGTCTACTGGTGTTGGAACACCGCAAGACTTATATTCTGTGAATTCACAAGTATTCAAATCTTTCCAATAGGTATTAAATAAATCTTTAATAGGTATTAAAGAAAAGTTTAAAGATAATAGTAAATATATATATAAATATATATATAATTAAGTATCTTTGCATAAATTAATATAATGGAATTTAGATATATTGAACAATCCGACTACGAAATGTTAGTTGATTGGTGGAAGTTTTGGAGATTTCCAGCTCCACCGATTGAAATGCTACCTGATTCTGGTGTGATTGTGAACAAAGATGGTGTAGATATATGCGCTGGTTTTATATATTTCACAAATAGCAAGACATGTTGGATTGAGTTTATAGTTTCAAATCCAAGCGTGAAGCAAAAAGAAGACCGTAGAGAGGCGATAACTAATGTGATAGAGGTTTTATGCTCTATAGGTAAAAACAACGGTTATACGATAGCTTATACGTCTTTAAAAAATGAGAGTCTACAGAACAAGTATTTGGAATGTGGATTCATAGAGGGAAGTAAAAATTGTAATGAATACGTAAAACGATTATAATATGGCAGCAATAACGTCAGCCGCTGTGGCTGTAGCTGGAGGAGCTTATCAGGCTATAAGTTCAGCTAAACAAGCTAGAGAAGCTAAAGATGCTTTGAATAATTTAAAAACACCTGAACTAAAAAATGTAGCTGAAGGTTTGCAAGTTAGTACTTTAGGTTCTGACTTACAAAGAGAAGAACTTGGTAGACAATATTCGAGTGGTGTAGATGCTTTAAGAAGTGGAGGTATAAGAGGTGTTATAGGAGGTCTTGGTACATTAAGCACTCAACAAAATCTAGCTAATAGACAAATTGGAGCTGATTTAGACGCTCAACAAAAGCAGATAGATCAAATTAGAGCTCAAGATGAGCAAAGAATACAAGGTGTTAAAGAGCAAAGATACCAAGGAGATATAGCTGCTTTGTCTTCTCAATATAATGCTGGTCAGCAAGGTGTTATGCAAGGCATATCTGGAATTGCTCAAGGAGTTGCTAGTGGAGCTCAAATGATACAAAGCCAAAACAACTTCGATAAGATGTTAAATGCTGGTATCCCAAATGCAGGAGCTAACGCACCAGTTATAAGCGGACTTAGTTCTGCTGGTTTGGTTAACACTGCTTATAACATGTTACCTACTGCTGCTAATATAGCTTCTGGATATTATTCATCTCCACAAATGACTCCTGCTGGATTGACTTATAGTACTATTCCAACAGCAAATGTAAAAATTAAAACCACTTAATAAATGGCTATAGGTAAAGTAAACGCATACGCTACTGTAGAAGGTCCTAAAGTTGATTTTGGAGATATAGCTTTGAATGCACAAAAGATTCAACAAGCTGATCTTGAAAGAATGAAAGACATGATTCCCAAAAAAGAGAAGAATGACTTCAAAATAAATAACATAGAAGGAGGTTACACTAAAACAGGTAATGGTGGTTATGATCAATCAATGACTAATTTAGTTAATAAACTTACTGAAAGGAATTTACTAATAAATAAAGAAGCTGAATCTATAGGTAGATATACTCCTGAATTAGCTGCTGAACAACAAAAGATACAGAATACATTAAAAGGATTAGATATTGTAGCTAAAAAATTCACAGAAGACGCAACTGGTTTTGCAAAAGATTCAAAAGAAGGTAAGTTTTCTAGTGTAGATAAAAGTAGGTTTGACATATTTGAAGATATAGCTCAAAAAAGAAATGTTGAAATTGACGAAGATGAAGATGGAGATATATTGTTTAGAGTTAGAGCTACCGATAAAGATGGAAAATACCTTTTAGATTCTAGTGGTAATCCAGTATATAAAAAATTCAATGACAGAGGTGTAGAAAGAGACTCTATAACTAAGTATGAATTAGAAAATGGTTCTTTATTTGGAAACACAATTAAAGAATTAGATAGAACAAAAACCATAGGTGAGATACAAAATAATCTTAAATTAAGAACTAGCGTTGTAGATGCTAATGGTACATTAACAAGAACAAGAACGTTTTTAAATGATGATGATGAAGGATATGTTAACAATGCTGTAAATGGTGTGTTATCAAATTATGATAATTTAGCTTCTTATTTATATTCTTTAGATAGAGAAAAATACTCTACTCCTAAAACACTTGAACAGTATGTAAAAGATGGAGACGTTGAAGTTGCTAGAAAAGCGATGAAAGATGGAGTATTAGCTGGATTAGGATTTGAAAATAAAGAAGATAGAGTTAAACCGCCAGTTACAAATATAAATCTAGGAAAAGAGGATAAAACAAATTACGTTTCTCCAATTGCTTCTGAAAAAATTGTTACATATAGAAAAGGAGGTAAGGTAAAAGGAGAAAGAGCTACTGGATATATGCTTTCAGTAAATCAAAATGACGACAATATATTTGTAGGAAGTCAAAAAGCTCAATTAGAAGGTGTTGGTTACGATAATCAATCTAAGAGATTTTATATTAGTTACTATGCTAAGGTAGGTGAAAACAAAAAAGTTAATGGAGGTTCTGAATCGACTAGTGTATCAGAAACAAGATATCTTCCTTTAAACGGAAAAGGAGCTAAAGTTTCTGTAGCTAATACGATTATACCTAAATTATCTTTCCAAGATGAAAATGGAAATGTAAGAAAATACAAAGATGTTAGTGAAATTATACAAGCTATAAAGAGAGCAGATCCTAATGGAAAATATTTCGGAGGGATATCAAATAAAAAAACCAATAAAACAAACGACCCTTTAGGTATACGATAATTTATGGAAGAAGAAGTTTTAAATCCAATAACTCCTCAAGAGTTTTCAAGTAAAATAAAAGCTAAATATCCTCAATACAAAGACATTGATGATGTTTCATTGGCTAAAAAAATGGTGGAGAAATATCCAGAGTATTCTGGACAAGTAGACTTCGGTTTAAAAAAAAAAGACGGATCTCAACCTACATATCGAAAAAATCTTTTGGAATTGGTATCGAAACCAAAAAAGCAAGGTACTTTATTGGGTACAGAGCCTCAAAAGAAAACTTCGGAATCGGTATCTTTAAATGGAACTACAAAGAGTAGATTTGGTAAGGTAGCTACTTCTAAACCAACTCCTGTTGGAATGAAGAAACTTAATGGTAAGTTATCTAACGATGACTTATCTAAGATGAAAGCTACTAATAAACCAGAGGCTAACGTAATACAACAACCTAGTGAAAATCCTAGAGACGGATTCCTTGATTACTTAAGTGATACTGCTGAGGTTGGTATACTTTCTACTGAAAAATTTCTAGTAGATACTCCAGAGATGATTTATGATTTAGCTTCTAAAGCTAACATGCTACCAACTGGACAAGTAGATAGAGCAATTACAGAAGCAACTGGAATTACTCCATTTAAAAGAATGCAGAAGCAACTTGGCTTTGAAAACATACCATCTAATATACTAAAAGAAAAGATAGATGGTTTGAATCAAAGAATTCAAGATAAAAGTAAAGATTATGGAGGAGATCCTTTATCTGCTATTGAACAAGGTAGATATTCAGATGCTGCTAAATTAATAGCTGGTTCTACACTTCAATCAGCTCCAATGATGGCTATATCTATAGGTACTGGTGGAGGGTCTGCTGCGTTAGCTTCTATAGGTGTACTAACTGCTTCTGGTAAGTATCAAGAAAACTTACAGAATAAAGAATTATCTCAAAACGAAAGACTATTAAACGCAGCTGGTTCTGGTGTTCTTGAATCAACTTTAGGACACTTCTTTTCTGGAGCTTCTGGAGCTGTAGCTAAAAGAATACTTAAAGATAAAGGTGTAGAGGTAGGTTCTAAAATACTTTCTAATTCTTTCAGAAGATTTGCAGAAAAAAACATAATGAAGAGTCCAGTTATAGGACTTGTAGGTGAAGTACTTGAGGAAACTGCTGTAGAGGGAGGTAATCAGTTAAATGATTTCTCTGTAGGTATAAGAAAAGAATTTGATGGTAGATCAGCTATAAACGCTGGTTTATCAGCTATAGGTCTAGGTGGAACGAATACCGTTTCTGTTTATGGTGCAAAAGCATATATGTCAGCAAATAAGTATAGTCAAATAAAAAAGACCAATAAAGCTATAGCTAGACTTCAAAATGAAATTAACAATGAAGGAATTAGCGAAGAGAGTAAAAAGATTTTTCAAATAAAATCAGAGGAACTTATAGCTAACAACAAGAGAGCTTTAGGAGAAGAGATTGAGAAATTAAAAACACTTTCTACAGAAGACAAGGCTTTACTTAAAAAAACCAATTCTATTATAGATGAGGTATCTATCTCAATTGACAACATAAAAGAAGATAAGACTTTATCTCCAGAAGCTAAAAGAATAGCTACTGCTGAGATATACAAAGACTACGTTGAAGCTGCTAAAGTTAAAAGAGGAATTTTATCAAAATTAAAAGATGTAAAGGTAGAAGGTGATTTCACAGATTTCACTGGAGTCCCATTGGATTTTGATATAGAGACAAGCGGTGTTGCATCTTTACCGATAGATAAACAGAGTGAGTTAAATAAAAAAGCTCTTGAGGAATTAAATACAGAGTTGAATCCAACTAGTATGGAGCAAGTAGATATCACTAAAGATATGGTATCTGAAAGAGCTAGTAAACTATATGAAAAAGAAATAGAATCTGCTAAAACTGTTCAAGAAGAAGTTGTTATTCCTAATGAAGAAGTTATTGATGTAAAAGAAGATGATAAAGGAAGAAAATTTACATACACATCTACAACTTCAGAAAAAGACGGTGTAAAAACTACTAAATTTGAATTTAATAGAAGTGATAAAGATTCTTCTCAAAGAAACAGTGCGGCTGTTGATGCCGACAAAGTTTTAGATAAATATGGCTATGAAATAGATGAATCTTATGTTCCTGAAGGCACTAAGGTTGTTGGAGTTAGAGAGATTAGAGAGGGAAAAGATTCAGTAGGAGCAACTGTTGATTTTGAAATTACAAATGAAGATGGAACTGTGCAGAAATTTGTTAGTGAAGTTGCTTTGAAAACTAAAGATAGTAATAAAACAATTCCTACTCAAGAAGATGTTGTTGAGGAAGATATTAAACCTGAAGATATAAAGGTTTCTAAAAAAGAAGATGGCGATTTTGACACTAAAGCTATAGATGTATTTAAGGCTGGTTTAGAAGCTATTAAGATAACAAAGGCAACGTCTAAAGCTAAATTGAAATCATTAACAGATACTGTAAATTCTTTGGTTCAAGATGTAAATGGTAAACCAAAAAAGGTTAGTGTAACTGTAAAACAAGCTAACGCTATAATAAAGAGGATAGGAAGTTTAAATTTAGACAATCCTAAAACAACAGATAAATTAATAGAATACGTTACTAATATTGTTAACAATGCAGAATACAAAGACAAGTTAGATAATTTAGATTCTACTATATCTGGCATTAAGAGTAAGATTAAGTCTAAAAGTATAGACCCTGAACTAAAGGATTTAGCTAAAAAATTTGTATCTATAAAGCCTAAAAATGTAGATGATATAGATACTTACTTTGATATTGCTGATAACATAAACAAAAATATATCTGGTTCAACAACTAGAGGAAGTAGGTTAAATATAGCTGAAGGTATTGATAAAGCTAAATTAGCTGAATACATAGACAGAGAACTTGAGCAATCTAAAAGTTTAGATATTCAAGAAGTGATGAATTCCTTCTATGAGAACACTGGATTAAACCCATCTGATTTTTCATATGATGAGATACAAGAAATGATGTATGAACCAGACACTAAATCAGAAAAGTTTAATAAATATGACGAGTTAAGTTTAAAAGATAAGATAAGAGATGCTTCTGTTAAAATGAAATCTATCGTTAAAGATATGATTCAGAATAGGATAAATAGTTTCTCTTTTGAAAGAATTTATATTGACGAAAGTAAAAAATCTGAATTTAAAAGAATTCTAGATGTAGATGTAGATAAACTTTCTAAACAAGACTCTTTGTTATATATAGATATACTTAACGACATAATAGTTAATGGAGATTCTAATAAATTAACATTATTCAATACCAAGATTGATGCTAATAATACAGCTAAAGAAGCTACAAAAACATTCTCAGCTAAAAAGGTAAGGTTGTTTGGTATTAACTCATTAGCACGTGCTTGGAATGAGCAGATTGCGAGTTTACCACTTGTATCTGAGTCAATGTTTAAGAGTATAGAGAAAGGTGAGGAGTTTTTAAATGTAATTGGTTTTGATAATATTAGAAAGGGTACTAATAAAGCCACTAGAGAGGTTAACGCTTTCTTTAAAGGTGTATCTGACAAGTATTCAAAGACCAAACCAAATGGTGAAGATTTTACATCTAAATTTAATGATGCTGAAAGAGGTATGTCTGCATTCATGATTATGAGTACGGATGACGCTGACTTTAATAGAAATAAATCTCTTGTTGAACAAAGTATAAATAACCTATCTAAAGGAGATGAATCTCAAAGAGAAATGGCTAAAGTACACAAGAGTGTTTACGATAAAATATTAGCTAATTCAAAATCTATTGATGAGGTTACTTCTAAAGCTGATAAGTTAAATGTTGACGTAGTAAATGAGTTTATTGAATTTAATAATTCTAAATACTCAGATAAAGAGAGTGTATCAAAATCAATATACAATTCATCTTTAGATAACAAGAAAAACTATACTCCTATATCTTACAAAAAGATAAGTAGTAAGAATGTAAAGATGGATGATATAGATGCTTTTGATTCATCTATACTTAGTTCTAAGGAAAAGATTTATGATAAAAAGTCTGGTACTTTTATTGAATCTAAGAAACCAGCTACAGTTAAGTCTGATAGCTATATTAGTTTTGATTTCTTATCTGACAACGAAAGAAAGATGAAGGAATCTTTAGTAGATACGTACACTGCGAAAGATATTCAATTCATGAAGGCGTTTATAGAATCTCCTTATATGGAGGAGATAATACCAGATTTAAAAGATAGAGAGGTATTTGTAGATAGAATAAAAGACTACGTTAAAATAAAAAGAAATAGACAGGTAGACACTGCTCCAGAAGCAGCTAAAGCTTTTTCTAAATTTATAGATAAAACATCTAGGTTGGCAGTAGCAAGGTCTCTAGGTGGTGTTGGTCAGGCTTTAAATCAAACAATACCAGTAGCAACTAGTACACTTATAAACTCTCAAAGATTAGATATAATTGATGCTACTAATAAAGATTGGAACTCATTAATAGATAACTCTGGTTACGATATAGCTAATAGAGGTTTGGAGTCTTCTTCTGATTACGCTGCGTTTAGTAAGATATTGCAACAATCTAGCGAAGGTAATTTTGATAAGGCTATTGATTTGTTATCAAAAGGTCAGGAGTTATGGTTAAAAACGTTTCTTGGTAAACCCGATGTATTTATAGCTAGAGCTTCTTGGATTTCTTTTTATAAAAAAGGATTAGAACAACAAGGACTATCTACAGATGTAGATCCTAAAACTCATGAGATAAATGAACAGGCTGCTAGATACGCTCAAGCACAAGTAGATAGACAACAAAACCCATCTGACCCATCACTTGAAGGTAAGTGGCTTTCTAGTAAAAATTCTGGTACAAAAATATCAAGAGCTATTATTCTTCCATTTGCTAAGTTCGCACTTAACCAAAAAACAAGGATGTATAATGATGCTAGGATATTAAGTAGTATATCTTCATCAACACAAGATAAATCTAAATCAGCTTTATCACTTATAGGTTTGGCTGCTGAGATGGCTGTTTTTGGATATGTTTCTGGATATATTAGAGATTTAATAGAGAGTGGCGTTGATTATGCTATGGGATATGAAGAAGATGAAGAAGACAAAAAGAAGATGGATAAGCAAAAGAAAGAACGTGCTATATTATCTTTTACATCAAACGTAATATCTCCATTCCCATTAGTTGATTTTGCATTTCAAGAGTTGGTTGGTCAAGGTTTAGATTTAGCTCAAGACTACTATGAAATACCTAAGGAAGATAAAATTAATGTAAAACCATTCTCAGATAGTGGTATAAACAAATTTGGTACACTAGGAATAACAGCTCAAGTATTTAGTGATATACCTCAGTACGAAAAATTAGTTTATGATGGTAAGTTTAAAGATAGAGGTGGTAGGGAAAAACAAATCTCTGATAAAGATTTAGAGAATTTGAGAGCTCTTAGATTGCCATTTTATTTAAACCAAGCAGGTATACTACCAAGAGAAGTATCTTATGCTATTAAAAAGGCTGTTAAGGTTTCAAAAGAAAGAGCTGGTGATGCCGATGTTGAGGATTCTAGTCCTAAAGGAAATAGATTTTAAAAGTAAAGCCCCTTTGATTAGGGGCTTTTTACTATAATAAACTTATTGCGGATATTGTTAAGAAAGATATTATAGTCAATACAACGAATAATACAGTCTCTATTTTTTTTCTAAGCATTTAAAAGTTTTTTAACCTCTTCGAAAACAAAATTACACTGACCTTGATTTCTTGGAGTGAATAATACATAATTCAGTTTGTTGTCAGCTATCCATTTCTTGAATAACTTAAACCTCATCGAGAATACATCGGTTGCAAGACCTTTACATTCTATGATTATCCTTTGATTACCATTCTCTACAATAAAGTCTGGTGTATATATAATACCAAGGTGTTTTTTACCACCTTTATTTATCAGTTTGTCTTTACTGCTAATGGTTTTCTCATAGGAAGAGTTTGGGAAGAAGAAAGGGTCGATGATTGTGAACTTCTCCTCTTCATACTTGCATTTAACCCCATTATCATCAAGAAGTTTATACATATACACTTCTAGTCTACTTTGAAATTTCTTTCCTTTATACTCAGTCTTTTGAGCTCTGATTAATGGAGTTCCTTTTTTACGCATTACAGTGTGGTTTTTAGTTTTTCTAGATACAACACGAAGTCCATAGCCTCTTGCTTGGCGTGTTCAATCCATTCTTTTGTAGACAAGTTGTTGTCGTCTAGTGTAGTACCATATTTCTTAATACCAACCTCAGACCTGTCTCTTAATTGGTTTACAACTGATTCAACAATAGGATCTGGTTTTACAACATCAACATCTGTAACAGAAATCAATCTAGGGTCTATTCCTAAGAACTCTTCTAACGTAACTTTTTTCTTATCTGAACTACCATTAGGATTACCTTCATCGATAGTTCTCCAGAAATCAAAACCTTCTTTAGTGTCTTTCCAATTGAAGGCTATGCATAGTGGATATTTTTCATCTATAAATCCTCTTTGTTTAAGCATTCTTTTCTCTGCTTTTACTCTTAACTTCTTTGGCAAATCTTTGATTGTTGGAGTCATTTTTAATTTAATTTAGATTAATAATAGAGACCGAGACAGGATTCGAACCTGTATTCGCCATTACAGCGAACTTGGAACAGCCATTACAGCTGTGGCACCAATTGCCACTCGGTCATTTAATAGTCTTTCCTATTAGTCACCTATTCTGTTATTTACCCCTTTTATGAACAGAACATTAGTTATTGAGATAGTGATACGACCATAACAGAGACCTACGTTATAAGGTTTATAAAGATTCTTATCATAACTAACGCATCATGTGCACCAAGCAGGGCTCGAACCTGCGACCTAATGATTATGAGTCATTTGCTCTAACCAACTGAGCTATAGGTGCTTTTTTTAACGTCCACCTATAT
>JACCDU010173684.1_pt1 | contig 20496 bp, 20 predicted proteins | sample 7446081 | NCBI WGS metagenome assembly JACCDU01 (sample SAMN15323447, study PRJNA562643) | freshwater metagenome | isolation source: river surface water | place: USA:Blue River Watershed | collected 2017-08-17
ACCAAGCTGGTAGGCAACGATGCCGTCAAAAGCTTCATTTCCCGGCACGAGCCTGAAATTCTGGAGCAGTTTGAGTTGGTGGTGAATACCGTCAGCATGGAAGAGGCAGTGCAACAGCAGCAAGAGTTGGCCGGGGAAGTGGAGGATGATCTTGAGACCGGTGACGCGCCAGCCGATGGGGTGGAGTTAAGTGATTTGAAAAGTAACGAAATTAACAATAACGGAGATAAAAACGACCAAGCTGACCTTACTTAAGTCATATGCGTTGAGAATTATTGGGCCGATCATCCGATCGAGGGTAAAATTCTTCCACGAAAGATAACCTTCGGAGGTGGTGATGCACTGGTATCTCGTTCATACCAAGCCAAGGCAGGAAAAGTGCGCACTGCAAAACCTCGAACAGCAAGGTTATCAGTGCTATCTCCCGACCCTTCTCTCGGAGAGGCTGCGTCAGGGAAGCTTGACAGTGAGGGATGAGCCACTGTTTCCTCGCTATTTGTTCATACGCCTTGGGCAGGGACCTGCAACCCAAAGCTGGGCGCCCATCCGGTCGACTAAGGGCGTTAGTCGCCTGGTCAGCTTTGGGGTTGAGCCTGCTAAGGTAGACGACCGCCTGATCGAAACCCTGCGTATCCAAGAGGCGACAGCACAGGCTGAACCCGAGCGCTTGTTCAAGTCAGGTGAGCGGGTCTTGTTGACTGATGGCGCGTTTGTGGGACTGGAAGCCATCTACCAGATGGCCGATGGTGACCAACGGGTCATCGTTCTCATCGAGTTGATGAATCAACCGGTTGCGATGAGGGTTTCGCCTGTCAGCCTGCAAAGGGCGGGCTGATCGAAAAATACCCGATTGGTAAAACGTTTCTCAAAGTCATGACGATGTGAGATAATCCGTTCATCCGATGAACATGGTGCGGTAAGTTCCGTCACACGTTGACCCCTCAGAATACTCTGCGCCAGATCGCTAATCGCGCTTGCTGATCGTGAAACAGCACGGCGGTAGCGTGCCTAAACAGCCTTGAGCCTCATGCCTCCTACCCAACGACTCTCTGGTTTCCAAGAGGAAATCCAGTTTGAAGTCCTGCGCCGTTTGGAACAAAGTCCCGATCTCAGCCAGCGAACTTTGGCTAAAGAGTTCGGAATTAGTCTGGGAAGCATCAATTACTGCTTCCGAGCCTTACTTGAAAAGGGTTGGATCAAGGTCCAGAAATTCAGCCAGAGTAAACACAAGCTCTGTTATGCCTACCTTCTAACGCCTGAGGGTATTTCGGAAAAATCTAAGTTAACTGCCGAGTTTTTGAGGATAAAGACTCGAGAGTATGAGGCTTTACACAAAGAGATCCAGATTTTGAAAGAAGATTTGGCTTCTAGGGGTAAGTGTTTAAAGTGAAAATAGCCATTGCCGGAACCGGTTACGTAGGTTTGTCGAACGGCGTGCTGCTATCGCAGCACCATGAAGTCGTCGCCCTGGACATCGTCCCTGAAAAGGTGGCGATGCTCAATCGTAAGGAGTCCCCGATCCAGGATATCGAACTTGAGGATTTCCTCAAGAACAAATCGCTCAACTTCCGCGCCACGCTCGACAAGAAAGACGCCTACGAAGGGGCTCACTACGTCATCATCGCCACCCCCACCGACTACGACCCTGAAAGCAACTACTTCAATACCAAATCGATTGAAGCCGTCATACGCGACGTCATGGCGATCAATCCGAACGCCACCATGGTTATCAAATCGACGATCCCTGTCGGCTACACCGTGAAGACCCGCGAAGTGCTGGGCACCAAGAACCTCATCTTCTCACCGGAATTCCTGCGCGAAGGCCGGGCGCTGTACGACAACCTGCATCCGTCGCGCATCGTCGTCGGTGAGCGCTCCCAGCGCGCCGAGATCTTTGCCGGGCTGCTCAAAGAAGGCGCCATCAAAAAGGACATCACCACCCTCTTCACCGACGCGACCGAAGCCGAAGCCGTCAAACTCTTTGCCAACACCTACTTGGCCATGCGCGTCTCGTACTTCAACGAGCTCGACACCTACGCCGCCACCCATGGTCTCGATAGCAAACAGATCATCGAAGGCGTCGGCCTAGATCCGCGCATCGGTAGTCATTACAACAACCCTAGCTTTGGCTACGGCGGCTACTGTCTGCCCAAGGACACCAAGCAGCTTCTCGCCAACTACCGCGATGTGCCGCAAAACCTCATTAACGCCATTGTGGAGGCCAATACCACACGCAAAGACTTCATTGCAGACGAGATTTTGCGTCAAAAGCCCAAAGTGGTTGGTATCTATCGATTGGTCATGAAAGCCGGTTCTGACAACTTTCGCTCTTCTAGCATTCAAGGGGTCATGAAACGCCTCAAGGCTAAAGGCATTGAAGTTATTGTGCATGAACCGGTGCTGAATGAATCTTGTTTTTTCGGCTCTCGGGTGCAGAACAATTTAGTTCAATTTAAAAAAGAGGTGGATCTGATTGTTGCCAATCGGAGTTCTTGTGAATTGAGTGATGTGGCAGGTAAAGTTTTTACTCGAGATGTTTTTGGTTTCGATGAATAGTTCAACGGATAACCCATGTTAATTCCTGTAATTCTTTCTGGTGGTGCGGGCAGTCGGCTCTGGCCTGTTTCGCGTGAAGGTCATCCCAAGCCCTTCATGAGACTCGCTGATGGTAAAAGTTTATTGCTCAAAACCTACCAACGCGCTGCCTCCGTTGTAGATGCTTTGGGCGGCGAGAAAGTTGAGTTGATTACTGTCACTAACCGTGACTACTATTTCATGAGTAAAGATGAGCTGGCTAAAGCCCAGCTTGGCGAGCGCCACCCAGGTGTGTTTTTGCTTGAACCTACAGGCCGCAACACCGCCCCCGCAGTCGCGCTGGCCGCTCAACACATAGCCAATAAGTACGGTCAAGATGCATTGATGCTGGTGTTGGCGGCAGATCATCTAATTCAAGACCAGATCGCATTCAATGCTGCTGTGGCCGATGCCGCAGCGTTGGCGCAGCAAGGCCATTTGGTGACTTTTGGCATAGTACCTAGTGGCCCAGAGACGGGGTTTGGCTATATCGAAGCTGGTGAAACCATGCAACAAGGCCGAAAGGCCATTCGTTTCGTAGAGAAACCGACCTTTGAAAAGGCGCAGGCGTACTTGGCAAGCGGCAATTTTTATTGGAATTCAGGCATGTTCTGTTTCCAGGCGGGCCGCCTATTGGAAGAAATGACCCAGCATGCTCCTGACGTAGCTTCCGCTATCGAGGCTTGCTGGCAAGCCGTTACTGCCCAGCCCAATGCCGCTGGCCAAATGATAGATATCCCGACCAAGATATTCTCTCAGGTGCCGGATATATCGATTGACTATGCCGTCATGGAGCGGTCCAGCCAAGTGGCTGTTGTTCCTTCTGATTTTGGCTGGAGTGACATTGGTTCCTGGGCCGCAGTTAAAGATCTGGTGCCCCCTGATGACAACCAAAACCGTGCGCTGGGAAAGGTCATCTTTGTCGATAGCCGCAACACCTTCGTGCAGAGCGAAGACCGGCTGGTCGCCACCGTTGGGTTGGACAACCTTATGATCATTGATACGCCCGATGCCTTGCTGGTGGCCCATCCAGACAAATCACAAGACGTGAAAAGGGTGGTGGCCCAACTTAAATCCAAAGGGCACGAGGCCTACAAATTGCATCGCACTGTAGCCCGGCCCTGGGGCACTTATACCGTGCTGGAAGAGGGTCCTCATTTCAAGATCAAGCGCATTGAGGTCAAGCCCGGTGCCAGCCTTAGCTTGCAAATGCACCACCACCGCAGCGAGCATTGGATTGTGGTGCGAGGCATGGCCAAAGTCGTCAATGGCGAGCGCGAAATCATGCTGAGCACCGATGAGTCCACATACATCCCGGCAGGCCACAAGCATCGACTCGAAAATCCTGGTGTGCTTGATCTGGTGATGATCGAAGTGCAAAGCGGTGAATATCTTGGTGAGGATGACATCGTGCGCTTTCAGGATAACTATGGCCGCGTCTGATATTTTGCGCTCAAATGTTGAGGGTCAAAGCGAATCCTGGCATAACCATTCTGGGAAATCAGACATCACGGTTGGGTTGAAAGCAACCCATGTCTGGCTTGCCCTTGGTTGGCACGATATACGTCAGCGCTATCGTAGATCGGTCATCGGACCTTTTTGGTTCACACTCAGCACCCTTATTATGGTTGGCGTCTTGGGTATCCTGTATTCAACGTTGCTTGGGCAAGAAATTCATCACTACCTTCCCTACCTTGGTGTAGGGCTGGTGGTCTGGCAATACATCAGCACTGTCGTCAATGAAGGCGCAAACACCTTTATCGGTGCTGCCTATCTCATCAAACAGATACGGATGCCGCTCACGATTCATGTGGCGCGTGTAGCGTGGCGCAATTTCGTCGTTCTGATGCACAGCTTGCCCGTTGTATTTTTATTTTTGCTTGCGTTCGGTCACCGTCCCGGAGTCGAATTGTTTTTGGTCATTCCCGGTCTATTTTTGCTGTTGCTGCACGGAACTTGGATTGGTATTGTGCTTGGCATTCTTTGCGCGCGTTATCGTGATGTCTATCCGATAGTTGGCAACTTGATTCAAGTTGCTTTTTTCTTTACGCCGGTCATGTGGCAAGCGAGTTTGCTCAAAGATAGGGCGTGGCTGGCTGAACTCAATCCGTTGTACCACATGATAGAAATTGTCCGCGCTCCGATGATTAATTCTCATCTGGAACTTGCCTCCTGGCTATGGAGTATCGGCCTGCTGGTGGTCGGTTTTACTCTCGCTCAATACCTTATGCAGCGCGCGCGCAACCGTGTTCCCTACTGGGTGTAAGTCATGAATGCATTCATTGATTCACGGGGCGTGACAGTCGAGTTCCCTATCTATGAGAACTCCCATCGCTCATTGAAGAAGAAGGTTCTCAACTTGACCACTGGGGGCAAGATTGGTAGCGATGCAGGGAGGCATCCGGTTGTGCGGGCGCTTGATCAGATCACTTTCACCTTTGAGCACGGCGAACGCGTTGGTCTGACTGGTCATAATGGCTCAGGCAAAACTACCCTGTTACGCGTACTTTCAGGGGTATATGCACCAGTTTATGGTTCGCTTGATGTGAGTGGAAAGATTGCCTCTTTGCTTGATGTTTCAATGGGCCTCGATCCTGACGCTACTGGTTTCGAGAATATTTATTTGCGTGGAATCATGGATGGTCTTAAGCCCTCTGTAATTCGCGACAAGATCGATGACATTGCTGACTTCACTGAATTGGATGAATATCTCAATCTGCCTGTTCGAACGTATTCGAGTGGCATGATGTTGCGACTTGCCTTTGCCATCTCTACCAGTGTGGAGGCTGACATTTTGATTATGGACGAATGGTTAAGCGTCGGCGACGCTCAGTTTAGTGCGAAGGCAGCCGACCGGCTGGAAAAGCTTGTAAGCAAAGCGGGTATTCTCGTTATTGCCTCTCACGACCCGATGCTCATCGAGCGCGTATGCACCCGACACATCCATCTTGAACACGGAAAAATCATTAGTGACGAAAGAATTATGCGAGAGGAAGCTGCTGCCGAATGAAGAATATTTTGCGAGAAATTCTTCCCAGACGTTTCATATCAGCGGCTCCAATCCACTTGATCATAGGATGCCCGGAGCATAGAGAGATCGATGATGAGGTTGGTTCGAAGTTACACCATGTGGTGACAGCATGATTCATTTAATTGCCAATATGTCTGATGCTTCGGCTGCGGAATTGGTTCTGGCCGCGTTGAGGCGCTCGGTCAGCCATGGTCTGGCAGTTCAATCATCACATTGTTTGCTCGATAATTCGTCGATCGTTGCCTGTATCAATGCAGACGATCGACTAGGTGACGCGCTTATCGATTGGTTGAAAGCCAAGCCGCGCAAGCTGATTCTGTTTGGCCGACTGCCTGTAGCCCTGCATTACGCATGTGGTGCAACATCTGTGCTATTGCCTGCCGATGCATCCGGTTGGTCGCGTAGTCCGTCTGCGCCTGCGGGGGGATGGGCGCAGAGTGATGGCGAGATTCGCTACTGTGATGCTGCCGCGATTTTTGGTGCGTCAGGATGGGGGCGACCGCTCGAGCGATTTGATTTCACTGACGAGTGGAACAACTTGGGCTATGGTGCGATTCGCGCCGATGGGAGCATTTGGGCGTTGGCTGAGCCTGTTTGCGTGGCAAATGCTAAAGAGTTGGCCAAGCTACATGTGAACGGCACGGCCTCACTGACATACTGCGCACAGTTCGATTTAGGAGACTCCTCGGTACTCTGGTACAACCGTCCGGTTGGACCAATCGATTCTTTTGAGTGGCGACTGGTGGAACGTTTCATTAGTAACTGGCGCAGCGAAGACTTGCCTTGTTGTCCTGTTATAAGCGAAATTCCTTGGGGCTACGATTCAGCGGTTACCATGCGGCTCGATTGTGACGAAGATATCACCTCGGCGCGAGAGTTGTGGGAAGCGTATCGTAAATGGGACGTTCCATTATCGCTGGCCATCCATACTTCAAATCTGAAGGACGACACGCACAGCGCCTTTCTGCGAGAGTTCTGTACTAACGGTGGATCGTTGCTCTCTCATACAGCAACGCATGCGCCCAATTGGGGCGGTAGCTATGAAGCGGCACTGAGGGAGGGGCATGATTCGCACCAACTGATCCAAGCTGTAACCGGCGTATCGGTGAGCTATGCGGTATCGCCTTTTCATCAGTCCCCCCATTATGCACTCGCAGGCTTGTGCGACGCAGGATACCGCGGTTGTATTGGTGGCATCATTCGAAATGATCCAGAGTTTCTTATGGCTCGCGGTGGCGAACTGGCAGACATGCCAAGGGGCTTTATTGGTCACAGCCAGCAGACCATGCTGCACGGCGATTGCATGCTAGTCGAGGGTGATCCCATGCGCATCTTCAAGGCTGCTTACGACCAAGCCTATGATACCCGGACCCTGTTCGGTTATCTGGACCATCCCTTTTCACCCCGCTACCAGTACGGCTGGATTGACGAAGCCCAGCGGATCGAGGCGCACCGCGGCTTGATTGGCCATATCCGTACCCGTGCCAATAAGCCATTGTTCCTGGACGAGATTCAGGCGCTTGACTTTTTGCGGGAGCGTGCCGCCATTCAGATAGCCACGGATGATACGGGTTATCTGTGTTATCGAGTCGAGGCCTCGCGTGGTTTGGTCTTTGCTGTGGAATACAAAGGGCGCTACGAGCCCCTCCTGACCGGAATGAGGTTGGGATGAAAGTTCTGGTTGCGTTGGGCACCCGTCCCGAAGTCATCAAGCTGGCCCCGGTCATCGCAGCCCTGCAGCAGCGGGTGGAGGTGAAAGTGTGCGCCAGCGGTCAGCACCGCGAAATGCTCCGACAGGCCCTGGATGCCTTTGGTCTGCGCCCCGACCATCTTCTCGACACCATGAGCCCGGGGCGTTCCCTCAACATCCTAGCGGCCCGCCTGCTGGAGGGCATGGATACCGTGCTCGAGCAGGAGCGCCCCGACTGGGTACTTGTTCAGGGCGATACGACCACGGCCTTCTGCGCGGGTCTCGCCGCTTTCCAGCGTCAGATCCGGGTTGGGCATGTAGAGGCGGGTTTGCGCACCGGCGACTTGAACAGCCCTTTCCCGGAAGAAGCCAATCGAAGCCTACTGGCACGGATTGCCAGCCTGCATTTTGCACCCACTCGCCTTGCTGCACAGGCCCTCTGCGCCGAAGGAGTGGATGCAGCGCGCATCCGGATCACGGGAAATACTGTGGTTGATGCGATTCACCAGGCCCAAGCCCGCTGGCCTGCCGACATCCCTGTTTGGGTTCCGGCTGACGTCCGTAACCGGCTGGAGGCAGGGCCGGTGGTATTGGTTACATGTCACCGGCGCGAAAACTTTGGCAGTGTGATGGAGGCTTTCTGCACCATGTTGGCCCGGCTCAGTGAGCGTCATCCCGAGTTGCAATGGATCTTCCCTGTGCACCTTAACCCAGCCGTAAGGGAGCCGGTACACCGGCTGCTGGGGGGGCGCCCCAACCTGTTACTAACCGATCCGGTGGACTATCACACCAGTCTCTACCTCATCAGTCGCGCCAGACTGGTGCTCAGCGATTCTGGGGGTATCCAGGAAGAGGCTCCGACCTTCGGTACGCCGGTGGTAGTGATGCGCAAGCACACTGAGCGCATGGAGGGTGTTCATGCTGGCTTTGCATCCCTTGCAGGTCAAGATGCTATGGCTATTGAAGAGGTTGCTAATTCTTGGTTAGGGGATGAGCACCGCCGCAAAAAACTACGTGCTAAAGCGAACCCATATGGTGATGGCAAAGCTTCAGGCCGTATCCTTGCTGCCCTGTTGGGCGAGCCCGTCGAGGAGTTCCATGGTTGAGACCTTGCAGGCACCTCAGAGCTGCATCCTTTTTGCGACAGCAGACTGGGATGAGCCGTACTGGACCAATAAGCAGCATTGCGCCAAGTCGCTAGCCGAACTGGGCACAAAAGTGTTGTATGTTGAGAGCGTGGGACTGCGCAAACCAAGGCCAGGCAGCGGAAGAGACTGGCGTCGCTTGTTCGACCGCCTGCGCAAAGGGCTATCATCGTTAGTGTTTGGTGCATCTGAGCGTTCGCCTGGTGTATTCATTTTTTCACCCTTGGTGGTGCCCGCAGGTTACCGTTATCCGCTGCTCAGGCGTCTGAACGATAGCTTGCTTCGGCTGGCAATCCGGCGATTGATGAAACGGCACGAGCTGAGAAAACCGGTGGTATGGACCTATCATCCCTTCATGCTCGACGCTATCGGGGGCTTGAGCGAGAGCGGCTTGCTGTATCACTGCGTGGACGATCTGGCTTCGGTGCCGGGCGTCGATGCTAAGGCCTTTCGCGTTGCCGAGGTCGAGCTACTCGAGCGTGCCGACGCAGTTTTTGTTACTGCCGAGGCGTTGATCCGGAAATGTTGCGAGCACAATCCAAATACACATTACCTCCCAAATGTTGTCGATGTAGAACATTTTGGGAAGGCGTTGCAGGACGCACCTCTACCTGCCGATTTGGCGGAAATACCTGAGCCTAGATTGGTCTACCACGGTGTCTTATCTGATTTTAAGATCGACTTCAAGCTATTACTTGATATGGCTTATACACGGCCTGAGTGGAGCTTAGTACTTATTGGCGAAGAGCGTGAGGGGCAAAAAAATCAATTAGTGGCTGAAATGGCTAAATTAAAAAATGTGCATTTTTTGGGTTACAAACCCTATGCACTATTGCCTAACTACCTACGCCAAATGCAAGTCGGTTTATTGCCAACTTTACTTAATGAATACACTCGCGCGATGTTTCCGATGAAGTTTTACGAGTATCTGGCGGCAGGCCTTCCTGTTGTTTCAACGCCGTTGGAGTTCGTAAATACACAAAAGGACAAAATTAGAATTGGGACGTCTGTAGAGGACTTTTCTGCAGCTATTGAATACCAGTTGCAGCAAGGTCGTTATGGTATTGATAAGGTGCGCGATATGATTGGTTCGAACACATGGAGCCAGAGAACACAAGCCATGCTTAAAGTGTTGTTGAATGCAAAAAAATATGGCTAATGGAATTAACTTTTTTGGTTCACAGGATACCGAGGACGGTATTGGACGTGCAGCAGCCCTGAATATAGAATGCCTCAAGGTCACAGGGCTGCCCTTAGATTCCTACGTGCTTTCGAGGCCAGTAGCAAGACAAACGGGACAGAATACAATAATAGATGAAAAGCTGCTCGCGTCGGTAACGAATAAGATTAATCTGTTTCATTTCAGTGCGCGATGGGTGTCGCATTACTTTTCACACTTGGGTGAAGGGGCGCTCGGTGGCTTTTATAACATTGGCTACTGGGTTTGCGAAGTACCAAAGATTCCCGACCAATGGGCAAGGCAGCTAGAGTTTTTCGATGAAATCTGGACAGCATCAACTTTCTGTCAATCGGCTATTGCTCGTTCTGCAAATATTCCTGTAATTAGAATTCCTCATCCGATCGAGCTACGACAGGCGTCGCCACGAGTTTTAGCGCGAAGATCTGGTAAGCAAGTTGGGGCATTCAATTTCCTTACAATTTTCAATACATATAGTGACGCAGAACGCAAGAACGTTCTTTTTACCATCCGTGCCTTCCTGACTGCTCACAGTCACAACCCGAACGTGCGCTTAATTGTGAAGGTTAGCAATTTAGAGCATGACCCTATATTGTTGGATAAGCTTGCTCGGATTCGTGAGCATTACATTAATATTGAGATTATTGAAGGGTATATCGAGACAGCAAATTTGCAATCTCTTTACGACCGGGCTGATGCATATGTGTCTTTGCATCGGGCGGAGGGTTTTGGTCTGACTATTTCTGATGCTATGAGTCGAGGAATCCCTGTTATTACTACAGGATATTCAGGGAATATGGATTTTTGCCGTGCAGATGACACACGACTGGTCGCATACAGCCTTCGTACCGTAGGTCATGATCGGCTTAGGTACCGCAAAAATGACATTTGGGCTGAGCCGGATATGGAGGATGCGGTGTCCGCATTTAGAGAGATTTTTGATGATTATCAGGTGTGGGTACGTAAGGCGGACTCTGCTCGCGAGCGGGTTTCACAACTTTTTTCAATTGATAACATTGCACAACTAATGCGGGAACGCATCGAACTCATTAACAGCAACTTCAGCTACCTCAACGACATGGGGGAGCGTCCTCTCGATCGGGACGTTGGTATATACGACACATACGGATTTTGATATGGATATCTATTTATTACGGCACGGCCTCAGTACGTCCAACCAGCAACGCTTGGTTTGCGGAGCTGCAGACTATCCGCTATCAGATGCAGGTGTCGGCCAAGCGAATCGTGTCTGTGATTATCTTAGTAAAATACACTTCACTCGGATCTACTCATCCCCTCTGTCGCGTGCACGCCAGACGATCGAGAGCCTGCATCGCCAAGTCGAGATTGCCATCGAGCCTGACCTCGTAGAACTAGATACCGGTACTGCCAGCCATCTCTGTGTGGACGATCTTTGGGCGCAGGAGCCGCGCTACCGTTACCAAGGCCTTAGCCCAGAACTTCGTTATCCTGGGGGGGAATGTTTGAATGATATGCTCAGCCGCGTTGGTGGATGGTACAAACGTCGTGTGCAAGAGTGGTCACGCGATGACATCATTCTCATAGCGGGCCACGAAGGAACGGTATGCGGCATTCTTCATCATTTGCTTGAGCTCGATATTGCTCACTACCCAACCTTTTTAGTTGGAAATTGCGACCATGTACACATCAGTGTTAATGCTGATGGACAGGTCCGCTATCGCTTCGTGCCACTCACCAGTCTAGGATGATCTTTGCATGAAGCGAATTTTAATTACAACTTATCAAGAGGCCTTTTTGCATAATGGCGGGGGCGAGCGGGAAATTCATATACTAAAAGAGAGCCTCAACACCAGAGGAGTATTGACGGACATTTACGGTCCAACTTCCCAACCTTTAAGTGCTTATGATGCTGTCATTCACTTCTCGATGAACACGGATTCAGAGCGTATTGTCGAGCGAGCCCGACAATACGGAAAGCGCTTAATACTTTGGCCTAATCTGTGGTTTATCTCAGAGCCAACTAAGCAACATATTGATCGTCTTAGAAAATTCCTTAACTACTTCGATGCAGTAGTTTTTAAATCGGAGGCTGAGCAAGCTCATTTTGCCAGATATTTCGAGCTGAGCAATCAACAAATTCTTCGAGCTGCCCCACTGATCTCTCCGAAATTTGCTCGCACCGAATTTTCGGACGTATTTCGTGAAACTCATGGCTTAGATCGATATGCAATTTGGCCGGGCATAATTGAGCCTCAAAAGAATCAATTAATAGCGGTTCGAGCATTCAAAAATTTAAATATTGAACTGATTATTTCGGGGCCTGTTCGCGATCAGGCTTACCTGGAGCAATGTCGTTTGGAGGCGGGAGATAATGTCCGATTTATACCGGCGATGCCTTTTGCGTCCGAATTGCATTTATCTGCGTTAGCAAATTGTGAACTATTTATTGAAATGTCGCTAGACTTTCCTGGCACGTCTGCGTTGGAAGCAGCGGCAATAGGCTGCCCATTGTTATTGTCACGGTCACCGTGGACTGAAGAACTTCTTGGGGACTATTGTATTCAAGTTGACCCATGCGATGAAGCAGCCATACGTGCAGCAGTTGAGCGTCATAATGAATTGCGCAAGGCAAGTTTCAAGTATGTGCCATTGCGGGTAGATCAAGCCATCTGCCGCCTTAAGCAGTATTTGGATGAATCTTGAGTGACTGAAATGTCTTGTCATCGACGCACAATTTTTCAGTATGGCACTAAATCTAAGATCATTCAAAATGATTTTTTTGAGAATTGCAATCGCCGGAAAACCGAAAGTGCAATAATATACGAATATCATCCCTGCAAATCTCGCCACCGATTGGCTTAATCGTTAAAAAATCTTGAAGCTCGCATTTGACAATAAAATTTAAAAATTTTCCAATGTATAGTTTGTTTTCCGATAAATCAGTAGAGTTTGCAAGAAGCTTGTTGAGGCCTGCCGTCTTTCGATTGGCAGAATTTAAATCTAACCGAGTGGTGACTCGCAAAGTTAACTCAATACGAGGGTATTACAAATTAAGCTCAAGCCGTCGGCGTCAGATTGATTTGCAGCAGATGATTGCAGTGCTAAGGTATGCGGTCGAAAATGTTCCGTATTATACAAAGGTTATCGATCGTAGCTTGATAGAAAAAATCGAGAGCGACCCAGCATATTATATGGACCTACCGGTCTTAACGAAGGATATTGTCAATGAGGCGGGTGTCCAGCTTTTATCGTCATGTTTTGATGTTAATAATATCAAGAAAATGAAAACAGGAGGTTCAACTGGGCCTTCGGCATTCTTTTACTATGACCAAGAAGCTGCCGATTGGTCCTCTGCAACGACATGGTACTGCCGCTCTCATCACGAATCTTTTTATCATAATCGCCAGCTACATTTTGCGTGCGACTTTGGCGAGGCTCAGCAGAGCCCATACCGTGACTTTCGTGCTCTCGGGGAATATTTGGCGACCAACCGAGTGAATATCTTTACGATGGATTTTGACGAGGAGCATGTCGACTACTATTTAAAACAACTTTGCGAAAAACGACCGAATCTCGTGCATGGCCATCCATCGACCATGTATTCGATCGCGAAGCGAGCTTATGAGCAAGGTGGTAGAAATTATGAAGGGCTTATCAATTACTTCGAATCGTCGGGAGAGACGCTGCACCCTCACCAAGAGAAGTTGATCGCTGGGGTCTTTGGCTGCAAGGTTGTGAACCGGTATGGACTTGCCGAAGCTGGGATCGTCGCATACCAGACGAGCACCTCAACACCTTCAATGAAGCTTATGTCACATCTGATTTATCCAGACCATTTCACGAGTGCGGGGGAGCATGATTTTGTATTCACATCGCTGCGAAACTTTGCGATGCCGTTGATTCGGTACAACTCTCAAGACATCGTTCTGATCGGGCCGAATTCTTTGGGCGCGAAAGATCAATTCTTGGCAAGTGTCAAGGGGCGGATCCACGATTTTGTTGAAATTGGTACAAAGCGAATCCCAACACATGCTGTTATGGATGTTCTCGACCATAGGGTCGGCGGTATTTACGAATTTCAAGTCATCAAGAGCCGTGCGACAGGGGTTCTTGTATTGCGCATTGTGCCTGCTAGCGAATCGTTTGACCTTGCTCTTGCGAAGGAAAAAATAGCAACCTACTTTGGCGCTGCTATTCCTATTGAGTTAGTGCCCGAATCAGGTCTGATTCGAACTGGATTCAGGAATAAGTTCAGGCACTTGGTCGAGGTGGATTGATGAGGGTTAGATGCGCTACTTACCCCGTCGCCTTCATGATTCCGGGTGGGGGGGAGATTCAACTTCTGAAGACCCTTCGTGCTGTTGCGGATCGGGGATTCGACATCGATCGCTTTGATTACTGGAAGCCATTTGGCGGAGGTCAGATCGACATACTTCATGTATTTTCCGTCTGCAACTCCGTAGAGCTTTATGCCAACATTTGCAAACAGTTGGGAGTTCGCTTCATCGTTTCCCCGATACTTTGGCCGACAGACTATGATGTGGCGGAGCGCAATCGAATTAGACATATATTGCTAAGTGCAGACGCAATCCTGCCGAACTCATTGGCGGAAAAGCGTCGGATCATCGAGGTGCTTGATATTCCGGATGAGGGGCAGTTTTTCGTGGTGCCAAACGGTGTCGATGCTGGGTTTTTCCGCGGAATCAGAAGATCAGAATCTTTAATACAGTCAAAACAGGTTGTTTGCGTTGCAAACGTTGATAGAAGAAAGAATATTCGCGTCCTGGCAAAAGCTTGCAGTGATTTAGATTTACAGTTGACATTGTATGGTCAGGTTCGTGACCAAGATTATTTCGATGAAATAGTACTTGAGTTCGGGGGAGTGTTCGATTACCGTGGAAAGTTCCAACATGGTTCTGAGGCACATGTCGCTATCCTCCAGGCTGCCCGTGTCTTTGCTCTAGCGAGTGACTACGAAACGCCTGGTTTGGCGGCGATTGAAGCGGGCGCGGCGGGTGTTCCTATCGTCGTCACTAATGTCGGCTCTGCACCGGAGTACTTTGGCGATTACGCTAATTATTGCGACCCATCATCTACAGAGAGTGTCAGAGAGGCGCTTCGTGAATCATTGCTAGCTCCCGCGGTTTTAGACGATAAGGCACGAGATCATTTTGCAGGCTTTACTTGGGAGCAGGCAGGGCAGGCAACGATTACTGCATACCAGTGCACGTATAAAACAATTAAGAGCATTGATGCAGCGGCGCTGCCTTCGAAAGTTGGCATTTCAGTCGGAAGCAGTAAGGTCGCCGATCCAGAGTTCGAAGTGGAGCAGGGGCATGTCACTTACGGTCCCTATGCAACATACAGACCTGGAACTTATTCTGTCACTGTGTACTATCAGTCGCCAGCTTCAGTTCATGATGTCGTCTCGCACTTCGAGGTGATTGTTGGAAATCCTGACTGCCAGGCATTTGCCTCGGAGATGCTTGGGACCAATGGCAATGCCGTGGCTTTGACCTTTCAGGTTGACTTTAAATTGAAATCATCTGGCGTTCAGTTCAGGATTTTTTGGTTTGGGCGCTTTAAATTGGTGGTTGAAAAAATCGAGACGAAGCTCTTGGGCTGACATTGTCTTTGTATGGAGTTACTGTGATCAACGACGTTTTTTTTGCTGTTCCTTGTTTAAGAAGATTCGATGCAACTGGCGACTATTTGCTGGCGCAGGCAGATCTTTTTAGATCAAAAGGATTTACTGTGCATTTGTGCGCAAAGGAAATTCATCCCACGGTCATCGACGAGGCTCATGATTATGAGTATCTAAGGGCTCGTGCTTCGAGGGACGATCTTGTGATTTATCACTACGGTATTTACGACGAGGGCTATGAATTGATTTGTAGCTCGCGTGCTGAAAGAAAGCTTCTTTATTATCATAACCAGACGCCGCCGGAGTATTTTGATTCGCATGACCAAGGCACGGCAGACGCACTCCGGAGGGGGCTGCAACAGATTGCTAATGCTGATAGGTACTTCACTAAGCTTGTTGCAAACTCGCCCTATACGATTGCACAGCAGAAATCTCGCCGAGTGTTGGCTGATGCCGCGTGGTTTTGGCTTCCACCCCTAATTAATAATCAGGTTCAATTTGAAATTTCTGAATTGGGCGCGCGCGAATATACATTCTGCGTGCTAAGTCGGATGGTGCCACACAAAATGACTCATAAGGCAATAAAATTATTTCGTGCCTATAAGAAGTTTGATCCTTCTGCAAGAATGGCTGTGATTGGTTCAGGGCAGGGGGCTTATTATGATGAGTGCAAGTCAATGATTGACAGTACACCTGGAATTGACCATTTTTCTGAAATCTCAGACGGACAACGGCAAAAGGTTCTTACTTCTTCCAAAGCCCTTCTTAACCTGTCCGCCCACGAGGGATTTGCATTGCCTGTGATTGAGGCTATGTCAGTTGGATGTATTCCATTTTACGGTGCTAGTATTTGGTTGCATGCAATGATCAATTGTGATGATCTAAGGCTTGCCGTTGATGGTGACGTTGAATTCGGTGCTTATTTGGCGCATGATGTGCTTACCCACCGTGCATCTGAGGTCTTCCAGATGGCTGCAAAGAATGTTGGACGTTATTCGCCTCAATTTAAAAAGGACCATCAATTCTCTGTTCTTTCGCAATTAGAGAAGATAGAGATAGTGGATTAATGGCCGCCGCATGCGTGTTCTTCATGTTTACCGAACTTATTTTCCAGATCCGCCAGGTGGGTTGCAGGAGGCAATTCGGCAGATAAGTCTCGCAACGAGTTGTCAGGGTGTTGAAAACCATATCTTCACGCTGTCCCCTGATCCGGTACCTGAGACACTTGACCGTCCCGAAGCACAGGTGATGCGATGTCGCTCTTGGGCAGCGCCTGCGTCGTGCGACCTTGGGCTCGCAAAAGCGTTCAAGGAGTTTGCAAGGCTATCGCGGCAGGCGGACGTGGTTCACTACCACTTTCCTTGGCCATTTGCTGATTTATTGCATTTGTACGCAGGCAGCAAAAAACCAGCGGTAACGACCTACCACTCGGACATAGTCCGACAACGTGCGTTAAAGACCCTATTCGGTCCCTTGATGCAGCGCACACTAAGGACAATGAACGCCATCGTTGCCACTTCGCCTGCCTATGCGGCGACCAGTCCAGTATTGGCCGATCGTCGTCATGCTAATCGTGTACGAGTCATACCCTTGGGCATTGTTGAGGGCTCCTATCCGCAGCAAGGTGACGATAGCGTCATGCATCGCCTAGGTCTTAGTGTTGAGGAACCCTTTTTTTTGTTTATTGGTGTCTTGCGATATTACAAAGGGCTACACCATCTTGTCGAAGCATCGGCCAGAGTGAATGCTAAGGTGGTGGTGGCGGGTACGGGGCCCGAGTGGGATAACTTAAAACATCAAGCGAATTCGGTAAACCTTGGCCGATTGATTTTTGCTGGTCAGGTGTCTGATGGTGAAAAAGTCTCTTTGTTGCGGCATTGTAGAGCTTTGGTATTGCCTTCACATCTTCGCTCAGAGGCCTTTGGTATGGTGCTAACTGAGGCGGCAATGTACGGAAAACCAATGGTGAGTTGTGAAGTGGGGTCGGGGACTTCTTATGCCAATGCTGATGGGGCAACAGGTTTTGTGGTTCCACCAGCAAATCCTGAGGCTCTCGCTGCTGCGATGAACGCACTACTCGCCGACGATGCTCTAGCCAAGCAGTGTGGCCTGGCAGCAAGACGACGCTATGAAGAGTTATTTTCTGGCCCAGCGCTGGGCAAGGCATACACACAGCTCTACCAGGACGTACTGAAAAATCGACCATGAATGACTCGTTCCTTATTGGTAAGTGTTTCCCCAAAGTGACCTTTGGCACCAGCGGTGTACGCGCCCTGGTGGCCGACTTGAACACAGAGGCTGTTTTTGCCTATGTGTACGCATTCATGCAGCAGATGCGTGCGGTTCACGCTGTTCACGATGAAACTGCGGTTGCCGTGGGCATGGATTTGCGGCCGAGCAGTCCCTCAATCGCTACTACGGTGTGTGGCGCATTGCAGGCGCTGGGGTACCGGGCAGAGTTCTTGGGGGCGTTGCCTACGCCCGCCTTGGCACTGCGGTGCCTGACTGGCGGTATGCCCGGCATCATGGTGACGGGTAGCCACATCCCTTTTGACCGTAACGGCATCAAGTTTTACAGCCCAGCAGGCGAAATTCTCAAGGCAGATGAACTGGCGATCGTGTCTTGTCCGATTCCAGCTGATGCGTTTGGAAAATTGCCCGCAATGCCGCTGCTGCCTCCCGTGGACGTAACGGTCACAGAAGCCTATGTCCGTCGCTACGTTGATCACTTCGAGGCCCAATGTCTGGCCGATCTGCGGGTTGGGCTGTACGAGCACAGCGCCGTGGGCCGGGATGTGACCAAGTCCGTCCTGGTACAACTGGGTGCGGAAGTCGTTTCTTTGGACCGAAGCGACGATTTCGTCCCTGTAGATACCGAGGCCGTTGGTGAGGCTGATCTGGCTCAAGCCCGTACCTGGTGCAAAGCACATCGGCTGGATACTGTGGTGTCCACCGATGGGGATGGTGACCGGCCTTTAGTGTTTGACGAAAACGGCGAGTTCGTCCGAGGCGACTTGCTGGGGCTGATGTGTGCACGTGATTTAGGCGCGCAACGGTTGGTTGTGCCTGTGAGCTGCAACACGGCCATTGAGCAGAGCGGAGCATTTAAGCAAGTGCTACGCACACGAATTGGCTCGCCTTATGTGATTGAAGGCATGAACCAACTACGTCAGCAGTCCGATGAGCCTGTGGCTGGGTTTGAGGCGAACGGTGGATTTTTGTTGGGCTCCTCCCTGTCCGGTTTGGCGGCACTTCCAACACGCGATGCCTTGCTGCCCATGCTATCGCTGCTAGTGGCCGCTGCCAGATTGAAACGCAGCATTTCGTCGTTTGTTGCAGATTTGCCGGAGAGGTATACCCACAGTGACCGGATCAAGGATTTCCCTGGTGAGCAATCTCGTGAGTATCTGGAGGTATTGACCCAGGATGCTGAGTTCCAATGCAGCGTGGCCGGAAAAATTGTGCCGCCAGCAAGCCTAGATTCAACAGATGGTGTTCGCATGACCTTCGCTGATGGTGACATCGTGCACTTGCGTGTATCTGGCAATGCACCAGAATTACGCTGCTATGCAGAGACAGCGAGTCTTGAAGGTGCGAAGAAGTTATGCGCAAGCACCCTCAGCAGGATTCGATGAAGATTCTGGTGACAGGAGCCAATGGCCTGGTTGGTCGGGCGTTGTGCTCAGTGCTTGATCAGGATGGAGAGCTGGTCATTCGTACTGTGCGGGCGTCCACGACACCTTGGGAAGTGCCTGTGGGTAGCCTGAACGAAAAGACCGATTGGCGTATGGCGCTGAGCCAAGGCATCGATGTGGTCGTTCATTTGGCCGGACAGGTTCCGTCGGCAGATAGCGAAATTGGGGTTCGAGCCAGTCTTTATCAGGAAGTCAATACTGCAGGCACTGCAAACCTGGCCCGTCAGTGTGCCCAGCATGGGGTCAAGCGCTTTGTTTTTGTCAGTACGGTGAAGGTGCTGGGCGAGGGTAAAGAGGAGCCTTACCGTGATGGCGATCTGGCTGTGCCTGCCGATGCTTACGCCATCTCCAAATGGGAGGCTGAACAGGCCTTGTGGCAAATCGCTGCAGAATCCAGAATGGAAGTCGTGGTTCTGAGGCCCCCACTGGTTTATGGGCCTGGGGTTAAAGGGAATTTTTTGCGCCTTATGCAGGCGATTGATAAGCGGCGGCCTTTGCCGCTGGGTTGCATTGAAAACCAGCGCAGCTTGATCTATCTGGGCAACTTGGTCGATGCCATTCGCGTTTGTCTCACTCACCCCAGGACAGTCGGGAAAACCTTTCTGGTTAGCGATGGAGAGGACGTGTCGGCATCTGAACTGATTCGTCGAGTGGCAACAGCCTTGGGACGACGACCTTTGCTATTGCCTGTTCCTATTTCTTGGATGAGGTGGGCAGGTGCATTCCTCGGTAAAAAGGCAGCAGTCGAGCGTCTGTTCGGATCTCTTTGCGTTGACATGAAGCCGCTTCGAGAAGATCTGGGGTGGAACCCGCCCTACACCATGCAGGCAGGGCTTGAGACCACTGCACAGTGGTACCGCAAGACCAAGGCCAGTGCATGATGCTTCGCTTTCTGGATGTAGTGCTTGCGGGTGCTGGGTTGATCGTTTCGATGCCTTTGATGGCGCTGTTGTACCTGGTCGGCTTGCTTGATACAGGCGCTCCTCTGTTTCGTCAGACACGTGTGGGCCGATTTCAAAAGCCCTTCACCGTGGTGAAGTTCCGCACCATGCGACCAGATACCCAATCGGTCGCAACCCATTTGGCCAACCCGTCTTCAGTGACGCCTTTGGGTGCTTTCTTGCGCCGCACCAAGCTCGATGAACTGCCACAGTTGTGGAACGTGCTCAAAGGTGAAATGAGCTTGGTGGGCCCAAGGCCCTGCTTGTTTAATCAAATCGAGTTGATTGCCGAACGTCACAGTCGTGGTGTTTTTGGAGCCCGTCCTGGTATCACTGGATTGGCGCAGGTTAGCAACATAGACATGTCAACGCCAAAACTGTTAGCGGAAACAGATGCGCAGATGCTGCAAGGTTTAACACTCGCTGTGTACTTCAAATACATATTAATGACAATGAGTGGCAAAGGGGCAGGCGATAGGGTAAAAACAAAATGACCAACTCAGGACTTAGGACTCAGGACTCAGGACTCAGGACTCAGGACTCAGGACTCAGGACTCAGGACTCAGGACTCAGGACTCAGGACTCAGGACTCAGGG
>JACCDU010569631.1_pt1 | contig 20480 bp, 22 predicted proteins | sample 7446081 | NCBI WGS metagenome assembly JACCDU01 (sample SAMN15323447, study PRJNA562643) | freshwater metagenome | isolation source: river surface water | place: USA:Blue River Watershed | collected 2017-08-17
ATATGTTAAAGTTAGAAGAATCATTTAGTTGGTTGTCTAATATGATGTATGCTGTACATTGTATGAAACCAGGATGTGCATTACCAGAACATTCAGACAAATATCCTTACTTTATTAAAACAACTGGCGCTGACATTAATTCTATTCAGCGTATAATTGTATTCCTAGAAGATAAAAAACCTGGGCACAGGTTTACACTTAACGGTGTTGATTTAGAAAACTGGATTGCTGGAGATTGGATTAGTTGGATAGGTGCAGAAAGACATGGTGCTTACAATGAAGGCACCGAAAACCGTTACACACTACAAATTACTGGAATTATTCGCGGATTAAATCCAACGTAACACAATGAAATCCGCCGCCTAATGTGCGTTGTTGTCTTGCTGGCAGCATCGCACATTCTATTTTGTGCTTCTCTAATTCTTTTCTAAGTTCGTGCTGATGATCTGGTATTGCTACTAGATTAGGATTTACAGAAAAGATATTCATTGCCACCCATTTGCTACTGTTACAATAACCTGGGTAGTGTTCAACTTCACCAGGATCTGGTGCCCATACTACGTCCCAACTTTGTAAAGGCTTAGGTAGTTGATCCTTGCTTTTAATTCTACTAGGATTCAACAGCATTAGTCCTTCTCTTAGTAGAGTGATAGTACTGTCGATATGCATGTAACTATAGACACCTTCTAATGTCCACACACGTTTATTGCCTACTAGACTTTGTAGATACTCTGCACCCTTCTTGTTACCACTGTTGCTAACAAGGTAAATTAAGTCATCATTAACACGCAGTATGTTTGCCGCATCGAAACATGGTTGTGTTTCGTTCAATGCTAACGTATCCTTGTCTCCTAAACAGTTTAGATTATACAGTTCGTCATTGCGATTTAATGGTGCTTCAATATACCTTGCACCTAATCTTTCTAAAGGTTCAAAGTGTTCATGCATGGCCAAGTATTCTTTGTGTCTTGCACGTAGTGGTTGAGGCGATGCTAATATTAAATCTCTATAAACTAACACACTGTCTCTAGGACAGTAATTGTAATAGTTAGGTAAAGGTGTACGTTTTGGTCTCAGTACTTCTACACTTTCACCTCTAAGGAAATCACAGAACGCTTCCAAATCTTCGTTGGCTTCGTCAATTACTTGTTGCGGATAAAGACCCTGTGGTATATCCTTTTCGTCTTTTTTGTCTGCGTAATTAACCACACGCAAACTTATATCTAAAGGAGGAATATTTGCACCATCGGCAACTCCTACAATAACACTCTTTAAAGGACTCCACTCGTTTTTACTTAACATCTTTGAATACTTTCATTTGTGATAGGTCTGGATAATCTTTGTCGGTCCATATTTTTGGACTTTGTGTAACTGCTGTTTTAAATTTGTCTATGCCTAATTGTGCAGTTTCTGGAGTCATGTAATAATGATATCCTAGCATGTCTACATCTTGTTCTGCCCAAGGTACTCCAGGTATTCTACCGTCGTAAGACATCTTTTTAAGTTTAACATAATCAGAGTGATAGTTACAAAGTATTGCACCTCCTCTGCCTAAACCTAAATGCTTTCTAAATTGAAAACTTAAACACATAAAACTATTAGGAATGTAACTTCCTTCTTTCCATAACACTGCGGCATCATAGATGTTATCCACAACATTATAATAGTCCTGCCATTCTTCTTTTCTAAAGTTCCAAGATATTCCTAATTTTTCAAATGTCATAGGAACAGACAGATATGTGTGACTAGGACAACTTGCTTTCTTTACATTTCTATATCTTAAACATAGTTCAAGAGCATGTGTACATGAATCTGTAGCCACGGCATATGGGGCAGAATAAAAACCTGCTATCAACGTTTCAAATTCTTCTACGGTATCAAAGTTTAGCATAATTTATTCTAGGATCGTTGTGCGGAAATTCACAAGGCCATTGTAAATATTCTGGTAAACTTTTCTTATATCCTTGTAAATTTAATTCCCATATATTTTGTTCACACCCTCGATAAAATTCTTTCTTAACCCATGTAAACCTTCCTAATTTTGATTGAATAGGAAACCATATTTTATCTACACGCTGTTGACTGCCCATGGGATTAGCATTACTAGTTGCAAACAATCTTGCTTCAGGGCCTGCCCATTCGATACTAATAGGTATAAAGAATTGACTAGCACAACATTGTTGATCTTTAATAAAACTCTTTACTGTATGCACACGAGGATTATGTGTTTGATCTGTAAAAATACAAGTTCTGGCAAGTATTCTATAACTATTCGGACCCATAACATTATCAAAACTATGAGCACAAACGCCGCCAATATACCTGCCTTGATATTTTAACATCCAGCCCTTCCATTTGTCTTCGTTCTTAAAACAATCAAACATTGCCTTTTGACTGAAATTATTTTCAAAGCCTCTTTTCTTGGCTTCTTCGTAAAACTCAGAAAGATCTAAATCAGGCGACCACTCAACTAGTTGATATGTCATTTACTTTCAATCCAGTGTCCATTATTTTGTAAACAATACTTTTGAATTTTTTGTCTTAATGAATCGATTTTATCTTGGTCGTGAATGATATTTGTAATAATAAAAAAGTTCATGATGGTACTTGTATGCAAAAAGAAATTCTTTTTATTTTTTAGTAACGCATCGATGTTGTCTAAAAAGTCTAATCTATGAAATTCTACATCTAAATTTTTTATTTTTTCCCAATTCTCAAAAACTTTTAAGTTATCTTTCATTACTAGTTGAGCATCGTCTTGCGCACTTGAAGATCTTGGCTCTATATCTAAACCTTTAGCATTAGCCCATTCTTCTCCAAACTTTTGATAATCTACGCCGTCCCATTTAGTATACAAATCCTTTTTAAATTCTATGTTATTAGGATTTATATCGTAAAAAATAATTTTCTTGGCATTACTAGTTAATGCCATATTTTCTCCAAGTAATCCGTTCGCTGGACTGATTACAGTTTCTGCTTGTATATGAGGCGCATTATTGTCCCATTGCCATATATTAACATATTCAAATGATAAAAATTTTCGAAGCATTGATATTATAAGAAGTTGCGTTTCTTCTAATTCAGGGGACAATGATAATGTTCTTAAGCATTCTTCAAACAATTCAGATCCTGTAGTTGGATAAAAATATCCCCGACATGCAAGTTTAAATCTATCCTTATCTAAATTTAAATTTTCTACTAGATCTTCTATGCTAACAAAGTTCTTGTGAAAGGTTGGATATCTCCACTTGGCATCGAAATTAACTACATTGAATCCTTGAGACAATGCATGTTCCATTACTTTTGTTCCAAACTTGATATCACGTTGTGCAATCTCATTTGAAAGTTTTATACTTAACGGAGCATGGCCGTTATTCATGTCTCCTTCGCCTCTTACGAATGCAGGTCCTGTGTCTTGATATGTTTGTGTTAGATTTAATTTATAATTTTTAAAGGCTTTAGTGTTTAGTATAAAACATTGCTCGTGTAAATGTGGAGTAGATTCATTAGGGTACCACATTAAATGTCCCATAACACCGACCTTATCGGACAATGTCTGCATCCTTTCCCATAAATGATCTCTATTTACGATAATATCGCCTGCGGTTTCTACAAATAACCACTCTGCTTGGTCTAAGTAATTGTCGATATCATCGTAACTATCGACTACATAGATTGGATATTCGCCGTCACTGAGGTGTTGTTGACCAGTTATAGTCAACTGTAACATCTTTCTGTTTAACCAAGCACTCTCAGTAGAGATCTTGACTATAATAAAAATAACCCGATTCATTTTGTTTTTCCAATGCACTTTTCATCATCCTTTCCCATTCTTCTGTGGAATCATGATGATGAATAATTAAATGATAGCGATCTTCCTCGCTGTTATTACGAACACTATGCTCATAACTAATGTTCATAGCATAAGCATCGCCAGGAGAGAAATCTAAAATATCTCCGTTGCCCCAGACCCATTTGCAATCCTTATGATTAGACAATGCAATATTTACAGGTTCGGGTACATTATATGGACTATCTTTATGATAGTCAATGTATCCTCCTGCTTCTAATAACATAAACCTTACTCTACCGTAACGTTGACTAGGAAATACAGTCTTAAGCCAATTTACAGTTACTGGACATTCTTCTGCAATCTCAGTCCATGTTAAATCTTTGGCTGCTTCATTGGCACTAGCATAACCGTAGGCATCCCAACTAGCAGGTTTGTCTAATCCTAGACCGTGTATGGGCAAACTCCACCAACCTTTATGATCATATCCGTCGGAAGACCTATATAAAATAAATTTTGATCTTAATTTCTTTGCCTCTTCTAACATATCTTTGTAAGGAACTATCAAGTCTAATTTTAGACATTTGGCAGAACTAAACAGATATTTTCTAGAATTGGGCAAAGGGTCTCTACTAAAGTTCATATTGTACTTATTTTATTTTTCCAAGTCGGAAAAATAAAGTAAATATTCTGCTATGTTTAAATTTACAGAATTAGAAACAATACATTTAGAAATCACCAATAACTGCCAGGCTAGTTGCCCAATGTGTGCTAGAAATTACCACGGCGGCCAAGACAATCCTCTTATTAAAGTTGCGGGTTGGACTTTAGACGAATTTAAAACTATCTTTACACAAGAAGTTATGCAACAGTTAAAAGGTGTCTATTTCTGCGGTAACTTTGGTGATCCAATTTTAAACAATGACCTAATACCTATGGTCAAACATCTTGCAGAACACGCACCGGAATTAGTAGTAAACATTCACACTAACGGTGGCGCAAGAAAAACTGAATGGTGGGAAGAACTTGCTCGAGCAATGCCTAAACAACATAATGTTTGTTTTGGTATCGATGGGTTAGAAGATACACATCATATCTATCGTATTGGAACTACCTACGACAATGTAGTTAAAAACGCTAAGGCATATATCGACGCCGGCGGCCGAGCCGAATGGGCGTTCATCAAATTTAAACATAACGAGCATCAAGAACAAGAAGCAAGACAACGAGCAGCCGACTTAGGATTTCATCAGTTTACTCTTAAGAACTCTAGTAGATTTTTGGGAGAGCCACGCTATAGAGTCATCGACAAAGAAGGCAATGTAACGCATTATATCGAACCCCCTAGCGATAATAAGATGCATTTTATCAGCAAGGAAATGATTGAACGTTACAAAGAAACTGTTATGCCTTTAGAGGTAAGTTGTAAAGTTCAAAAGAGCAAAGAAATTTACATCGATGCTTATAAGAACATTATGCCTTGCTGTTGGATTGGTAGTATTCCTTACACACAGTACGACTACGATAATGTTAACGCACATATCCGTAGCGAAATTAAACGTCAGTACAACGAACTAAGTCAGGACATGGGCAATACTAATGCCTACGAAGTTGGAATCAAAGGTGTTATAGATTCAGACTCTTGGCAAAATAAGTGGCAAACTTATTGGACTACTAAGAAGATGATTATGTGTGCAAGAATTTGCGGTCAGAACAGTACGTTTAGTAACCCAGACGATCAGTTCTTAGAAAGAGTAACGGTAAAGCCTGCGTCTTGAGCAATCTTTACTAATTCTTGTTCGTACTCTTCGGATGTAAAGTTTACTAACATTTCTTTATCGTGGATTTTTCTTAATCCAGAAACTTTTCCAGATTTAATAGCACGGTTCATCCAGCGTGTGATAGTTATTTGTATAACATGTCGCCAATCGTAATCGCCGCCATCGACAGTAAAACGTGTATAACCTTCTACAACATCTGGTAGTAGCACACGAATGTTAAGATGAATTCGCTCGTGTGCGCCAAAGTTGCTGGCAACGTGAATGTTACCAGTGTTCATTAGCCATAACGATCCGTCTACTGGCAAATGATACATCTTGTTTTCTTCTAAGTCAATAATGCGACTGTACTCGTTTGATATAATACTCATATGAATACGATCATCCGGGTCGCTGTGTGCCATATAACTGCCTTCAGGCTTGAGTTTTAGCAAACGTGCTTCGCCAATATTGCCCAAACTAGATAAAACTTCCCCTAGCGGAGTTCCTACAAACTCTGGTTTAATTCTGTAGGGTCCGTTAAACAGCCGTCCTTCATCTGTTTCGTTTAATTGGACGAATCGCTCAAAGTAGGGCATAGCCGCTACTTGATCAATAATGGGCTGGATCGGAAATTGTTTGTCTAGTTTTGTTAACATTTAAATACCTATATGATATTAGAAACCGTAAAGCAGTTATACGAGCACACGCCCTATCAAAACATCTTACACGATGTAGACGGTGTTGCTATTCCGTTTGATCCACAATGGCGTAATATTGCTGTAAGCGTTAGCGGTGGCGCAGATTCTGCCCTACTTGCTTACTTATTATGCGACCTCATTCAAAAAAACAAATGTGATACCGTAGTACACATTATTAGTCATGTACGTTGCTGGAAGACACGCCCATGGCAACGATACAACAGTCTAGATGTTTATACAGCATTAATAGCCAAATTTAGAAATATACGTTTTGTAAGACACGAAAACTTTCTTCCTCCCGATTTTGAATGGGGAACTAAGGGTCCTACAATAGTCGACGAGTACGGACAACTCAATAGCGGAGATATTATTGAAATTAGAGCATTTGCTGAATACATAGGACACAAGGAAAGTTTAGATGCTTACTTCAATGCTGTGACACATAATCCAGACATTGAAATTGAAGGAGCAATGAGCAGACGCAACATTGAACCAACAGTGAATAACATTAGTAAAATGATTACAACACACATGGGCAAAGTTAGTTGTCATCCTTTTAGATTTGTCGATAAGAGTTGGATCTACAAACAATATCAGCGTTTAGATATTTTAGACTTGTATAATCAGACTAGAAGTTGCGAAGGAGAGTTTCCTGATATAACTTACGAAAACTATACTCCTGGACAATATGTTCCTAAGTGTGGCAAATGCTTTTGGTGTGCTGAACGTTCTTGGTCTGAAAAACAAAATTAAATTTTGTATTTTGATGCTTTAATATCCACGCCGCAGTGACAGTAATCTCTAGGGCAAATAATTGTATTACTCAACATTTCAGTAGTAAAATTATTCCAACTACCCATGTGTCTAGTTCCGCAAGTTCCTAAATTTATATCACATTCTGGAGTTACTACAACAACTTCCTCGCCAACTTCACAACTCCAGCCTTTAAAACTATGTAAACCTTCTCTCATTAATTGATCAGGTTCTAACATGTCAGTAGTCCCATCGTTCCAAGTAACATTGCTGGCTTGATCTTGTAACCAAGCATAGTTTTCTTTTAGGCTTTCAATTTCTTCGTTAGTAAACGTGTATATAGAAGGTGCTGTATTAAAGAACTCTTGTTGTTCTTTTGTGTATTTTCCAACCCAATCAGAACCACTCCAGTTGGACAAGCACTTAACAACAATAATCTTAATTCTAGGAATCTTTTTAAGTCTTTCCCAATATTCCATTGCAAGGTCCCAATGTCTAGGATCCATCATTAAGTAAACAACAGTATAACTATTCTTGGCTAACGTGTGAATCTTTTCTTCATTCCATTCAAACATACTAGGATGTATACTTACACACCAGTTGTCTACTAAAGGACCTGCTTCTTCATAAAAGCGCACAGTTCTTGACAAGTTAGTATCGGATATAGTTTTGATATTTCTTCTTTTTAGTATTTTTAGTATGTCTAAATATTGCGGGTGAATAGTAGGTTCACCTCCTGTGAAGTTCACTGTAAATTCTTTACCAGCAAGTTTATCTAAAAAAACATCTACTTCGTCTAAATTGATATCGTGACTGCGACCTGTGTGTAGTTCTTTAGGACAATAACTGCAAGTATAAGTACAGGCAGTGGTAATTTGCCAAAGCACTTTTAACTTTTTAGGAGATACTATCTTAATGGGAAACTTCATAGCAAGTGTGCCAAGTCTGGAAACACAGTTTTAGCATCTGTGCCGCGAATACGATCTAAGTTGTTGATGTATTCTTTAAAATCAGGAAGTAGATGACTGTGATCCTGTGCTTCTACAAACTTTAAGATAGCCTCGTAACGCTTCCATCCATAAGGGTTTACATGCCAGAAATTGTCGTCTTGACGATAATTGTTCCATAACCAGTCCTTAAACTCCATAAATTGTTTGCGTATTTCCTCTTTATCTTCTTTAGGCAATATTCTTGCACTAAGGAATGTAGGAATATACAACAAATGCATGTTTATAATACCACCACCTGATTCAAAGTCATCAAGTTTAAACTTGTTGATCTTTTTAAACCCTTGGCTTAGTTTCCACTTGGCAAAGTTAATAATGTTCTTGATGTTAAGTGCTTGAACAGCACAGGCAATATGTACATGAATATGATCTGGTGTATTATCCAACAACCATAAACTACGTTCAATGTCTTCCCACTTTGCCGGGTAGCGTATATAATAGTTTCTATCTCCTAAGTCGTCAATACTAAAAGCATATCTTACTTGCTTAAAATTACTCCAAATATCAATCATTGCTTGATCAACAAGTATGCCGTTTGAATTATATCTTAGTGTAATTTCTTTAGCATAACCTCTGCGTATAATTTCTTCCAAGAACAGTTTATGCTCTTTAATCATTAGAGGTTCACCGCCTGCAAAATACAAATGTTTAATGTTAGGTATTTGATCGTAAATCTGTTGCCAAAACTCTGGTTTTTCGTACCAGTTATTATCGAAGTCATTAGCATTCCAGTCTATTTGTTTTAGAATAATAGGACTTTTAGTAATGCTGGTTAGTTCTTTGTGATCTTGCACCCATCTTGAACTATCGTGTGGACTGCACATAACACACTTAAGATTGCAAGTATGTCCTAAACGTAGGTCTAGATATTTTAGTACAGGAGGAACAGATCCGTCTTCACTAGTTTCTCTTACTAGTTTCTCAATGTCCAGGCCTTCACGAATCCATTCGTACATTTCCCAAACACGTTTACTTGCTACATTGTTGCTTTCTTCTTCAAAGCACTTAGTACAACTAGGAGGTACTTCGCCACCTAACATTGTCTTACGTACATTCTTCATATAATCACTGTTGAATGTATCTAGGGGTAAATCTTTTCCAAAGTTTGCAGGCTTACCGTTATCATTCTTAATCAAACCAACTGTGTAATCTCCAGAAACTGCCCCGCTGGCATTTGCTCCGCAACACAGTCGCGCATCTCCGTTAGGTCTTGTAGCAATGTGTATCCATGGCAGAGCGCAGAAAGTTGAACTTCCTGTCTTTTGTTCAATTATGTTGATAACTTTTTTGATTTCTGTCTGCATATTTGATACTTATTGTAGTTAACCAAGACAAAATTTAGTTCTGGTGCCTACTTATAAATATCTCACACGACTTTGACAGAATATGCACAACAGTAAAACATTTTGTATGCACCCATTTACGGGTCTGGCCACTAGAGAAGATGGCTCTATATGTGCATGTTGCCGAAGCCAGCCTGTTGGATTTATACAAAACAACAGTTTGGAGGAAATTTGGAATGGCGATGTTATGCGTAAAATCCGCCAACAAGTTCTTAATGGAGAACGTCCCAAAGAGTGTGCTCCTTGCTTTGATTTAGAAGACCAGGGTGTAGAAAGCCTGCGTCAGCGTCATATTAAAGGACAAATACCTGAAGCACGTATTAAGTTATATCCCAACGCCCTGGATAAACTTAACGACGATTACACAATGCCTTTTGAAATTCCAACTATGGAAATTAAATTGAATAACTTGTGCAATCTAAAATGTCGCATGTGCAATCCTGTTGACAGTACCAGTTGGAATGATTGGGAAGAAGTTGAAGAATTTTATGTTAAAGAAGACAATATTCTTACCAACAAAGTAATTAAATTAAATTTAAAAAATAAGCCTTACTTAGATAGTTTTGAAGATACTGATAATTGGTGGGCGAGTTTTGAAAAACTATTACCCTACTTCCGTCGTGTAGAATTTGCTGGCGGTGAACCACTAATGGATCCCCAACACTACAAGATTCTTGATAAGTTAAAGCCTTACGGCAGTAACATTGAAATCAAATATGCAACTAATGGTACAACAACAGGAATTAAAGGCGGTAGAAATATTCACGATTACTGGCCACACTTTAAATCTGTAGCAGTAAATGTATCTATAGACGGACTAGGATCGATATATGATTACATTAGAGGCAACAGTGATTATAATGAAGTGGTAGAGAATATTAGAGTCATGCAACAGATTCCAAATGTAAGACGTATTGTTGGTGCTGTTGCTGTACAAGTTAGTAATGTGTTAATCTTGGACAAGATGATTGAAGAGTTTCTTGACAACTTGGGAATATTCTTTTATACTAATATGGTGCGTTATCCTAATGTTCTTAGCCCGCAAGTGTTGCCACAAGAACTAAAAGAACTTGCTATTGCAAAGTTAGAAGCAATCAAGCCTAGATTAAAAGATTTTAAAATGTTACAAGGCGAACCTGTATTGCTAGATGTAACTATGGGGCAAGTACAGGGAGTTATTAACTTCTTAAGAGCAAATGACATGAATCATTTGTGGGACGATTGTGTAGAGTTTAATCGTCGCTTAGATAATACAAGAAATCAAAGTTTTGTGGATGTTAATCCAGAGTTCAAGCCTTATGTATAAAATTACCAGCCGCTGGCCACATCAAGATAAAATTAAAGTAGAATGGAATCTTGGCAAACGCTGTAACTACGACTGTGCTTATTGTCCTGCAGAGATACATGACAACTCTAGTCCTCACACTGACATAGAAGTTTTAAAGCGAACTGTTGATAAATTAGTTGAATTGGGCGATGTTAGAATTAGTTTTACTGGAGGAGAGCCTACAGTTCATCCTAAATTTGAGGAGTTGATTAATTACTGCAAACACGTTGGTGTAGGTTGGGTCAGTGTTACTACAAACGGAACAAGATTGCCTGAGTGGTATATTAATCAAAAAGCAGACCACTGGGTCTTTAGTCTACACTTTACAGAAGGCGATTGGCACAGAGTTGCAAATACTATTATTAAAGTTAAAACACTAAAGCATTTAACACCTATAATGGTAAATGTAATGGCTCATCATGATTGTATGTTAGCAGTTCAAGCGGCAGTAGGAATTTTTAAGAAAGAAAGTATTCCACACGTTGTAAGAAGAATACGTTGGACAGAAGGTGATAGAGATTTATTTGATGATATGCGTTATCATCCAGACGATTTACAATGGATCAAAGATAATACAGCCACAGTAGAAGCAAATTGTGTTGTAGACGATCACGATTTATATCATGCTAACGATGTCATTAAACTACATTTAAACAAGTTTGAAGGTTGGAAATGTTATGCCGGTGTTGAAAGTTTAATGATTAATTGGGATGGTGAAGTACATCGAGCCACTTGCAGAGTCGGCGGAAGTTTAGGAAACATATACACTGGTACTTTCCTTAAGCCTGTGGACCCAGTTACATGCGATAGGAAGTTTTGCACTTGTGCCGCTGACATTCCTATTACAAAGGTGTCATCATGATGTATGTTGGAAACTATAAGTCCTGGATAGATCCAGAAATTATTAATACCATTTTAACTACCTCTGGTGAGCAACGCCCTAAAAAAGAAGTTGGCGAATACGAGTCGGTGACATTAAAACAATGGCAAGACGCTGGTTTTGATATGAATAAAATTAGTTGGCAGTTTTATTATAATCAGCATATTAATCGCGAGCATATTGACCTGCCAATTAATCCTAACGGATCAAAATATAAATGGTGGTTTAGTAAACTCAATCCTGGCGATATGTTTCCTATGCATGTTGACCATTTTGCTACAGAAAAAAATGTACAACGGTTCTGGATGGCGTGTCAAGATCATCAACCTGGCCATATTTTTGTCTGCGGTGATCATGTATTAGAAGATTACAAAGCCGGTGATGTTTTTGAATTTGCTTCAAACGAATGGCATGCCGCCGCAAATTTAGGATTTACTCCTAAAATTAGTTTTCAATTAATGTTTTACGATTAATAATTTTCTAAGTGTGAAAGGCCTACACGTTCACGGAATTGATCACTAAATGTACCGTCAATTCTCATACTGTAAGTCTGTACGCTAGTGCTTCCGCCAGAATGCCAATCCAAGTCGTTAAAGAAACATGCACGACTTTCAACAGTGACTTTTGTTCCTGCTTGTGGATCTTGTATATAAAACGGTTTGTCTAAGTTAGGACGTAAGTGTATAAATTCGTGTCTGTGCGGATAGTAATCGCTTTCGCCTTCTAGCAAATCTCTGTGGACTTGCATTTTACAGTCATGTTCTGCTTTAAAGATAATAATACGTCCGATAGTTTTAAAAACTTTATCTTGTATTTCTCTTTCGATCCATTCTTTAACTTTGGGGAAATGGTTGATTGCATCAAGGGTCCAGGACTTTTCTTCAAATCTTGTTTCCCATCCTCCGTCTTCTGTCTTTAAGAAAATAAACTGATAAGGATCGTAAGCACCCATAGCAAGTTTTAGGAATAACATAAATTTGTCACGGTTTTTATATTCTCCTATTTCTACCCCAATTCTTTTAATTTCGTGATCATCTGGTAGAGCGTGGTATTCTTCTAATGCTTTGAACAATGGTTTGAACTCAAAATTATATTGCTCAACAGCCGCGGGCTTAACCATGTTCCCTTCTTTTTTGTAATCGGCCATAACAATGCCTTTGCACATTTCATAATGCAATGCTGTAAATCCATCAACGTCGATGAACGGATCTAAGTCGATATAGGGTAAGGAATTTATTCCGCGAATCATAGGCTCAATAAATATCGTGTATATTAATTTATCTGAATAACCATGGTTGATGTAAAAAATTGGGACTTATATTGGAATGAAGAAAACGGCAATATTTTTAGAGCCAATCTAGTTTATAGTGCCTATCGTAGCCCTGACAAGAAACATTTTTGTCAGTGGTTTGTTCGCGATCCCAAGTACCATCCAGACTTGTATGAAAACAGTTTATGGACAGACGAGTTATTAGAAGATAGATTCCAAAAAGAATTAAAGTATCACGAACGTGCAAGTAAGGTAATGCCTACGTTAGACATTGTCGATGTTGACGTAAAATCAAGACAAATTGTTTATGCTTGGCCAGGAGACGATTTTTTAATGCAAACTTTGTCATCGTCTAGAGAGGAAGTTTTACCTGACTGGCAGGAACAATGGATTAGTTTAATTGAAAAGATGTGGGATAACAACATTACTAAACTAAGTCTGCATCCTAATAGTTGGACTGTAAGGGACGGTGTCCTAGTTCCCTTTAACTGGTTTTATTGCTATGATACTGATACTGGAACAGATAGTTTTAGTAAAATGAATATACAAATTAGTTCAGGACGTAGAGAAAATCTACATTTTATATTGAAGAGATTTGATATAGATTGGGATACAGAATATCCTGTTAGTAAATTGCAATTAATTGCTTTTAATAGTTTTAGAAAAAACTACCCTGAAGAATTGATCGAGAGGATTATTAAAAAACATGACCATCGCTTGTCTACCAATTGAAATTGATGTATCCCTTCCTGACGAACAGAAGGTATTAGATTATGTACAGGAATATCAATTTCCTAGTATGTTGCATTTAGACAGTCCAAGATTTGATCCGTGGATTGTTAGTCCTATTCTTGGACGTATGCCTAGCAAAGACTGGAACGATGCCTACAAGATTAGAGACTTAATTTACAACAGACAAAATCCTAACTATGGTGGCAAGTTAGAATGGGCCAACGGCTTTGATAAACTGTTTCCTGAAATTGTCTACATGATAGAACAGATTCCTATTTTAAATCCTATTGTTATTTTCATGCAACAGACAGCATTGTCAACAGCGCACGAAGACAAACATGGCGGCGATAAAATGGAAGATCCTAGTCAGTGGACATTATATACAGAGCCACGTAGATACAACATTCAAATGACAAATTTTGATTATAAGAGTTTCTTTGTTAGCAAAACTAGGGATGGAGAAAGAATCCCCTATAACCATATAAGCAAAGAGTTGCCTGCGTATGTGTTTTGCGAGCAACATTATTTTCATGGAGCAGAATATTGCGGTCCTAATAAAGTTAGTCTTTGCTTTTTAGGAACACCAGACTGGCCAAGACACAACGAACTAATTCGTAAGAATTTAGAAAAGCATAGAGATAAAGCAATTATATTTGAGGATGATAATGACCTTTTACACAAGTAATTTGGTAGAAATACAGATCGAAAACAGTAGTATCTGTAACGCTGCCTGTCCTCAATGTATTAGAGAATTTAAAGAACCGACAAAGGCTTGGTTAAACGAAACATACCTTGAACTAGATTTCTTTAAAAATATTCCAGATGAAGTTTTTAAAAATTTAAAAATATTTTACTTTACCGGCAACATTGGAGATCCATGTACTGCTCCTAATTTCTTAGAAGTGTGCAGATATGTTAGAGATAAAAATCCTGACATGTTCATTAAGATTAGCACCAACGGCGGCATGAAAACTCCTGACTTCTGGACAGAGTTAGCAAATATACTTGGACCTAAATCAGAAGTAGTGTTTGCTATAGACGGCTTAGAAGATACTAATCACATTTATAGAGTTAATGTCCGTTGGGACAAATTAATGAAAAACGTCAAAGCATTTATTGCCGCAGGCGGAAAACCATTCTGGCAATACATTGCTTTCAAACACAACCAACATCAAGTTGAACAAGCCCGTGCATTTGCCGCAGAGTTAGGCTTTGCTAAATTTATTGTCAAGCCTAGTCATCGTTTTGCACTTGACGCAATATTAGGTGCAGAACGCTTCAATAGAACTGCAACTAAAATAGAACCACCAGATGATACAAGTTTAACGCATGAAGTCGTTATACATAGAACTGCTAAGAATTTAAAAGAATTAAAAGAACAATCTAATAACTCGGAAATTAACTGTCATGTAAAGCACACTTACCAAAGTTTATACATTGACCATTTAGGAAGAATGTGGCCCTGCTGTTACCTAGCCGCAGGCTTGTACGTAACCGACGGAGTACCTATTAATGATGGTTGGCCTAAAGTTTGGAGAGAGTATGGCGGGGATAATATTAGTCTAAAATATCACAAGTGGGATGATATCCTAGCAGGAGACTTTTTCCGTGCAATACAAGATAGTTGGACTAAAGACTACGGCAACGGTAGAATTATTACCTGCGCAATTACTTGTTCTAAATTTCAAAGCCGTGTAAATATTCCTTCAGAAATGAATAGGATCATTGAGGAAGCATAATGTATCAAGAAGGTTATAGTCCTAATGCATACGATAAAGTTGTTTTATACGAACGACTGTTTATTGATGACAATAGACCTTGTGTAACCTTGGCCGATGGTACTCAAGTGTTTGATGAAGATTCTGCTTATTATTTTCATTTCTATAAATGGGCACTTAAACCAACATGGGTTGATAAAGAATTTATACCCCATATGATTTTTGGTTCTAAAGGTTATATTCCTCAACTTGAAAATAAAAAATATGACGAACTTACTATTAAGCATTTAAACAAGTACGGTCTTAATATCTACCTTTATGAAGTATTAACATTTGCTAAAAATCTTGTAGAACGCCCTAAATTTAATATTAAAAAAGATAGCGGATTGATTGACACATTACTCACACATTACGGCGAGTCAATGTTGTTTGAATGTCATCAGGATGATTATGACGACTTAAAATGTTATGAATTTGAGTCTATTAATTTATTTGCTAAAAATAACAATCTAACAAACGTTAATGTTTATACTTGTCATTATAACATAAAATTTATACAAGACAAATATCCAAATATTAATTTGTTTTGTAAAGATCTGCATCTAGCATCTATGGTAGATTATCCTGTAGAAGATGTGTATCCTTTTCAAAAAATAGAACCAATAGATTTTATAGAGAAAAAATTTATATCACCTAATTGGAGGTATCACAGTGCTAGACATTTATTGATGACATACCTAATCGATAAGTCTGGAATTTATTCTTGGTACTATAAAGGTTCTGTAAAAGAGTTAGAATCAAATTTATGGTTTGACTTGTCTACATCTAAGTTGAATTCTATAGTACAAAAGGGTTTACCATTACTTAATAGTTCAGCACCTTTAGAAATTAATAAAACTCAAACACTCAATACTATAAACGGTAAGTCAGATTATCTAAAATATCCTGGCGGTACTAAAGGTAGTCCTGGCGATTATCGCATGGACGATGCGTATCTAAAATGTTTTTGTGCAGTAGTTACAGAAAGTTTTTTTGCTATGCCTACCGGTATAGTTAGCGAAAAGGTATTGAACGCAATTAAATTAGGAAGACCGTTTGTAGTAATAGCACCACCACATACTCTTGAGTATATGAAAAAACTTGGATTTCAAACATTTGAAAGATTCTGGGACGAAAGTTATGATAGTGAACCTAACCATGAACAGCGTCTAATTAAAATATTTGAAATATTAGATTATATCAATAGTATGGATATAGATCAATTAAAAGTGTGGTATTCTAATATGAAAGACATTTTAGAACACAATGCCAATATGGTTAAACACTTAAAGGCATCGGGTAACATACTATGACAATGTGTCCTTTTCCGTTTAGGGGAGTAATGGTTAAAACTGACGGACAATTAGTTACTTGTTGTTACGGAGAAAATATACAAGGGCTACATAGATCTACACATACTATTGAACAAGCATTTAACAGTCCAGAGTTTCAGAAAATAAGACTTAATCTTATTAATGGAGTTAAAGATAATCATTGTAAAAAATGTTGGGATTTAGAACAGCAAGGTGTAGAAAGTCTTAGACAGCAAGAACTAAGAACAGAAGAATTTGATAAGGATGTATATGTTAATCCTCGATTAGAATATCTTTTTCTAAGTCTTAGTAACCAATGTAATTTAAAATGCAGAACTTGCAGTCCTAGTGACAGTAGTTTTTGGATTAAAGAATTTGAACAACGTACTGGCATTAAGAAAACAGTTTATTTAGAGCCAGACGATAGTACATTCTTTTCTAGTTTTAAACAAGACACGCTACCGCATTTAAAAGAAATTGCATTTACAGGCGGTGAGCCTTTAATGATGAAAAGTGTGCAACGTATTTTAGAAACATTAGATCCTAACGTTAGTTTAACTTTTTACACTAATGGCACATTCTACAATCCTAGTATATTAGAAAAGTTTAAAGATGTTAATTTAGCAGTAAGCATAGACGGCATAGGTCAGCGATTTGAATATATGCGTCATCCGGCAAAATGGAATGAAGTTGCTGATAATCTTAAATTAATGGGTGATAATCTAAAAGCCATTACTTGTACAGCCAGTGCTTATAATGTATGGTATATAGATGAAGTTGCAGACTTTGCTGATAGTCTTGGTGTAGACTTTATGGCACATATTTTGTTTGAGCCAAATAATTTATCAGTATTATCTTTGCCCTATGACGTAAGACTAGAAATTGCAGATAAATTATCTAAACATGCAAATAGTCAGATTCAAAAAATTGCAGAATATCTAAAAACAGAAGCAAATGATAATTGGGAAATTTTTGTAAATGATGTTCAGCAAGGAGATAGCATTAGACAAGAAAACTACAAAGAAGTATTTTCTGAATTTTACAATATATTAGAACGCCATGGAAAAACAATTTAAAGAACGCGACGACTATTACTTTGCAGTAGTCTATGAAAATTTATTTCCTAATAAAGCGGGCAGTAAAAAGTTACTGTTAGAAAACGGTACGACTTTTAACGAAACAGATTCAGCAGATTCTTACACATTTTTTGATTATTACAATGACTATTATCTAGGTACTAGTTTAGACACAGACAAAACTCCGCACCTCTTGTACACAGGTATGGGTTCTATACTACAGTTAGAAACTCTAAACTATGATGAAGATATTGTAGAATATCTAAACGCCCACGGGCTAAACATTTACCTATACGAAACAACAGTAGTTGATTTACAGCCAAAGAAAAAGTTCTATGTAACACGTAATCAAGAATACAGTGCCGATTATATTAATTTTAGATTTGAAACAGACAAAGATTTTTATGTTTTTGAATTTGAAAGCATTGAAGATTTTGTTAAAAGAAATAATTTAACCAACGTTACTGTTTTTACCTGCGAAGGCAATACTAGTCGAATATCCAAACAATACAGTTTTAAAATTAAAAGCAAAGAAGTATTTTTAATATCTCTTTTAAAAGAAGCCAGCGAAGAAATTAACGGTTATGAAATAAGTAAGGATCTTGTAAGTAGATTCGATCCTAGCACAATTACTCATAAGTTCTGGTCAGGCAATTGGAGATACGATGTACATAGACATGTCATTTGCTCGTACCTAGTTAACAAGTCAAGTAAACTGTCTTGGTACTATAATTCTTCTTTAGATGAAGTTCGACAGTTTTTTTGGTTTGACATTAACAAGTGGAATAATAATCTTCTATTAGAAGGTGATAAAATACTTTGCAATAATGCTCCTTACATTTTAGATATTACAGCGCCAGCAACTAAGGTAAATTTACAGCAGTTGTGGACTATACCTACACAAGAATTTTTCTGCCCAGGTAGTTCGACAACACCGTTAGAAAGTTATTTGACTACATTCTGTGCAGTAGTGACTGAAAGTAATTTTGCACATCCGTTTCCTATGTTCAGTGAAAAGACTGTGAACGCAATCAAAGCAGGACGTCCGTTTATTGTTGCCAGTAGTGCAGGAACATTGGAGTATCTACGCCAGCACGGCTTTAAAACGTTTAGTGAATTCTGGAATGAAAGTTATGATCTAGAAGAAAATCACGAGCGAAGACTGCAAATGATTTTAGAAGTAATTGACTACATTGATAGCATGAGTGTAGAACAACTTCAAGAACTTTACTCAAAAATAAAGCCGACGATTGAATATAACTTCCGTCGGCTTATAGAAATTAAAAACGAAGATCTGAGTTTTTAAACTGCCATCTCTGCTTTAATTGCAGGATGTGGATCATACCCTTCTAATACAAAATCTTCTAGAACATATTCATTCCATTTCTTGTTTACAGTCATAAACAATGTAGGAAGTGCTCGTTCTTCTCTTGATAACTGTTCTTTTACAGCATCTACATGATTAGTGTATATATGGCAGTCTCCGCCAGTCCAAACAAAGTCTCCCGCCTTTAAACCGCACTCGCGAGCGATAATGTGTGTAAGCAACGAATAACTGGCAATGTTGAAAGGTACTCCTAAGAACATATCGCAACTACGCTGATATAGTTGACAACTTAGATAACCATCTGTTACATCGAATTGACTCATAACATGACATGGTGGCAAAGCCATTTGATCCAATTCAGCAGGATTCCATGCAGTTAGAATATGTCTACGTCCGCTAGGATCTTTTTTAATACCGTCAATTAATTGTTGTATTTGATCGACTCCGAGGAAATCTCGCCATTGTACACCATAAACACGACCTAAGTCGCCCTCGTAGTGTGCCTTAGGTAACCAATAGTCTGCTTTAGCATTAGCAGTCCAAATAGTTGTTTTAGATAAATCTCGTGTACCGTGTAGTATTTCTGCTAGACGTCGCTCGTCGCCGCTGCCTTCTAGAAACCATAGTAGTTCAGAAACAACGGCCTTCCATGCTAGTTTCTTTGTAGTAATAGCAGGAAAGCCGGTTCTTAGATCAAAACGCATTTGATGACCAAATACGCTAATGGTGCCTATACCAGTACGATCAGTCTTTTGTTTTCCGTGTTTGAGTATGTGTTCTAGTGCTTGGTGATATTGTTTCATTGTTGTATTCTTCTACTATGCAAGATCCTAAGTTTACTGTATTAACTAGTGTCATTCCGTCTAAGAAATCATTAACATCGATAGTTGTATCGTGTATAAATTCTCCTTTGATTCTAGTAATAAAAACTTTTTCTAAAACAGGTTTGCTTTGAATTAGTAAATTAGGTCCGCCTATGACAAATATCTTTTTCTTTTTATGATGATGCTTTAGTGCTTTTAATGCTTCGCAAACATCACCTCTAACTTGTTCAACTTCTTCGGAATCAAAAAAGTTATTTGTAAAGATTACATTAAATCTTCCAGGTAAAGGTTTTGGCATATCAGGACTATCCCAAGTTCTGCGTCCCATAACAACGATTTGATTTTGTGTTTGTGTTTTAAACCAAGTCATATCGTCTTTGTTATGAGGCCAAGAGAGTTGTCCTTTGAATCCCATACCCCCTACTTCGTCTACTGCAAATAAGGCTGCTATCATTCTTTTTTCTTAGGTCTCTTTTTCTTAAGAAAGCGAGTAGTTTCTTTGATAACATCTTTTTTAACTTTTTCAACATCAAGTCTAAAATCAATGTGTTCGATTTCTTCCTCGTAATTGGCTAAAAGTTCTTTAAGATGTTCTTCGAGGTTATCAGCACCGTGGGCCCGAG
>JACCDU010898845.1_pt1 | contig 20469 bp, 18 predicted proteins | sample 7446081 | NCBI WGS metagenome assembly JACCDU01 (sample SAMN15323447, study PRJNA562643) | freshwater metagenome | isolation source: river surface water | place: USA:Blue River Watershed | collected 2017-08-17
GGCCGCGATGGCCATGGCCTGACCACCGGCCGCGCGGATTTCCTCGACCACTTTTTCGCAAGCGTCTTGTTTGCGGCTGGAGACCACGACTTTCGCACCGGCCTTGGCCAGCTGGTGGGCAATGGACCGCCCGATGCCGCGGCTTGAGCCGGTGACGATGGCGACTTTGTCTTTCAGGTCGAACAGGGACATGGGGTGGGCTCCTTCGTTTTGTTCGGTGCAGTTTCTGTGGAGTTGTTGGACTTGTCTGTCCTTTCAGCGTCAGTTTGGCGTTCGTGGGCTTGTCCGCTGGGGGCGTGGGGCGGTGGCCATGGCCTCATGCTGCGGGGTACGCAGAAATCGGCCATAACCACCGCCCCACACCCCCAGCGGACAGGCGAGCGGACCGGGTGATCGAACGCGAACGCGAACGCGGAGCGAGCATGGGATGACCACAGAGCCAGAGGGCCAGGGGTACGCCGTGCGACGATTTGTGCGTACCCGCACCATGAGGAGCGCGGCGTACCCCTGGCCCTCTGGCGGCCTCCGATGTGGCAAGAGCTGCAGCCCAGGCTTCTCCCAAGGCGGCCCCCGATGTGGCCCTCATACCCGTGCAAAAATCAAAGCCCTTCAAACGAGAGAGGCAAACACCGTGGAACAAATCGATGCCGTTGTGATCGGGGCCGGCGTGGTCGGTCTGGCCGTGGGCCGGGAACTGGCGCTGCAAGGCCTCGAAGTGATGGTGCTGGAGTCCGAAAACGCCATCGGCACCGGCACCAGTTCGCGCAACAGCGAGGTCATCCATGCCGGCATCTACTACCCTGCCGGCTCGCTCAAGGCCCGCCTGTGCGTGCAGGGCAAGGACATGCTCTATGCCTACTGCGCAGAACGCGGCGTGGCGCATGCGCGCCTGGGCAAACTCATCGTGGCCACCAGCGCGGAGCAGGTCGCACAGCTCGCCGGCATCCAGGCCAAGGCCGCGGCCAACGGCGTGCACGATCTGCGCCCCGTCAGCGCGGCCGAGGCCCGCGAGCTGGAGCCGGCACTGCAATGCGATGCCGCGCTGCTCTCGCCCAGCACCGGCATCGTGGACAGCCATGGCCTGATGCTGGCCCTGCAAGGCGACATGGAAAACGCAAGCGGTTGGCTGGCGCTGGTCTCGCCGGTGCAATCGATTGGCGTGGGGCAGGGCACCGACAGCCACCCTCTGCGTGTGACGAGCGAAGACGGGACCGAGATCGCTGCCCGTTTCGTGGTGAATGCTGCGGGCTTGAATGCGGTGGCCGTCGCGCAACGCATCGAAGGCCTGGATAAAAGCCTGCTGCCGCGCGCCAGCTACGCCAAGGGCAACTACTTCACACTGGCCGGCAAGGCGCCGTTTGGACGTCTGATCTACCCTGTGCCCGAACACGCCGGGCTGGGCGTGCACCTCACGCTCGACTTGGGCGGGCAGGCCAAGTTCGGGCCCGATGTGCAATGGGTGACCGACCCCACCGACCTGGTGGTCGATCCGCGCCGGGGCGATGCCTTTTATGCCGAGGTGCGCAAATACTGGCCCGCGCTGCCCGATGGCGCCTTGCAGGCGGGCTATGCGGGCATGCGTCCCAAGATCAGCGGGCCGCACGAAGCCGCCGCCGACTTCCTGATCCAGGGGCCGCAGCAGCACGGCGTGCCGGGCCTGGTCAATCTGCTGGGCATCGAATCGCCAGGGCTGACCAGTTCGCTGGCGATGGCCGCCGAGGTGCGTCGGCAACTGGTCTGATCGCCTGGGCGACAGCGCCCTCAGGCGCGGCGTTTCTATCATGGGTCAAATGACCGCCATGACTGGACCACGCATGCACCCACTGGACGAAGCGCTCGACTTGCGCACCGTGGCGCCCGGCGAATTTGCCGGCGCCACACACCCGGCCTACGCCAACATGGTGGGGCCTTTTGGCGGCACCACGGCTGCGCAGCTTTTGCAAGCAGCCCTGTTGCACCCCGCACGGCTGGGCGAGCCGGTGGCGCTGACCGTGAACTTTGCGGCGCCGGTGGCCGATGGCGAGATTCGGTTGGTGGCGCGCGCCGCACGCACCAACCGCTCGACCCAGCACTGGATCGTCGAAGCCCGCCAGGCCGATGAGACTGTGGCCACAGCCACCGCCGTGTTCGCCTTGCGGCGCGAGACCTGGTCCGCTGGCGAGGCGGTCATGCCTGCAGGCATGCCCGAGGCAGGCACCCTGCAGCGCATGCCCGTGCGTGGCCTGCCGGCCTGGCCCCAGCGCTACGACATGCGCTTCATCGAGGGGGCGTTCCCGGCGGTGTTTGACGAACAGGAGCAGGACCATTCGCGTTCGTGCCTGTGGGTGCGCGACGAACCTGAACGGCCGCTGGACTTCGCTTCTCTGGCAGCGATGACCGACAGCTTTTTCCCGCGCATTTATGTGCGTCGCCGCCGCCGCTCCTTGATTGGCACCGTGACATTGACCACCTATTTCCATGCCGACAGCGCCTTGCTGGCGCAGGTCGGCACCCGGCATGTGCTGGGCGTGGCCAAGGCGCTCAATTACCGGCATGGCTATTTCGACCAGACCGGCGAAATGTGGAGCCCCGAGGGGCAACTCTTGGCCAGCACACACCAGCTCGTGTATTTCAAGGACTGAGGGTGGCCTGGAAAGCTTGATCCAGCGCAAACCAGGCCGAAGATGCCACGCGTGCATCTTGAAAATTCAGTCGCAGAGGGCAAGTATGCGTCGATCCACCACCCCTTTTGAAAGGACGCAACATGAACTCCCTGATCCAACGCGGCAGCCTGTTTGACGATTTCTTCAAGGACTTGGCGCCTGGCTTTTACGTGCGCCCCCTGCACGGTGATCCTTTGCCCAATCCGGGTCAGATCAAGCTTGACGTTAAAGAGTCGGCCCAAGCCTATACCGTGACGGCCGAGTTGCCCGGTGTGGCCCGCGACGACATCCATGTGACCATCGATGGTGGTCTGGTGACCCTGAGCGCCGAAGTCAAGCAGCAAGACGCCCAGACCGAAGGTGAGAAAGTGCTGCGCAATGAACGTTACTACGGCCAGGTGGCCCGCAGCTTCAGCCTGCCGGTGGACATCGACAAAGCCAACGCCAAGGCCAAGTACGACCACGGGGTGCTGACCTTGACGCTGCCCAAGCAGACGGCAGGTGGTGCGCACCGCCTCAACGTCGAGTGAGATGGGCCCACGCACAACAAAGGCGCTGACAGCGTTTTTGTTGGTGGGTTGAGTTCCGGGAGCGATGCGGGCGGTGGCCGGGGCTCCTCATGGTGCGGGGTACGCACAAATCGTCGCCCCAGCCACCGCCCGCATCGCTCCCTGCCTTTTCAGGCTTTGCAGACCGCGCAGCGTTTGGGGTCAGGGCGGGTGACGATTTGTGCGTACCCGCACCATGAGGAGCCCGCCCTGACCCCAAACGGTGCCTCCGGCAAGGGCCATAACGCTAAAACGCCTCTTCCCGGAAAATCCCGCGACGCCAAGCCGCAGCGGCGCGTCAGCGAGCCCGCATCTGCTGCAAGGCGCTGGCCACTTCGGTGACCAGGGACGGGCCCTTGTAGATCAGGCCCGAATAGACCTGAACCACATCGGCGCCGGCCTGGATCTTCTCGATCGCGTCGTGGCCGCTCAGGATGCCGCCCACCCCAATGATGGGGAACTTCGGACCCAGGGCTTCGCGCAATTGCCGGATCACGCGGTTGGACGCCTCGCGCACCGGTGCGCCCGACAGGCCACCAGCCTCTTCGGCATGCGGCAGGCCGCTCACGGCGTCGCGGGCCAGCGTGGTGTTGGTGGCGATCACGCCGTCCATGCCATGTTTTTGGAGCGTGGCAGCGATCACGCCGACCTGGGTTTCATCGAGGTCGGGCGCGATTTTCAGGAACATGGGCACGCGCCGGCCATGCTCGGCGGCCAGTGCCTCGCGGCGTGCGGTGAGGGCGCCCAGCAGGCCGTCCAGTGCCTCGTCGCTTTGCAGTGCGCGCAGGTTCTTGGTGTTGGGGCTGGAGATGTTCACCGTCACATAGTCGGCGTGCGGGTACACGCCCGCCAGCGCGATCAAATAGTCGTCGGTCGCGTTCTCGATCGGCGTGGCCGCGTTCTTGCCAATGTTCAGGCCCAGCAGGCGGCCTTGCTGGCGAAAGTGTGAACGCTTGACGTTGGCGATGAAGGCGTCCAGCCCGTCGTTGTTGAAGCCCAGGCGGTTGATCAAGGCCTGAGCTTCGGGCAGACGGAACATGCGGGGCTTGGGGTTGCCGGGCTGGGCCTTGGGTGTGACGGTGCCGACCTCGATAAAGCCAAACCCCATGGCGCCCAGACCGTCGATGCAGCGGGCGTTCTTGTCCAGCCCGGCGGCCAGGCCGACGCGGTTGGGGAACCGCAGGCCCGCCAGCGTCACCGGGTTGGACACGAAGGGCTGGCGGTAAAAGCGGTCCAGCGGTGTGTTCTGGGTGCGCGACAGGCCGTCGAGCGTGAACTCGTGGGCCTCTTCAGGGTCCATCTTGAACAGGAAAGGGCGGACGAGGGCGTAGGGGATCAGGGACATCTTGGATAATCGCGGTCTTTTTCCAATTGTCTCAGAGCCCAGCACCATGACCCAGGATGAACTCAAGGCCCTCGTTGGCCAGGCCGCCCTCCAGTACGTTGTTCCCGGCGAAATCGTCGGCGTGGGCACCGGCTCCACGGTCAACAAATTCATCGACGCGCTGGCCACCATCAAGGACCAGATCAAAGGCGCCGTGTCCAGCTCGGAAGCCTCGACCGTGCGCCTGAAGGCCCTGGGCATTCCGGTGTTCGACAGCAACGAGGTCGACAGCCTGTCGGTCTACATCGACGGTGCCGACGAGATCGACGCCCAGGGCCACATGGTCAAGGGCGGTGGCGCGGCGCTCACGCGCGAGAAGATCGTGGCGGCCCAGTCGAAAAAGTTCGTCTGCATCGCCGACGAGAGCAAGCTGGTCGATGTGCTGGGCGCCTTTCCACTGCCGGTCGAGGTCATTCCCATGGCCACGGCCCGTGTCATGCGCCAGTTCGCGGCCATGGGCGGCACGGCCACCGTGCGCCAAAAGGACGGCCAGCCGCTGGTGACCGACAACGGCCAGCACATCGTCGATGTGCGCGGCCTCAAAATCACCGATCCGGTGGCGTTCGAGACCACCGTCAGCCAGTGGCCTGGCGTGGTCACCGTGGGCGTTTTTGCCCACCAGAAGGCCCAGGTGTGCCTGCTGGGCACCGCGCAGGGCGTGAAGACCCTGACGTTCTGACCTTTGTTTGTGGGAGCGTGCACCTGCGCGCGAACAGCCGCCTGCCGCAAGGGCGGCCTCCTGCAGCGTTTGCCTTTCAAATCCTATGTTGCTGAACAAACTCAATCGCCGTGCAGCGCTGGCCTTGGCCTGCGCTGCGCTGTCCGGGGCCGCCACGGCCCAAACCGTGGCCCCCGTCAAGCTGGCCATGATCGAAAGCCTGTCCGGCCCCTTTGCCAACACCGGTGAGGCGGTGGTGCGCAACATCGCCTGGGCGATCGAGCGCGTCAACGCCCGTGGCGGCGTCAAGACCGCGCAAGGCCCACGCCCGCTGGAGCTGGTGCGCTACGACAGCAAAGGCCAGAACGAAGAGGCCCTGTCGGCCCTGCGTTCGGCCATCGACGATGGCGCCCAGGTGGTGTTGCAGGGCAACTCTTCGGCCCAGGCGCTGGTGCTGATCGATGCCATCAACAAGCACAACGAGCGCGAGCCCGGCAAGCGCGTGCTGTTCCTGAACTACTCGGCGGTCGAACCCTCGCTGACCAACGACAAGTGCAGTTTCTGGCACTTCCGCTTTGACGCCCATGCCGACATGCGCATGACGGCCCTGATGCAGGTGCTGAAAGGCGACAAGGGGGTCAAGACGGCTTACCTGATCGGGCAGGACTACAGCTTTGGCCAGGCGGTGCTGCGCGAGGCGCGCCGCCAGATCGGCGAGCAGCGCCCCGACATGAAGATCGTGGGCGAGGAGCTGCACCCGGTCGGGCGCGTGAAAGACTTCCTGCCCTATGCCGCCAAGATCAAGGCCAGTGGCGCGCAGGCGGTCATCACCGGCAACTGGGGCAACGACCTGACGCTGCTGGTCAAGGCCGCGCGCGAAGTCGGCTTCGAGGGCAAGTTCTACACCTTCTACGGCAATGCGCTGGGTGCACCGGCGGCCATTGGCGAAGCCGGCGTAGGCCGAGTGGTGGCCGTGGCCGACTGGCTGCCCAATGTGCCGGGCAAAGAGAGCCAGGCGTTCTACAAGGCCTTCCGCGAACGCTTTGCCAAGCCCCAGGAAGACTATGTGCACCTGCGCATGCAGCTCATGGTGGAAGCGCTGGCGCAGGCCATCGACAAGGCCGGCAGCACCGAGCCGGTGGCCGTGGCGCTGCAACTGGAAAAGACCAAAGTCAGCATGGCCGGGCAGGGCGGCTTCATGCGCGCCGAAGACCACCAGTTCCAGCAGCCGCTGGTGGTGGGCCTGATGCAGCGCCAAGGTGACCCAGGTGTGCCCTTCGATGTGGAAGGCTCGGGCTACGGCTTCAAGGTCATCCAGACGCTCAAGCCCGAGCAGGCTCGCTTGCCGCACACCTGCAAGATGGTGCGGCCGGGCTGACGCTTATTTCGCGCTGGCTTTCGGGCTCAGCGTGTCCTTGAGCTCTTTCATGCGGGTTTGCAGCGGCCCGAATGGGCCGTATTTGTGCTGTTCGGCCGGCATACCGGTCACATAGGGCGCAAAAGCGGCGTCGACCGGTTTGTTCCAGCGGGCCGGGAAGTCGCGCTCCAGATGGGGCTTGATTTTCCGAGGCTGGCTCAGCACAAAGGCGGCCACATCGTAGGCCTCGTCGTCGCTCAGTTGCGGCTGGCCATGGCTGGCACCCAGCGGCATATTGGTCTTGATGAAGCCCGCAGCCGTCAGCAGGCGGTTCATGCCGGCGCCGGAGTTGAAGGTGTCTTGGCCCCACAGCGGCGGGAAGGCATAGCCGGTGGCGCTGCCCACCGGGCCATTGCGCACGCCCTGGCCGTTTTCGCCGTGGCAGCTGGCGCATTTTTCGGCATACACCTTGGCGCCGGTGCTCGTTTCGGCCTTGCGGTCTGGCGCCTTGAACGGCGGCAGGCCCTGGCCTTCGACCTTGCCGCCCACTGGCACGCCTTTGGACAGGTGGTGCATGTAGGTGACAAACGCCTTCATCTCGCGGCTGTCCAGGGGCAGGGGCTTGCCGGCCATGCTGCGTTCCATGCAGCCGTTGACACGCTCTTCGATGGTGCTGACATCGTCCTCGCGGCCACGGTATTGCGGGAAGGTGGCGTGCGCCCCGACCCAGGGCATGGCAAAGGGCTTGGTGGCCGAAGCTTCATGGCAGGACACGCAGGCCAGGTTGTTGCCGGCGTAGCGCATCTTGGGGTTCTTCACTTCGGGGCCGATGTGGGCAAAAGTGCGCTCGGTCAGCGCCTGACCGTATTTGGCGAGCTTGCCGTAGGCGTCGTCGGGCAGCTTGGCAGTGTCGTAGGTTTCGCTGGGTTGGATGGTGCTGGCTGGCGCCTGGGCCAGGGCGAGCACCGTGAGGCTCAAGAGGGGGAGGGCGACGAGGTGTTTCATGGAACTTCCTTGCAATGTTTCTGCCCAGTTTGCTGTCTCTGTATTCGCCAAAACTGATAAATATCAACCACTTCTGGCCGTTTCGGATTTGTTTGCGTTGGGTCAACCGCTCGCGGCTGGTGCCCGCATGGGCGTGGCGGGGTAAACCCGACATGCCGAGGGGCGATCAGAGTGCTGAATCTGGCTAGAATTCCCCGACCGCCCGGTTGGTTAATTCTTCAGCGCCGGGCTTTTACTCAGAAAGCTCCCCATGACCGCTGTTCTCCAGAGTTTCATTGCCGGCCGTTGGGTCGGCCAACAAGCCGCCCAGAGCCTGCGCAGCGCCGTCAACGGCCAGACGGTTTTTCAGACCCACGCAGAAGCCCTCGACTTTGGCGATGCGGTGCATTACGCCCGCACCGTGGGCCTGCCCAATCTTCTCAAGCTCGACTTTCAGGAGCGCGCCCAGCGCCTGAAGGCCCTGGCCAAATACATCGGTGAGCACAAGGAGCAGCTCTACGCGATCTCGGCCCACACCGGCGCCACACGCGCCGACAGCTGGGTGGACATCGAAGGCGGTGCGGGCACACTGTTCGCCTATTCGAGCATGGGCAGCAATGAATTGCCCAGCGGCAACCTGATCCACGAAGGCCCGGCTTTCCCGCTGGGCAAGAAGGGCGGTTTTGCGGGCACGCACATCCTGGTGCCGCGCGGCGGCATCGCTGTGCACATCAACGCCTTCAACTTCCCCGTCTGGGGCCTGCTTGAAAAGTTCGCGCCCAGCTTTCTGGCGGGCATGCCCTGCATCGGCAAGCCCGCCACGGCCACCAGCTACCTGACCGAAGCCATGGTGCGTTTGGTTGAGCAGTCGGGCATCCTGCCCGCTGGTTCGCTGCAATTGGTGATTGGCTCCACCGGCGACCTGCTGGACCGCCTGAACGGCCAGGACGTGGTGACCTTCACCGGCTCGGCCGACACCGCCGCCAAGCTGCGCGTGCACCCCAATGTGGTCAAACACAGCATTCCCTTCAACGCCGAGGCCGACTCGCTCAACTGCGCCATCCTCGCGCCCGATGTCACGCCCGACGACGAGGAGTTCGACCTGTTCGTGAAAGAAGTGGCGCGCGAGATGAGCGTCAAGGCCGGCCAGAAGTGCACGGCGATTCGCCGTGCCATCGTGCCACGCCAGCACCTCGACGCCGTGGCAGAAAAACTCAAGGCCCGGCTGGCCAAGATCGTGGTGGGTGACCCCAGCGTCGAAGGCGTGAAGATGGGGGCCCTGGCTTCGCACGCGCAGCAGGCCGACGTGGCCGAGCGCGTGGCCCTGTTGCGCCAAAGCGCTGAATTGGTCTTCGGCGGCGGTGCCGACTTTGCACCGGTGGGCGAGGGCGTGGCGCAAGGCGCCTTCTTCCAGCCCACGCTGCTGCTGTGCCAAAAACCGTTGCAAACCGACAGCGTGCATGACGTCGAGGCCTTTGGCCCGGTCAGCACGCTCATGCCCTACGACGGCATCGACGAAGCGCTGCAACTGGCTGCGCGCGGCCAGGGCAGCCTGGTCGGCACCCTGGTCACCAAAGACCCGCAAGTGGCCGCCCGCGTGATCCCGGTGGCCGCCGCGCTGCACGGCCGCCTGCACAACCTCGACCGCGAAGCGGCGGTGGAATCGACCGGCCACGGCTCGCCGCTGCCCCCGCTCAAACACGGCGGCCCGGGCCGTGCCGGGGGCGGTGAAGAACTCGGCGGCATGCGTGCCGTCAAACACCTGATGCAGCGCACCGCGCTGCAAGGCTCGCCCACCATGATTGCCGCCGTCACGGGCGAGTACATGCGCGGTGCGAAGCTGATTGAGACCGGCACCCACCCCTTCCGCCGCCACTTCGAGGATCTGCAGATCGGCGAGAGCCTGCTCACCCACCGCCGCACCGTCGGCGAAGCCGACATCGTGATGTTCGGCGGCCTGTCGGGCGACTATTTCTACATGCACTTCGACGAGATCGCGGCCAAGGATTCGCCGTTCGGCAAACGCATCGCGCACGGCTACTTCGTGCTGTCGGCGGCGGCGGGTCTGTTTGTCTCGCCTGCGCCGGGCCCGGTGCTGGCCAACTACGGTCTGGACACGCTGCGCTTCGTCAAGCCCGTGGGCATTGGCGACACCATCCAGGCCCGCCTGACCGCCAAGCGCAAGATCGACCGCAACAAGAAAGACGCCAACGGCGTCGGCCAGGGCGTGGTCGCCTGGGACGTTGAAGTGACCAACCAGGACGGTGAGCTGGTGGCCAGCTACGACATTTTGACCCTGGTGGCCAAGCGCGCCTGATACCGTTTCGCATTCAAAGCCATGGCTTTGTTGGGTGGCCTGGCCGTGCTGTGTGCACTGTCTGCGGCCACCCGTCGCGCTCTGACTTTGACTGCAAAACGGTATGAGGCTTGAGCCCAGCGCTGCCACAATGGCCGCATGAACTGGTACGACCAACACCTCCTGCCCTGGCTGATCGACGTGGCCTGCGGTCTGCCCATGGTGCAGGCCAAGCGCCGCGAACTGGTGCCGCAGGCCCGGGGGCGCGTGCTCGAAATCGGCATGGGCACCGGGCGCAACCTGCCGTTTTATGACCACAGCCGCATCACGCAGCTGGTGGGGGTGGACCCGGCTTTGCAGATGCACCGGCTGGCGCAGCGGCGCAGTGAAAAAGCCGGCCTGGACGTTGAATTGGTCGGTCTGTCGGCCGAGCGGCTGCCCTTGCCTGACGACAGCTTTGACACCGTGGTCTGCACCTACACGCTGTGCAGCATCCCTGACCCGGCGGCGGCGCTGCACGAGGTGCGGCGCGTACTCAAGCCGGGCGGTCGTTTGCTGTTTTGCGAGCATGGCCGTGCGCCAGACCCCAGCCTGGCACGCTGGCAGGCGCGCATCGAGCCGCTGTGGATGCCGCTGGCCGGCGGTTGCCACCTCACGCGCGACGTGCCGCTGTTGCTGCGCGATGCGGGCCTGAAGGCGCAAGTCGATCAGGCCTACCTCAGCGGCCCCAGGCTGCTGACCTACCACTATTGGGGACAAGCGCAGAAATGAAAGCGGTCTATCTGAGTGGCCACGGCGGCAACGATGTGGTGCAGATCGGTGACCGGCCCCTGCCGGCGCGGCAAGTGGGCGAGGTGCTGGTGCGCCTGCACGCGGCGACGCTCAACCGGGTGGACCTTTACATGCGCGACAGCGGCGCCGGCATCACCCACACGCTGCCGCAGGTCATGGGCATTGACGGTGCGGGCGTGGTCGAGGCGGTGGACGCCGGGCAGCGTGTGTCGGTCGGCCAGCGTGTGTTGCTGTACCCCGGTGTGACCTGCGGGACATGCGAGTTCTGCGTGCGCGGGCAGGAGGTGCTGTGCACCACCATGAAGCTGCTGGGCGAGCACCGCGACGGGACACTGGCCGAATACATCAGCGTGCCGGCGCGCAACGCCGTGCCCATGCCGGACGGCTGGTCGTTCGAAGAAGCGGCCGCACTGGGCGTCAACCACCTCACGGCCTGGCGCATGCTGGTCACGCAGGCCCGGCTTCAGCCCGGGGAGACGGTGCTGGTCTTCGGCATAGGCGGAGGCGTGTCGCTGGCGGGGCTGCAATTGGCCAAGGCCATGGGGGCACGGGTCATCGTCACTTCACGCGAGCCAGACAAGTGCGAGCGCGCGCTGGCGCTGGGCGCCGACGTCGCCATCTGCAGCGGCACGCACGATGTGGTGCAGGAGGTCATGCGGCTCACGGGCAAGCGCGGGGTGGACGTGGTGTTCGAGAACGTGGGCGCTGCCGTGTGGGACAGCGCCCTGCGCTGCGCCGTGCGCGGCGGGCGCATCGTGACCTGCGGTGCCACCACCGGGGACCAGCCCGGCGCCGATCTGCGCCGGGTGTTCATCCGGCAGTTGCAAATTTACGGCTCCACGCTGGGCAACCTGGCCGAGTTGCGGGATCTGACGGTGTTTTGCGCACAGTATGGTGTGCGCCCGGTGCTGGACCAGGTGTTTGCGCTGGACCAGGCCCACGCAGCCCTGGACCGTCTGGCTTCCGGCCAGCAGTTTGGCAAGGTGGCGGTGCGGCTGGCCTGAACCTCAGAATTTGCGGCCGTAAGCCAGCATCACGCCAGCCGTACCCAGCACCTGCAGCTGCAGCGAGTCGCGCTCCGTCAGCTTGTAGCCCAGCGCCGGGATGATGGCGGGTGAGAAGCCATGGAAATTCAGCGGCACCTTGTCTTTGTACTCGCCCACATAGCCGTACAGGATGCCTGCCGTCACCTTGAGGTAGAGCTTCGGTTGCCCAAACAGACCCTCGAATTCCTGGCCGACGTATGCATAGGCAGAAGGCTGCCCGAAGGAGTTTGAAAACAGGCTGACCCCGCACAGGCGTCCACCGGGCAGGTGCTCGTGCACGGCCACCAGGTAGACGTTTTTGTGTTCAGGGTTGTCACTCCAGTGCTTGGTATAGGGCGAGAAAACGATTTCTCCCTTGCTGCTGGGCTCGGGCGCCCCTTCTTTGACCAGCGCGTCCGGGCAATGGTAGTCGGCGGCGCTGGCCGCCATTGGGGAGCCCAGAAGAATGAACGCTAAAGAAATGAGAAGTGTGCGCACGGCGTACTCTTGTTTTCGCAAGAGGGAGATTTTAGATGACACCGATGGCATGGCTGTGACAAGCTGTTTCTCAGAGCGGTGCCGAGAAGAAGGCTTCAAGCATATTCGCCAACGCCAGGGGTTGGTCGTGGTGCAGCATGTGGCCGGTATCTTCAATGCGGGCCACGGTGACCTGGGGCACTGCTTTCAGCCGCTCGTGGTATTCGGCCAGGGTGTATTTGCCCTTCCACCACTGGCCCAGCGAGTCGTCGGAGGCTTCGACGGCCAGGACCGGGGCGCTGATGCGCTTGAAAATTTCCAGGGCTTCTTCCACCCGGTACAAACTGGGGTTGATGATTTTGTGGGCCGCATCGCCCAGGATGCGCCACTGGCCTGAGGCATCGGCTTGCGCCCAGTGGCGGGCCAACCAGGCGGCCTTGTCTGCGCCCAGGCGCGGGTTGGTCTTGATCAGGCGCTGGGCCACGGCTTCGGCGTCGGCATAAGGCTTGAGCGCCATCTCGCCCTGACGCAGTTGGCGCAATTCGTCCAGCCATTGGCCCAGTCGCCCTGGCGCTTGCGCCGGCCGGGTGGCGGGCATGCCAAAGCCTTCAAGGTTGACCAGACGGCGGATGCGCGCGGGGCGCACCCCTGCGTACATCATGGTGATGTTGCCGCCCATGCTGTGCCCCACCAGATCGACCGCGTGTTCAGGGCTGATGGCGTCGAGCAGGGCGTCCAGGTCGCCCAGGTAGTCCGGAAACCAGTAGCTGTCGGTGGCCGGGGTTTCGGTCAGACCGAAACCGCGCCAGTCAAAGGCGATGATATGCCGGCTTTGCAGGAAGTCTTCGCTGAGCGCATCGACCATGAACTGCCAGGACGCGGCCACATCCATCCAGCCGTGGGCCAGCACCAAGGGCTCGCCCGCAGGGTTGCCCCATTGGCGCAGGTGGTAGCGGCAACCCCGCAGTGACACAAAGGTGCTCGTCGATGCTTGAAGGACTTGGTACATATCTCCAGATCATAAGGAGACAACACGATGACCCGCCGTCACCCTCAGGACGTCAGCCCAGACCGGTACGCGGCCCTGCACCAGGGCTTTGGCTGGCAGGTGCCGGCCGACTTCAACATGGCGCAGGCCTGTTGCGGTCGTTGGGCCACGGCACCCGACGCTTCTCGCCGCGTGGCCATCCGCGAACACGTGGCGGGGCAGGGGCTGGGCCACAGCTGGAGCTTTGCCCAGCTGCAGGAAGCTGCCAATCGGCTGAGCAGGGTACTGGATGCCCAAGGGGTGCGGCCGGGCGACCGCGTGGCAATCGTGCTGCCGCAGCGTTTCGAGACGGCGGTGGCCTACATGGCTGTGCTGCAGATGGGGGCGGTGGCCATGCCGCTGTCCATGCTGTTCGGCCCCGATGCGCTGGCGTTTCGCATCCAGGACAGCCAGGCCGCGGTCGCGATCGCCGACGAGTCGGCCTGGGCAGCACTGGTGCAGGCGCGGGCCGAATGCCCAGGATTGCGCACTGTGATCGGCGTGGGCCAGGCCGGCCCCGAGGCAGATCTGGATTTCGATGCGGCCACGCGCCACCAGCCAACCGACTTTGCGCCGGTGCCCACGCGCGCCGACGCCCCGGCGGTGCTGATCTACACCAGCGGCACCACCGGCAACCCCAAGGGGGCGCTCATCCCGCACCGTGCGCTGATCGGCAACCTCACCGGATTCGTGTGCAGCCAGAACTGGTTTGGCTTTGACCCACAGCGCGCCGGCAGTGCGTCCGACGCGGTGTTCTGGTCGCCCGCTGACTGGGCGTGGACGGGCGGCCTGATGGACGCGCTGCTGCCCAGCCTCTACTTCGGGCGGCCCATCGTGGCCTTCAACGGACGCTTTTCGCCCGAGGCAGCGTTCGAGATCCTGGATGCGCATGGCGTGACGCACACCTTCTTGTTTCCCACGGCGCTCAAGGCCATGATGAAGGCCGTGCCGGAGCCGCGCCAGCGCTACCGCCTGCGGCTGCAGGCCATCATGAGCGCCGGCGAGGCAGTAGGCGACGCGGTGTTCGCCTACTGCCAGCAGCAACTGGGCGTGACGGTCAACGAGATGTTTGGCCAGACCGAGATCAACTATGTGGTGGGCAATTGCAGCCTGTTCTGGCCGCCCAAGGCGGGCAGCATGGGCAAGGCCTACCCGGGCCACCGGGTGGCGGTGATCGACGAGGCCGGCCAGCCCTGCCCGAGTGGCGTGCCAGGCGAGGTGGCGGTTCACCGATTCGATGTGCATGGCCAGCCCGATCCGGTGTTCTTTTTGGGCTACTGGCGCAACGAAGACGCCACACGCCGCAAGTACAGCGGCGACTGGTGCCGCACAGGCGATGTGGCGGTGTGCGATGAAGACGGCTACCTCTGGTACCAGGGGCGCACCGACGACATGTTCAAGGCCGCCGGTTACCGCATCGGTCCGGGCGAGATCGAGAACTGCCTGGTCAAGCATCCGGCGGTGCAAAACGCCGCCGTGGTGCCCAAACCCGACGCCGAGCGCGGCGCCCTGGTCAAAGCCTATGTGGTGTTTTCACCCGACGCGCTGGCCGCGCGCCAGCAGGCGAGCGATGCGCAGGCCTACGAAGACGGCGTGCGCCAGACGCTGCAAGCCCATGTGCGCGGCCTGCTCGCGCCCTACGAATACCCCAAGGAAATAGAGTTCATCGACCAACTGCCCATGACCACCACCGGCAAGGTGCAGCGCCGCGTGCTGCGTCTGCAGGAAGAGGCGCGGGCCGCCGCACAGGCATGACACAATCAAACCATCCTTTTCAGACTCAGTGAGACACCCCCCATGAACAAGGTCCAACTCGGCACCAGCGATCTGCACGTCACGCCCATTTGCCTGGGCACCATGACCTTTGGCGAACAGGTTCAGGAAGCCGACGCCCACACCATCCTGAGCCGCTCGCTCGACGCCGGTGTCAACTTCATTGACACCGCCGAGATGTACGCGGTGCCGGCCCGCGCCGAAACCTGCGGCGCCACTGAAACCATCATCGGCAACTGGTTCGAGAAAAACCCCGGCGCCCGCCAGAAGCTGGTGCTGGCCACCAAGGTGGCCGGGCCGTCCCGTGGCATGCCCTGGATCCGTGAGGGCAGTGGCATGACGGCGCAGGACATCCTGAACGCCTGCGAGGGCAGCTTGAAGCGCCTGAAGACCGACGTCATCGACCTCTACCAGATCCACTGGCCCGAGCGCCATGTGCCGGTGTTCGGTATGAGCTACTTCGACCCGGCCAAGGACAAGTCGGTGACGTCAATCCACGAGCAGCTCGAAGCCCTGTCCAAGCTGGTCAAAGCCGGCAAGGTGCGCTACATCGGTCTGTCCAACGAAACGCCTTACGGCGTGCACGAATTCATCCGCCTGGCCGAGCAGCATGGCTTGCCGCGCGCCATGACGGTGCAAAACCCCTACGCCCTGACCAGCCGTTTCTACGACAACGGTTTGGACGAAACCTGCTACCGCCTCAAGGTGTCGATGCTGGCCTATTCGCCACTGGCCTTTGGCGCGCTCACCGGCAAATACGACCAGACCGGCTTTGTGGGCCAGGGCACGCCCGATGCGCGTATTGCCAACTACGATTCGGTGCGCAAGCAGCGCTGGGGCCGCGAGGAAGCCCTGGTGGCCGCCCGCCGCTACAACCAGCTGGCCCGCGACAACGGCCTCACGCCCACCCAGATGGCGCTGGCGTTTTGCTACCACCGCTGGAGCGTGGCGAGCACCATCATCGGCGTGACCTCGGTGGCCCAGCTCGACGAAGACCTGAAGGCCTGGGACGTGCAGCTCAGCCCCGAGTTGCTGCAGCAGATCGACGCCATCCGCTGGGAACTGCGCGACCCCGCGCTCTGAGCCCATGGCCAAGAAGGAGCGTGTGAGCGAAACCCCGGCCACGGCGCTGCTGCGCCAGCAGGGGGTGGATTTCACCGAGCACCCCTACGATTACCTGGAGCATGGTGGCGCGCAGCACAGCGCCCGTGAACTGGGCATGGACCCGTTCAGCGTGGTCAAGACCCTGGTCATGCAGGACCAGGACGGCCGGCCTCTGGTGGTGCTGATGCACGGCAACCGCAAGGTGTCGACCAAGAACCTGGCCCGCCAGATCGGTGCCAAGTCGGTCGAGCCCTGCGCGCCCGAGATGGCCAACCGCCACAGTGGCTATCTGGTGGGGGGCACGTCGCCGTTTGGTACGCGGCGGCAAATGCCGGTCTACATCGAAGAATCCATCCTGACCCTGCCACGCATCGCCATCAATGGCGGGCGGCGCGGCTACCTGGTGGGCATCGATCCGCGCATCTGTCTGCAACTGCTGGACGCCCAGCCGGTGCAGTGCGCGATCGAGGACGCCTGACGCTGGTCTGCGGGCGCGTTGGGCCGCAGAGTCAGCCTCCTACAATCGCCGCTGCATTTTTGAAAGGTCCTGCATGGAAAACCTGTTGCCTGCCGTCGCCGTACTCGGCGGCTACCTGCTGGGCTCGCTGAGCTTTGCCGTCATCGTCAGCCGCCTCATGGGCCTGAGCGATCCGCGCAGCTATGGCAGCAAAAACCCTGGCGCCACCAATGTGCTGCGTTCGGGCAACAAACAGGCGGCCGTGCTGACCTTGTTGTTTGACGCCCTCAAGGGCTGGTTGCCCGTGTGGGCGGTGCTGCACTTTGGCAGTGCCTGGGGGCTGGGCGCTTCGGTGGCTGCATTGGCCGGTCTGGCGGCTTTTCTGGGGCATTTGTACCCGGTGTTCTTCCGCTTTCAGGGCGGCAAGGGTGTGGCCACGGCGGTCGGCGTGCTGGTGGGGGTGAACCCGCTGCTGGCCCTGGCGAGCCTGGCGACCTTTGGCATCGTGCTGTTCTTCAGCCGTTTTGTGTCGCTGGCATCCATGGTGGCAGCGGTCTTTGCGCCAGCCTACTTTTTGCTGGGCGATGGTGTGGCCTGGCAGGCCAGCGCCGCCGAAGTGCTGAGCCTGGCGCTCATGGGCTTGCTGCTCATCTGGCGCCACCGCGAGAACATCAACCGGCTGCTTGCCGGCACAGAGTCCAAGCTGGGGAGCAAGAAGGCATGAGCGACATCCAGCGCCTGCATGTGGCGGCCCGTTACAGCGAGGCCGCTGTATTCAATGGTGTGGTCTATCTGGCCGGCATGGTGCCCGAGTGTGCGCAGACCGACATCCGCAGCCAGACGGCCGATGTGCTGCGCCAGATCGATGCACGCTTGGCCGAAGCGGGCAGCGACAAGACGCGCATCCTGCGCACCCAGATTTACCTGCGGGACATCCAGGACATCGCGGCCATGAACGAGGTCTGGGACGCCTGGGTGGTGGCCGGCAGTGCGCCGCCGCGCGCCACGGTGCAAGCGGCGCTGGCCGACCCGACCTGGCGGATCGAAGTGGTGGTCACCGCCGCTCAGGCCGTTCTGCATTCAAAGCCATAGCTTTGTTGGGTGGCCTTGCCGTGCGGTGTGCACTGTCTTCGGCCCCCCGTCGCGCTCTGGCTTTGAATCCAAAACGGGTTCAGGCCGGGGGCGCTTGGCGCAGCGGTGTGTGCCGCGCCAGCGCTTCCATGTAATCCCCCACGCCTTGCTGTTCGCGTTCGAGGAAACGGCCAATGGCTTCGGCAAAACCGGGGTGGGCGATCCAGTGGGCGCTGGCCGTGGGCGAGGGCAGCAGGGCCCGCGCCATCTTGTGTTCGCCCTGGGCACCGCCTTCGAAGCGTTGCACGCCGTGGCGGATGCACCACTCGATGGGTTGGTAGTAGCAAGCTTCAAAATGCAGGCAGTCCACCCGTTCGGTGGCGCCCCAGTAGCGGCCATAAGCCACGATGGGGCTGCCGTTGGGCGCCAGTTGCAAACCGATCAGGCTCATGCCGATCCGTTCACCCGCGCGTTCGGCCATGAAGAGCAGCCAGTGCGGCGCCAGCTCAGCGCGCATCGCCTCAAAGAAACCTGGCTGCAGGTAGGGCGGGTTGCCGTGTTCCCAGTAGGTTTGCTGGTAGCAGCGTTGCACGAAGGCCCAGTCGCTGGCGCTGGCGTCCGGGCCGCGCACGGCGCGAAATGTCACACCGGCTTCGCGTACTTTGCGGCGTTCCTGCCGGATTTTCTTGCGCTTGTCCTGGTTCAGGCTGGCCAGAAAGTCATCGAAATCGCGCCAACCCTGGTTTTGCCAGTGGAATTGCACCTGTTCGCGCCGCATCATGCCGGCGTGCGCGCAGGCGGCCAGGTCGGTGTCGTCGGCGAACAGGATGTGCAGGGACGGCAGTTGCTGCGCCTGGCACCAGGCCAGCAGGGTCTGGAGCAGGGCGTCGCGGGCGTGGTCGTCACGTGCCAGCAAGCGGCTGCCCGGCACCGGCGTGAAGGGCGAAGCCACCACGGCCTTGGGGTAGTAGCCCAGGCCGTGCCGTTCATAGGCTTCGGCCCAGGCCCAGTCAAAGACGTATTCGCCGCGCGAGTGGGTCTTGAGCCAGACGGGGCAGGCGCCAGCCAGGGCCTCGCCGTGCCAAAGCGTCAGCAGCTGCAGAGCCCAGCCCGTTTGCGGCACTGCAGAGCCGCTGCGCGTCATGGCTTGCAGGTAGGCATGCCGCAAAAAGGGGGTGGGGGTGGCCTGGGCCTGCAGCAGGGCATCCCAGTCGCGGGCGGGCACATCGCCCATGTCCGTCAGGACTCGGGTGACATAATCGGCGCTCACATCGTCTTGCACCTGTATGACTCTCCAGATTTGCGTTGCTCAACTCAATTTTGTCGTGGGCGACATGCCGGGCAATGCCCGCAAGATCATCGACACCGCACGCCAGGCCCATGCCCGTGGCGCTCGCCTGGTGCTGACGCCCGAACTGTCCATTTGCGGCTATGCGGCCGAAGACCTGTTTTTGCGTCCCGCTTTCATCGACGCCTGCGATGATGCACTGAAAACCATCGCCCGCGAGTTGGCCGACCTGCCGGGCCTGCATGTGGTGGTGGGTCACCCCGAAGGCGGTGGCGTGCGCACCCGCAGCGTGGCCATCACCCGTCGGCGCAACCGGGTGTCGGTGCTGTGCGAAGGCCGGGTGGTGGCCCATTACGACAAGCGCGAGCTGCCCAACTACCAGGTGTTTGACGAACGCCGCTATTTCACGCCAGGTGAAGGGGTGGGGGTGTTCGAGGTGGACGGCGTGCGCGTGGGGTTGCTGATTTGCGAGGACGCCTGGTTCGAGGAACCCGCCCGCTTGGCGCGTGACGCCGGCGCGCAGCTGCTGGCGGTGCTCAATGCTTCGCCTTTCCATGCTGGCAAGAGTGCTGAGCGCGAGCAGCGCATGCGCGAGCGTGTGCAGGACTGCGGTCTGCCGCTGGTTTATGCCCACTTGGTGGGCGGGCAGGACGAGGTGGTGTTTGAAGGCCGCTCGTTCGCGCTCGATGGCACAGGCGCGGTGGTGGCCAGAGCCGAAGGTTTCCGAGAAGCCGTGCTGGACATGCAGGTCGAGCGCGATGGCGCGCGTGCTGTCTTGACGGCCAGCCCGCAAGCCCTGGCGCCCTTGCCTGGCCTGGAGGCCGAGTTGTGGGATGCGCTGGTGCTGGGCGTGCGCGACTATCTGGGAAAAAACGGTTTCAAAGGCGCCATTCTGGGCCTGTCGGGGGGCATCGATTCGGCGCTGGTGCTGGCCATCGCGGTGGATGCCATCGGCGCCGACAAGATCCATGCGGTCATGATGCCTTCGCCCTACACCGCCGACATCAGCTGGATCGACAGCCGCGACATGGTGGCCCGCCTGGGTGTGCGCTACGATGAGATCGCGATCGCGCCCCTGTTTGACGGCTTCAGGACCGCGCTGGCGGGCCAGTTTGCGGGTTTGGCCGAAGACACCACCGAAGAAAACATCCAGGCGCGTATCCGCGGCACCCTGCTCATGGCGCTGAGCAACAAGTTCGGCAGTATTGTGCTGACCACGGGCAACAAGAGCGAAATGGCCACGGGGTATTGCACGCTGTACGGCGACATGGCCGGGGGCTTTGCGGTCATCAAGGACGTGCTCAAGACCCGGGTGTTCGCATTGGCGCGCTGGCGCAATGAGAACGACCCTTATGGCACTGGCCTCAACCCGATCCCTGAGCGCATCATCACGCGGCCGCCATCGGCCGAGCTGCGCCCCGATCAGAAGGACCAGGACAGCCTGCCCGAGTACGACGTGCTCGACGCCATCCTTGAGCGCTACATGGAGCTCGACCAGTCCATCGAAGAGATCGTGGCTGCCGGCTTCCCGCGTGCCGATGTCGACAAGGGCACCCGCCTCATCAAGATCAACGAGTACAAGCGCC
>JACCDU010395797.1_pt1 | contig 20464 bp, 15 predicted proteins | sample 7446081 | NCBI WGS metagenome assembly JACCDU01 (sample SAMN15323447, study PRJNA562643) | freshwater metagenome | isolation source: river surface water | place: USA:Blue River Watershed | collected 2017-08-17
GGGACATCTTCCACCCCGTCGCAGCCACCTCCGCCAATGAAACCACGGCTGCGACGTCAACGCTGACTGCCAACAAAACCATCGCAGACCTCTCGACCCTTGAATACAAGTTTAACGTCGCCGGCAACGTCACGCTTGAGCATGTCTCGCTGACATTGTCGCTGACCCATTCTTATTTCACGGATCTTCGCATCCGGCTTGTTTCCCCCGACGGGACCGTCATGTCGCTGTATGACGGGAGCTCCGGGACATCCAGCACCGCCGACAGACCACTCATCTTCACTTTCGGTGCTGACGGCTTCCGTGGCGAGCAAAGCGCCGGAACGTGGACTGTGCAAATCCAGGATGCTTCCAGGGGCGACAGCGGAACGCTGAACTCGGTCGCTTTTACCGGATACGGATCGACGACGACCACGGATGATGTCTACCACTACACGAGTGAGATGCTGAACGTGCTCACGCTCAGCGGACAGTCGGGGCGCGTTAATCTGGCGGACACCGACGGCGGCGCCGACTGGATCGACGCGTCGACCATGACGGGAGACCTGTCGCTGAAACTCGCCGGCGGCGAAAACTCGACAGTCGATGAGACACGGTTCCTGACGATCGCCGCCGATACCCTCATCGAAAACGCGATTGGCGGTGACGGCGCCGATCTTATCGTCGGCAATGCCGCAGGTAACGTGTTGTATGGCATGCGCGGCGACGACGATCTGCAAGGCGGCGGCGGCTATGACATCGCCGGTTTCCGGGGCGATTATTCGTCGTACACGATCACCTCGCTTGAAGGCATAACCACCGTCATTGGCCTTGATGGCACCGACACGCTGACAGGCGTCGAGATGCTCCGCTTTGATGATGGCGACTACGCAGATCCCTCTGCACCGCCTGACCATGAGGCTCCGCTGCTTTCGTCCAGCACGCCCGCCGACGGCACAAGCGGCGTCGGCACAAATGCGAATCTCACATTCACCTTCAGCGAGACGATTGCTGCCGGTAGCGGAGCAGTGTCGATATGGGCTGGCAACGGCACGCTGTTCGAGAGCATTACGGTCACGTCGGCAATGATCAACGGCAGCACGCTGACGATCAACCCGGCCGGGACATTCGCGGCCGAAGCGGCTTATTACGTTACGATGGATGTCGGGGCGGTCGCCGACTTGTCTGGCAATCAGTTTGCCGGAATTAGCGATTCGTCGACGCTGGACTTCGTGACGGAATCGGCTTTCAACATCATCAATGGCGATAGCCGCGGCAACAAGCTCTACGGAACCACAGGCAACGATTCGATATCCGGCTTTGGCGGAAACGATGTATTAAACGGCCGGCTGGGCGCCGACAAGCTGGTCGGCGGCACAGGCAAAGACATATTCTTGTTCGATACTGCGCTGTCATTGGCCAATATCGATACGATTCAGGGGTTCAGCGTCGTTGACGACACGATTCAGCTGGAGAATGCGATTCTGACGAAGCTGACCGCCCGGGGAACGCTGTCGTCTGCAAATTTCCGTTCGGGCGTCGGCGTCACCGCGCAAGACGCAGACGACTATATTTTGTTCGACACAGCGACGGGCTCGGTTTCCTACGATGCCGACGGCAGCGCAGCAGGTGCCGCCGTCCAATTTGCCGCCATTGCCGACCTGGTGGGGACGATCACACGATCAGATTTCGTCGTGGTGTGACGCGGCTGACGCAAGAAAGGCTGAGGAACATCGGGTTCGCGACGCATGGCGACCGCGATTGCGAACCATGTCAACGTAGTCCGCAACGCCGCGCTGCGTGATTTTACAACTGGCGTTTGACCGCAGGCAGTGGTTGCGAGGGTCGTCGCCGCTGACTCAGGCGTCTGTACCAATATCGCTCCGAGCTTCCGCTGGAGCGTTTGAACACCGTCGCAGGACGCGTGTGTCCAAATGAAAAACCCCGGATTTCCTTTGCGTTCAAAGAAAAATCCGGGGTTTCGTATTACTGGCGGTGGACGAAGTCTCGACCGAGGTCGTCTCAGGACACTTCCCTGATAACAGCGAATTTTTCAGGGAATTTTGCGATTTTTTTACGCCTTGAAGTAATAAAAACCCGACCATATCCCTCGCCGTTCCTTGCTTCTGGCGCTGCTGGACATCTCAATTACCAACATCCGATCAGGGAATCGCAGGGAAAAATTTATCCCTGTCAGCGCGATCACAGAGCTGAAAAATCCTCGCGTGGGAGTCGAACCGTCAGCGTAATCAAAAAGCTGCGCACGCTCGGTGGCGAAACCAAGATGCCGCACAAGCGCAACTCGTTGCCGACATTGACATATTTCGCCAGAAAAGCCTCTCACACGCCGGCCGCCGAAGACATTGCGAAGGTTAGGCAGTGTGTAGGCAAATCCGCTCGACAAGTCGACGACATTTCGCGAGCCTCATTTCCCTAAACGCTTCAGTACATCCAGTTGGGACAACTCAACGACGGCATGGTCGACGAAGGCCCGCAATTTGGGGGCCATGTGCCTCGCACTGGGCAACACGAGTTGCACAGGTAGCGGCGGTGGCTCGTACGCCGCAAGCAAACGCACGATGCGCCCCTTTTCGATGTCCTCGGCAACCTGGTAGGAAAGCAGGCGCGCCAGCCCATAGCCAGCCCTCATTGCCGACAGCGCGGCCTCGACACTGTTAACCGAAATGCGCGGCGACAAGTGAGCTACGCTTTCCCGCCCGCCGCTGCGAAAGCGCCATTCGGCAGTCGCGCTGCGTACGGCGTTAAAAATTACGTCGTGCGACGCGATGTCCTGCGGCGACAACGGCTCGCCGCGCCGTCGCACATAGGCTCGGCTTGCAACCACCATGCGACGCACTTCACCAAGGCGGCGCACCACGAGTCCTCGATCGCTTACAGAGCCAATGCGTACGGCGACATCAACGCCTTCGTCAATCAAATCGAGGTTATGGTCATTGAGGATGAGTTCGATACGCATCTCCGGGAATTTGTCGAGAAAGGCGCCAACCACCGGCGCGACATAACGCGCACCAAAAACCACGGGTGCTGTTACCCGCAGCAGCCCTCTGGGGGACGCGGACGGATCCTCGGCTACCGCCAATGCGTATTCGGCCAGGACGCGGCGAGCATGTTCTCCCAATCGCTGACCTGCCTCGGTAGGGGCCGAGCGGCGAGTCGTTCGCTCGATCAGACGCACACCAAGGCGCTGTTCAAGTGCGGCAAGAGAACGGGTGACTGCTGGCGCAGACCGCCGCAGCTTGCGTGCGGCACCGGCGAGGCTGCCAGCATCAAGGATGGCGGTGAAAATCTCCAGTTCTTCGAGGCGATCCATAAGGCTCCTGACCAGTATTTCAGAAATTGAAAGACTGAATTGCAGATCCCTCTAATTTACGCCAGATTAAGCAATGTCTACTATTGGAAATAAAACGCCCCCAAAGGAAGATCATGACCCAATCCGCTATTACGCTTTATGGAACGGTACTCTCAGGCCACTGCCATCGCGTCGAGCAACTCCTGTTATCACTCGGCCTCCCCTACGCCTACCAGCAGGCACCGGCGGACGTGCGTGCGTCTGCCGAGTTCAGGAAGCTCAATGGTCTCGGCCAGATCCCGGTGCTGGTGGATGGTGATGTCGTGCTGGCCGACAGCGTCGCCATCATGGTTTATCTGGTGAAGACATACGCGCCAGACAGCCACTGGCTGCCGTCCGACCCGGTAGCAGCGGCCGAGGTGCAGCGCTGGCTTTCGCTGGCATCAGGCGAGCTGCGATATGGCCCGGCCACGGCACGCGTGGATGCACTGTGGGGCGATGGCAGCCTTCATGCCGCTGCAGCGAAGATTGCAGAGCGTCTGCTCGTCTTCATGAACCAGCACCTCGAAGGCCGCAACTGGCTGGCAGGATCGGCACCGACCTTGGCTGACCTGGCCTGCTATGCGTATGTTGCGCACGCGCCCGAGGGTGGGATCACGCTGGCACCCTACCCGGAGGTACAAGCCTGGATCGCCCGAGTCGAACAACTCCCCAACTTCAAACCCATGCCACGCTCACCGGCGCGGACGATCGCATGAATAGCCAAGCCGCGCCCTTCCATCGCGGCGAACTTCAGGCCCAGGCATTAGCGGGCATGACGCCGTCCGGATGCGGAATCAGGGCATTCATGCCAATGCAGCACCAAGACTTCTTCGCGTCGCTGCGTTTCATGTTGCTGGCTACGCATGACGAGCACGGCTGGCCAATCGCCACCGTGCTCCATGGCGAACCGGGATTCGTCAGATGTCTGGATCAAAACACCCTGCGCGTCGCTGTTGGAGCGCATGAAAATGTCATCCGGCCAATGCAGGATGCTGAAAAAAAGGTCGGCATGCTGGGCATTGACTTCGCAACGCGCCGGCGTAATCGCGTGAATGGCCGGATCGTACTGAGCGATTCGCAAGGCTTTACGGCGGCAGTCGAAGAGTCGTTCGGGAACTGCCAAAAGTACATTGTCCCTCGTCGGCTTTCCGTCGCGCCCGACACATCGCCCTCAATCGCGTTCGCTTTCGATTCTATTGACGATCAGGCACGCGCTCTCGTTGCTCGCAGCGACACGATGTTCGTCGCCACCAGTACGGGCAGCGGCCTGAACGGCGGTAGCATCGATATCTCGCACCGTAGTGGCCCACCGGGCTTTGTGGACGTCGACGCTGACGTCCTCACCGTGCCGGATTTCTCCGGAAATCATTACTTCAACTCCCTGGGAAATCTGCTCCTCGAGCCGCGTGCAGCATTGCTGTTCATTGATTTCACGAACGGCGACATTCTCCAGCTGCAAGGTCGTGCTGAAATCTTGTGGGACATGGCAAACCCAACACGCCTGCCGGCGGTGGAACGACACTGGCGCCTGCATGTAGAACAGGGACAGTGGCGCCGCGGCGCCCTTCCGTTGCGCTGGCAGACCTGGGAGTAACGGTGACCAGCCACCTCGTCATTAGAATCGTCCCAATGCCGCCATCGCTCGTTCTGAGGTATAAGAAACAACTCTCCCTCCAACAAAAATGATTCCTGGATTTTCATGCCCATGAACAGAATTAGTGAAGACTTGAACATGACGTGGGCGACCGCCTCTGATGCTACTGAGATTTACTTTGAGGACACCGGTGGCCACGGCCCTGCCCTCGTTTTTCAATCAGGGTTCATGGGAATTCACGATATATGGAAGTATCAGGTAGCCGGTTTGAAGTCTGATTTTCGCTGCATCACGCACGACAATCGCGGCTATGGACTTTCCGGACATCCCGAACAAAGTTCAAGCTACTCCATTGAGGCGAACGCTGATGACTTAAAAGCCGTACTGGATGCTTGTGCAATCACCCAACCCTTTCTGCTGGTGTGTCACTCGTTCGGCAGCGCCACCGCCATCGCCTTCGCCCTCAAGTATCCCGAGCTCGTCAAGGGCATCATGATGGTGGCTGGAGCAGCCATTTCGGGTGATGTCATTCGTTCCAGGGGCGGGCATGCGGACATGTTTGCCGTCCAGCACCGGACTCCAAGCGCAAGTTTGAAGTTCTTCAAAAATCTGGGACTGGAGGAATCGATTGCGCTGGAAGCCGGGAAGTGGTCGCGGCATGTATTCAGACACCAAACGGCCGCCATATTGGATTTCGTCCCTGGCGACGCGCTTTCAAAGATCAGTATCCCTGTTCTTGTGACCCACAGTCCGCAAGATGTTGTGGCCCCCATGAGAGTGCCAGAGGGGAATGTAGGCATGTTGCCGAATGCTAGGCTTCATGTGCTGGAAGGGCTGAACCATTTTCCCCAGACCCAAAACCCTGAGGCTGTGAACGCACTGATTGAGGAATTCCACAAGCAGCTGTGAAGTCATGATTTTTCACATTGGTACTGCTCGGCACTCCCGTTATGCCGCAATTCCCGGTTGTGGTGGCCGGCGCAAATCGGCCGCGAACCTGACTTCAAAGGCCTGGCCGATGCGCAAAGCCAGCGCTTCCGCGCCGCCACGGCAAATGATCTGCAGCGAAACGGGCAAACCGTCGGCGCTGTAGCCGCAGGGCAGAGCCAGCGCACAGAGTCCTAGCTGGTTGACAAAGCGGGTGAGCATGGTGGGATTGGTGGACTCATCCACAGCATCGAGACGCGGTGCCGTACACAGCGCGGTCGGAATGACCAGCGCATCAATGCCATCGATCGCCCGCAAAAAAGCTTGGGTGTCTGCACGGATGCGCAGTTCGTTATGGATATACCGGTCCGCAGGAACTTTTCCGTGAAGGATGCGGGCTCGTACCGCCGGATCCATGGGGCTGGCGGCGTCCTCGGCCAGTACCCCGTGAAGGGCGTAAGCTTCGGCATGCATCTGGAGGGAGTTGTAGGCATAGTCCGTCAGCAGTTTCGGCAGCGCCACATCAACCACCGAAGCGCCCAAGTCGCACAGCGACTGCAACGCGCGGTCGCAGGCCAGCATCACCTCGGCGTCGACTGCAGCTCGATCGCGTTCGGGTAGCCGTGCGACTACCAAGCCGGTCACGCCCGCGTCGAGACCGGACAGAGCATCGATCGGCGGCAACACCGCAGTGCGCCCGTCGTGATCGTCGTCTCCTTGCAGCACCTCCAGCACCCGCGCCACGTCGGCCACGTGGCGCGCCAGCACACCGGGCGTATCGAGTGAGGGGCTGAGAGGCACGACTCCATGGGTGCTGATGCGCCCCAAGGTGGTCTTCAGACCAACCACGCCGTTGAAGGCCGCCGGAACCCGCACCGAGCCGCCGGTGTCGGTGCCGATGGAGATCGGCGCGTAGCGCGCCGCCACGGCTACCCCGGAGCCACTGCTTGAGCCGCCGGCGACGTAGTGTGCATCCGAACGCCACGGATTGCGTGGCGAACCAAACAGCGCGTTGGTTCCCCATGCACCAAAAGCGTACTCCACCGTATGGGCCTTGGCCAGCACCACAGCGCCGGCCTCCTCCAGGCGCTGGTACACAGTGGACGACTCCTTTGAGATCACCCCCAGCCGGGTTTGCGAACCGGCAAGGGTCACGGTACCCGCGATCTCGAAAAGGTCCTTCAGGATGACAGGCACACCCTCGAGCGCTCGTGCGGTGCCCTGCTGCCAGCGCAGGGTGGAATCGGCTGCGTCGTCACGCGATTGTGATTCAAAAAGCGCCACCAAGGCCTGCAGCTCGGGCTCCAGACGGTGGATGCGTGTCCAACAGGCGTTCACCACTTGCGTCGGGGTGAACCTCGCGGCACGGTAGCCGGCTAGCAGTTCGGCCGCGCCAAGTTCGGTCAGTTCGAGAGACATAGGAGAGAGAGTTCGGGATGTTGTATCGCCGTTGCAGAGCTGCGGCATACCCTCGCCGGATCACAAGGCGGGGTTGTCGCCGGGCGGTGCGTTGTGTGGACGACGGCGACCTGAGGGACATCTGTTTGAAACAGGTGCAGGATATGCCGCTGCAGCATCCCTCTGATATCGATGGAAATGGAAGCACACGCGGAGTGGCCAGGCCGGTCGGGCGAACGAACTCTCCCTGGGACCCGCCGCAACTCGCTGTAGCCGTGGCACCACGATAAAGCGGCCCCGGCATAAAACGTAGAAATTTGCACGCTCCGCGCGTCCTCTCGATGCTACGGCCGGCGCGATGCGCGCCAGCCGTTGAGAACAAAGGCACTGTCGCCGGACAGGCCGGCAGGCCGATTTCCGACGAGGAGGCATGTCAGGCGACATGTTCCAGGTAACCATGAAACACGCCCACGTGCACCTCTGCCTTTTCGGACGCGTCGGGCCAGAGGTGTTGGCTATCGAAACGCACATCGAAGGTGCACTGGCGCTCCGCGGGCAAGCCGTGAGCGGCCGCATCCGGATACGGATAGGTCGGCGACTTGCCGACGATGCGACCGGTCTTGCCCCTGATGTAAGCTGGCATGCGCACATGGCCGCCGACGAAGTCATTGCGCACCCGTACCATGTCGCCGATGGCAAACTCCGGTAATTCTGCGGCGGCTTCCCGGCCGGGCTTTGCAGTCCGTGCAAGCGGCACCACCTCGCCTGCTGCATCGTTCAGCGCCTGGGCGTCGATCACGCCCTTTTCCACCAGTAGGGTCGCCGCAGCGGTGAATACTCGCTCGAAGTAGGTGGCGCTGACATAGTGACGCGGATCCATGCGTTCGATCGCATGCCGGTACTCGTCCATGTTGTAGATGTGCAGGCCCACCATCCTTCCGCTGATGGCGTTGATTTTCTTCTCCCACGATTCATGGAAAGATTCCCGCATGCCTTCAGGGTTGACCGGGCCGAAGCCCTGACGTCCGCCCAGATCGTGTACGCCGTCCATAAGTTCTTACCTCCGTTCAGACGTAGGGCGCTTCGAGGCGGGCCACGCCGATAAGCGCATCTTGGGTTACGCTGGCGGCCAGCTGCTCTTCGCTCCAGCCTTCGCTGCCATCGGGACGCAGCGGAAGCACCATGTAGCGGGTGTCGGCCGTGGTGTCCCAGATGCGGATGTCTACACTGTTGGGCAACTGCAGGCCCAGTTCGCCGAGCACGGTGCGCGCCTCGCGCACGATCCGCGCGCGGTAGTCCAAGTCCTTGTACCAGCCTGGCGCCATGCCAATGATGGTGAAGGCGGTGCACGAGCACAGGGTGCAGCAGATCACGTTGTGCAGCGAAGGCGTGTTCTCCAGAACTACCAGGCTACCGTGGTGCTCAGGCATGGCAAAGCCGAGTTCAGCTGCGGCGGCTTTGCCATCGGTCAGCAGGCGTTGCTTGAACTCCGGATCAGTCCAGGCCTTAGCGCAAAGACGGCCGCCGTTAAGCGGCAGCCATTTTTCATCGACGAAATGCTCGTAGTCCGACACTGTGGTCGGCAGCAACAGGCCTTTGGCCTGCACCAGCTCGGCCAGTGCATCCACGCGCTTGGGCATGTGGGAGGTTGTCATCGTTATTCTTCCTTTGAAGGGAGGTGGAGTCGTCAATCGATGTATTCGGTGGGTTCGCTCTGTAGCCAAAGGCTCTCGTACATGGCGCGCATCATTTGGGCGTACTCGGCGCTCTCGATGACCAAGCCGTAGCACTCCTTGGCAGAGGACATCAGGGCCACGCGCGAGCCGAAGATAATGAAAGTCATCGACAGCTCCATCGACGGCGGTGCGTAACGCAGTTCACGCAGGTCTGCGCGACTTGAGCGCCAGATGTCTGCACGGTCGTGGCTACGCAGACGCACCACGCGCATGAACTTGCCTCGGCGCACCCGCTCGGCCATAAACTCGTCGACCACAGTCAGGCCGGGCACCTCCATCAGCTCGGCCATCGAAAAAACGGCCTGCAACTCGGTATCGTTGCTGGAAAGCGCCTCCCAATAGGCTGTTCTCACGCCCTCAACGCCTTCATAAAAGCGGATGTTGGGTTTACCCTGCGCACGGTAGTAGTGCGCCCGCAACTGGGGCAGCACCTCCGTCAGCATTTGCTTGCGCGCTTCCACTTGCTCCAGCAGCACGCCTGGCTCGTTGGCGCGCACCCGACGCACCCCTCCGCCCGTGGATTCGGCCAGCAGACCCTCCTGCTCTAGCCGGTCGAGGGCGCCGTAGACCGTGGCCTTGGGCAAGCCTGTGGCTTCAATGATCCGAGACACAGGCACCTCGCCGAGCTCGATGCTGGCGACGTAGACCTTGTAGAGATTGCCGACGATGCCCAGTCGGGCCAATGCGGTTTCCAAATGCAGCTCCATCCCTGCGCCTGTCATATCAGGCTGAACAGCCAATATGGTCGGCTATATCCGACCAAAACACAACTAGGTTTTACCCCTATTTTTAAAGGACATTAAATATTTTTCGAGTAGATTCATGCATAAAAGTCGGCTTAATCCGACCAATGAAAAGCTCTCGTGACGGCGCCCGTCACAGTGATCGGTATCGACGCGCGAAGACGGGCACCTCGCGCCACATCGACCTCGCCTCTGAGGCGGGATTCTTTTAAGCACGGTTTGCTCGGTCACAGCTGCTCGCGATCGCCTGCTGGTAGCGGTGCTGCTTCCAACCAGGATGAGGCCGGCTCCTGCACCAACTCCCGCACGCAGTCCAGCAGTGCGCTTACGGGATGCAGCAACTGAATCCCAGCAGCGCGCGCGGCCTGCGCGCGGCAGGAGTAGCCGGTCGCCACGGCCTGCATACCGGACGGAACCGCAGCCAGTGCCGGGGCCCATGATGCACCGAACAGGGCGAGAGAGTTCTGGCGGTTGAGCGCTTCGTGCCCGAAGGTGCCGGCCATGCCGCAACAACCCGTGGCGACCGGCTGCAATGCCACGCCGAGGCGGCGGAACACCTCCGCCCAGGCTTTGGTACTGTCGGGTGCGTTGGTGCGTTCGGTGCAGTGCGAAAACAGCCGCATCGACTGACGCGCCGGAACGCTGCGCTCCGGCAGCACCACCTGCAGCCACTCCTGCGGCAGCAACACCTTCGGCGCGGCATCGCCGAGCAGCTTGGCGTACTCCTGGCGGTAGGTCAGCGTGGTCGCCGGCTCCAGGCCGACCAGAGCCACGCCGCAACGTTCCAGCGCCTTGAGCGCCTGAGCATTCTTGCGAGCCGCCGCCTCAAACGCAGGCAGGAAGCCCTGCACATGCAGCGGCTTGCCATTGGCGTTCAGCGGCGCCAGGAATACCCGCCAGCGCAGCAGCGATGCGAGCTCCAGAAAATCGGCCATGAGTCCGGTGTCGAAGAAGCGCGTGAACACGTCCTGCACGAGCACCACCGTGCGTGCGCGCACGTCCGGGCCCATCCCGGACAGCGCCTCGGGAGTGGCCAAGCCGACGCCCCAGCGGCGCGCCACCGCGCCCAAGTCCAGCTCGCTCAGCGACGGACTGTCGACCATGCCCAAGTGGCGCTCCATCGTTCGTTGCACCCAAGGGACGCCCATGAGCCGGTTGTACATCCGGGGCAGCCTGGCCGCCACGGGCATGGTGTATTCGATGTAGCCGATCACGTAGTCGCGCAACGGGCGCAAATAGCGCTGGTGGTACAGGTGCAGGAAGCGCGAACGCGCCTCGGGCACGTTGACCTTGACCGGGCACTGCCCCGCGCAAGCCTTGCAGCCCAGGCAGCCAGCCATGGCGTCGTATACCTGGTGGGAGAAGTCCGCTGCGCCGTTGCGTGCCGCCTGGCTGTTGCGCCAGCGCTGCCACAAGCTGCGCAGCGGGCGCGCCGGGCGCGCAGCTTCGTGCAGCACATCGACGCCGGCGGCCTGCTGCAGCCGCAACCACTCGCGCAGCAGCGACACGCGCCCCTTCGGCGAATGCTCGCGCCGGCGCGTGACTTTCCACGAGGGGCACATGGCATCGTCGGGATCGAAGTTGTAGCAGGCACCGTTACCGTTGCAGTGCATGGCGGTGCCGTGGCTGCTCCACACTCGCTCATCAATCTGACGGTCGTGCTCGCCGCGCGTGGGCACGCCGTCAACCTTGAGCAAGATGGCCTGCCGACCGGCCGGCGTCGCGATCTTTCCGGGATTGAGCTGGTTGTCCGGGTCGAACGCGGCCTTGAGCTGCTGCAAGGCGGGGTAGAGGTCGCCGAAGAATGCAGGCACGTACTCCGAGCGCATGCCCTTGCCGTGCTCGCCCCACAGCAGGCCGCCGTAGCGCTGCGTCAACGCGGCCACGGCGTCGGTCACGGGTCGGATCAGCGCGGCGTGGCGCGGGTTCTTCATGTCGAGCAGCGGGCGCACATGCAGCACGCCCGCATCGACATGGCCGAACATGCCGTAGTCCAGGCCATGGCTGTCCAGCAGTGCGCGGAACTCGGCGATGTAGTCGGCCAGGTGCTCGGGCGGCACGGCCGTGTCTTCCACGAAGGGCTGCGGCCGGGCTTCGCCCTGGACGTTACCCAGCAGGCCGACGGAGCGCTTGCGCATGGCGTAGACGCGCTCGACGGCTTGCGCACCTTCGGCCAACGTTTGCCCCAGCCGTTGGACCGACGTATCTGCCTCGATATGCGCAACGAACTCCGCCACCCTGGCATTGACTTCCCTCTCGGTGTTGCCGCTGAACTCGACCAGGTTGATGCCCAATGTGGGGTGATCCGGGTCCGCTGGGAAGTACTCAGCGGCGTCTGACCAGACGATGTCCTTCATCGCCATACCCAGCACCTTGGAATCCACCGTCTCGATGGACAGCGGCCGCAATGCCATCAGCGCGCGTGCATCGCGCAGTGCATCCATGAAACTGGCATAGCGCACATTCACGAGTACGGTATACGAGGGTATCTTCAGCAGATTGAGCTTGGCCTCGACGACGACACCCAGCGAGCCCTCCGAACCGCACAACACACTGTTGAGATTAAAGCGGCCATCGGCCTCGCGCAGGTGAGCCAGGTCGTAGCCGGTCAGGCAGCGGTTGAGCTTGGGGAAAGTCGCTTCAATGCGCTCGGCCTGCGTGTCCCGAATGTGCCGGGCCGTTCGATAGACGTGGCCAATGCGCCCGCCCTGCGCACAGCGCTCTGCAAGCTGCTCGTCGTCGAGCGTCGTGCTGTGCAACAGCTCACCTCCCAGCAGCACGAAGTCCAACGACAGCACGTGGTCACGCGTCTTTCCGTAAATGCAGCTGCCCTGACCGCTCGCATCGGTATTGACCATGCCACCAATGGTTGCTCGGTTGGAGGTGGAAAGCTCGGGTGCGAAAAACAGGCCGTGCGGAGCCAATGCCGCATTGAGCTGATCCTTGACCACTCCAGCCTCGACCCGCGCCCAGCCAGCCTGAGCATCGATCTCCAGGATGCGGTTCATGTGACGGGAGAGGTCCAGCACGATTCCATCGGTCAACGACTGACCGTTGGTTCCGGTACCGCCGCCGCGCGGCGCCAGCACCACGCCAGAGAAGCGCGGCTCGGCCAGCAGGCTCAGCACGCACTGAACGTCGTTCGCATGGCGCGGGAAGACCGCTGCCTGTGGCCGGCGCTGGTAGATCGAGTTGTCGGTCGCGAGTACAGTGCGCAAGGCGGCGCCACTGTCGATTTCACCTTCGAACCCCGCTTGCGCCAATGCGACCAGGAAATCTTGATAGCCTGAAGCGGTCTGCTCGTCGGGCTGGATGCGAGCTATGGGCATGGAACATTCATCGTATAAATATATGGAACAGGATGATTCCGAAGATTGGAAAGGAGAACAAGCGAGTTCTGAGCCACATCATGATGAGTAAAGCTCATGAATCAACGTCGCCGGCCCTCCCCATTCGACAGCCGACCGTTGAGTATTCGCCTTCGGTGTTTTAACGAGCGATATACATGTCGATTTCACCAGACTCGCGTCGGCCACCATCTTTCCTAACCAGAGGAGCAAAGATTCCGGGCATCAAGCGTGCCGGGCGAGGATTGATGCACTGGTCAAATTCTCGACGGAACAGCAACAGCGGACCCCATGGTGAAACGTGGTCAGCAATTTTTCTGGCCACCCGACCGCGCCGAAGCAGATCGCATCATGAAAACCAATTTTCGTCTTCCAATCAGTCGGGAGCATCGCTCCATGCTTCTCGAAATAGCACTGGCTGGAAAAATAAAAATGAACAAACTGGGGATCAATACGATTTTTTCCGGCCGCGGCATCCGGCACCCGCATCCCTTCCGACATAACTTCTTTTCCAACACCATCCCCAAGGATTGCTGCAATTCTCCTCGCCATCACTTTTTCCAAATATCTGAGCACGGAGATCTATCCACAGGCATGAATGAGGCCTGTTACCGGTTCACCAATCTCTTGGGCACCGACAAGGTGAGCAAGGCGCCCAATACCATGCCGCAGGCGAGGAGATATACGCCGGCATCGGTAGAGCCGGTTGCATCCTTCAGCCACCCGACCGCATAGGGGCTCACAAAACCGGAGAGATTGCCAAGCGAATTGACCAGCGCAATACCTGCAGCGGCACCTGTGCCAGCGAGGAAGGCTGTCGGCAAACTCCAGAACAGCGGGAGCGTCGCCATGATCCCGGACAAACCAAGGGTCAACGCAGCGATGGCCAAGGACGGATCCTTCGCAAATACGACAGACAATGCCAAACCAAGAGCACCTGCCAACCCCGGGACCGCCACATGCCAACGGCGTTCACGCGTCCGATCGGCACTTTTGGCCACCACCAACATCACGACGACGGATACGCCATAAGGGATCACTGAGATCAAGCCGATGTCCAGAGGATCCTTGTAGCCCATTGCCCTGATGATGGTCGGAAGGTAGAAAGACACGCCATACATGCCCATGACGTAGCTGAAATAGATTGCTGCGCAAAGCCAGACCCGCCCCGAAGTCATCACGGTGAACACTGACTCCGCTTCCTTGTGCGCTTCGTCCTGGTCAACATTCGCCATCAGCAGACCACGCTCCTCCTCAGTCAACCATTTGGCCTGAGCGATTCGATCTTCCAACATCAGAATCACGATCACGCCAAGCACTACCGCAGGCAATCCCTCCAGCAAGAACATCCATTGCCAGCCAGACCAGCCCATCAAACCGTCCGCGTACTTCATGATCGCACCGGACAAAGGCCCGCCAATCACACCGGCACCGGCAATGCCAGTCATGAACATGGCCGTAATCCGGCCACGGCGGTGCGCCGGATACCAGTACATCAGGTAAAGAATGATGCCGGGGAAGAAGCCCGCCTCAGCAACTCCCAGGAAAAAACGCATGACATAAAACATCATCGGGCTGGTCACGAACATCATCATCGACGACAGCACGCCCCAGGTGATCATGATGCGGCCAATCCACATGCGCGCGCCCACCTTGTGCAGGATGATATTGCTGGGAACTTCGCAGATGAAATAACCAATAAAGAAGATGCCTGCACCGAGGCCGTAGATGGTGTCGGAAAAACCCAACTGATCCATCATCTGCAATTTTGCAAAGCCGACGTTGACTCTGTCGAGATACGAAATGATGTAACAAATCAGCAGCAGCGGAATCAGTCTCCACGCGACTTTTCGATAGGTTGCTTCCTCAAACGCGCGATGCGTATCCTGCAGTGCGGTCATTTCCATGTGTCTCAATATTTATTTAAACTAATTCAAATTCCTAGAATTCTGCATTTACGCTGCTTTTTCTAGTCTGCCTTCGTCAACCACCATTGAAATAAAACGCTTCGCAAAATTTGGCAAAGTATTCGGCTTTCTGAAAACTATCGACGTTTGCTGCCTGGCCCACTCCTCGACCAAGGAAGCGCAATGAATTTTCATATCTCGGGCATAAGGAAAAACCAGCGATTCCGGAAATATGCCTACAGCGCCATTTGCCTCGATGATCTTGCACGCCGACCTGACATCACCAACCCTGGAACTGACTCTGAATGACAGCTGCGCTCCTTCAGCATTTTTCTGAATAAGTTGGCTCAAATCGCTGTCCTCGCTCAGACACACATGCTCACAAGTCAGCGCACTGACGAAGTCCCAGTTCGATTTTTTGACCATCTTGTGCCTGGCGGCACAGACAAACACAAGGCGATCTTCCCCGATCGGAATCGTTTCGAAACCCTCGATGATTTCGTTGCCAGACACAACCCCAATCTCCGCCGGTCGATCGTGAATCGACCGCACAATATCGGCATTTGATTTTTCGATGATTTCAACATCGACATCCGGATTTTGCGCAAGATACGTCGGAAGCAGCCCTGGTATGACACCCAACACTGCTGTCGTGCTGGCGTGAATGCGTAAAGTGCCTCTTAAACCTCTCACATAATCCTGAAGCTCGCCGCACATACGCTCCAGCTGAGCATTCACGAGTCGCGAATGCCGAAGCACTACTTCTCCGGTTTTGGTCAGCCTCAAGCCGTTTGTTGTTCGCTCGAAAATCTTCGATCCAATGTTGTCCTCAAACTTCCTTAGTCTCGCGCTTGCTGCCGGCAGCGACAGAAATACTTTTCCTGCCGCGCCGGTCAGACTGTTCATCTCGGCGGCGTGTATGACCAACTTCAGGTCATTGATATCGAAATGTATAACCACCTACACCTCCCCCTCTTCGCCCTCACACAATTGCCTTTATGTACATCTCGAGGTGTTTGAAGGAAGAAAATGCCGGTTCAAAATTTTGAACTATGATTTTTTACTGCCTCACCCCAGAAGCAAATCGTCGTTTGAATGTCTTCAGTCATTGCTTGCCAATTCGGCGACGCTCTCATTGGAGACAACCCCTCTTTTAACCCTGCGAATTCAGCAGGTTTTTTGCACTATGGCTTCAGGAAATATTCTGAGAACCGTTCAGACGACCGAAATCAATCAAGGATTTTCCAGCTCAACATTCGGCTTGAAGGCCCCGATGAACTTGACGATGTCCGCGATTTGGGCGCCGGTGAACGCCGTACCAAATGCGGCCAGAAAATTTTTATAGCCTGGAGCCGTCTGCTCGTCGGGTCAGATGCGAGCCAGGGGCATGGAACATTCATCGTATAAATGGATGGAACAGGATGATTCCGAAGATTGCGCCGGAGAACAAGCGAGTTCTGAGCTGTGTAATAATGAGAAAAGCTCATGAATCACCGCCGCCTAACCCCCTCCATGTCCCTGCTGCTCGTGTTCGAGGCGGCCGGCAAGACCGAAAGCTACTCGCGCGCGGCTGAGTCGTTGTCGCTGACCCAGGGGGCGGTGAGTCGTCAAATTCAAGCGCTGGAGGCGCAGCTGGGAATCCGGCTGTTCGAGCGCGTCGGCCGCACGGTGCGACTGACCGACGCCGGCCGCGTCTACCATCGCGAACTCGGGGTGGCGCTGGGCCGCATACGCGGCGCCACGCTGCAGGCGATGACCTTCAACTCCGGGATGGGTACGTTGCGGCTGGCCACGCTCCCCACGTTGGGTTCCAAGTGGCTGCTGCCGCGCCTGCCGGACTTCTATGCGAAGCACCCCGGAATCAGCGTGCACCTGCATTCGCGCATCGGTCTGGTTGACTTCGGCGCCGGCGATCTTGACGCCGCCATCACCGTGGGCGCGCCGCATCAGGACGGCGTGCAGGTGTTGCCGCTGTTCGGTGAGCAGCTTGTGGCGATCCAGGCGCCCCAGACGCCGCGCACGCGTACACGCACGATCGCGCCGTCCGCGCTGCTGGAAGAGTCTTTGCTGACGGTGGCGAGCTACCCGCAGGCCTGGTCGGACTGGTTCTCGCACCATGGCTTTGATCATCGGCGCATGCGGCTCGGTCCGGCCTTCGAATTGACCTCGCACTTAGTCCAGGCGGTGCGGGCCGGGCTGGGCGTGGGCCTGGTGCCGCAGGCCCTGGTTCAGGACGAGCTGGCGCAGGGGCTGCTCGTGCAGGCCGGCGCGCCGGTGGCGACCCAGCGCACCTACAGTCTGATCTATCCGGAGCGCAGCTGCGATGAGCCTGCGTTCGTTGCCTTCCGCGACTGGCTCGTGGGCTCGGTCAGTTGACAGCTCAGGCTGCAAATTCAGGCACTTCGGGTTTCGGTCACCTCATTCGCTTGATACCTCTCGCCAACAGGGCGTTACCAGTCCTCCCCGCCATGTCTCGGCGCTACCCGCCAGGAGACGCCCAAGCCCCGCAAATCCTCCATCGCCGCGAATCTTCCGACAGCGCCCAGAGCCCCGAACCCATCCGCTGCCCGCCAGTTGCGGGCGGACCTTGATCAGGCAGCGGCTCATCTGACGCTGGCAAGCCGATCCGTATGGCGCTCCGACCAGAGCCGAGCAGCAGCTGCTGGCGGGCTCCGAAACCTCGATCCTCACACCGGGAAGCAGCTCAATATGACCTCATCGATGAGCCGCCTGACTTTGAACGTGTTGCTGTCGGTCGCACAGTTCTAGCGAAAGGTCACCGGTGAGCGTATTCGGGACAAGATTGCGGCCTGCCCAAAAAAGCCCCTGGACGGGTGGATATCCGACACCTGGCTACCGACCCAACGGACGAATGCTCGTTGTCGAACCTTCCAAAACCGCGTTGGTCAAGACGATCTTCGCGACGTATCTGCAAGACGTGAATGTCCGCTCGTTAGTTGCGGCACTGGTGGCGGCGGGTCTGAAAAATCCGGCGCGGTTAACTGCGTCAGGACGGACGCCTGGCGGCAGCCCCTTCCTGCGTGGCCCCTTGTACAAGCTGCTGAGCAACCCGTTATACCTCGGGTGAATTCGGCGTCGCGATCTAGTGCATGACGGACCGCATGCGGCCATCATTGATCCTACCACCTGAAAAGCCGTTCAAGCCTTATTGCACTCGGATCGACAGAGTCATGCACGACGGCGTTCCGCCCCGTCGGACAATTGACTGACCGGCTTGATCGTCGATCAGCAGGGACATCGCCTGATTCCCTCGCACAGAAGTTGAAAAAATCGCCCGAGCAAAGGCTAGTGCTGATCCGATCGCTGCTCGCTGGCGTCGCCATGACGCCGCCCGGCGTTGAATTGACAATCATGCCCGCAGGATTGCCTGAGGATCTGGTCGGCGTGGATCTTCCCAAACCTGTACCGATTCGGTGGCACGTCCCCGCCACCTTGAAGCGATGTGGCATGGCGATGCGCTTGGTCATGGCCGGCCAGCGCAAAGCAACTGCCATCGAAAAATCAACTCGTGACGATTCTCCAAGGACGCATCTGGCGCGAACTGCGTACGCCGCTCGCCTTCCCGAACTGAATTCCAAAGCGGCTGATGCCGCCATCGCCGCTAAAGTCGAACCGTGGCCAGACCCGCGTGGGGAAACGGGCTCAATGCGGGAGAGTACATGGCGGGAAGAAGGCCGCACAGAAAACAGGCATGAAAAAGCCCGCACGACGGCGGGCTTTTTCAATAAAGAGTGCTTGATTACCAAGTACTCAGACTTCTTGGCGGGACGGAGGGATTCGAATCAACAAGGGGAAACCTTGGAAAATCGAGAATCCGCTAAACCTGTCACGGGAATTACCCGCAATTTTACCCTCATACGACATGACTACTTGTTTTTGGCGAACCCTTACCACGGCAGCACCTCTTCGCATGCCGAATTGTCTCATGCCTTCGTGAACCTCGAGGTAGTGCTTCGACGCCCAGCAAACCCTTTCGACCAAGCAGAGCCCCACCGTACCCCACCCCCTCAATTTTGGTTTGTGGGTTAACCACGTACACAACACTGTTTTGCAGGTATTTTGAAAACACCGCGTTTACCTGTCAAAGGTTTGACATTGCCAGATATGAATAGACCTCAAGAGAGACGCTGCTGAATAAATTTGTAGAAACCTGTTTTTTAAAACTACCAGCCCAGCGGGATTTCTGCTTGCCCAACTAAACTAATTACCCCGTCTCCGGTAAGGTCTAAATTGTAGTGGTACTCTCGCACATCTAACTGATCTTCTTTAAGCACAATAGGTTTACCAGTCATTAAACCTGAATTTGAATCAAATTTTTGCTCAACTAGCTGCGCTCCTTTAAACATCAAAATTTCGAAATCACCGCTTCCCGTTAAAGCCATACCTTCCACTGTTGAAAATTTTGGAACAATCCATAATTTTGCACTTGGCTTCAAAAGCGTTATGCTGGATTCAAAATTATCACCCTCTACCAAACCTGCTAACGAAATTAGCACTCTCCCAGAAACTGTTTTGTAAAGGCTGTAGTCCTGAGTTTCATTTTTGCAATGCACATCTAGCACCGTTGATATTACGTCCCCACACCAATTATCACCATTAATATCGACTTGTTTTTCAAATTCTTTTTCTAATACCTGAGCAAATGTTATCTTGACCGGCTTTCCGATGGCGACACCATACGTACTAAATAATTGCTCTGAGTATTTTTCTTTTCCGCTAACTATTTTTTTAGAAATTAATCCGAATGTAGTTTCATCTTCAAAAACGATTGCAGTTACACCATTCGGTACAAATTCGCCATAATTGCTTTTCTTGAGAACAGCATAGTCGTCAGGTACATCGCCAGAATTTAAATATCCAGCCCCTACCACATAAGCATTCCACACTGTCTTGTATAAAGAAATGCCTGAGCTACGAAGCAATAAATCTGAAACTTCAACATTATCTTTCAAAACCGTGCTTGCAACACTCCCATTAAGTGAAACAGTTAGAACTTCATTGCCCTCGATTAATTGATCAATTACAGTTGGAATTTTAATTGTCGCATTGCCATCAGAATCAACAGCTACTGATCCTGTAATATATTGATATGCAAGATCTAATTTGTCGACACCGTAGACCTGGTAATTGAGGACAGTACCAACAGGAACATTGGAAGTATCAACAAAAAATTCTGCTACGCCGCCCTCGAAGATCGATGTTTGAGTGGCACTTAAAGAGTACGTTGGGATTGGTGTATGCGAAACTGCGGTTGTCAGTATCCCATTAAAATAGCTATATGGTTTTAATATTACAGTGTAAGAAACATTTGGATCCCAAGAAGTTACTCCTATCCCCCAAACAGACGAACTTAACTCAAGAGTACCAATTTTTTGGGATGTAAAACTGCTGGTACCATTCCAGATAGATTGCCCATTGGGCAAGCGCACGTCTAGATCAATGCGACTAAAGTCACCTAAA
>JACCDU010490813.1_pt1 | contig 20458 bp, 13 predicted proteins | sample 7446081 | NCBI WGS metagenome assembly JACCDU01 (sample SAMN15323447, study PRJNA562643) | freshwater metagenome | isolation source: river surface water | place: USA:Blue River Watershed | collected 2017-08-17
AGACTCGTACTCAGCGCTTTATTGGTATGGCTGGCCGAGGCAGTTTTCCTGTTCCTCTTCGTTACTATGGTGCCCATTCTGGCCGCTGGTCCGGGCAAGACTCTGTAAACCTGCAGAACCTGCCGTCACGCGGTGCGAACGCAGGCAAGATCAAGAAGTCCATCAAGGCCCCCAAGGGCTACGTGGTGATCGACTGTGACTCGGCTCAGATTGAGGCCCGCACGCTGGCTTGGCTGGCAGGGCAGGACGATCTGGTGCAAGCGTTTAAGGACAAGCAAGATGTGTACAAACTCATGGCGTCGAAGATTTACGGTATCCCGATTGGAGATGTCGACAAGACACAGCGTCAGGTTGGCAAGACTGTTGTTCTTGGAGCTGGTTACGGCGTCGGCCACAAGAAGCTGCAGACCTTCCTCAAAACTCAGGCGGGGGTTGAAGTTACGCTTGAGGAAGCCAAGCGCATTATTGACACGTACCGTAGCGCCTCCTTCAAAATCGCCGACTTCTGGGCGAAGGCGGGGCGGGCGCTCGAAGCGATGATGACTGGTCAGTCGATGGAGATCGACGCTGTGGGGCTGATTAAGGCGGTTCCCGGCACGGTGCCCATGCTGACGCTGCCCAACGGTCTGCACATCCAGTACCCTGACCTGCGAATCATCACCAACGACGAAGGCAAGCGCGAGCTGGTCTACACGTCCAAGGGTCTGCCAGTGCGCATCTACGGCGGGAAGGTCGTGGAGAACATTTGCCAAGCGGTAGCCCGGCAGATCGTGGCCGAGCAGATGCTGCGCATTGCCAAGCGGTACAAGGTGGTGCTGACGGTGCACGACGCCGTTGCAGTGATCGCCCCCGAGGCCGAAGCCAAGGAAGCCCAAGCCTATGTGGAGGAGTGCATGAGCTGGAACCCCAAGTGGGCGGCAGGGTTGCCGCTGGCCTGTGAGTCCGGCATGGGAGAAAGTTATGGCGACTGTTAAGTCGGTCGATGCCCACCTCCCGATAACGCGGGAGGAGTTCGAGGGGTTGTATGCCATCTGGCAGATGGGGGCTCACTACATTGAGCTCGCGGAAGCCTACGGAATCCGCCCCTCGGCGCTCGGCTGGTGCTTCATGATGTGGAGCGGGGGGCAGACGAACCGAGTACACTTCAAGAACCCAAACTAAATCCGGTTCTTTTCTATGGCACTCGCACATTCCTACTCGTCCATCAAAGACTTTGAGGGCTGCCCCCGGCGCTACAACGAAGTCCGTATTCTTAAAAAATTCAAATCAAAAGACACAGAAGCAACCCTCTATGGAACAGCAGTACACAAAGCCTTTGAGGACTTCATCAAAGACGGAGCACCACTCCCTGCGAGTTTTGCGCACTACAAGCCATTCGTGGAACCTCTTGCTGCCTACCCGGGCGACATCCGTTGCGAGGAAAAGATGGCGATCCGCGCTGACTTTAGCCCGTGTGGATTCTTTGATAAGGACGTATGGTTCCGAGGCATCCCCGACTACCTCGCCATCAGCAAGTCCGGTAAGGTCGCCCGTGTAGGCGACTACAAGACCGGCAAGTCCAGCCGCTACGCAGACACCGCCCAGCTCGAACTCATGGCCGCTATGGTCATGCTGCACCACCCCGAGGTGGAAACGGTCAAGGGCGCCCTGCTATTCGTAGTGGTTGGCGACATCATCAAGGCTGAGTACACTCGGTCACAACTGCCAGAAATCCTGTCGAAATGGGCAGGCAGGGCTTCGGCAATCGAGAGCGCGTTGGAAGTGGGCGTGTGGAACGCCCGCAGTTCAGCCCTCTGCAAATTCTGCCCAGTCTCATCGTGTGAGCACCACCATGGCAACTAAGCGCAACTACAAGCTGGAGTACGAGCGGTATCAGGGTAAACCCGAACAGATCAAGAATCGCTCCGAACGCAACAAGGCCCGCAGGGCCTACGAGAAAACCAACGGCGATCTGCCGTCCACCGTAGACGTGGACCACAAGAAGCCCATCGACAAGGGCGGCACCAACAAGGCGTCTAATCTTAGAGCCGTGCCGCAGTCACAAAACACCAGCTTCGCCCGTACAAAAACAGGCGACTTCAAATCACAAATTTCTAAGCGCGAGCGCAAAAAGTGATGTAGCATGGAGGGGCCAAGAAATTGGCTTGCTTCATGATTGTTTCTCCTTTGGTTTTAGCCCGGTAGTTCTGCTACCGGGCTTCTTTTGTCGTCAATCTTTCTATTTTTGAGGTCCGTATGGAAATCGTGCAGGACAGAGCATTGCTCTTTAACACGCGCAAGGGGTCGCAGATCACTGCGCTCATCCCGAAAAGCAAGGTCGTGGAACGCCACGGCGACGTGGACCGAGTGCTGGTTCACTGGGACTTTGACGAAGTGCAATTGCTTCGCAATCTGGGTATCAAGAACGTGCCCAGCCCCATCATCAGCAGGTACAAATGGCCCGGCATGTTCACGCCGTTCGAGCACCAACGCACCACTGCAGAATTCCTCACCCTACACCCCCGATGCTTCGTGTTCAACGAGGCCGGTACCGGTAAAACTTCTGCGGCCGCGTGGGCTGCGGACTACCTCATGCAGCAGGGGCGTGTCAAGCGGGTTTTGATTGTTTGCCCCGTGTCGATCATGGAGACGGCGTGGCGCTCTGATCTGTTCAAGACGGTGATGCACCGCACGGTGGCCATTGCGCAAGGCACACGCCCACAGCGGCAGGCTGTGGTCAAGGGCAACTACGAATTCGTCATCATCAACTTTGACGGGGTAAAGGTAGTCACTCCCGAACTGCAGGCAGGGGGCTTCGATCTCATTATTGTCGACGAGGCCAACGCAATCAAGAGCGTCACGACCGAACGGTGGAAGGCGCTGGCTACGTTGGTCAAGCCCACTACCCGACTGTGGCTCATGACGGGAACCCCCGCATCGCAGTCGCCGCTGGACGCCTACGGTCTGGCCAAGATGGTCAACCCCGATGCAGTGCCCCGGTTCTTCGGCGCGTTCCGCGACCGTGTGATGATTAAGCTGACCCAGTACAAGTGGGCACCGCGCCAAGAGGCCCAGCAGATCGTGCACAACATCCTGCAACCGGCCATACGGTTCACCAAGGACGAGTGCCTTGACTTGCCAGAGATGCTGTACAACACCCGCGAGGTGCCGCTCACGGCCCAGCAGACCAAGTACTACGAGGCGCTACGCAAGCAGATGATGACCGTGGCGGCAGGCTCTGAGATCACCGCAGTCAACGCGGCCTCTATGCTCAACAAGCTCCTGCAGGTGTCGCAGGGGGCGGTCTATACGGATGATAAGGACGTGGTGGAGTTCGACGTGTCCAACCGTGTCGGCGAACTCATGGATGTGATCGACTCAACCACCCGCAAGGTGTTGGTGTTCGTGCCGTACCGGCATACGCTGGACATGCTCAAGGAGGAGATGGCCAAGGCCGGGCATACAGCAGAGGTCATCCACGGCGGCGTAGCGGCCACGCAACGCGCAGAGATCATCAAGCGCTTCCAGACTGAGGACGACCCCCGGGTTCTTCTCATGATTCCGCAGGCAACGGCACACGGAATTACCCTAACCCGCGCCGATCAGGTAGTGTGGTGGGGTCCAGTGAGCTCTACGGAAATCTACCTACAAGCCAACGCCCGTGCGCACCGCGCAGGGCAGACAAACAAGGTTACAGTTACCCACCTGCAGGGGAGTCCAGTCGAGAGGCGCATGTACGTCATGCTCCAGAACAAGATTGACCTCCATCAGAATTTGGTGGATTTGTACCGACAAGAGCTTGACGGCTAAATTAGACAATGTACAATTTCAACCACCAAAGGAGAAAACCATGAGCACAGAACAAGAAGACGTAGCCCTGCTACTGGAGCTGCAAGAGAAAATCACGAACAGGATTCGGGAGCAGATCATGATCTGCGCAACCGGCTTTGAGCCCGGCATCCCCCACCCCGAGGGCACTCGGTTCACCGCAAGCCAAATCAATGACGCATTTGTCGCCGCAGTGGCAATGAAGCTGACAAGCCACCCGACGTTCGTCAACAATATTACAAAGGCGATCGCCCACAAGGTCATCACCGCCACCATGTATTAAGGAGAAAACCATGAGCGACGCGAGCAAACTCGTTCAGGTCTACGTCAAAATTCGTGACGCCAGAGACCTCAAGAAAAAACAGATGGAAGAAGAGATCGGCCAGCTGGAAGAACAGCTGAGCACCATCGAGCAGGAACTGCTGGAAATCTGCAAGTCCACCGGCCAAGACGGCGGCAAGACACCACATGGGTCGTTCACACGATCTGTCAAAACACGGTACTGGACCAGCGACTGGGACAGTATGTACAAGTTCATCCGCGAACATGACGCCCCGGAACTTCTCGAACGCCGGATTGCCCAAGGCAATTTTTCGGAGTTCATCAAGGAGAACCCAGATGCCATGCCAGCAGGTGTAAACGTCGAGTCGAAATACTCGGTCACGGTCCGTAGGGCCACAAAGTAACCTCCCATTAAGGAAATTTTTTATGAGCAACATCGCACTCTTCCAATCCGGTTCCATGGTTCCCGACTATCTGCGCGAAGCGTCAGATGAAACCACCAAAGACATTGCCGGCTCGTCCGGCGGCAAACAGATTTCCATCAAAGGCGGCGTCTGGCGTATGGTGGTTGGCGGCGAAGAAGTGGCCAAGAACGAAGACCGCGCCATGAACCTCGTGGTGATCGCTTCCAGCAAGGGCGTGTCCCGCACGTTCTACGCCGAGAAGTACGAAGAAGGCAAGGACATCAAGCCCACCTGCTGGTCGGCTGAAGGTGACAAGCCCAACGCCGAAGTTGAAACCCCCCAAAGCTCCAGCTGCGCTACCTGCAAGCAGAACATCGAAGGCTCCGGCGACGGCAAGTCCCGCGCCTGCCGTTACAGCAAGCGTCTGGCTGTGGCTCTGGAGAACGACATTGGTGGCAATATCTACCGGCTGTCGGTGCCCGCCAAGTCCTACTTCGGCAAAGCTGACGGCGACAAGATGCCCCTGCAGGCCTTCGGCAAGTTCCTTGCTGGTCACGGTATCCCAATCACCGGCATCGTGACCGAAGCTCGTTTCGACACCAGCGAAGCTGTGCCTGTGCTGAAGTTCCGCGCAGTGCGCCCCCTGACCCGCGAAGAGTGGGAACTGGGCAAGCAGCAGAGCCAGACTGAGGACGCCAAGCAAGCTGTGGAGTTCAAGATGGTTGTCGGTAAGAGCAAAGGCGAGAGCCAAGTTGCCCTGCCACAAGCCTTCCAAGAAGCTGCACCAGCGGCCAAGGTGGAAGCTGAGGAAGTTGCCGAGCCTACCAAGCGCGCAAGCAAGCCCAAGGCTGAGACCCCTGCAGCCGCAGCTAAGAACGTCGCCGCGATTCTGGACGACTGGGCAACTGATGAGGCGTGAGGTAAATGCGCGGGTACGATTCCTTTTTTGTCCAGCGCGTTAAGCGCGTGCGGCACGAGCCTCTGGCACTGCGGGTCTTCGTGAAGGCTTGCATGCGTAATCCTATGCCGATCTCGCATCTGGCAGCGATCTTTGGGGTCTCGCGCAGCACGGTCTACAACTGGATGACTGGACAGACGGTGCCGCACCCGCGCTACCTTGCTGAGATGACTGGCGTTGCCGAACTGATTGCCACTGGCCAGTACAAGCGCAAGTAATCTCTCGTTGGGCGACGGGGAAACTCGTCGCCCTTTTTGTCTCATCCAGTTGTCCGCGAGGTTCCGTGACTGACTTTCTCAACTCCGTTCTACCCACACAGGGCGTCTATTGCGCCGTGGGTATCCGGTCAGGCACCGTTCGGCAATCGTTCCATCCGACGATTGAGGACGTGGAGGCCGCCACTGATGGCATGGCCTCTCAAGGCGTAGATGCGTATTTCGCTCTGGCGTCGTTTAAGGATGCTGCTGACGGCCGCACTGCCGACAACGCAGCTTTCCTGCGTGCGTTTTTCCTTGATCTTGACTGTGGCATAGGCAAGCCCTATGTCGACCAAAATGAAGCTTCGGTAGCCCTGAGCGAATTCGTGCGCTCGGTGGGCCTGCCTACCCCATACATCGTCAATTCTGGTGGCGGCCTGCATGTGTACTGGCCCCTGACCGAAGACGTGCCAGCCGAGGTGTGGTTCCCCCACGCCCGTGCCCTGAAGAAACTGTGTGCCGATCACAACCTGCATGCAGACCCAGCGGTGACTGCGGACCGTGCGCGTATCCTGCGCGTGCCCGGCACCTACAACTTTAAGAACAACCAACAGCGTCCTGTTCAGGTGGCTGTGGCCGGTGCCCCCGTGGCTCTGGCAGATTTCGTTAAGCTGCTCCCCGCACCGGCATTTGATCTGTCTGCCGCCAAGCAATTCGGCATGGACGACACATCGCGTGATCTGGGCGGCGAGTTCCCTTCCTGCTCCTTCAACCGCATCGTGCGCCGCAGTCTCAAAGACGACGGTTGCAACCAGATCAAGATCGCGATTGTCGAGGCGGCTACGCTGGAAGAACCCCTGTGGCGTGCCGCCCTGTCGGTGGCTACCCGCTGTGAAGACGGCCCCAAGGCCATCCACCAACTCTCCAAGGCTCACCCCGGCTACACGGCATCCAACACCGAAGCCAAGGCCGCAGAGACCAAGGGCCCCTACACCTGCGAGTGGTACCGCGCCAACAACCCACAAGGTTGTGAAGGCTGCAAGCAGAAGGTCGGCAGCCCCATCATGCTGGGCAAGATCGTGCAGGAAGCCCCGGTGGAAAACGATCAGTACATGATCGAGAAGCCACAGGACGAAGAATCCCCAGCCGTGACCATGGCCATCCCAGCCTACCCGTACCCGTACTTCCGGGGCATCAACGGTGGGGTCTTCAAGAAGGAAACCACCCCCGACGGCGAGGAGAAGGAAGTTGAAATCTACCCGCATGACCTCTACCTGACAGAGCGCTTCTACGACATCGACGAAGGTGGCGACGGAGACGGTGAGATGGTCGGCATCAACCTGCACATGCGCAAGGACGGTGTGCGGCGGTTCTACGCTCCGGTCACCACGCTGTTCACCAAGGACAAAATGCGCGACCTGCTGATTAAGCACGGCGTCGTCGCGTACGGCAAACAACTGGACGCCCTCATGGCATATTTCGCATCAACCATACGCAAGCTGCAGCAGCAGTTCTCAGCCAGCAAGACCCGCAACCAGATGGGCTGGACCCATGACATGCAAGGGTTCGTCGTTGGTGAAGTCGAGTACACCTCCGGTGGCGTTAAGCTGGCACCCCCTGCCAGCGGCACCCGTCAACTGGCTACCTCGTTCCGTCCAACCGGCACGCTAGAAGAATGGCGCGAGATCGTGAACTTCTACGACCGCCCGGGCCTTGAGCCCCACGCACTGACTCTGTTCTTTGGCTTTGGCTCACCCCTGCTCAAGCTGATCGGCGGCAACCACGTCAAGGGTGCACAGGTGCACCTCAAGCACAACGGCTCTGGCTCCGGCAAGTCCACGGCACAGATGGTTGTCAACTCCATCTTTGGCTCACCAGATGAGCTACTGATGAAAAAGGAAGACACCTACGCGTCCAAGATGCACATGCTGGGCATGATGAACAGCCTTGCGTTCACGGTCGATGAAATCACCAACGAGAAGGCCGAAGTTCTGTCCGACTACGCGTATGGCTTTACATCCGGCAGGGGCAAGCACCGCATGGAAGCGCAGACCAACAAGCTGCGCTCGAACTCGACCACGTGGTGCAACATTACTATCACTTCTGGTAATGCCTCGGTTGTCGACGCGTTGCAGCAGTTGAAAAACACAGCCGATGGCGAGCTGCGCCGCATTTTGGAAATCTCAGTGCCGAAGTACACCGGCGCAACGAAGTCCGAGATCGACGCAGTGTTTGGCAAGCTCAACGACAACTATGGCGTGGCGGGCCCGATCTTCATTCAGTTCGTGGTCAGCAACATTGATACCGTGCGGGATTCATGCCTGAAGATGCAGGCGCAGATCGACGCGGCGCTCAATCTAGACCAGTCAGATCGTTTCTATTCGTGCATATTGGCATGCGCCTTCACGGGCGCCATGATCGCCAAGAAGCTGGGCCTGCACAGCATTGACGTCAAGAAGATCTACCAGTACTCGCTGGGCATGGTGCAGCAAGCCAAGGCTGCGTCCAAGATTGAGAACGGCGACATGCTGACCGTGGCCAAGGAAACTCTGGCAGCGTTCATCAACGAAAACGTCAACAACGCACTGGTCATCAACCACCCCAGCAAGGGCGGCGTGCCTGCGGCTCCGATCACGATGCCCAAGGGCTCGCTCAAGCTGCGGTATGAGCCCGACACCAAGGAGCTCTACATCACGGTGGCCGAGTACCGCAAGTACTTTGCAAGTCGTCAGGTGGACGTGAAGGACAGTCTAGCCAAACTCGCGGCAGCCAACATCGTCAAGTACGAGGGCAAGTCCGCTACAACCCGCATCGGTGCGGGCGCGGTGGGCGGCCTGAGTGGTCTGGCAGTGCGCTGCTATGTGTTCGATGGCGCGGCCATTGGCCTCGACGAAAACGCGTTCACAGATGGGTCGGCCGAAGCGTGAGTTTGAAGGCGACCCCCGGGTCGTCTCTCTCAAGAACGTCGAGTACTTCATCGACTGGAGCCGAGTCACCCTCGGCTCCTCTTTCTTCCTACCTACCGTAGCCACCGCAATCCAAGTGCGAGACACCCTGCAGCCCATCGAGCGGCACCTGCAGATTAAGCTCACCGTACGCACCCGCGTGGAATACGGGCGGTACGGGGCTCGGGTTTGGCGGGTCGGTTAGCGCAGCGCCGCCTTGGCTTCGCGGACCCAGCCAGTCAACTCGACTTCCATCTTACGGATTTCCTTCAGGTCTGCTTCGCGCTCCTCCGCAGTCATGGCTTCCGCGGCGTCGGGGCTGTTGAGGAACTTGCGGTATTCCCGAGTTCGCTGCAGCTGCTCCAACGTCGAGTTCACCGCGCTCTCCAGTGCCAGCTCGTCTGCATGATCTTCGGCGTATTTGACGGCGCGGTCCAGATCGGTCCGCATCAGCTCGTTGAGTGTGGTGTTGGCGCGACCAACCTTCTCGCGCTCCTCGTAGAACTCAGTCATGCGGCGGGTGCCGACCGGGTCGTACATGTAGTTCGACACCAGAGCCCACTTGTGCAGGGGGCGATCAACTCGCGTTGGGTTCAGCAGGGAGTCCGTTGCCGCCACCAGCAGGGCAGCCGATGAACCGAAGTAGCCGTTCAGGGCGTTGTCCACCAAGATCGGCGAAACCTTGTCCACACCGATGACGTCCTTGGAGAAGTTGGCAATGGCGATGGCCAGCTCGGATGTGTTGGCTGCGCGGCGCACGCTCGGGTCCTGCTGCTTTTGGTAGATGCCTTCCAGTTCGCGCCCTGTCAAGAACGAGTAGTTGGTCCACGCTTCCAGCAGGGGTTTCACAGCCTGCGGCACAGGCACCACGCGCCCGGCGTACTGCTCGAAGATATACGTCAGTGCGGTACGGGTTGCCTCCCATGCGGTCTGCTCCTCGGGAGTACCCTGCCTGCGCATGTACTCCACGACACGCTCGGGGATGACCTTGAACAGTGCGCCCAATTCGCCCGGCACGGGGAGCTTGTAGCCGCCACCCAGAATCCAGTTGTTGTCGCGGGTCCGCAGGTCCATCTCTGCGTAGTCCTCGTCGTCTCCCTTCCCGAGCGCATACAGGGAGCTCAGCATCATCACGGTAGCTGCGCGGCTCCAGAACATCTGGCGAGCCTGAGCACGGCCCACGGAGGCGCTGGAGTCCTTGCCGGAGGCGGCGCGGTACAGCACATCCATACCTTGGATGTAGGCGTTGAAGAACGGGATGGTCGTAACCATGGCACCCACGAAATCGCTTGCACCACGACGGCGGAAGTTGATGAATTCGCGAGCGCGGGTTTGGGCCAGCAGCTGGTCGTTCGTTTCCTTCAGGGTCTGATCGTAGATGGCCTTGCGAACCGCCAGATCGGAAGCCCGCGTGATGCCGTCCAGACGGTGCATGAGAGTCTGGAACTTGGTGCGCTTCTTGTAGCCCAAGTCTTTCAGCAACGACGTGGCAGGCTTGCCAGCCTCGAAGTCGTATTCGCCGGTCAGGCCGAGGCGACCAAACTCCTTGACGGTCGGGTGCTGGATGCCCCGCAGTTCGGCCCAAGCCAAGCCGCCGAAGTTGGTCAGCGACATGCGCAGCAGAGCACCGGGGTTACGCACACCGGAAGTCATGATGGCACGCTGTACGTCGTCCGTTACCTGCTTCAGGGCAAAGGGTGGCAGCGAAGTGACCGCACGGCGCAAGACGTGGGAGAACTTGCCCATATTGCGCAGCCAGCCTGCCTTGGGCGGGTTCAGGTCCTTGAACGCCATCACGTCATACTTGCTTGGCAGCTCCCAGTATTTCAGCTCCCCGCCGACGTAGGCGCCCACAGTGTTGGCTTTGCCCTGCGTGCTGCCGCCCAGATACTTGGCCTGCTGGATGCTCTGCAGGGAGCGCAACGTCTGCACAGTGCCGTCGGTCTTCATGGTCTGGCCAACCATCCAGCCGAGGGTGTTCAGGTAGTTATCGAACACGTTGCCCACCATGCGGGTCTCGGAGCCGATCAGTTCTGGCAGCTTGCCAACTTGGGCAATACCCTTGTTGCTGATCTTCTTGATCTTGCTGTAGTTCTCAGAGAACTCGTCGATGCGGTCGAACGGCACATAGCCAACGACCTGCTTCCACTCCGCGCCCTGCTCGGCAGACAGACGACCCACGGCCACCATGTTGTCCACCATGGCCAGACGGGCTTCATCCATCAGTTTGCTCATGGCCTGCAGATCAGGGTCTGCGTTGTATTCGGCCAACAGCTGGTTGATCTCCGCGTCCTTCATGTGCAGTGCGAAGTTGGCACCTTGCGTTTGGTTGGCCTTACGCATCTCGTTGAGTCGCACGCCTTCCAGCACACGGCTGGCGATCTGGGTGGCTTTTTCGCGGTCGTAGCCGTTCTTCTCACCCCATGCGTCGATCAGTTTGTAGACCTCTGCTGGTGGCCGCACGCCCTCTTTTTCGCTGACCACCCACAACCCAGTGGCTTTGTCTTTGACCAGACCGCCGACTTGGAAGAACTCCAGCAGCAGTTTGGTGTAGTCCTGCGCCTGCCGGTACAGGCCCATGGGGTTGAGCTTGCCCAGCGAATTGCGCACAGCGCCGTCAAACGTAGACTCCAAGCGATGCTGAATTGTGGCCGCAGCATCCGCAGTCTGGGTGCGGAACTTGGTGGCGTAGTCCGGCTCAGCGGGAGACAGCCCGGCTTTGAGGCCCGGGATGAGCGACATCAGGCCGGTGTCTTGCACAGGGTCCAGCGGGCCCATGGACTCTACGAGCTGCTCGGTTGAGTACGACACAGCTTCAGACAGTTTGGGGCTCTTAAGGCTGTAGGTGCCCTTGTTGCCAATCGCAGATTTGATCTGGTTCGAGTCTTTGAGGACAACCCAAACGCCGTCACCCATGTCAACGCCATCGAAGCCCCGAGCTCTTGCCCGATCAAAAATTACGCTTTGGGCTTTCTTATAGTTGGCGGCTTTGAACAGCGTCTGGCTTTCTTCCGCCGTCAGGGTGTATGGGTTTTCAATGCGCACGTACACCGGCATGACGCGGGCGGCTGTATTTACCTCGCGGTAGTTTCGCGTATCGGGGTCGTATTTGAAGTCCTTGCTGTCGTTCTCAACGGCGTATTGGGAGGCAACTTGCGGATCGGTAGAGAACCATGCGCCGTTCTTCGGAACCTTGAACTTGTCGAAGTCCGTGTCTTTGGACGTGCCGGTATACAGCACCAACGGCTTGCCACCCTTATCGACCACCTTGGAGTCGCCGAACCACTTGCGGAGCGCTTCGTCTTTGGCTGACGCAGTTTGCAGAGGTTGGATAGCCTGCCCGCTGGTCGATTGCCCTGCCATCCACATGTCGGCGCTGCCGGGGCCCATGCTGTCCATGAACTCCTTGACGGTCTTGGCGGGTGGGTACTTGCGTCCAGTGACTGCGGCCACGAGGTCACGCATCATCTGCCCGACTTTGGAGAAGAACTTTTCGGTGATGGTCAGGGGTTTATCGGCAGTGGTGGCCCAGCGGGACACGTTGTCTGCAAACCACTCGTCAAAGCCCTGCCAGTACTTGCGCTCACGAGCAGACATGGAACTGACTTTGGTATCTGCCTTGGCAGAGGTGTCCATGTAAGACGCCATGTTGCGGTTGCGCAGGCTGTGTGCCAGCTCACGGAGGGTAACGTCTTTGGACTGGGCCAGCCACGTATCGTACTCGTCTCGGATGGCGTTTTGGACGTCGGTAGGGGCGTTGTTGAACGAGATTTTCTCGATCATGTGGCCCAGTTCGTGGGCGATCGTTTCCAACGTTTCTGCTTCGCTCATGTTGTCGTTTACAAACAACATGAAGTCCTTACCCTCTGGGCCGATCTGAACGGTAGCGCCGCGCTGGTTCTCAGTCGGGATAGCCCGCGCCATGATCGGGTAGTAGCTGCTGTGGATGTTCAGCTCTTTGGCGCGGCCGCGGACGTCTTTGCCGTGGTACAGGAACACGCGCACGTCACCCAACCCAATCGACTTCATCAGATCAGTCAGATAGCCCACATAGCGGGGGTCCATGGACTCGCCGCCAACGACGTTTGATTTAGCCCCAGTAAACGGGCCTTCCGGGGTCTTGGCGTCTTCGGCCGTAACTTGGTCGAGGGCTTTGCGGAAATCAGCGAGCTGCTCTGCGGAAAAAACCACTGGTGGGTGGTTCAGCAGGCGTTGCAGGGAAACAGGGCCCGAAGCAGTTTGGGCGTAGGTGCCATCCGCCAGCATGGGGAAGTACAGCGCTTCGCCGGTTTCCTCATTGGGGGCCCGCATCAGGATGTATTGGCCATCGTTATACACCACTTCGGTGGTGGGGTACCGGGACATGAAGCCTTGCACGCGTGGGGACACTTCGGGCTCGGGTGCCGCAGCGTCCTTGATCGCTCGCTGTTGCTCTGCGGTCTGCAAAGCCTTTGCAGCGTAGGCTTCGTTCTGGCGACGGTCTTCGCCGGTCTCATTGAGCTTGGGGTCTTGCAGGGAGTCCAGCGCGGTGAACGCGGTCTGCTTGGCCCGCTTTGAAGCTGTGGGATCGTTGATGATGGCCTGCAGGCGGTCCTGCAGATCTTGCCCTACTACTGGAGCGGGCTCTGCGACTTTAGCTTCAGCTCCCGGGCCAGAAGGTTGTCCAGCAGGTACCAATCCGAGTCCGACAGGTGCTTCAGGCTCTCCGGTGGGTCCGGCCACTCCGGCTCCGGGTTCAGGAACGACGGGGGCTGCAGGTTCGACAGGAACTCCCACGCTAGGCTCACCAGCTCGGGGCTCAGGTCCTTGCTCAACTGCAGGCGTTTGGGTGCGGGTCGGGTCATCAGGTTTCTCCTCAACGAAGGGCGCTGCTTGCGGTGCCAGCAGCTCGCGCAGGACTTTTGCCCGCTTGGTTTTTCCCTCCAAAAGGGCGGGGTTTGCGGCTACGAGGGCCTGCAGTTCTTCCCGGGTCTTGCCAACTACGTTTTCAGCAAACCAGCCGCGAGTCGTGCTCAGGGGGATGCCGACGTCTTCCACGTCCTGCATGGTCAGAGCGCCGGGGCGCATCTCAACCGTGGACGGCTCCACCACATCAGTAGGTTCAGCCGTCTCAGCGGGCTCCACTTCTGGGGCTGGCGCGACTTCCGCAGGAGCTGGTGCTTGCGGCGCGGCCTCTGGGGCGGCAGGGGTTTCTGCCGCGGGGGTCGGCCCCTCAATCTTGCCTGCCGTGATTTGGTCCGGTTCGGCGGTTTCAGGGGCTGCTTGCGCAGGCTGAGCGGCAATTTCTGCCGCACGCTTTTGGGCTTCCTCAGCGCGTTTCTGGGCTTCTTGCGCGGCCACTTGCGAGCGGGCTTGGCCACGGGCGGCAACGTTGCTCACACCGCCAATAGCGCCGCCAATCAGACCTGCTTGGTAGGCTGCTTCGCCGTATTCGGACAACGCTTCTGGGGATGTCAGGTCGAGGCCAGCTTGCGCACGCTCCAGCACTTGCTGGGCCACTTCAACTGGAATCTCTGCGGTGCCCCGGGCCGCGCCGCGACCGGCGGTAGAGGCCAGCGAACGCTGCGCAGTCCGGACCAGCTCTTGTTGGGCCTTGGCAGTTACGAGTGCGGCGTCATCGGCGATGCCCAAAACCCCCTTTACGACTCCTTTACCAAGGGTGAATGCAGTGCCTGCGCCTTCCAAAGCAGCTTGGCCCGCTGCCGCGCCTGCGGCTTTGGCTCGGTCGATGCGGATAGGTTTCCCAGCTTCGGTTTGTTCTGAAGCCTGACGCTCTACGTTAGCGCCAAAGAACTGCGGCAACAAAGTCGCACCAGCGCCAACCACGCCACCAACGATGCGGCCAGCGGGGCCGAACAGAGCGCCTGCGGTAGAGCCTGCTTTAGCGCCGGCAGCCAGAGCCCCGAGTTGAGCACCTTGCCCTGCCAGTGCACGAGGGATTTGTGAGAGCGCCTCACCTCCAGCGGGGAGGATGCCCTTTTCTTGGTATGCGCGTTTGACCGCCTCGAACGAGGGGCCTTCACCGGCAGCGGCAGCAATTTCTTGACTGCGGGCCATGCCGCGCTGGGCGGCTTCTTCTGGAGATGCGCCAAGGGCCTCTACACCGGTGCGGGTAGAGGAGAACAGCTGCTTGGCCCCTCGGGCCAGCTCGCTGCCAATGGTGGATTGCTGAGGTGCGGCACTCGAAGCGAGGACCCGTTTTACGGTGGATTGGATGATCCCGGGGTCCGTGCCGTCAGGGAACTCAAGAATTCGTCCGTCCGCCAGCTGCGCTTCGATGGCCATAAATTACCTCATTTGATTAGGTTCCCTTTTGCGTCAAATTGCATCCGGGTGTTTCCGCCGGGGCTTGCTGCGCCGGGGGCTTCCGGCATTGTACTGACCCCTGCCTCACCCAGCAACTTCTGGATCTCGGCTTTCACGAGGTTGTCGCGGGATTGGGTACCTTTGCGAATGGCCAACATCAGGTGCACGTCCTCTTTGATGCGGCGGTCCACGTTGTCCGAGGCCTTATCCCGGATGGTGGCCAGCTGGTTTGGAGTGAGCGTCGCGCCAGCAGCGCCGCGCATTCCAGCAGCGGCCATCGTAGCGTTTGCAGAGATGTTGGTCGTCAGGACATGGTTTGCCATCAGGTCTTTGTGGCGCTGGTTGAGGCCCATTTCCTGCGCAGTTTCCTTGACGATGTCGTCGATGCGCTTGGCGGCTTCCTTACCGGTCGTATACAGCTCTTTGTTGTATGCGCGATCGGCGTCGATCTTCTTCTGGGCCACTTCGATGGCCTGCTTGGTAAGGTCGAACTGCTGAGTCTTGCGCTCTTTGTTGAGGGCATCCAGCGACAGGGTACCGGCAGTGCCGGCTTCGCCAACAGTACGCTTGGGACCGGCAGCAGCCACATGCTTCAGGAACTCCGAGAAGCCGCCGTAGCCTGCTTCGGGGGCGTCAAACTGCTTTTTGCGGCCTTCCAGCTCAGCAATCATGCGGTCGTACTGCGACGTGTCTGGGGCGGGAATTGCGGCCTTGTAACGGCCCATCTCCGCGGTGCGCTCTTTGTCAGCCATAGCCGTACGGGCGTTCACCAGATCTTCGAGCGACTGGGCAGGAGCCGCGGCAGCGGGTGCAGCTGCCGGAGCGGCGGCAGGTTTGGGGGTTGCCACAGCGCCGGGGAGGCCCGCGCTTGGTTTGGGGGCGGCAGGGGAAGCCGCCTGTGTAGCGGCCGGAGCTTGCGCAGTGGGGGTTTGCCCCGCGTTTTGCTTCTGCCATGCAGAGGTACGGTCTGCAAACTGCTGCAGCGAGATGTTGGGGTCCCGTGCAAGATCCAAAATGGTGGGCGGCACCGAGCCCGAGGGGTACATATCCCCGATCATGCGGCGTTTGGTGAGCTGCTCTTCTTCGCCAGCGTTCAGGTCCCCCGAATACATGGCAACAGGGGCCCAGCCAGCCACACGACCCAGAGCGCTGCCGGCTTTGCCCAACAGCCCGCGAATACCAGCAGCTTTGGAGGCACCACCAGCGGCCTCAGCGGCAGCAGGAACAGCTGCGGGAGCGGCGGCTTCAGCGGCGGGAGCCGCGGCCTTGACCACTTCTTTGGACGCGTTGAACATGTCCCGAATTTGGTTCTGTGTCTGGGGCGCAGCCTGCGTGAATTCCTTTGGGCTCAGGCCCATAGACTTCAGGAACTCGATCAGTTCTGCCTGCGGATTGCCCACAGGCGCGCTCACGCGGGGCACCGTATCACCGACCCCAAACGCCACGAGGCCGCCACCGGCCAGACCCATCTCCACTGGAATCTCGTCGATACCTGCTTGGGGTTGAGCCTCAGCAAACTGCGTACCTTCTGGCACTGCGCCGGAAGGAGCTTGACCCGCAAGCGCGTTGAGCCCCTGCTGCTGGCGTTGCTGCTGCAGCATCTGGGCTTGGGCCTTCTGTTTGGCCTGCGCTTGGATGGTTTGAGCCACCGTAGGGGGCTGTTGGCCCGCAGGAGCCATGCTGTTCAGGGCGTTCATCGCTTGCTGGCGTTTGGCGGCGTCGGTTTCGTTGGTAACGATGTTGAGCGCCATCAGGTTCTTGAGGTCCGGCGGCATGCCGGGCTTGGCCTGCTGATCCTTTTGAACCTTTTGCTGCAGGGCACCGGGGTTGCCCATGTACAGGGATGCGATGCCTTGTGGGCTGGGTTGCATTTGCATGTCGGGTCCTTATTACGCCGAGGGAGTAACGCCCAGCGACTTGAGCGCGGATTGCAATGTGGTGGCGTTCTGGGCAAACTGAGTCAGGTTGTTGGTGTCCGCCATGTTGTAGGTCTGGGCCGCCAGCGGCAGGCCGCTGAGCAGCGACTGCTGGAACTGCACCATCTTGTATGGATTGACCCGGGCTTCCTCGAACTGGGCTTTGTCTGCGGCCACGGCTTCGGACTCGATACCGCGCTGAGTCTGGCCTTGCTGAGCGATGAGATCGGCCAAGGTTTTGGCTTGCTGCTGCTCAGTGTTGAATTGGCCCATGGCTTTGTCGTAGGCGTTGGCGTAGCCTGTACCGATGGCTTTGTTCTGCTCATTCAGCAGGTTGCGGGCGTTCTCGGATTCCATAATGGCTTGGCGGCCGCCGCCGAACGCGCCGGATTTGGTGAAGCTACCAAGCCCCTGCAGGTTGTTGATCTTGGCTTGGCGGCGCATTTCCTCCAGCTGCGGGTCCAGTACGGCCGACAGGTAAGGGTTCATGTACTGCTGCGCAATACCACCACCGCCCGCGGGCTGGCCGTCGGCCCCAATAGTCGGAGCGCCGGTCGCGCTGAACGACTGGCCAAGGTTGCCGGGGAAGTTGACGCCCTGCAAACCAGTAAATGCTTTGGTCTGCAGCGCGGATGGGCCGGTAGTCAGGGGGCCTTGATACTGCTCATACGGCATTTCGGACAGAGCCTGACCTTTTGCCAGCATGTCCGTCACATAAGGACCGGCCCAGTTCGACAGGTTGGATTCCGTGCCGGTAAGGCCGCTACCAATCGCAGTAGCGCTCGGGGTGCTACTCGTGGGCGTAATGTTGCCGCCCTCTACGTAGTGCTGCACAGTGCCGCCGGGCATGAATTTGCCGGGGTTGATCTGTTTGCCTTGTTCCTTGGTGCCAGTGCGGGCCTCGCGGATACGGGCCATCATGTCACGCAGCTTTTGGGCGCCTTTGGTAGCGTCACCGCCACCCAGCCGGGCCACCTTTTCGGGGCTCAGGTAGGCTTCTTCGTGCGCCACGCGGGCTTGTTGGCTGCCGTCAATCTTGGTGGGGATCGAGTCGCTCATGCCGTCACCACGGCCCCGGATGGGGGTAGCGCCCAGCTTGGAGGCCAGCAGTTTGAGGCCAGCGTCGCTGGAGCCGTTGCCAAAGTGAGACACCACGTCCGCAGGGATGACGAAGCCGCCAGAACGCAGAATACCGCCGCCAGCGGCTTGCTGAACGGGGGCAAAAGTCACATCACCACTCAGACGCCCTTTGGCGTCGGGGGCCCGGCGTGTGGCCACGTATTTGGGGATGCCGCCTTGGTAGCCAGAAGGCTGCGTGCGCTTGTTGGATTGCGTGGCGCCGTACAGGCCGTACAGCAACGGCAGGAGCTTGGCGTAGTCGGTTGCGCCCGAGCTGTTTTGCGTAAGCGTTTTCCACAGACCGCTGAGGCTTGTGGTGCCCGCCCCCGTAGTGGGGTTCCACGTGCCGGTGTCATACCCGCTCTGATTCGTTACGCCCGTGGCTGCTGCAGCGTCGGCAGTGGCCTGATCTCCGGTACCAGTGGCGGGGTTCCACCCACCGCCTACGTCGATGTTATCCGCAGCGGTGGAGCTGTCGTACCCGGCTGCGGGGTTCCAACCACCTCCGGCGTCAATATTGTCGCCAGTGTCGTAGCTACCATCGTCGTACCAAGTGTATTCGTCGTCCATATCAGCCCCTCAAGAGTCGCAGCAGGTCCTCGACACTGCCGCCATCGGAAAATTCCAATTTCGTACCAAAAATGTCGCCGTACCCTTGCTTTTCAAAGGATTCTACTTCGGCGGGCGTAACTTGAACAGGTGCTGCAGCTTGCTGACCGCCCCCGCCGCCCATACCCATCATCATGAAGGCGTTCATGAAGTTCTGGTTGTCGGCTTGGGATGCCATCTGTTTTTGCAGCGCGGCATTCTGGTCAGCAGTAGCTTTTGCCGCAGCGGCGTCCTTTGCGGCTTGGGCCGCAGCAGCTTGGGCCGCCTGATCCGCCTGAGACTTCTGCCAGCCAGAGAACAGATTCCCGAAGTTCACCCCTTGCTGCTCAATCTGCTTCCCGAGTTTTTCTTCGGTGCCGCCCAGTTGGATGCCAAAGTCGGACCGCATTTGGTCTAGCTCACCATTTACGGCTTCAATCGCCTCTTGCTGCGACAACCCTTGGTCCTGCAGCTCTTGCACGCGGGTATCAAATGTGGTCTGGAAGTCCTCTAGCTGGCCGCCAAAGGTCTCTTCCAAATTGGCGAACATGTCGCTGGTGTTTTGCGCAGCCTCGTCAATTGCAGCTTGCAGGTCGCCCGTAGAGGCCGCCAAGGAGGCCGCCAAGGTCTTTTGTTGGTCAGTCAGCTCGTCATACTTAGCCTGCGTGTCTTGGCTAGACTCATCGTACATTGTCTTGAAACGACCTTCAAGAGCATCCAGTCCCTCTTGTGTCGACGTTTTGACATCTTCGATCTGCCCGGTCAGGTCTTCGCCTTGCTGGGTTAGTTTCTCGCTGAATTGGGTATCGAACTGCTCAAGTTGCTTGCTGAGCTCCTCTTCGGTTGAGTTCATCTGCGCAAGGAGCTCGTCCTTGGTCATTCCCAAGTCTTCGGCCAACTTATCCACATTGGACTGCACACCGCCAATCTGCTCGCCAAGCTCCGTGCCCTGCTCTTCGAGCTGGTTTTGGAACCGCTCGCCTTGCGCGTCCAGTTGAGCACTGAGTTCTTCCTCAGTCGCACCCATCTGTGCCAGCAGCTCATCCTTGGTCATGCCCAAGTCCTCGGCCAGCTGGCCTACGTTCGACTGCACGCCGCTCACGGCCGTGTCGATGGTATTCTGGAGGGCCTCTTGATCTACGCCGTCGGCATTCTCCGCGAGGTCAGTGATCTTGTCGGTCAGGGTGTTGTACCGGGCGGTGTCAAGGTTTTCCTCGGCTTTACCCTCTAGCTCAGCTTCGCTGTACTGGCCAAGGAGCTTGTCAATGTCACGCTGTGTAACGTCCTCAAGGCCCAGCTGAGCGTAAATGTCCCGAGCCTCGTCGGCTGTGATCTGGTTCTCGTCGACGTACTTGCCAAGCTCCCCAGACATCCCTTCCGAGGTAATGTCAGATCCTTGGCGCATGAACTGCTGCAGCTCCTCCTCGCTTGGGGTGTAGCCCAAGTCCTTGAAGAACTGTTCAGCCTCGGTTCGGTCAATCGTGTGGGTGCCGGCGTAGTCCTTGAGTTGCGATTCAACATCACCCTGCAGGATGTCGGCGCCCTGCTTGGCAAACTCTTTGACTTCGTCGTCGGTAGGGTTGTAGCCCAGATCGGTCAGGTACTTGCGGGCCTCATCTTCGGTCACCGTGTGCTGACCGACATACTCCCCTGCGGAGGTCTTGGCAGACGACTCATTGAGCTGGCCGGCAAACTGCTTGACCTCCTCGTCGGTCGGGTTGGGGTACCCGAGGTCCTGCATGATAGCGCGGGCTTCGTCGACCGTAGTTTCTTTCTGGTCTGCAACGAACTCCAGCGCCTTGTCAACGCCGCCATTCAGCTCTTCAAACGCCTTGGCCTTGGTTTCCTCATCGACGCCTTCAAGGCCGGTTTCCAACTGATCCATGGACCCGGCAATGTCGCCGGTCTTCATCAGAGACTCCAGCACGGAGTCGGG